>Ga0265295_1000511_pt1 | contig 77957 bp, 68 predicted proteins | sample Munlansysbiofilm_FD_192503 | JGI IMG/M metagenome (GOLD analysis project Ga0265295, IMG submission 192503) | Leachate microbial communities from a municipal landfill in Southern Ontario, Canada - Methane capture system biofilm | ecosystem: Engineered > Solid waste > Landfill > Unclassified ... | reverse complement strand
CGGGGTGAGATCTATGCTCTGTCCTGCATCGGCACCGGGCAATGCGATATGCGGCATGCCATCGTCCCCACGCTTCAGGTAGATAAGCTGGTGGGTGAGACGATCGATGCGCTGCAGGGTCGCGACATTGAAGACACCATGAGGGTCATCTTCATTGACAATCCCCACAACAACAAAATCGTACAGAGCGTATTTATGTTTAATTTCGTTGTGGAATACTCGTACCGGCTCATCCGCGGCGAGCATTTTTTCAGGGTCGTTATCGAAATTAACTTGGGGGAATTGAAGGGCAAAGCCCAGAGTAGCCAACAACACCAAGGCAATAACCCATATGGGTCTTTTTAAGGCGAATTCAAGCAAAATGTGCCGCATAAACTCCTCTCTTCCATGCAGACAAAGTTTTACTATGCCGGAGTCAGCCTATAACTATAAAATCTGGCGCCGCTGACACATCTCACTTGTTTATTATATACTATTTTATATAATTTGCTTCAGAGCTGCACCTCAGCGCTGGTATTAAGGCAGAACCGGTCCACCAGACGCACCACTTTGGTGACGTCAGGTTTACTGGTATAGGCGTCGGCCCCGACCTCTTCACATTTATGTGAGGTGTTGTCATTGATAAGGCTTGAATAAATGACGACGCTTATATTTTTCATCACCGGATCTTCTTTTATCTGTTTGCACAACGACAGTCCGTCCAGTTCAGGCATCTCAATGTCGGAAACCACCAGAATGGGTAGGTCATCCTCTGCTTTGGCTTTCAGCAATGCATCAAGGCACTGCTTGCCGTTGCCAAAGCCTTCAACCCTGGCATATCCAGCTTTACGCAGCACACTGAGAATCCCTTGGCGGATAATTGTAGAGTCTTCCGCAAAAAACAGCTTGGCCTCAGCGCGACTGTTCGCTTTATCCGGTAGCAAGTCCTCATCTTCGGCACTAGCAGCATAGTGGCCACCATCTCCGAATATTTCGTTGGTTATATGCTCCATATCAACGATCAGAATGTCACGTTGTGCTATGGTTACACTGCCAGTAAAACGGGGATGATAGGTCTCGAAAAACTGATCCATCGGCTTCACTACCGCCCAGGAAAGGCGATGAATCTGGTCCACACCATCAACTAGAAAGGCAACCACGCCATCATTGAATTCACATACCAGCACTACCGGACGATTTTCGGCCAGAAGCGCCTCGCTACTGCCGATCTCACCCACCTGCTTCAGGGTTCCGCTTTTGCCTAAGTGAGCGGCTAAATTAATCAGTGAGATGGTGGACCCACGCAGCAGCAACGTCCCCATAACAGACGGGTGCGATTCGGGAATTCGAGTGAGCTCGGCACTATTGTAGGGAATTATTTCACGTAACTTATGCACATTTATTCCAAAGGATTGCCCATACAGGTAGTACTCAAGAATTTCAAACTCATTGGTCCCAGCTTCGAGTAAAATCCCTTGGGTCTGTTTTCTTAGTGCCATATTTTGCATGCTCCTCTATCCAACTGTTGGGTTCCTCTGCCTGAATTAATGCACTCGCGTCGAACAGGCAGAGTAGACGTAAATTTTACCACATTCACTCCCCAGCATCCACGCAACATTTATAATGAACCGAATGAAGCAAGTAAATCACCGGCTGGAAGCGCATAAAACGCGGCTTTCCCCGAACCCTTTTAAAAAACCCTTTAAAATACTTGACCTGCATCAGTGCCACTGGTTAGTTTACGGTTATTTACATTTAATTCCAAGAGCTGATTGAATGAGGGAGAATCGATATGTCATGTAGTTGGCTACAACGTCTGTCCAGACATCCACTGTTATGTGCGGCAGTATTTTTAGCTCTTATGAGGCTTGTCGGCTATCCTAGCCCTGCATGTGCAGATGATTTAACCAGTCTTAAAGACTGGAAACCCGCATTTGATCCCTCCGGAGCCCAATACACCTATATTTTATCTAATGTCGATCACCCATCCATTGCTGGCATCGGCGTGGGGTATAAAATTCGTGACCGAGTCTGGGCCATGAGTAACGGGCGCCTATATGTGGATTTTCGCCCTCTGGCTCAACTCGGGGGCGAGAAGGATGTAGTGCGCAAGCTGAAGATGGGTGCCGTTCAGGGAATGTTGTGTTCCTCGGTAGCTGCGGCCGGCGTCGCACCTGAACTTGGGATTGTCAATTTGCCTTTCATCCTCGACACCACTGAAAAGTTGGAAAAATTTCGCAACACCCCGAAATTGTTTGAACCTTTCAGCAACTCCGCTATGCGCCAAGGGATCAAAGTGGTTGATTTCACCGGATACGGCAGCTACGGCTGGGCCACCACTATCCCAGTACGCAATCTCATCGAGGCCAAACAAGTCAATTTCAGAATCGCCCAGGCTCCGGTCAATACCGACATCTACAAAGCTTGGAACCTGAAATTTACCGTTATGCCCTGGCCTGATGTGCCTCAGGCGCTACAAACCGGCGTAATTGATGGCCTAGACCATACCCCGATAGTGTGCAGCATCACAAAAAAATTCGATGTAGCTAAGTTCTTCACGCAAATCAATTACTCACAAGGGCTCTATATCCACATGGTAAATCGGCGTTGGCTCGAGCAGTTGCCGGATGACCTACGTGAGATCCTTCTGACGGTGATTAAGGAAGAAAGTGCCAAAGCCAGAACAAATACCGATCTGCAGCAGCAGGCTCAAATAGAGGCCGCACAAAAAGCGGGAGTTCAGTTCTTCGAGCTTAGCGCCGCCGATAAAGCTACGTTGATTGAAATGGCCGCACCTGTATATCAGAAATGGGGTGAACGCATTGGTAGCACTTATCTGGAGTTAGTACGCAGCTCGGTACAGTAAGGACTGCTTAGCTCTGCGCCACCCCGCAATCCTTTTTTCACCTTGGCGTGCTCCCTTTGTTTACGGAGCACGCCAAGATTCGTGTTCTTACCTGAAACTTAAATTTCATTACAACAAAATTCACCTTGCAAATCAGATCTTTTCTTTATTATCTCACCGCCCCCTGCTATATCTGCACCTTCACCCTAGGTAGCTCTACCCAGCTTTTACATATAAATAATATGCCCCACCACGGTCATATTAATCTTAAAAAGGATTCTAAACCGTGCCGTGCTTCTTAATCCCTTTGTTACGTACTCTTATATGCGCTGTTTTTCTGGTTTCGCTTGGGACCACTCCTGCCCGAGCAAATCCCGGCGTGGTGTCTTGGGCTCCGGCCTTTGATCCTGCCGGGGCACAATACACCTATATTTTATCCAACGTCTCCCACCCAGCAATCGAAGGGGTCGGGATCGGGTATCGAATCCGCGATCGCGTCTGGCAAGAAACCAGCGGACGCCTGTTTATCGATTTTCGCCCTCTTTCTCAACTCGGCGGCGAAAAAGATGTGCTGCGCAAACTGAAAATGGGCGCAATTCAGGGGGTACTGTGTTCATCGGTGGCTGCGGCAAATATCGCGCCCAAACTGGGGATAGTTAATCTACCCTTTGTGGTGGACAGCTTTGATAAACTTGAACGTTTCCGCGCTACCCCAGAGTTGTTCGAACCGTTCAGCACCGCCGGGTTGAGCCAGGGGATCAGAGTCCTCGACCTTACCGGATACGGCCCCTATGGCTGGGCCACTACCATACCGGTGCGGACCATCGCCGAAGCCCAGAAGATGAACTTCCGCATCGCAGAGGCGCCGGTCAATACTGATCTATACAAAGCGTGGGGTCTCAAATTTACGGTACTACCGTGGCCAGATGTACCACAAGCTCTCCAAACTGGGGTTATCACTGGCCTGGATCATAGTCCGATTGTATGCAACATCACTAAGAAGTTTGAGATCGCAACGTACTTTACCCAGATCGACTATGCACAAGGATTGTTTATCCATATGTGCAGTGAACGCTGGCTGAATAAGCTTCCGGAAGATTTACGGTCTACTTTTTTACGCATAGTTGCAGAGGAAAGTGCAGATACCCGTCAGCGCACGCGTTTACAACAACAGGAGCAGATTGAAGCGGCGCAACAAAAGGGAGTAACCTTTTTCAGCATGGATGCGGCGGAAAAGCAAACCCTTGTGGAACGTGCTGCACCCGTGTATAAACGCTGGGAGCAGAGAATCGGGGTTGATTACCTGGCCAGAGTACGCGAGATCCTGGAAAAAGCAGACGAATAGACCACACCTGTCGTTTATTCTAGACTGCGCTCTTGGAGTGCGCACTTTATACTACACCATCAGATATGGCCGGAGGGTTCGCTCCGGCCATATCTGTTTGGTGTCCACGTTTTCTTGAGTTCATATTCTCACCTTTTATGTGTGGCCGCGCTGCGGTTACTTCCTGATCAAGCAATGGAATAATGTTATGAAAAAAATACTTAGGATGATCGACAGAACTTTGGGGGCAGTGGAAGACTGGTCGCTGGTAGTGGTTGTTGGCATTGCCTTGATTTCCGGACTGGCGAATATTATTTTACGCAAGACCACAAGTATCAATCTGTACTGGTCCGATGAGGTGATCCGCAAATCCATATTTTTCTGCACTTACATCGGCTGCAGCGCTGCAGTACGCCGTCGCTCTCTCATCCGGGTAGATGCCCTTCCGCAGATTATTCCGGTAACTAGAAAATTTTTCAATTTTGTAAGCCACCTTGCAAGTCTAGTATTTTCCGCCTTCCTGATCTGGCTTGGTTGGGGCCTACTCCAGATGGTGTATGCAGATGAATATGCCACGACGGCAACCCTGCAGATACCGGAATGGTATTTTTATGCCATACTACCCTTGGTTGGAGGCATGATGTTTGTGCGTACCCTGCTGGTAATGTGGGAAGATCTGTTTGGGGGTATGGAGCCAGAGCAACTTGCAACGCCAGCAGCGGAGGAGTTGAAGCATGGATAATTCACAACTGCTCATCCTTGCGCTGTTATTGGGCTCCATGGCCGCAACGGTCCCAGTTTTCATGGCTCTGTTTTTCACCGGACTGGCTGGTCTTACCTTGGTTGTGGGGCTCAGTCCTGAGATAACCATGGAAATTCTGTACCGCAGCATGGACAAGTTTGCCCTTATCGTAGTGCTGTTTTTTGTGCTATGCGGCAATATCATGACCACCGGGTCCATTGTGCAGAAACTGATTAAAACCGCAAATGTCATGGTGGGATTCCTACCGGGCGGTCTGGCTATAGCCGGCATTTTAGCGTGCGGATTTTTCGGTGCCATCTCCGGTTCTACCGTCGCTACAGTGGTAGCAATCGGCGGATTTATGATTCCGGCGCTTATAGAAAATAATTACGACGAAAAATTTAGCATCGGCGTTATGAGTACTGCACCCATCCTAGGGGTGATTATTCCCCCATCCATAGCCATGATCCTCTATGCTATGATAACCACGGACTCACTTGAGGCGTTATTTCTAACGGGGTTCATCCCTGGATTTATGCTTATGGCGGCGATGTCGCTATATGCATGGCTCAAGTGCAAAAGTCTTGGGATGGAACGACGCCCACGCCCCAAAATAAGAGAAGTACTGGCGGTTCTACGCGAAAGCATTTGGGCCCTAATGCTTCCGGTGATAATCTTCGGCGGCATTTATTCCGGAATTTTCACCGCAAACGAGGCCGCGATAGTGGCCTGCGTATATGCTTTCGGGGTGGAGTTATTTATCCACCGGTCTATGCGCATACGCGATATCAAGCAGGTTATAGTCTCCTCTGCTGTCACCTCCGCCACCCTGCTGGTGATTGTTGCGGGTGCGTCGGTGTTCGGTGAATATCTGACCTTTGAACAGATTCCGAATCAGATCGCCAATGCGGCGGTCAGCAGCTTCGATTCGCCGTGGTCATTTTTACTCATAGTTAATATTCTGCTGCTATTTATCGGCATGTTTATGGATATTATCTCCGCCACTATCATTTTGACTCCAATCTTTCTGCCGTTGCTGGAACAGTTTGGTATCGACACCCTCCACTTTGGCCTGATCATGACCCTGAATCTGGGCATCGGCTACTGCACTCCACCCTTGGGGGTGAGCTTGTTTATCTCCGGTGCGGTGGCCAACAGAAATATCCTGTATGTTTCCCGCGCGGTATTGCCATTTCTACTGATCCAACTGGCTATCCTGTTGTTACTCACATACTGGCCGGAGCCAGTTCTGCTCCTGCCACGCTTACTGCTTGGTTACACCAGCTAAGTTACGACAGATAAGATAGCTAATAAGGAGAATCACCATGAAGATACTCGTTCCCATCCGCGACGGACGCACCAGTGAGGCAACCCTGAATAATATCATTGCCCACAAAGAACAATTCACCGCCCCCATTACTCTGCTACACGTGGTCAACGTCAAGGTGATGGACTACAGAATGATCCCCGACTTTCAGATAGAGATGGTAAGGCAACAGGCGGCCAAAGCCGGGCAGAAACTTCTGGATGAAAAGAGTGCTTATCTTAAGAGTGCGGGGGTCGAGGTAACTCCGCGCCTAGAACACGGCTATCCGCGTGACGTTATCTGCTCTATCGCCAACAATGAAGGGTACTCTCTGCTGGTCATAGGGCGCCACGAGCGCGGCGAACTGCGCGACGTTCTGCTTGGTTCGGTATCCAACTATGTGCTGCACAAGGTCAAGTGCCCGGTGCTGTTGTTTTAGTGCTGCACGCTTAAGCCCCGCTATATTCCCCTTTAACAGGAGAGATGAAAATGGATTCGATCTGGGTTTTAGTTCTAGTGGTAGTTGTCTGGGTAGTGCTCAACCGCTGGGTGTTGCCCAAGTTTGGTTTGGGCTGAAGGGCCGATACCTGTGATCTTCCGGTACGGAAGAAAAAAGACACCACAGAAGAAAAAAACGGGAATTCTGAAGACTAGATTTTGGATTCTAAAAACACGAAAAGAGGCAGGCAGCGCATTGCGCGAGCCTGCCTCTTTATTTTAATTCTGCAACTTATATCTACTGTGCAGAAGCATACTTATTTTTCCGCTTTCCACAATCCGTGCAGGTTGCAATACTCACGTGCTGTAAGCGTTTTAGCCTTGGTGCAGAACGTGGCTTGGGGCTTGTCGCCCGGTTTAAGAAACACGCGACAACCCTTACCGTCGGCAATCAGCTCAATCCACTCAATATAGTGCTCTTCGGTCATCGGGTGCAGGGTGCTGCCTACAGTAACGGTTACTTTGTCGCCATCTCTCTCAATAACCGGCACATGCTTTTCCTGCGCAGCGTCAGTAGTGTTGGCTTTATGCAACTTCATCTCTTCACCACAACATACTAGAGCACCAACACCGGTGTGAAGAACTTCCACAATGTTGCCACACACATCACACTTATATATACCTTTTTGTTCAGTCATACTAAGCTCCTTCTCTAGTCTGGTTTCAGGTTAAACTGCGGGCTTTACGCCACGAGACGTAAGTCTCGGGCTGCGCGGAGTAAGTTTTATGGCCTTAGCAACCCGCAGCGCTGGTTGGGCATTCTTTACCCTGTGGTGCAATAGCATAGCAAAGCCACGCACAAATGCAACCGCCGCACACCTCCCCTGATGGGGCTGTGCTGGCTCACGTGCCTCAACTCTAGCTCACTTCCTAAAGTATGTCGGCCTATCCTGGTGCTCAAATTCCGGGACTATTTCATGCAACAGCTCACACACTCGCGCCAGATTCATCTGCCGGGCCACCACGTACAACTCTTCAAGTTGGCGTAAAAGAGTGTCTTTATCTTCCGGTACCGATCGGGCGATACAAATTTTTGTGTGCCGCGTAGGTTTCACTCCTTCTCCCTGTAGCAACAGCTCCTCGTGGAGTTTTTCTCCGGGGCGCAATCCGATAATTTCTATGGCTATATCTTCATAGGGTTCTTTACCGGACAAGCGGATTAGCTCCTCTGCCAGATGCAGAATTTTCACCGGGGCGCCCATATCGAGTAAAAATATTTCTCCCCCTTCCCCCATACTCCCAGCCTGAAGCACCAGCTGGGTTGCTTCGGGAATCGTCATAAAGAAGCGAGTTACCTCCGAGTGAGTTACCGTTACCGGGCCGCCGTTGCGAATCTGTTCGGTAAAGGTGGGGATCACGCTCCCATTACTCCCTAGCACGTTCCCGAACCTGACCGTTACAAAACGCGTCTTGCTTTCGCGCGCTAAGGACTGCACCAGTTTTTCCGCTGTACGCTTGGAAGCTCCCATCACGTTGGTGGGATTTACCGCCTTATCGGTGGAGATCATGACAAAACGTTCAGCACCATAGGCAGATGCGATTTCCGCTACAACCTGTGTACCGCGCACATTGTTATTTACTGCCTCCGCTGGATTAAGTTCCATCATAGGTACATGTTTGTACGCTGCAGCATGAAAGACCACTTGGGGCGTGAACTGGGCAAATATCGCCTCAACCCTGGCGCGATGACGAATATCACCGATAATCGGATATATTAACATTTCAACAAACGCTTGGCGCAATTCCTGTTCCACTATGAACAGGGGCGTTTCGGCATTTTCGAACAGCACCAATTTTTGCGGCTTATACCGAGCTATCTGGCGACACAGTTCTGCACCTATACTCCCCCCAGCCCCCGTTACCAGGACACTTTTTCCCTGCAGGCACTTCAATATTTCCCCAGTTTCAAGCTTCACTTGGGCGCGCCCCAGCAGATCTTCTAGCGAGACATCTTTAAGCTGCTGTATCGATACTGAGCCGTCAATAAGGCTACCTACACTCGGCAGAGTCTTGAACGGAACCTGAATCTCTTGGCACTGGGATACTATTTCTTTTATTTTGGCCCCGGAAACTGATGGCATCGCGATTATCACCTCATCCACAAGACGGCGCTGACATAAGCGCGCTACCTCATCACAACGCCCGAGCACCTTAATTCCCTGAAAGGTTTCCTTGCGCTTCAACGGATCGTCATCAACAAACCCCAGTGCCTTACTTTCGAGTTTGCGATTCAGGCGAATCTCTTTGGCTATCAACTGACCAGCACGTCCGGCTCCTGCGATGAGTACGCGTTTATCTCCCATACGATGCAGGGGGATGATTAAACGGCCTTCCCGCAGAATCCGAATACAGAACCGGACACCGCCGATCGCCATAAAGCAAAAAAACCCGTCAAGGATAAGTACTGTACGGGGTATATGCTCAAGACGATAGGCAAAAACAGCGTAGGCCACCACCGCGGCTGAGGCAAACAGGTTGGCTTTAAAGATGGAAACAAGGTCGGTCATGGACACATATCGCCACCAACCGCTGAACAGACCGTAACGCCAGAAAAACACCAGCTTGATGACGATAACGGCGGGGAGCATCCTTTTAAACGTCAGCATTTGGGTTGCGCCGAGTGCAAAATCGTAGCGTAAGGCAAAGGCCATAAAGAGGCTGAAAACCACAATGCCAAGGTTTAGGCTAATTATAAACGGCATACGCCAATGGAAAAATTTATTCATCGTTTTTATATTCCAGCCCTCAACTGTGGGGCAGATTTATCCTGCCTATAGCCGCAATCAGGGTAAGTACCCGTGGAGATACTCGAAAAAACCAAGACCTGACGCTGGCGCGTCACGTGTAAAAAACTTTAACTAAAAGTATACCTCATAGAAACGGACTGAACAGCCGCAGGAAGCGATCACTGAGCTGTGTAAGCAGAGATTGTGCCTCAACCTCCTCAAGCTCTACCATACGCGCTGCTGCTCGTGCTGCGGCAAAATGGGTGCGTAGCTGCTGGTTCAGTTCACTGTCGAATACCTCCATGTTGAATTCAAAATTCAATTGCAGGCTGCGAGCGTCCATATTGGCGGAACCAACTAGAGCATAGTTGTCGTCCATAAGAATCAGCTTGCTATGCACAAAGTAGCCAGGTTGGTACATGATTTTAACTCCATAGCGCAACAATTCAGCGTGATTCGCGCGACTGGCTCCAGCCACAAAAGGCAGGTTATTCTCCTCGGGAAGAATTATTTCTACCTTTACCCCCCTTAAGGCGGCGCTGCATAGTGCAGTAATCATGGTAGGGTCCGGGACAAAATACGGCATCATAATTGATACTCGGCTGCGCGCGCAATTCAAGGTCCCGATTATAATCCAGAGCAGTTTTTCATAATCTTCGTTGGGCCCGGCACTAACTACACGGCACAGCGATGCGCCATCAGGGTTGGGGTCAGGATAGGCGCGCGTTGCCACGACTTCACCCGTGGCAAAATGCCAGTCTTCCATGAACGCTGCCTGCATGTGTCCTACAACCGGCCCGACAAATTTAAAATGGATGTCTCCCACCGGCCTGCGCTTGCCCGGGTTGTTGACAACATGACGAGTACTAATATTCATTCCCCCAGTAAATCCGATACATCCATCCACAACCAAAATTTTTCTGTGATTGCGTAAGTTTATATGCAGACCACGCTGAGACAACGAGAAGGGAAGAAACAAGGCAAAGCGCACCTGTGAATGCTTGAACAGGTTTCTAGCTCTAGGCAGGGTATACATCTCCCCTAGGGCATCCACCAGAACACGGACCTCCACACCACGTTCAGCGGCCCTTATCATGGCACGTGCAAATTCCTTCCCACATTCGCGGGTATCAAAAATGTAGCTGGACAGGTCAATGTAATGCTGCGCGTTGTCTATGGCGGCAAGCATTTCCGGATATGCCTGTTCTCCGTTGATCAGAGCCTGAACCTTGTTACCATCCACCAGGGGTCTTCTGGTCACTGCGTCCGAAAGCTGCCGCAGCAGCACGTAATTCTGGGTTTTAAATGGAGAACGCAAGATGGCCGGCACTTCCTGCGGTGGTTCTATCCCTTTTGGTAAATGAATTCCTTCACCGCGGGTCTGCCATACCCGAGCCCTGGTTCGGATACGATTACGTCCAAACAACCAGTATAGAAATGGGCCAAATCCGGGCAAGCCCAAGCATACAGCCATCCATCCCAATGCAGCACGCGGGTCCTGCTTATGCAGCAGAACATGCACCGTTGCAATAATTGATACACCGTACAAAATCACCACAATAAATAAATCTAAAAACATCGATCTTCCTATGGGCAAGCGCGGCTGCAGATGTAGTAATTCTTCGGTTTAATCCAGCAACAGTTCTGTTAGTTATGGTTGGTTCCGACCACAGCGCAGCGGCGCTGTTTCTATTCTTGCGCGCAAGTAAGAAGCATACCACAAACGCTCATTCTCTATCACTCGTTACATACTTACTAACCTCTGCAGCCAGATATCTTAGAAGCGCCTCAATAACAGCACAGCGTGGTGACATCAGGCTGATTTTATGTTTAGATGCGCCACATATTTAGAAGGTTGTTGTTTTCTCAGCTCCATTGCATATCTAGGAGGATTTATGAATTCAATCAAACAGCGCATCCTGATTATCGGGGGAGTAGCAGCAGGGATGAAAACTGCCTGTCGCCTGCGGCGTCTCGACCCCGATGTGGATATTAAAGTGATCGACCGTACCGGCAATATCTCTTACGGCGCATGTCCGCTCCCTTACTACATCGAAGGTCTGTACGACGATATATATGAAGTCCGGAAGACCCCCACCGGAGTGTTACGGGATGAAAGTTTTTTTGCTCGCATCAAGGGCTTTGAAACCCTCACCTACACTGAAGCCCTAAAAATAAACCGGACAGAAAAAACCGTGCTGATACGCCATCTGGACAGTGGCAAAGTTGTTGAATTAGGTTACGACAAACTTGTCATGGCGACGGGAAACGAACCCATCATGCCCCCGCTACCCGGCATGGATCTGCCGGGGGTGCTACCCCTAAAAACTATGGAACAAGCACAAGAAATAGACCGCTTAGCTCATGAAGGCAAGAACGCCGTAATCATCGGGGCTGGCCTGATTGGCCTTGAAATGGCTGAAGCGCTGAGCGTTCGCGGCCTCAACGTTACTCTTATTGAAATGAAAGACCAGGTTCTGGCAACCTCTCTCGATTTCAATATGGCAGCCATGGTACACCGTGAGCTGAGGCGCAACAATGTCAACCTGCGCCTGGCCGAGCCGCTGGAACGCATCGAAGGACGCGAGCACGTGACCGCAGTGGTAACCAGCAAGGGCTCCTATCCTGCAGATCTGGTTCTGGTCGCAGTGGGAGTACGCCCTGCTGTTCAGTTAGCTAAAGATGCAGGTGTAGATCTCGGCACCACTGGGGCTATCGCGGTAAATGCCTATATGCAGAGCTCTGACCCCGATATATACGCAGCTGGAGACTGCGCTGAATGCACGGATCTTTTAAGTAATAAAAAGGTGTACACCCCCTTAGGCTCCACCGCCAATAAGCATGGGCGGGTAGTTGCTAATAACATCGCTGGACGCTACGAACAATTTCCCGGCATTTTAGGCTCATTGGCGGTCAAAGTATTTGATCTCAATGTCGCACGTACCGGCATGTCTTCGGTTGATGCACGCTTGATCGGATTGAACCCCGAAAGCATAGTGGTTTCCGCATTCGACTTTGCCCACCTGTATCCAGGTAATAAGCCCATAGTTGTTAAGCTGATAGCAGAACGCACCACTCGCAAGATACTTGGTGCTCAAGTAGCGGGTCCAGGGGTAGTGGACAAACGTGCTGATGTAATAGCTACCGCCATCACTCTAGGGGCCACTATCGACCAATTAGCGCAACTTGATCTGTGTTACGCACCCCCATTTTCCAATGCTATGGATGTTCTGCACCAAGCAGCCAATGCCATGCGCAACAAGCTCGATGGCTTGGCTGAAAGCTTGAGTGCCGTCGCCGTCAAGCAAATGCTGGACAAAAACGTCAACTTTATCTTCCTTGATGTACGCTCGCCGGCGGAACATGCCAAACTTAAAATCAAAGGAGCGACCCTCTTACCTCTTGGCGCTCTGCGTCAGAAGTTGACGGATCTACCCATAAACACCCTGATTGTCCCGTTTTGTCAGATGAGTCTACGTGGATATGAAGCGCAGTTGATATTACAGCAGGCGGGATTCAGAAACGTGCGCTATATGGAAGGGGGAATTTTGGGGTGGCCTTACGAGCTAGAGCAGTAGTTCCCCGCTTACTCTGTCGTGAATTAAACTAAAATGGCGCTCACCTAGAAACAGGGAGCGCCATTTTAGTTTGAATCTGAGTCTGCTGGAAACTTACTTTCCAGCCAGCTCCATAACCTGAGCTGTAAACGGATTGGCGAACAGAATGATCATGGCTACTACGAATACGTAGATTGCCAAAGACTCGATCATCGCCAGACCGATCATCATTGTGGTCAGAATTTTACCGCTGGCGCTGGGGTTGCGTGCAACACCCTCAACAGCTGATTTAATCGCCATTCCTTGGCCGATACCTGTACCGAATGAACCAATAGCCATACCGAAACCAGCTGCGATCATACACCATGCAAAAAATGTCATTTTCGTTCTCCTTCTAACAATAAGAGTTTATTCTTCCTATACAATATAGGACCACTTAACCGTTAGGCGAACCAGACGGTTAAGACTATTCAACTTGAATTATTTAGTGCGCTTCTTCCAGGGAACCGGCAATGTAAATCATGGCCAGCAGAGTAAACACAAACGCCTGGATAAATGCGATCAAAACACCCATCAACATCATGGGAATAGGCAACAGGAACGGCACCAGTGCGAAGAAAATCATCAGGACTATCTCATGTCCGTACATGTTACCAAATAGACGCAGAGAAAGTGACAGCGGGCGTGCCAGATGGCCGATGAGCTCAATGATAAAAATCAGCGGAGCAAGCACCAGAATCGGCCCCATAAAGTGCTTGAGGTATGCAATTCCATGCTCTTTAAAGCCGATTATATGGGTCATAGCAAATACGGTGAGTGCCAAAGCCGCATTGGTATTCAGATTCGCGGTCGGGGGGTAAAATCCAGGAACCAGTGCAATCAGGTTGGAAACCAGAATAAATAGTGCCAAGGTAGCTATAAGGGGGAAATAGTTTTTACCTTTTGGCCCCATGGTCTCGTTGATCAGGTTTTCAATCCCGCCCACGACAGTTTCCATGAGGTTCTGCCACCCGCTAGGCACCTCTTTGATTCCACGTGATACAATTAAAGCCAGCACTGTCAGCAGCAGCATCACAAACCACATGTAGGTAACGTGCTCACCAACATGGGTGTTCAGCTGCTGTTCGAGCCACTGAAAAAGAAGAAAAGGATGAGTCATTTTAAGAACGCGCCTCCTCGCTTAAAATATGCGCTTCACTGTGGTCCAAAATACATTTATAACCACAACCGATAAACCGATTACAAGTCCAACTATATTAACCTTCAGCACCGCAATTAAAACGCCGAGCACAACTCCAAGCGCCAGCAGGCGAAGCAGGTATCCTATCTGATAGCTGCGAACCGCACCAGCATCGGTACGTTGCAGTATTTTTACCAGCGCCCCGTGCAACCACTGATACCCGATTACAACGGTGAGACCCCCACAGAGGATTCCTAAACTGAATGCTGGATCGCGTACCAGCGCGCTAGCTCCCAGCAATATTGCCAGGATTATCCAGTTGCGACGCGCCATCTGTACAAGCAAGCGCTCTTCTTCCGTACTCAAGGCACGTCCTGGGGAGGATCCTCATCCTGGGTGCGTTGGCGCTTAAGTTCGCGCCGGGTCAGAATGAAAATGTTCCTGAAGCCTGATACAATACCAAATCCAAGAAAAATCAACAACATCCAAGGTGCCGTATCGAGCCAGCGATCCAGATAGAACCCCATAACCATCCCGATCAGGATGGAGGCAACCATGCTGATGCCGACACTGGACAAAAAACCGAGGGACTTGAATAGTTCTCTGCGGTCCTCAGCCATGAAATTCCTTTTGGATTGACGGTGTGTTATTCATATTCTGCAAACGGGGTTTTCTACCATGCAGGGAGGCAAGTGTCAATTGCTATTCCGGCTGATAACCTTTACATTACCCCTGCGTGTCTGCGCGCTCTGTCCGATTTGCCTTTTCGACAATACGCAATTGGGTCCCTTTATCGGGTTGAATTGCGAATACATCAAGCGGGCTGGGCTGCTAATTTAATAGGTCAAACTAGGGGCTTATACCTTACGCTGAAATTTTCCTTTGTCTCTCCTAAATTCAAATACAGGCCATATTAAGCTTTATGAAACGAGGATCATCCCTGCTGAACCAGCATCTTATGCTGGATATCGCGCAGGCCATCGAACATCTGGATAGGGGCTCAATTTTTGTGGATGTGCGCTCCCCGAACGAATTTGCGCAAGCCACCATCCCGGGCGCATACAATATCCCTATCCTTACCGAAGAGCAGCGTATCGAAGTAGGCACCCTCCACAAACAGTGCGGTGCGAACCACGCCCGCAAGCGTGGCATGGAACTAATTTCGCCACGTCTTCCCACCCTGATCGGACGTATTGCTGAGTTGCAACATGAATTCAAGCGCCCGATAATCGTTTTTTGCTGGCGCGGAGGCCTGCGTAGCGCGGCTATGACGGCATTTCTTCACTTGTGTGGTTTACCAGTATTTCAACTTCAAGGCGGCCACAAGGCCTTCCGCAAACATGTACTCGACTATTTTGAACATGGCCACTGGGCTCGTATGATCGTCCTACGCGGGCTTACCGGCGTTGGAAAGACGCGCATTCTGGAGCAACTGGACAAGCAGGGGTGGCCAGTACTCAATCTGGAGGCACTAGCCAACCATCGCGGTAGCGCTTTTGGTGCCATCGGGTGCCCGGAGCAACCAGGGCAGAAGCAGTTCGAGGCATTGTTGTGGAACAAACTGCGCCACACCAACGCAGATGACTATATGCTGACCGAGGGGGAAAGCAGGCATATCGGCAGGGTTATGCTGCCTGCGCGCCTGCATGAAGCGCTGCAACACGAGACCACTCTGTGGCTTGAGACTGACATGGAAACTCGGGTCCGAGTCATTGCCGAAGATTATGCGGTTGACAACCTGCCTTCTCAGGCTTTTATCCAGCCTTTGAATGCCCTGATTCAGCGCCTGGGGCATGAGCGTGTAGGTCAGCTGCATGAACTGCTAGCACAGCGGTGCTGGGGTGCACTGATACGTGAACTGATGCTCCAGTACTATGACCCACTGTACGCACACACAAAGCCGCAGTTGCGAGTAGAAATCACCGTGGATCCGTTTAAATCTGAGCACGAAGAACTGCTCCAGGCTCTAACGGCCATTATTGCCGCCTCTCCCTGCAGCGCGGATTCCGGAGACTAAACCCCCTGCTCGCCTGCGATCCGATTCAAGAAGTTCACCACATGTGGGGTGAACTTCTCCGGTTCCACCAGAAACGAATCGTGGCCGTAGTCAGATTCAATCAGATGATATTCCACCGGTTTTTCCAACTCGCGCAGGATGTTCACAATCTCTTCAGTTTGCTCCGGGCGATAGAGCCAATCGGACGTAAAAGCAAACCACAGCGATGGGCAACGCAGCGCAGATAGCGCCTCCTCCATGGAGGAAAAATTCCAGCTTACATCATACATATCCAGCGCCTTAGCTAGATACAGAAACGAATTCGGATCGAATCTGGAGACAAAGTTGCTGCCGTTATAGCCCAGATAGCGTTCCACCTCAAACTGGCCGAAGAAGTCAAACAGGCCATCCCGCACAGAAAAGCGCCGTCCGAATTTCTTATCCATCGACGCATCAGATAAAAAGGATATATGTCCGATGGAACGCGCCAGGGCAAACCCGCTGGCAGGGGGATGTTCAGGTCTGTAGTTGCCCTTCTTCCAGAGTGGATCATTATAGATGGCCTGGCGTGCGACCGCGTTGAGGGCGATGGACATAGGCGAAGTACGCCCGGTTCCAGCGATGGGGATAATTGAGCGGGTCACCTGTGGGTAGTGGACCCCCCACTCCAGGGCCTGCATCGCCCCCATGCTCCCCCCAATTACGCTAATAAGTGAGTCTATCCCCAGATGGTCGAGCAGATATTTGTGCGCATGCACCATGTCGCGCACCATCACCAGCGGAAAACTGAGTCGATACGGACGTTCGGTTCTAGGGTCGATGCTGGTGGGGCCGGTAGAACCCTTACACGATCCGATCACGTTGGCGCAGATGACAAAAAAGCGCTGGGTGTCCAGAACCTTACCCGGTCCAATCAGGTTATCCCACCAGCCAGGGCTTCGATCTTCAGGGGTATGGCGCCCTGCTGCATGGCAGTCCCCCGTCCAGGCATGGGTAACCAGGATGGCATTGGTGCGCGCAGGGTTAAGGGTACCGTAGGTTTCGTAGGCAATAGTGAAGGGACCAAGCAGGCGCCCACTTTCGAGGCGCAGATCGGTATCAAATGTTACATACCTGGTGGTAACTAAATCGGTCTGTTCCAATGAGCTGACCCCCGGACGCATAAAAAGGCCCTATCCAGTTGAGGGGAGAGGGTCTTTCAATACAAGAATAGAGCCAGTATTGTCAGACTCCGCCCCATCTTTCCCTTATGTTGCTTATGTACATAAGGGTGGAATTAGCACCTGGCACCCGCAGTGGGTCGGTTGCTGTGGTTTCATCGGGCCATTCCCTCCACCACTCTGGATAACGACGTTGTCAGGTCACAATCTAGTGCAATGACCACCAGTTGTCAATAAACTCAGGGGCTGCTGCGCCGATATTTACCTTGGCTCAACGCACTGCCCATGCGGGGTGGCTGCAGCTTCCTTGCAGCGGTGAAATCTCGCGCGCACCAGTGCCGTCCGCGCGCATGATATACAGGCGCTTTTCTCCGAGAATGTCATCGGAATATATCACAAAGCGCCCATCGGGGCTCCAGCGTGGATGCTCCTTGTTTCCCGCTCCTGCGGTCAACTGCTCCTCCTCGCTGCCATCAGGGCGAATGCGATATATATCGAATCCCCCTTGCTCCAAACGGGTAAACAGGATCCATTTTCCGTCCGGGCTCCAGGCTGGGGTTGCATTGTATTTCCCTGCGCGAGTCAGGCGTTCTACCGCGCCTGTGAGTATATCGATAATAAACACATGTGGGTTGCCATGACGATTGGAAATAAAGGCGATCTTGTCCCCAAGGGGACTCCAACTCGGATCGACATCGATACCCCAAGCGTTGGTGAGACGCTTATGTATTTTGCCGTCAACTCCGAGTAGGTATATTTCGGCATTTCCATCCTTCGACAGGGTAACGGCTATCTCCCTGCCATCAGGACTGTAGCGCCCGGCAATATTCAACCCTTCACGCGCCGAAACGCGCGCTTCCGTGGCGTTAAAAATGCTGCGTCGGTACAGGTCAGGGTTATTCTTGCGATAGGAGGTGAATATCACTTCGCGTCCCTGCGGGGAAAAATCGGGGTTCAACACTAGATTTTTGTGATCGGTCAGGCGCCTGATATTGTGGCCGTCAATTTCTGTCAGGTAGAGTTCTTTATGTCCACTTGCATCAGAGATGAAGGCAATATTTGCATCAAACGCCCCTCTGGTGCCAGTCAGGGTTTCAAGCATCTGATCCACAAACCGGTGAACCATGCGGCGCACGTCATCTCGGGCACCTTTGTAGTTATGCCCGGTCAGCAGACGCCGTCTATTAACATCAAAAAGGCGAAACTTAAGCTCCACCTGTCCATCCTTGAGTGCATAAGTACCTTTGAGGAGCAAGTCAGCTCCCAAGAGTTTCCACTGGGGGAAATTCACTTCAGTAGAGGTTAATGCAAGGCGGGAAGCATCGTCAAGAAAGGCGTTGCGTTGGATATATTCAAACATCCCGGTAAGATCCAGATCGTGCAGAAACACCTGATCGATGGTGCGCTCAATCTGCACATCCGCTGCGCCAAGCGCAATGAAGGTGGGTTGCGCAATGGGGATGGCCGAACGCCCGGGCGTGGTTATTACGATATCTGCAGCTAATAAGCCCCCAGCAGGAAAAAGTAAGCACACCAGCCACATCAATAGACAAATTATGTTTCTCATTTTTTCAACATCTCATTGGGATCGAAGATAATAGAGAATGCACGCGATTTACCCGGTGCTGCCGGCAGTGTTTGCAGACGTTCTACGCACTGCTCTACGCTCTGATCAAATAGACTGTCTCCTGAGGCACTGAGCACCGTGTATCCGGTCCGGTTCCCTTGTGCATCAAAACGCAGTACCACAGTGCTGCGCAGCCCTTTTCCCCAGTGCGTTGAGGGGAGAGTCCAATGCTGCGCTAGATATTCTCGGATCCACTCTTCAAAGGCGATACCCTCTTGAGTTCCAGTGCCGGACGCGCTGCCCACTTTTTCGGTAGAAACCGTTGTGGTTACCGGGCTCTGTGCTGTCGCCTGCGCGGCCAACTGACGTTTCAGCTGTTCTATGCGCGTACTAATCTCTTCAATACGTGCGTGGGTATCCTGTTGGTACATGCGCTCAATGTCAGCGGGACTAAGCATGGGGCTAAGCGGTTGCGCTACGGCCTTTGGCGCTGGCTGCACCTCTGCTTTTACCGCCGGAGTTGCCTTCTTCTCAGGTGTTTTTATCTTTGTCGGTGCTGGGGCCGGAACCTCTACCTTTTTTATCGCCTCTGGTTTGGGTGCAGGCTTGGGCACCGCCGCAGGTTTAGAGGCTGCTTCTGGTTTAGGGGCAGGCTTAGGTGTTGCGGGCTTTGCAGCCACCGGTTCTTGACGCGGAGCAGGCACTGCCGTCTTCGTTTCTGGTGTCGCCGCAGGGTGCCCGCGTCGAGGTTGGTCTACGGGTCTATTCACCAGATTTACTTTATAGCTCTGGCGTTCCGGCACGGGCGCGCGGTTGAACATAAGCCCGGAAACAAAGACAACAATAAGGATATGCAGCAGTACCGACAGCGCCAGCATGCGCCCCATCCCCGGCTCCGAGCTATTGGTTATCTTGCTACTGTGGCGTTGAGCCATGCCGTGTTTCATAGTGTTACGGTTCCGGCTCAGTGGCAATCATGCCCAGCTGGGTAACCCCTGCACGGCGTACCGCAGCCAGCACCTGCACCACACGTTCATAGGGAACCGTTCGATCGGCCTCAAGATAGACATCCTTGTTTTTTTTATCCTTTAGAACCTGTTGCAGCACCGCCACCATCTTCTCGGGAGATTCTACTAGCTGGCGTCCCACATACAGACGCCGCTCTGCATCAATACTTACGATCAAGGCTTCCTGAGCTGCAGCGAGGTTCGGCGCGTGTTCGACCTGTGGCAGATCAACATCCACCCCTTTTTCCAGCATCGGTGCAGTCACCATAAAGATAATCAACAGCACCAGCATTACATCCACAAAAGGGGTAACGTTGATTTCTGCCAGAGCACTGCGACGCGGTGAAGATTTGTAATTCATCAGCCTCTCCGCAACTGATTTTCTACAATGTTGAGAAAGTCTTGCCTGAAACCATCCATCTGCCCCAGCAGAACGTTGACACGGTTGAGGAAGTAATTGTATGCCACCACCGCGGGGATAGCGGCCATTAATCCCATAGCGGTGGCGATAAGGGCTTCAGAAATACCCGGAGCTACCACTGCTAGTGAAGCACTGCCACTCAGGCCAATACCGTGAAACGAATCCATGATGCCCCACACCGTACCAAACAGTCCGATAAACGGCGTAGTTGAGCCGGTGGTGGCCAAAAAGGTCAAGTGACGCTCCAGACTCTCGGTCTCAGTGCGGCCCACCCGTTCCATGGCGCGGTTGATATTTGTCGCTGCATCAATTGTGAGAGCGACTTTTTCATTATCTTGCCCGCGTTGCTGTCGCACCAGTTCCTGATATCCCCCTCGGAACACGCGACTCAACGGAGATGCAGGATATTGCTTCAGTTCTTGCGCCACCTGATCCAGGTGCCGATTGTCCCAGAAGTAATCCTGAAATGCCAAACTCTGGTGTAACGCCGAACGTAGAGCCTTCCATTTAAAAAAGATAATCGCCCAAGACACCACCGAAAAATACACCAGAACAAGCAACACCAGTTTTACTACCGGTCCCGCATTTAGAATTAATTCAATCACCGATAAACTCCGTCCGCATATAATTTCTTGTAATTCAGCTTGGTTAAATAGCTGTCAGCATAGATCTACATTTACACCAGTATGTGGATAAGCCTGTAGAATCAACAGAGTTATCCACAGGACTTTCCCTTACTTTCGAGGCTCGCGTAGGCTGAATGGTTATGTATCGATTCGAAATTTTCACATTCTACCCGAAACCACTCCATCCCTTCAAGCTGTTGCAGGCGCAAGGTCACGGATCTGACGATATCTTCCACAAACATAGGGTTTTCATAGGCCTGCTCCGTTACCACTTTTTCGTCCTCACGTTTCAAGAGAGAGTACACTGGGGCACTGCCACATGCCTCTATAAGCGCAATGAGGTCTTCAATCCAGAGCATCTGCGAAATGCGCACGGCAACCGTGACGCAACTACGCTGGTTATGCGCACCGTAGGCGCTAATTTCACGTGAGCACGGGCACAGGGAGGTCACCGGCACACTGACTTCAAGAATAAAGTCCTTCTCCTGGCGCAGGGTGGCGATAAAGCGGCACTCATAACTCATCAGTCCCTTTGCTCCACTTGCAGGGGCGGTTTTTTCAATAAAGTAGGGGAAACTTAGTTCCATATGGGCACATTCGGATCCAAGCTTGGTACGCATCTCACGCAGCAACGGTTCCATGTCATCAAGGGTAACCTCTTCATCACGATAGCGATTGAGGATCTCCAGAAATCTGCTCATATGGGTGCCCTTGAATTGATGGGGCAGCTCTACATACATATTTACCCTGGCGATGGTATGCTGACTAGATTTGTTTTTGTCCTGCACCACTATGGGGTAGAGAACATTCTTTACCCCAACCTTATCAATGGCAATCCGGCGTGTATCTGCCGACTGTTGCACATCCGGCATCTCCGGAATTTCGTTGAGCATACTATTCTCCAGAAACTGTTATGTAGGTTACCGGGTCCTGCATTCCCGCTTCCCTGAAACCCTTTAAGCGCAGCACACATGAATCACACACGCCACATGCACGCCCTTGCGGATCGGGAGCGTAACAAGAATGGGTCAGCGCATAGTCGATTCCAAGTTGGGTTCCAGTGCAAATAATTTGCGCCTTGCTCATATGCATTAGTGGAGTATGAATGGTGTATCTCCCCTGTTGCTCTACCCCAGCCTTGGTCGCCAAATTGGCCATATGGGTAAATGCCTGGATAAATTCCGGCCGACAATCAGGATAGCCGGAGTAATCCACCGCATTGACTCCGATAAAGATATCGAAGCTCTGCAATGCTTCTGCCCACGCCAGCGCATATGCCAGAAAAACGGTGTTGCGCGCGGGAACATATGTGATCGGAATCGCGGCGTCAATGTCCCTATTTTCTGGCACAGCGATATCAGCCGTCAGCGCACTTCCGCCTATCTGGCGCATGTCAACATCCAGAATCAGGTGCTTCGCAATTCCGAGCTGCGGTGCAAACGTTTTGGCCCGCTCCAACTCAATGCTATGGCGTTGACCATAGGAGAAACTTAATCCATACACCGCATATCCTGCAGCGCGCGCAATGGCGACACAGGTCGTGGAATCTAGACCACCGCTATATAAAATTACGGCTTTTTTCATAGCATGCTCACTTTCTGTCTGTCCTTCTATTGAGCGTTTTGATTGGACTTTTGACGGATAAATTATGTGGCTTTATCCGTGTGTTTCTTCATGCCTCGCTTGCCAAGGAACTCAAACGAGCGTGAGTAAATCTACATCACCTTTTTGTCATAACCACCGGCAGCTTCAGCTCTTGCGGGTAACTCTACACAATCACGTGGCAAAATGAAAGGTTCTCAGGTCCGCACATTCTGGGCTATAGTAGTAGTATGAAATACGCATTGGAAATAAAAAACCTGTCTAAAACTTACGCTGCTGTCAAAGTGGTGGACAACCTCAGCTTTTCAATAGCTCCGGGTGAAATTTTCGGTTTACTTGGGCCCAATGGCGCAGGGAAAAGTACCATTATCAATATGATTGGCGGCGTCGCCCGCATCGGGGGTGGTGAGATCACTATTTTTGAACATAAGATCTCCTCACATCAATCAGCGCCGCCTCGGGCGAAAAAACTAACCGGAATCATGCATCAGGAAATTGTCGCCGACCCCTTTTTTACCATTCAACAAGCGTTGACTCTGCATCCCGGCTTCTTTGGCATCAAGCGCGATCGCCAGTGGTACGATTATTTGATTGATCGGCTACAACTCAGGCCCCACATTCACAAGGGGATGCACGAACTCTCTGGTGGTCTAAAACGTCGCTTCATGCTTGCGAAAGCTTTGATTCACAAACCTAGATTGTTGATTCTAGATGAACCCACCGCAGGTGTCGATGTGGAACTTCGCCACACGCTGTGGCAATTTATTCGCGACATTAATACCAACGGGACGTCCATTCTCCTCACCACCCACTACCTAGAAGAGGCACAACAGATGTGCAGGCGCATCGCCATCTTAAAAGATGGGCGTTTAGTAGCGCTGGAGCACACCGATATCTTGGTACATTGTGAACGGACCCGTCACTTTGACCTGCACCTACGTAATCCTGTTTCCGAAATTCCCCCCGTTTTGCAGCGCTTTAATCCAGCACTGAACGAAGCTAGTACCAAAATTTCATTTGCTGCAGGTTTAAATGATGATATTGGTGCCATCGTGGCAGAATTGGTCTCCAGTAACATAGTTGTACATGATATTACTTCCGCAGCTCCCTCTTTGGAGGAGATATTTCTGCGCCTGACCCGCGGAACGCAATCTAAACCTTAACTTCATCAAGTAGTAGATTATCTGGTATGAATTTTTACTCGAATGAGGAAAGCTTTTCCTCCCATCGCGCTTTCCTAACCCTGCTTCTCAAAGAAGTGCGCCGCTTTATGCTGGTATGGACCCAGACTCTGGTGACGCCCATACTAATAACATCGTTGTATTTATTTGTTTTTGGTGCGGCCCTCGGCGAACGCATCAGCGTGATAGATGGCCTCAGCTACGCACAGTTTGTAATACCAGGGTTAATTCTTATGGGAGTAATCAACAATTCCTTTGCCAATACATCTTCCTCGCTGTTTATGTCACGGCATCTTGGAAGTATAGCAGATCTTTTGGTGATGCCACTGTCCTCGATACAGATTGTGGCGGCATATACCTTGGCTGGAATGTTGCGTGGGCTCTTGGTTGGAGCGGTGGTGGGCTTGATCTCTACCCAGTTCGCGGTTCTTCCCTGGGCTCATCCGTTGTATGCGGTTTTAATGGCGATACTCGCCAGCATGCTGTTCTCGGTGATGGGACTTATTGCTGGAACCTTTGCCGAAAGTTTCGACGGACTGTCACTGTACATTAATTTTGTAATATTACCTCTGGTCTTTTTAGGTGGGGTGTTCTACCCCATTTCCATCCTTCCCTCATTCTGGCGTGCGGTGTCGCAGTGTAACCCTCTTTTTTATCTTTTAGATGGATTTCGTCACGCCCTGCTGGGAATCGGGGATATCCCCCTGTGGCTGGCGTTTGTTCTAAGTGGCGGGCTTACTTTGGCTATGATACTTGCGGCGGTTTATGTGCTCGAGCACAGTAAACGCTTTCGCTCCTGATTTAAGCGAGCTAAATCACACACATCCAGGTGCCTTACCCCCTTCCGTACTTCGTTCCTCCTTGTTCTGAAGTAATACCTGTCCGCCATAGGCGGCATTTTTGCGTACCAATAGGTCGGCAGTAGTGCCGTCGTTGCTGCGAAATGCCTCCAGTATCTTTTTATGTTCCTGCACGGAGATTTCCATCCGACCTGGGATAGATAACGACGCGACGCGCAGATATTCAAACTTCTGAAGTAATTGATGAATCAACTCCAGTAGTCTCTGGTTTCCAGCGGCGCGGATAAAATACTCGTGGAATTCATTGTGCACCCGAAAAAATGTCTTCACATCGCGAGTTTTGCTCAATTTCGCCAGCCGATTATTGATGGCTTCAAGTTTATCTACATCCTTGGGTGTCATTTTAACGGCGGCTAGATTTGCTGCATATCCTTCAAGTACACTCTTTATGGAATAAAACTCCTCAATATCCTTCTGCGTATGTTTTGCGACCACCGCGCCCTTACGCGGGATTACCGTTAGGTATCCCTCAGATTCCAGTTGGCGAAAAGCTTCGCGGATAGGAGTGCGACTAATCCCATAACGTTCGGCGATATCCGGCTCAGATACCCGCTCACCAGGCTTAAGCTCGCCCTTTAGAATGGCATCCCGAATATTTTCAAGAATTTTTTCGCGCAATGTCTGATGCTGCACTTGTCGATCTCCATATAAGTTAAGACGGTTAACTCAATATCTGGCTTACTTTAACTTTAGAGCATTTAGAGCACTTGGTTCGTACATACGCAGAAAAATATCATACGTAAACGCTTCTGTATACTGTATACTGTATAACGCAGTGCTTGTATAGTATTTACCAGTGAATTTCCCGGATAACTACGGATTAACCTTAGCTTGTTGCTTTGATTAGAAGAGGTGAAAATCTATGAGTAAAGTAATTTGGAAACCTGTGATGAGCAAGGGTACGGGCTGATTATTCTGGGAAATGGGATAAACGGTTCCAAAAACAAGCGGGCAGCCTCAGTGAGGCTGCCCGCTTGTTTTTTTATTCTTCAATCAACCAGTGTGAGTTAGTCACCACTGGCAACTTCGATACGGAGCAAGGCGCGCTGTAAAGCAGCTTCCATTATACGATACTCCTTGTCTTCCGGATCCAACTTTTTGAGAGCTTCCTCAGCCCGTCCCAGCGCAGATTTGGCACGCGCCATATCAATTTGGTCGGATGGCTCTGCGGTCTCTGCCAGAACAATGACAGTATCGTCCTCAACTTCAACATAGCCCCAGTTTACCGCGACATGATATGAAGAGGTGCCTTTCCGGTAGGTAAACATTCCAACTTTCAGGGTTGTCAGAAGGGGTGAATGGCCAGGGAGAATACCCAGTTCACCCAGCGTACCCGGCATTATCAGCTCATCGACCTCTTCGGAGAGCACCTGTTTATAAGGTGTTACCATCTCAAGTTTCAATTTATCAGCCATGTACAACTTCCTTTATAGGTGCAAGACAACCATAATCAACCAACTTCAGGTTACACTGCGGCCATTGACTTGGCTTTTTCAACTGCCTCTTCAATGGTACCAACCAGGTAGAAGGCCTGCTCTGGCAAATTGTCATGCTTGCCATCAAGAATTTCACGGAACCCTTTGATGGTATCTTTAAGTTCTACGTACTTCCCAGGTGAGCCGGTGAACACCTCAGCAACAAAGAACGGCTGTGACAGGAAGCGCTGGATTTTACGTGCTCGGGCTACGACTAACTTATCCTCTTCAGAGAGCTCGTCCATGCCGAGAATGGCAATAATATCCTGAAGATCCTTGTAGCGCTGCAGAACAAACTGTACCTCGCGCGCAAGTTCGTAGTGTTCTTCTCCGACAACCTGCGGGTCGAGGATTGTACTGCTGGAGTCAAGTGGGTCAACAGCAGGATAAATTCCCAGCTCTGCAATTTGACGCGAGAGAACCGTAGTAGCATCAAGGTGAGCAAAAACCGTTGCCGGTGCAGGGTCAGTAAGGTCGTCAGCTGGAACGTATACGGCCTGTACCGAAGTGATGGAGCCTTTGTCGGTAGTAGTAATACGCTCCTGCAATTCACCCATCTCAGTACTGAGGGTAGGCTGATATCCTACCGCTGAGGGGATACGACCGAGCAGAGCGGAAACCTCGGAACCCGCCTGGGTAAAACGGAAAATATTATCTACAAACAGGAGGACGTCCTGGCCACCCTCATCACGGAAGTACTCCGCAACAGTGAGAGCTGACAGTGCAACACGGGCACGGGCACCAGGGGGCTCGTTCATCTGACCGTAAATAAGTGACGCTTTGTCCAGAACTCCAGATTCCTTCATCTCTTCCCAGAGGTCATTACCTTCACGGGTTCGTTCGCCAACTCCGGCAAACACAGAGAAGCCACCGTGTTGCTGGGCAACGTTGTTGATCAGCTCCATGATGAGAACGGTCTTACCTACACCCGCGCCACCGAACAGGCCAATTTTACCGCCACGCGCATAAGGTGCGAGAAGGTCAATAACCTTGATTCCGGTTTCAAACGATTCAACCGTCGTGGATTGCTTGACAAATTCAGGTGCGGGACGATGGATTTCCCAGTATTCGTCCGCTTCTACGGGCCCGGCCTCATCAACAGGCTCACCGATTACGTTCATAATACGTCCCAGGGTCTGCTTTCCTACAGGCATGAGAATCTGCTTGCCGGTATCCAGTACTTCCTGGCCGCGAACCAAACCTTCGGTACCATCCATTGCGATAGTACGTACGGTGTTCTCCCCCAAATGCTGTGCTACTTCGCACACCAAGTTCCATTCTTTATCGCTGATGGCGGGGTTGGTTATTTTAACCGCATGATAAATTTCAGGAAGCTTGCCGGCCTCAAATTGGACGTCAACCACAGGTCCGATGACTTGAACTACCTTACCCTTGTTCATGATGAATTACTCCTTTTGCACCACTACGTGGAGAGTTTTATTCTGAATTTTCTATTTTATTGACTCAGCACCGGATACGATTTCCATCAATTCTTTGGTTATCGCCGCCTGTCGCGCTCGATTGTACTGCAAGGTCAGTTTGTCAATCATCTCAGAGGCGTTCTTTGTCGCGCTGTCCATACTGCTCATACGCGCACCATGCTCTGATGCTACCGACTCAAGTAGAGCACCGAAAATTTGTACTTCGATGTACTTCGGAAGGATCGAGTGCAATACTTTTTCGCAGCTGGGCTCGTAAATATAGTCCGCCACAAAGTGCTCGCCTTCTTTGCTATCAGGTACAATCGGCAGCAGTTGTTTGATGGTAACTTCCTGATTTATGGCACTATGAAACTGATTATAAATGATATATACAGCATCAAATTTTTCCGCCTCGTAGTCTGAGACAATTTCCTGTCCAAGTAAGGCAGCGGTAGCGTAAGTGACACTGGCGGTAATATTTTCGTAAACTTTATCGATGGTCAGCTCTGTACGACGCTTGAGCAGATCATTGCCTTTTTTTCCCACAATGCGCAGCTTATAGCTATTGTACGCGTGGACTTTATCCAACGCAAAATGCATTGCTGCCTTGGCAATACTACTGTTAAAACCACCACATAGTCCCCGGTCTGCCGTTATCAGCACAACCAAGGCGTTTTCTTTCCCCCGCTGATGTAACAACGGGTGAGTAGTTTCTATGTCACGCTCGGCGATACTGCACAGCACCTCATGCATTTTATCCGCATAGGGCCTAGCTGCCACAACTGCTTCCTGTGCTCGGCGTAACTTTGCCGCAGACACCATCTTCATCGCATTGGTGATCTGCTGCGTATTCTTTACCGAGCTTATGCGTTTTTTAATCTCCTTGAGATTTGCCATTATTGAATCCTCAGCTGATTGCTTATGCTACAAACTGACTATTGAACTCTTCAAGGGCCTTCTTCAGACGTTCTTCAAGATCACTGTCTATAGCTTTTTTCTGCTGTAGATCCTTCAGGAAATCAGCGTGCTTAGTATGGAATATATTCAGCAGCTCCCGCTCGTATTTCTGCATGGAGTGAACGGGGAAGCCATCAACATAGCCATTGTTAGCGGCATAGATAATGACAACCTGCTCTTCAACAGTAAGAGGTTTGTACTGGGGCTGTTTAAGAATCTCCACCAGTCTCTCCCCACGTCGGAGTTGCCTCTGGGTCGCAGCATCCAAGTCGGAGCCGAACTGGGCAAATGCTGCCATTTCACGGTATTGCGCCAGTGCCAGGCGCAATGTACCAGCTACCTGCTTCATCGCTTTGATCTGAGCACTACCGCCAACACGTGATACCGAGAGACCAACGTTAATAGCTGGCCGCACTCCTGAATAGAACAGATCTGTTTCGAGGAAAATTTGTCCGTCGGTGATGGAGATGACGTTTGTCGGGATATACGCAGAGACGTCACCGGCTTGGGTCTCAATGATAGGCAGCGCGGTCAATGAGCCAGCACCAAGTGCATCACTGAGTTTAGCTGCACGCTCAAGCAGGCGGCTGTGGATGTAGAAAACGTCTCCGGGGAATGCCTCACGTCCTGGTGGACGGCGCAGTAACAAGGAAAGTTGACGATAAGCTACCGCCTGTTTGGACAAGTCATCATAGATGATTACCGCATGTTTGCCATTGTCGCGAAAATACTCGCCCATGGTTACACCTGAATATGGCGCAATAAACTGGAGGGGAGCAGGGTCTGACGCGGTTGCAGCTACAACGATGGTATAATCCATGGCGCCGTGTTGTTTAAGCTTATCTACCACTTGCGCAACTGTAGAGCGCTTCTGGCCAATAGCTACATAGATACATACAACATCCTGTCCCTTCTGGTTGATGATGGTATCTATAGCTACAGCCGTTTTTCCTGTCTGCCGGTCACCAATGATAAGTTCACGTTGGCCACGGCCGATCGGAACCATGGAGTCAATAGCTTTCAGACCGGTCTGCACAGGTTCGTGCACAGACTTTCGCTCAACGATGCCGGGAGCCTTTATCTCTACCTGACCATAGGTTTCGGTTTTGATATCGCCTTTACCATCAATGGGAATGCCGATACCATTTACCACACGACCGAGTAATTGCTCACCTACAGGAACCTCAACTATACGCTCGGTCCTCTTGACGGTGTCACCCTCTTTGATGTGCTCGCCCTCGCCAAGCAGCGCGGCACCGACGTTGTCTTCCTCCAAGTTCAGGACCATCCCCATGACACCGCCGGGGAACTCCAGGAGCTCTCCCGACATGGCTTTGTCCAAACCATGAATACGGGCGATACCGTCACCTATGGAGATGATGCTGCCGGTTTCACTTACCTCAACACCGCCAGCATAATTTTCGATTTGCTTTTTGATTATCGCACTGATTTCTTCTGCTTTGATTTCCATGAGTACGCCTACCCCTTCTTTAAGGTATCTTCAATCCGCTGTAACTGGGTTTTAATGCTACCGTCAAATACTTTTCCGCCTACTTCGGCTCTAAGTCCACCCAACAGTGCTGAATTCACTTTAGTATTCAGACTAACCGTTTTCCCGGTCTGTTGTTCGAGACCTTCTTTTATACTTTCTACCTGAGCTTTGGTGAGTTTTGTCGCACTCTCTACCCTTGCCCGGACAATTCCTCTTATTTCATCAGCCAATTTTATGTATTCGGTATAAATTTGAGATATATACTGAATTCTGTCCTTGAGTGTAAGCAGACAGACAAAATTGCGTATTCCCTCTGAGCATCCCATGGCTTGCGCAACATCCGCCATCATCGCTGTCTTCTTTTCGACCGCGAGGGTTGGGCTTTCCAGCAACAGACGCAGTGCGGTCTCGCGCTGCAGCAAACCGTTAACCTGGGCTAGCTCGCCGGCGTAGGGTTCCAGCAAATCTTTTTCGTTTGCAAGCTCTACTAACGCCTTGGCGTATCGCTTCGAAATCGCACTTTTACTCAATGCAGTTCTCCTACTTTAAGCTTGTATTCCTCAACTAGGCGCGCTTGATCATCGCGGTTAAAACTATCCTTGAGCATGTTCCTAGCCAGTTCAACTGCCAACTCCGCTGCTTCCTGACGCAGAACAAGCCGGGCCTTTGCGATCTCGTTCTCTGCAGTTTTTCCAGAATCTTCCTTGATCTTGGCAGCCATTTTCTCCGCTTCAGCGATGATGCGTTGCTTTTCCAGCTCAGCTTCTTCCCTGATGTCGATTTTTATCTGTTCTATTTCTTCTTCAGCCCGCGTCAGCTTGACATCATATTCTGCAAAACGCTGTTCAGCACTTTCAGCAGCTTCGCGTGCATTTTTCAGTTCTTCTTCAATACCTTCACGCCTGCCCACAAGTGCACTTTTCAATGGTTTAGCGACAAAATACGCGAGGCCTCCAACCAGAATGGCAAAGTTAAACAGGCGGTAGAGAAAATCTTTAAGTAACACTCCGCTATCTACATGCTGTGCGCCGTCGGCCGCAGCAAATGCTACCCCTGCACTAAGCGCAGCCAAGCTCACGCCAACAAGGCATGTAGCAGCATATTTTTTAACTGCATGCAAAGAAATCATTTAACTTTCCTCCCCAAAACCTTCCCGGCGATTGCGGCAGCAAGCTCCTGTGTCTCGTTTTTAAGACTGCTACGTGCTGCTTCGGCCTGTTTTGCTACCTGAGCTTTTATCAGATCAAGGTGTCCGCTGGCTTCCATTCGCGCAGATCCAAGAATGGTTGCTTCACGTTTTGCAGCTTCTTTCCGAATAGAGGTCGCTGCCTGTCCTGCATCGACCTTCGCCTCATACAGGGTCTTCTCGTAGCGTTCCATTTTTTCATTTATAGAAACTTCAAGATCTCGCGCTTTTTGATGCTTGGCTTCAATCCCTTTTTTCCGCTCTGCCATTACGTTGCGCAGCGGGCGATACAGCAATACATTCAGTATCACCATCAGTATCACGAAGTTGGCAAACTGCACCCAGAAGGTCCAATCAATGCTTATCACGGCGCACCCCTTTTTTTAATTTTACATCTATAAGAATAAGATTTGTCGATTACTTTTTGGAATGTGAGGTCGGCTTTCAAACGCACACTAAGCTGCATCTTATATCGCTGTTCTACATAGCTGGTTCTATACTACAAAAAAGCCCTGCAGCGCAGAGCAGGGAATGTTTAGCATAAGGCTCTGAAGAAAGTCAAGGTTTTACATATCAAAGTGTGTTTAAATCCGTGCAACTGTCTGATATCTTGAAATTTTACTTTTCTTAACCCAAATCATGGTCTTGCTCAATGGGATGCCTGTAGACTCAATTATTGGACAAAACAACGACATTGCGAGGTACTAGATAAGATCTATTTTAAGCAGGTGTTAGTTCCGGCCTCTATCTTAAGCTCTATGTGTCATTTTATACCAAATTTAGATAGTCAAGCAGACGCTCAAGATCATGCGGGTCGTTGTAAGAAATTTCAATTTTGCCGCCGCGCCCTTTGGAGGTAATTTTCACTTTAGTGCCAAGGTTTTTGCGGAGGATATCCTCAAGCTTCTCCAATTCCGGATTCGACTCTGTAGAAGCCGCTTTTCTCTCAACATCGTGGTCATATGTTTTGATTTTTTTGACCAGTTTTTCGGTTTCTCGAACGGAGAGTTTATTTTTGCCTATCCGGATGGCAGCCTCCTCGATCTCCTCTTCATGTTCCAACGCTAACAATGCACGGGCATGCCCCATGCTCAAGGTACCGGTCATAACCTGGGTGCGAATTTTTTCCGGTAGGCGCAACAGACGTAAAGCATTGCTCACTGCTGATCTGCTTTTTCCTACCCTTTTTGCTACTTCTTCCTGGGATAAATCGAAGTGCTTTATGAGATATGCGTAGGCTTCAGATTCTTCGATAGGATTTAAATCCTCACGTTGTATATTCTCAATAAGAGCAATCTCAAGTGCCCAGTCTTCAGAAACATCCTGTATGGTTACCGGTATTTCCTTCAATCCAGCTTTCTGGGCCGCGCGCCAGCGACGCTCCCCAGCGATTATCTGATAGTGGTCTTTCTCACGGCGCACAACCAGAGGCTGGATAACTCCTTTTTGTTTAATTGAATCAACCAGCTCATCCATTTTAACCCCGTCGAAGTACTTACGCGGCTGGTTTTCGTGTGGCTTGAGTTCTTCAATCGGACAGAGAAAATATTGTCCTCTCCCTGTTTGTGCGGCAGAGTCCAGCAGGGCACCCATACCTTTTCCTAGCGCAGGTCGTTTAGCCATTGGTTTTATTCCTCTGAATTAACTCATGGGCCAATTCCAGATATGCCTTCGCGCCACTAGAATCGACGTCATACATAAGAACCGGCATCCCATAGCTTGGGGATTCAGAGAGCCGCACATTTCTGGGAATGACAGTATTAAATACCTGCTCCTTAAAATGGAGCCTTACTTCATCTCCGACCTGATGCGATAAATTGTTGCGCCGGTCAAACATGGTTAAAACAATGCCTTCTAGACGTAAGTCAATATTCAGTTGTTTCCTGATTAAGTTCAGGGTTTGTGTAAGTCTGCTCAATCCTTCCATTGCGTAGTACTCACACTGCAGCGGTACTATTACACTTGAAGATGCGACCAAGGAATTTACCGTTAACAATCCCAAGGATGGAGGACAGTCGATTATTATGTAATCGTACTGATGCTCAATTTTATCAATTTTATTTTTAAGTTTAGATTCTCTGCAGCTCTCCCCAACTAGCTCAATTTCCGCCCCAATAAGATCACTGTTTGACGGTATAAACGCAAGACCAGGAAACGAAGTTGCTATTATGGCTATTTCAGCATCCATCTCTGCATGCATAAGCAAATCGTAGACCGTATACTCCGGCACATTTACATCGATCCCAACACCACTACAGGCATTTCCCTGTGGGTCCATATCTATCAACAGGGTTTTTTTCTCTGCCGCAGCTAAAGAAGCTGCCAGGTTGACGGCTGTAGTAGTTTTTCCTACACCGCCCTTCTGGTTTGCAATGGCGATTATCTCTGCCATATCAATCTCCACCTTTAGTTTAGAAGCACAACAACTTCTCGAACCTGCACCATATCAACAAGGTGCGGGTAAACCACTACAGCTTTTTTTTACGTATAAATATGAGATTGCGCTCCGCGCCAGAAGGAAGGAGGTAGCATTCTTCAATGCGTTCCAACTCCATATGGGCCCCACTTGCAACCAACAGCCCTTCCGCCAACTCTTCATGGCCAACCTTACCCTTCATTGCGAGCAATAACCCACCAGGCTCCACATACGGACTCCCTAGTCTTATCAGTTCTGCTAAAGGAGCCAGCGCCCGAGCTGTTACAATTCCGTACTCTTTTTCCACTAGCGTGCTTGCATCAAGCCTTAAAGTGACAGCAATAAAATTTTTCAGGTTTAACAGTCTTTTACAGTGGTTTTGAAAGTTTACTTTTTTGCGTATTTTGTCTACTGAGGTTACAGCCATGTCCGGGCAACACAATTTTAAAGGCAAGCCAGGTAAACCGGCACCCGAACCCATATCCAACAAGCTGGAGTACGTGTGTATATATTGTAGGGGCAACAAAGAATCCTGAATGTGCTTCTCCCAGCATTCCGCCGGATCAGTTACTGACGTTAGATTGACACGGACGTTCCATTTAAGCAGTTCTCGGATATATACATCGCATTCATTGAGCACCCGTTCTGGATCAGGGACGATACCCTCAAGCAGTGCCCTAACATAGCTTTTACCGCGCTCCATTCAATGTCGCCCCTTCAGGAATACCGCAAGCACTGCAACCGCTGCCGGTGTTACTCCAGATATCTTCCCTGCCTGTCTTAAATTTTCAGGCTGTACGGCCGTAAGTTTTTCCTTAACCTCTGCAGACAAACTTGCAATCTTGGTATAGTCAAAATCTAAAGGTATCTTTATAGCCTCTGTTTTCTGGCTTCGCTGGACCTGTTCCATTTGCCTAGCTATATACCCAGCATATTTTGTTTCAACTTCCAACTGTTGCAACACATCTGGGGGTAACTTTTTAAGTTCGTCCTCTATTGCTGTTATTTTCTCAATATCCATATCGGGACGCTTCAGCAGCTCAGCCAGACTATGTGCGTTTTTCAATTCTTCCATATCTAACTGGCGGAGAATTTGGCTGTCGCTAGGACGCACACGACGCGTATTGAGTATTTCCTCGCCTCGCTCTTTTGCTTCCATTTTTTCTTGGTACATGCGCCAGCGCATATCGTCTACCAGCCCCAAATCCCGACCTATACGGGTCAGACGTTGATCCGCGTTGTCTTCCCTTAAAAGCAATCTATACTCTGCCCTTGAGGTAAACATTCGATATGGTTCCTTGGAACCGAGGGTCACCAGATCATCTATCAGCACGCCGGCATAACCAGCGGCTCGACCTACTATCAAGGGCGCTTCATCCCTCAAGTATTGAACAGCGTTAACGCCGGCCACCAACCCCTGTGCTCCAGCCTCCTCATACCCCGAGGTGCCATTTATCTGTCCAGCATGAAATAAACCGCGCACAGCTTTTGTCTCCAGGTTGTTTTTTAACTGAATAGGATCTACATAGTCATATTCAATTGCATACCCCGGACGCATAATCTCTACATGCGCAAGAGCCGGAATTGTGCGAAGAAACTTAAGTTGTACATCTGCTGGCAACGACGTTGAAACCCCATTTGGGTATATTTCAACCGTGTCCAGCCCCTCTGGCTCCAGGAACACATGATGACTGAGTTTTTCCGGGAAACGCACAATCTTATCCTCAATAGAGGGGCAGTAGCGAACTCCCACCCCTTCAATAACGCCACTATAAAGGGGAGATCTATCTAAACCACTGCGAATAGTATCATGTGTCGCTTCATTGGTCTCTGTAATATAACAACAAACCTGCGGACGCGAGCAAGCCTTGTTCAAAAACGAAAATGGCCGCGCCGGGTCATCCCCTGGCTGCTTCTTGGTTTTTGAGTAATCAATACTACCGCTATGTAGCCGGGGGGGGGTGCCAGTTTTAAGTCTACCAACATCCAGACCATATGCCCTAAGTTGCTCCGATAGACCTTCGGATGCGGGCTCGCCGCCTCTACCACCAGGGTAATGGCTTAGCCCCACATGGATGAGTCCCTGCATGAAAGTACCAGTAGTCAATACCACAGAATCAGCTGCAAACGAAATTCCCTCTTTTGTTTCTACGCCGCATACTCGGCCCTGCCTTATTGTTAGCTTCTTTACCACCCCTTGTTTTAAATCCACCATCGGGTAGTTTTCCACAATTCTCTTCATATAGCGAGAATACGCCATACGGTCCGCCTGAGCTCTTAGCGCCCGGACTGCGGGACCCTTCTTAGTATTCAAAGTTCGAAACTGAATACCAGTTGCATCTATAGCCAACCCCATCTGCCCCCCAAGGGCATCTATTTCTCTAACCAAGTGCCCCTTAGCTAAACCACCAATGGCTGGATTGCATGACATTTGTGCAACCGCATCAAGACTGAGGTTTAATAGTAGGGTTTTCGCATTCATCCGCGCCGCAGCCAGAGCTGCCTCACATCCAGCATGTCCTGCGCCAACCACTATTACATCATATTTCGTTCCATAAATTGACATACTTATCGCCCATGTTTCACGTGAAACATTATTTTCCTACACAAAATTTTGAGAAGATCTGGTTTAGCACATCTTCTGGTACAGTCTCGCCAGTAATTTTTCCAAGAGAACTCATAGCGGCATAGATATGACACGCAAGCAGTTCACCTGGAAGCCCTTCTGTTAACCCAGTTTTAAAAGAAATAAGTTCATTCTGGACCTGAGTAAAAATATCGAAGTGTCTCTTTTCGGTCAACACCCCCACATCAGAAGCTGATGGTACACTGAACTCTGCCTCAACCTTTTTCTTTAATTTATCTATGCCGAACCCGGTCAGGGCTGACACACACACACAAGGATGTCGAAAACCAAGCAGCTCAGAAGCTAATCCATCATCAGCAAAGATATCGGCTTTATTCACTACAACAATTACAGGGATACCTGACTCCAGAAGGCCATCAGAAGCGTTCAACGAAACCTGCGGCATACTCCCATCTACAACAAACAGGATGAGGTCGACATCTTTCGCTTTATTTTTCGCGCGCTCAACCCCGGTTTGCTCTATAAAATCACTGGAGGCACGCAGACCTGCCGTATCAATAAGCCTTATAGGCAAATGACCAAGAATAATCTGCTCCTCGATAAAATCACGGGTAGTCCCAGGTATGTCGGTAACAATAGCTCGATCATAGCCTAATAAATAATTCAACAATGAGCTTTTACCAACGTTCGGTTCGCCTAAAATGAGTATAGATAGTCCTTCTCTCAAGACTTTCCCAGTATAAAAAGTCGAAAGCATTGAATCTAAGGTAGTTACCACAGAATCCACGGTCTCATTTACCACATTAATATGAGTAAAATCGACTTCTTCCTCTGGAAAGTCAAGATATGCCTCCACCATGGCCGCCACGTGCAATAATTGCTCATGTAGTTGCGTGGCAATAGCTGAGATCCCTCCTTCGAGGTGTTGCATGGCTACTTTAGCTGACGAAGCAGAACCTGCCTCAATCAATTCCGCTATAGCCTCAGCTTCGGCTAGATCGATACGTCCGTGCATAAAAGCACGATAGGTAAACTCTCCTGCTTCTGCAAGCCGGCATCCCAGCTGTACGAAAATCTCTAAAATTTGGCGTACAACGTAAGTATTTGCATGGCAGTGAATTTCAACTACATCCTCACGTGTAAATGAGGCCGGGGCCTGCATGTAAACAGCCATCACTTGATCTATACCAACATTTTGCCTATTTTTAATTGTTCCATAGGTAAGAACATGGGTCTTTAGTTTGGTCTGGGTTCGCGCAGGCTTAAAACAGTTCTCCAGATACGGAAGGGCCATGGGACCAGATATGCGGATAATAGCTATAGCACCTACCCCTACAGCGGTGGCAGGAGCGATTATAGTATCTTCGGTATTCAACATTGGCAATCTCCATAAAAAAACCCTTCTACGCCAACATAGAAGGGTTTTTTAGATATAAGCGGATAAGTCACAGTACTGTTCACTACGCCACCGCGTAAAAGACTAAACCAACCAAGATAGCTTAATTCAGGCTGTCTGCCCACGCTTCACAGAATATGCCGAGCAATTAGACAGATGCTGAAGCAGGTTTTCTGTAAATTAAATACTGTTGTAAAATAGTTAGAAGATTATTCACTAACCAGTACAATACCAACCCACTGGGAAAATTAAGGAAAATAAAAGTAAACACTACTGGCATAGCCAGCATCATTTTCGCTTGCATGGGATCCATAGTACTAGGGGTCATCTTCTGCTGAATAAACATTGTAGCGCCCATTATTATGGGGGTAATGTAGTATGGGTCTTTGACGGATAGATCCGTGAGCCACAGGGCGAAAGGAGCATGCCGCAGTTCAATAGTACCGAGCAGAACTTTATATAAAGCAATAAAAACAGGTATCTGCACCAGCATCGGCAAGCAACCACCGAGAGGATTGACGCGATGTTCCTTGTAGAGCTCCATCATGTTTCGATTAAGGCCCTCTTTATCACCACGATATTTTTCCCGTAGTTTTTTCATTTCCGGCTGCAGAGTTTGCATCGCCCGCATGGAAACATAACTTTTCTGCGTCAAAGGCCAGAAGAGTAATTTAATAATAACCGTTAAAAGAATTATGGCGACCCCATAATTGTGCACAAAGGTATAAAAAAACTTCAAACATACGTGCAAGGGTTTGGATAAAAAGGCGAAGAAACCAAAATCCACAACCTCATTCAGATTCCTGCCAGCAGCTTTCAGGTAATCAATATTTTTAGGGCCAAAATACGCATCAAAATTAACTGCTCGCTTTGCTCCAGGAGCTATACTGAAATTGGCTATGCGGGCAGTGTTAGATATACGGTCTCCATCCCTCTCTAATAAGACAGAGTCAAAAATGTTGTCTCTATTTACCAATGCAGATAAAAAATATTTATCCGTATATCCGGACCAAGATATTTCCCCGGTGAAGGTTTTTTTGGCGCTCTGAATATCCTTAACCGCATCTTCTTGTAGCTTACCATCCACATAAGAAGTAAAGCCAAGATAGTCAAAGCGGTTTCCCGCCAAGTCATCATCCCAGTAATTGTTTAATTTAAGTTGTAAAATATCCGTAAGAGCAGTTGCACTGTTATTTACCAGCTCTATATGAACATTGATCAGATATGAATCAGGCGTAAATGTAAAAACTTTGGACAACAATATACCATTGTCCAGTGTCGTTGAGAGGGAAACCACCTGCGCAGTATCGGTATTTTGTTGCTTGAATGTATATAATTCATTCCCATCTAATCCAAAGCCACTTCCAGAGAAAACACCAAGGGTAGAAATTTCGTGCTTGGGATCTAATAAAGACACAGGGGGAGAGTCCGCAGTATTTTCCTCCAGGTAGCCCAACAACTTAATTGAAGAGACAACTCCGCCGCGCAGATTAAACTGTATGGCAAACACCGCGTTGGAAAAAAAAGCGTACTTGTCCTCAGGACGTACCTTAAATGCTTCATCGGTACTTTCGCCACTAGATACAGTTGGTCTTACTATATTTCCGGGAGATTGTGCTATACGCGAATCAGCCGACTCTGTAGCTTCTGGATTAGTTTCCTCTGTCAATATGCTACTTCCAACACGGTCTTCTTGGGGAGGAAATAATACAGTAAACCCAGTCCATACCAGCAACATCAGGAGTAGCGCTAAAATGGTATTTTTATTTTCCATGTCAAAACCTTATACTACTTTAGAGGATCGTATCCACCCTTGAACAAAGGGTTGCATTTTAGAATACGTATGCAAGTGAGCCAAGTCCCCTTTAATACACCGTACTTTTCCAGAGCTTGAATACTATACTCGGAACAGGTCGGCGCAAAACGGCAACGCGGGGGAAGACAGGGAGAAATATAAATCCGATACAATCGGACAAGCGAAATTAAACATTTGCGTATCATCGGCAGCAGACCGAAGCGACAAACTCGCCGAGTTGAAATTTCAAAGTACCGGAATCTATAACAGCCGTCAGAGGCCTCATGCACACCACAATATCGGTATGAGAGGGCAAAAACATGTAATTAGTGCGGAAATATTCCCTTATAATGCGTTTGTATCTATTACGCAAAAAAGCCCCACCGACTTTACGACTAACAACTAGTCCTAACCGAGTGGGGCCTTCTTCCTTCGCCAAAGCATAGACGTAAAAACTAGGAAAATTATGTTTATTTCCCCGTTTAAAAACTGTCTTATACTCATGAGACCGCCGAATTCGATGGCTCTTTGGCAAACAACAGGATTGCAATTACTTAACGGGGATTGTCGCAGCCAACCGAGATCTACCACGCGCCCGTCTGTTTTTAATAACATTACGGCCACCAGGGGTTGACATTCTCTTTCTGAACCCATGGGTCCTTTTTCTACTCACTCTACTTGGTTGATATGTTCTCTTCATAATTTAATCTCCATATTAAACTGTTTAGCCAGATACAAACCGACAACATACACATTCTACCCATCCTGTACAAGCAAAAAACACTATATATACAGGCATTTGTTTATGTTTAACCTGGTATAAATAAAACATCTTGCTAGTATGCATCAGCTCTGGTAAATTGTTGAAAACTTTACTTTCCGTATAAGTATCTGATTTTTATATATAAAAACCAAAACACCCTGTTGATAAAATGTTGAAATGAATAAAAAAAATAACGGTACAGACATATGGAATAAACTAATAGCGGCACTAGAAAAAGAAGTGTCTGCCCAAAATTTTAAAACTTGGATACAGCCCCTTACGTGCATGGAAGCAACTGCAGAAAGTATAAAGCTAGAAGCAGCCAACCGTTTCGTCAAGAAATGGCTGGAATCCAATTATCTCTCTAAAATACAGGATTTGGCGCTGCAAATCAGTGGAGAGTCTACGTCTGTTGAAATTTCCATTGCAGATATGGACGTCTTATTACCTAAAAAAATAACTGGTAGCAAGATCAAACCCAAACTCGAAGCAACAGAATCTAAACATGCACGCTCCAGGCAAACCTCTAATATTAACACGGAATATCGCTTTGAAAATTTCATCTCAGGTAATTCAAATCAATTTGCTGCAGCAGCAGCTATTGCCGTTGCCAACAATCCAGCCACCATCTACAACCCTCTTTTTATATATGGCGGCGTAGGCTTAGGCAAAACACATCTACTTAATGCAATTGGAAATAAAATTAAAGCAACCGACCCTAATTCCTCGGTATGTTATTACTCGTCAGAAAAATTTACCAATGAACTAATTAATGCCATACGTTACGGTAAGATGGAAGAGTTCAGAAATAAATTCAGATCGATAGATGTACTATTAATTGATGACGTACAATTTATTGCCGGCAAAGAGAGAACACAGGAAGAATTTTTCCATACATTCAACTCTTTGTACGATACACATAAGCAGATAGTTGTTACTTCCGACAAATTCCCCAAAGAAATTCCAGGCCTTGAAGAACGCCTGCGATCACGGTTTGAGTGGGGACTTATAGCTGATATTCAAGCGCCAGATAAAGAGACAAAACAGGCAATACTTGAAGCTAAAGCTGAAAAAAATAATATTTTTTTACCCGAAGAGGTGGCTGAGTTTTTATCAGGCTCGGTTATTAGTAATATCCGCGAGCTCGAGGGATATTTGGTACGCATAGGAGCTTATGCTAGTTTAACTGCAACACCCATAACTATAGAAATGGCTAAAGAAGTTCTTAAAGACATTATAGTTGAATACAGCCAGGAAATAACCGTTGAAGACATTCAAAAAAAAGTCACAAATTACTTCAATATAAAAATATCCGACATAAAATCAGCAAAACGTACAAAGAAATTTGTGTACCCACGCCAAATAGCTATGTATTTATGCCGTCAGCTAACATCCAGTTCCTATCCGGAAATAGGTGAATACTTCGGAGGAAAAGACCACTCCACCGTTATTCATGCAATTAAAAAAATAGATGCTGAATTAATAACCAATACAAGTTTAAAACAAAGTATAAAAAATATAAGAAATACATTACTCCCAAGTTAAAGTATAAAAACTCAACCACTCTGTGAAAATAGTATTGATAAACCTGTTCACAAAAGAAACCCTGCGGATTGATAAACAGAAAGAAGAGGTTATCCACAAACTTTAAATTTATGCAGAAAGTGAAAAAGAGAATTAAAATAGACCGATAACCAACTTATCCACAATCCACAGCTCTTATTACCTATTACTATCTTTTTAAAAAACATAAAAGAAGGGAGACTATAAAAATGCACATAGAGATAAACAAAGATCCCCTCACAAAAAACCTGCTTCTTATTCAATCAATTGTTGAGAAGAAAAAAACACTCCCGATCCTGTCGAATGTTTTAATAAAAGCAGAACAAAACTATGTTTACTTAACCGCTACCGATCTTGAAATAAGTATAAAAATTAAGCTTGAAGCAAATGTCATTGAAGCTGGAACAACAACACTTCCTGCCAAAAAATTATACGAAATAGCAAAAGAGATGCCAGAACAGCAAATTAAAATAGTTACTCAGCCAAATAATTGGATAACTATTCAAAGTGGAAAATCAGAATTCAATCTAGCGGCAATAGATGCAAATGAATTTCCAGATATAAAAGACGAAACAGCTGAAGTTGTTGCTGTTTATAAAGCCAAAGAACTAAAGGATATAATTGATAAAAGTATAAATTGCATCTCAAGCGATGAAAAAAAATATAATCTTAATGGTTTGTTTGTGCATACAGAGGATAAAATGATACATTATGTCGCTACGGATGGACATAGGTTGGTATGTATTAAAAAAACTTTCGACAGGGAAGACAAAAGACTAGAGCAAGGATTTATAATTCCCAAAAAAGGACTGCTGGAAATCCGAAAAATATGCGAGAATTCTGACAACGATCTCAACATGAGAACTACGAATGGAAAAATAATTCTTGATGTTGATTGTATAACGTTATCTATTCGCCTCATCGATGCCACATTTCCTAATTATCGACGAGTCATACCCGAAAAAACAGATATAAAAGCATGCATAAATACGCAAAAACTTTTTGATACAATAAAAAGAGTAGCGATTATATCCGACGAGAAAAACAGAACGATAAACCTTTCTCTATCTTCAAATAATCTAGAAGTATTTTCTAAAACCGAATATGGGAATTCAACAGAGGGGATCGAAATTAACTACTCTCTGGGGGAAAGAGATTCAAAATTTAAGGCAAATTACCTCCTCGATATCCTAAGCAGTATCGATTGTGAAGAAATTCAATTATTTTTAGGTGCAGGAGGAAAACCAAGCCTTATTTTACCGCAACAACATGATAACTACTGTGCTGTATTAATGCCTATAAGTGTGTGAAAGAAAAAAAATGAACCAAACATACGATGCAAATAATATTAAAGTTCTAGAAGGATTGACCGCTGTTCGCAAACGTCCAGCTATGTATATTGGTTCGACCGGCAGCCTTGGGCTTCATCATCTGGTATACGAAGTAGTAGATAATTCTATTGATGAAGCACTGGCAGGGTATTGCGATAAAATTGTAATAAATATCAACGAAAATGGTTCTGTAACGGTAATAGACAACGGGAGAGGTATTCCGGTCGATCACCATAAATCGGAAAACAAGTCAGCCGCAGAAGTTGTTATGACGGTATTGCATGCTGGTGGAAAATTTGACAGTGATACCTACAAGGTCTCCGGCGGTCTACATGGTGTTGGCGTTTCTGTGGTTAATGCTCTTTCTTCCCGACTTGAGTTGACTATTTGGCGTGGCGGAAAAAAATATGAGCAAGTGTATGAACAAGGAAAGCCACTCCATCCATTACATGAAGTATCTGATACTATTAATAGTGGCACCAAAATAACATTCTGGCCTGATAGTGATATATTCGAAGAAACTGTATTTTCCTTTGAAATTTTAAGCCAGCGCCTGCGCGAACTTGCTTTTCTCAATGCAGGAATTTTAATTGAAATAAATGATTTCATTAATGATAAAAAACACGAATTCATATATGAAGGTGGGATATCTTCGTTTGTAGAGTATTTAAACAGAGCAAAAACGCCAATTCATCCACAAGTTATTTTTCTTTCTGGAGTTAAAGAAAATGTAGCAATTGAAATAGCGTTTCAATATTGCGACAATTACGATGAAAAACTTTTCTCTTTTGCAAATAACATAAATACCTACGAAGGCGGCACCCATCTGATAGGGTTTAAAGCTGCTTTTACGCGTACATTGAATACTTATGCATCAACTAATAATCTTCTTAAAAATATAAAAACCAGTGTATCTGGTGACGATTTACGCGAAGGTCTTACCGCAGTTATTTCCGTAAAGGTGCCCGAACCTCAATTCGAAGGGCAGACCAAAACAAAACTGGGCAACTCGGAAATAAAAGGATATGTGGAAATATTGCTCAACGAAAAACTGGGTATATTTCTGGAAGAAAATCCAGCCGTAGCCAGAAAGATAGTTGAGAAGGGGATAGAAGCAGCTAAAGCTAGGGAAGCGGCTAGGAAAGCACGAGATCTCACACGGAGAAAAGGTGCTCTAGACGGACTATCTCTACCTGGAAAACTGGCCGATTGTCAGGAAAAAGATCCGGCGCTAAGTGAAATTTATCTAGTGGAGGGCGATAGTGCTGGTGGCAGTGCTAAACAGGGACGCGATCGCTCGTATCAGGCAATTTTACCCCTGAAGGGAAAAATATTGAACGTGGAGAAAGCAAGGTTTGATAAAATGCTTTCTTCAAACGAAATACGAACCCTAATCACCGCGATGGGAACCAGTATAGGAAAAGACGAATTTAATATAGATAAGATTCGTTATCACCGCATTATTATAATGACAGACGCAGACGTCGATGGATCGCATATCCGTACGTTACTTTTGACTTTTTTCTTCCGTCAAATGCCTGAAATTATAGAAAGAGGTTATCTATATATAGCCCAACCGCCTCTGTTTAAAGTGAAGCGAGGAAAACGGGAAACATATATTAAAGATGAAGAAACCCTGCTGCAGTACCTCCTAAATCTTGGGGTGGAATCACTTGAAATACATCTTAACCAGAGTGGTAAGACCCTGCGTGGCAAACAAGCCATTCCAATTTTAAACACCATTGTTAATTTCAGTAATATGTTTGAAAAATTGGTACATCGGGGGATAAAGCGTGAAATTTTGGAGATATTTGTTAAAAATAAACTGCAGAATGGTTTTGTAGACGCAGAAGATCTTACCGAACTGTATGATACCCTACGCCGGGTTGCTCCAGAAGCCAAATATACCCTGTACGATAATCCATCGAGGATACTATTTTCCATCGGCAGCATAAGAGGCAGAATTGACCATAAACTTCTGGAGCAATTTTCGCTACAGGAGTACAAGTATCTGCTTCAACTGTATAAAAATATTGAATACCTCAGAGATGAAAAGATTGATTTTTTACAGGATGGAAAGATAATTGAGCGGGTGACTGGCTTCCAAGAATTATTGGATTTTGTCCTAAACCGGGCTAAAAAAGGACAATACGTACAGCGCTACAAAGGACTGGGGGAGATGAATCCAGACCAACTGTGGGAAACTACCATGGATCCGGAAAAGCGGACCCTACTGCAGGTAAAAATTGAAGATGCGGTGGCAGCAGATGAGATATTTACCATCCTTATGGGAGACCAGGTGGAGCCACGCCGAGAATTTATAGAGCGCAATGCCCTGAATGTTTCCAATTTGGATATTTAAGATAATAAAAACGCAAAGCAAGGATTTTCCTGATGTTATCTCAACACGATAAAACCAGTATAAATATAGAAAATGAAATGCGGAAATCCTATATGGATTACGCCATGAGTGTAATTATTGGGCGCGCACTACCAGATATTCGTGACGGTCTCAAGCCGGTGCATAGGCGGGTACTATTCGCCATGCACGAACTAGGTAACGAATACAATAAACCATATAAAAAATCAGCCCGTGTTGTAGGCGATGTGATTGGTAAATACCACCCCCATGGTGACTCCGCCGTCTACGATACTATAGTGCGCATGGCACAACATTTTTCCATGCGCCATCCATTGGTTGACGGTCAGGGTAATTTTGGCTCTGTTGATGGTGATTCAGCAGCAGCCATGCGTTACACAGAAGTTAGGATGTCAAAGCTATCATTTGAATTGCTTGCGGACCTAGATAAGGAAACAGTAGATTTTTCACCCAACTATGACGAATCACTTCACGAGCCTGTAGTTCTGCCATGTAAGTTTCCGAATCTTCTGGTCAACGGTTCTGAGGGAATAGCCGTTGGGATGGCTACTAAAATTCCACCCCATAACCTTGGTGAAGTTATAGATGGTCTGATCGCGCTTATTGATAATCCATCCCTTGGTTTTGAAGAACTTTTAGAGAAAATACCTGGGCCGGATTTTCCTACAGGGGCTTTTATCCTTGGGCACGACGATATTCACGAAGCGTATCGAACTGGTAGAGGGATTATCAAACTGCGTGCCAAGGCTCTGGTAGAAATTGATAGCAGAACGGGGCGCGAAAGCATCATAATTAATGAAATTCCATACCAGGTAAACAAAGCAAAATTGATCGAAAAAATAGCTGAACTGGTTAAGGAAAAAAAGATAGAAGGAATCAGTGATTTACGCGATGAGTCCGATAGAGACGGGATGCGCATCGTAATTGAACTGAAGCGTGACTCCTACGCAGCAGTTGTTTTGAATCAACTGTATAAAATGACCGTTTTACAGACGTCTTTTGGAATTATTCTCCTCGCCATTGTAGAAGGACAGCCGAAGATCCTAAATTTGCGCGAAATTCTGGATAATTTTATAGAACACCGCAAAACAATAGTTACACGTCGCTGTGTATTTGAGCTCAAAAAAGCAGAGGCACGCGCCCATATCCTTGAGGGTCTTAAAAAGGCTCTTGAAAACTTGGATGAGATTATTCAATTAATTAAAGGTTCAGATACTTCTGCTACAGCCAAAGTAAGGTTGATTGAACGATTCAGTTTTTCCGACATTCAGGCGCAGGCTATTTTGGATATGCGTCTGCATCGCCTTACCGGGCTGGAGCGGGAAAAAATAATTGCTGAGTACAACGAGATATTGGCCAGAATTGCACGTCTGAAAGAAATCCTCGGCAGCGATGTTGAAATTCTGAAGATTATTCGGGGAGAATTGGATGAAGTAAAAGATGGCTTCGCGAATATACGCCGCACAGAGATTATCGCTAAAACCAAGGACTTATCGATAGAAGATCTCATTGTCGAAGAGGACATGGTGGTGACGGTAACTCACTCCGGATATATAAAGCGTAATGCGGTTTCTCTGTATCGTGCCCAGCGCCGAGGAGGCAAGGGGCGTTCCGGCATGAAACCTAAAGAGGAAGATTTTGTAGAACACCTGTTTGTGGCGTCTACCCACTCATATATCCTTATTTTTACTGACAGTGGTAAGGTGTATTGGCTCAAGGTTCATGAGGTGCCACAGGGGGGACATGCCGCGCGAGGCAAAGCTATAGTAAATCTGCTCCAACTTGAGCAGGGTGAACGTATAATGACTATTCTGCCGGTGAAGGAATTTGCCGAAAATAAATATATCATCGCCTGTACCCGCAAGGGTGTAGTGAAGAAAACCGAATTGATGGCTTATTCCAATCCTCGTCAAGGGGGCATTATTGCTATGACCATTGACGAGGGTGATGCCCTTGTAGCGACACGCATAACCGATGGAGAAATGGACATTCTTTTAGCCAGCGAACATGGGAAATCTATCCGCTTTGCCGAAACGGATGTGCGCTCAATGGGTCGCACCGCTCGCGGTGTGCGTGGCATGCAGCTGGTAGGGGATGACCGCATTATAGGTATGCAAGTGGTTACCGATGCTACCTCAGCTACCCTGATTACGGTGACCGAGAATGGCTATGGGAAGCGCACGAATATTGACGAATATCGAGCTCAGACCCGGGGTGGTAAGGGGGTTATTACAATAAAAACTTCTGCGCGTAATGGCTGTGTAGTGGATATAAAGCTGGTCGGAGCAGAAGAAGATCTGATGTTTATCACCGATAAGGGCAAAATATTACGCACTAATGTTGACGCTCTTTCCATCATAGGGAGAAATACCCAAGGGGTACGCCTTATGGTTCTGGATAAAGAGGAACGCATTGGCGCCGTTGCCACCCTAGCAGAAAAAGTTGAAGATGAGTTTATAGGTGAAGATCTAGAAGACTTAGAAGAGCTGGACAACTCGGAAGAGTAGTGCATAACACAACAGGTGGCATTATGAAGATAGGGGTGGTTGGGGCCGGAAGCTGGGGCACCAGTCTGGCCAATGTCCTGGCAAAGAAAGGCTATGCAGTTACGCTATGGGCCCACGAAGCTGAGCTTGTGGGTTATATGCGCACGTATGGTGAGAATAATCAGTATCTGCCCGGAATAAAACTGGATCTAAATATATGTTTCAGTTCTGCATTGAAGGATGCCGTATCGCTGGATGTAGTCGTATTGGTTCCCCCTTCGCAGCGGATGCGCGCAGTACTTGAAAGGGCGGCACCTGATTTTAACCCTGAAGCCACGGTAATTTCTGCCTCCAAGGGGATTGAAAATACCACCCTTGAATTAATGTCTGATGTCATAGCTAAGGCGCTACACGGGCAGCACAATAAGGAAAAGACGGCGTTTCTTTCCGGCCCTACTTTTGCACGTGAGATAGCCTTGGAGATACCTTCTGCGGCAGTAGTTGCGGCTAAGAACGAAGATATAGCCACCATGACACGCGACTTGTTCAGCACGGATTATTTTCGTATCTACAGCAATGATGACGTAATAGGTACCGAAGTTGGTGGAGCGCTTAAAAACGTTATAGCTCTGGCAGCTGGAGTATGTGACGGTCTTAAATATGGTAATAATACTCGTGCTGCTCTAATCACCCGTGGCCTGGCTGAGATGAAACGGATGGGTATAGCCCTTGGGGCTAAACCGGAAACATTTGCCGGTCTGGCAGGTATGGGTGACTTGGTGCTTACTTGCACTGGGGAGTTATCCCGTAACAGAACAGTAGGTATTGCGCTTGGCGAAGGGCAAAAACTTGATGCCATCCTAGCGCATATGAAAATGGTTGCAGAAGGGGTGGAAACTGCAAAATCAGCCTATCATCTGGCGCAAAAGCTGGATGTTGATGTGCCAATAATAAACGAGATGTACGCTCTTCTATATAAGAACAAAGATCCGCGTCGCGCAGTAGTTGAATTGATGCGCCGCACCCTCAAGGCGGAATACATTTAACTGGAGGTTTGATTGAAGAACTTTATCTATCCCTTGGTTGCACTGTTACTGCTGACCCTGGTTCAAACCAGCCATGCCACAAATCCTGAAGGTGTACGGGTTGCTATAACTACTAATGTTGGTAGTTTTGAAATAAACTTGAACGTAGAAGAAGCTCCGGTGTCGACGCGGAATTTCCTAGAGTACGTGGATAGTGGTTTTTATGCCGGCACCGTATTTCACCGGGTTATTAAGGGTTTTATGATTCAAGGCGGTGGATTTACCGAAAGTATGCTTCAAAAACCGACCCAGGCTGCCATCACCAATGAAGCTCACAATGGCTTAAGAAATCGCCGAGGTACCATTGCTATGGCTAGAACGAACCAGATAAACAGTGCTACAAGCCAGTTTTTTATAAATGTTGAGGATAATGGATTTCTGGATCACCGCAATGTTTCCGCATCCGGATATGGATACGCTGTCTTTGGAAAGGTAGTAAAAGGGATGGATGTCGTGGATGAAATTGCGGCCATGGCAACGGCAGTGAAAAAAAACATGAGCGATGTCCCAGTAAAATCAATTGTTATTCATTCCATCGAGCGCATATAGATAAGACCCATCCGATTTTGCAGGGGACACACTATGTCTGAAAAGCTACGCATTCTTTCATTGAATATGAGCGGGTGCACAGATATAGCATTTTTCCATGCATACATCAGCCAAATCCGCCCCGATATAGTAGCGTTGCAAAATACTGCACATATTTTTTCTGTAACACCTGCAGCAAAGTTAGCCCAACAAGTAACCGCCTCCGTAGTAAACAGTGGCGCCAGCCACACTATGGCCCTTATGAGCTGGAAAGTACCCCTTAAGCAAGTGCAGGAATACGACCTAGGGGGTGGTTCCAATTGCATGGTTGCAGATGTTACACTGGGTAAACAACGTTTTTTATTTTTCAATGTCCGACTTAGAGGTAGCTTTTTTCAGCGTCCGGGGCAGATAAAAAAATTGCTTAGCCCAGAACTACTGGGGCGCTATGACATGTTGTTGCCTGCCGTTATTGCGGGCGACTTTTACGATACCCTGTGGGTTTCTGGACATCCTCAATTCCAAAGCCGCCTCCAACGCATCTCCCCCATTTTTTTGCGTGCCACTTACCCAGCATGTTGTCCTTTCATAAGCCGTGATCGATTTTATACAATTGGTGGGATTCAGGTAGAACAAATCAGGATTGACAGTAGTGCACAGATACGTAAAAAACTCACACATCTGCCGTTAATTCTGGATATGCACGTGCATACGCGAGGAACTGCGATCTGGACAGAGGTGAAAGCTCGTGACAAACTGGACCGGGTTCTTTCCAGTTCATCTATATTTAAATGTAATTAACAGACTAAATTTGCCCTGTGGATAACCCTGTTAATTATATTGATAACTCATTTAGTAGAAACTGCTGCTACACAATTCTAACGCGTGAGAATGGTACCTATGGAGAGGGAAAACAGAGCCGCGGAATGCCTGATTAGACTCAAGGCTGAGTACCCGCAAGCAAAGTGTTCGCTAAATTATACTTCTGCATTCGAGCTTTTAATTGCGACAATTTTGTCTGCACAGACTACAGATGTCAGGGTTAATCAGGTTACACCAGAGTTGTTTGGTAGGTATCCGTATCCGGCGGATTACATCCCAGCGCAACAGGGGCAGATTGAAAGAATTATCCGCTCCATCGGTTGCTACAAAACCAAGGCAACTCGCATTATTGCTACAGCGGAAAGATTGATAACGACCTACGGTGGCCAAGTCCCTGCCACCATGGAGGAGCTATGTACCCTTCCAGGCGTTGGACGCAAGACCGCCAATGTAGTTTTAAGTAATGTGTTTAATGTTCCCGGTTTTGCTGTGGATACTCATGTTAAGCGTGTAAGCTATCGTATCGGGCTGACCGACAAAAGTGACCCTGAGAAGGTAGAATGCGATTTATGCGCAATTATACCGCCCGCTTGCTGGGGCGTATTTTCCCATCTTCTTATCTATCACGGTAGGGCTGTATGTAAGGCCAGAGCTCCCTTGTGTGACGCCTGCGTATTATATAATATATGCATGCGCCACCTGTAGTGGTTGGACTAATTGAGGCGAAAAAAGTCAGTGGCCTGGTTTTTTTGGGTATCAATCGAGTAGATGCTAGGAGCCGTGCCTGGTGCAAACATCTCTATATACATATTCTGGCTGTCTTCCGGAACTAAAAGGCCACTTTTGGGATCTACTGGATGAAATTCGAGCGTATCCGGGATATGAAAGTGGCGTGGAGGGAGATTTTCGCAGGTCCTGAGCATGAAATCTACCCATGCTGGTGCTGCGGCCTTTGATCCTGTCTCCTGGTTCCCTAACGGGTGCTGCTGATCGTATCCCACCCACGAAACCGCCACCAGTTGGGGAACATAGCCAACAAACCACGCATCGTACAGATTATCTGTTGTGCCTGTTTTTCCTGCGGCTGGGCGCTTTAGGGCTCTGGCGCGCCAGCCGGTGCCATTTTGTACCACTGATTCAAGCATATTGGTAATAAGACATGCGTTCTCTTCAGACATCACCCGCTTTTTTTCTGGGGCAATCATTTCCTGACCCTGCCTGGGTCCAGTTAAAAAATCTGCCGGATCAGTAGACTTAAGCACTTTGCCATAGCGGTCGTAAATTTTCTCTATGTAGGAGGGAGTAATACTGATCCCTCCATTGGCGAACACCGAGTATGTCGTGGCTAGTTCCAGCGGTGTAACGGTGCTGGTGCCCAGGGCCATACTCAGATCCATATTAATATCTGACTCGATGCCGAGACGGTGTAGGTAGTTAGCAGCGTAGCTAATGCCAATCTGATTTAGCAGTTTAATAGAGATTACATTATAAGATTGGGCCAGAGCTTCACGTAGTGTTGTTGCGCCATAAAATTTATTACTGTAGTTGTCCGGTTTCCACTCCTGTTTTTCTCCATCCTCAGTGGTGTTTTGATAAATGAGGGGGGTGTCAACAATTATAGATGCAGGTGTATATCCTTTATTCAGTGCCGCGGCGTAAATCAGTGGCTTAATTGCAGACCCTGGCTGGCGCCGCGCTTGTGTAACCCGATTAAACTGGCTGGTGGCAAAATCGTATCCGCCAACCATGGCTTTGATCTGGCCACTATGTGGATCCATAACTAGCATGGCTCCTTGGGCGTCTGGATATTGAAAATATTCAGCCTTGAAGGGTTGTGTTTGGGCATCTTTGATTAATATATTGATTTTGGATCCAAGCGCCAAAGTGGCTTTCCCTTGTTGCGCTTTTTTCGGCGTCGAATTAATGTGTTGAGCGTATGGAATAATACTGAATGGTTCACACCACTTCATATCCGCGCGCGCTATACTTCCGGTGTGTCTTCCATATTTTACCAGCAGGGCTCCATTTTTATCAGTGCCTGTCAATATAGCAGGGTAGATATGTTCATCTTCGAGCTTTTCCGGTACGGAAGTGAATGCTTCATCCCACTGATCCGCAGGAATGACTTCTTCTGGTGATCTCAATCCTCTGCGGCGCTCATGCGCCTGCAGGTTTTTGCGCACGGCCTCTTGCGCATTTTGCTGCATATCTAAATTGATGGTGGTGTGAATCTGGAGTCCAGCGGTGTAGAGTTTATCCGCGCCGAACTCCTGCTCTAGATAGCGTCGAACCTGCTCGGTGAAGTATCCGGTACCAGCTGCGGTGTTATCCTTACGCGGATGAATAAACAGCTCTTCATTTTGAGCCTGCTCTTTTTCGTTACTGTCTATAAATTCATTGACGAGCATGCGTTCCAACACATACAACTGACGTTTGCGCGCACCGGCAAAGTTTATGTAAGGTGAGTAGCGGCTCGGTGCCTGCGGAAGACCTGCAAGCATCGAGCACTGCGCCAAGGATAGATTCTCGACATCTGTGGCAAAGTAGTTTTCCGCTGCCGCCTGCACTCCGTAGGCACCGTGTCCAAGATATATCTGGTTGAGATATAGATACAGAATTTCACGTTTGGAGAAATTCTGCTCAATGCGCCAGGCGAGAATAGCTTCCTTGAATTTGCGTGAAAACTTTCGTTCCGGGGTGAGCAGGAGACTTTTTGCCACCTGTTGGGTTATGGTACTTCCTCCTTGAACTATTCCACCGGCGCGCACATTTTTAAGTGCAGCACGAAAGATAGAAATGAAATCCAATCCTTCGTGTTCGAAAAAAGACGCATCTTCCGCAGCAACAAAAGCTTGGATCAGTTTCTGCGGCATGCGATTGACGGGGATAACAACGCGTCGTTCTCGATAAAATTCGGCAATAAGGTGTCCATCAGAGCTGTATACATTGGTAACCACAGCAGGGGTGTAATCTTCGAGCTTATCTAGCTTGGGTAAGTTGTGGGATATAAAAAAATATGCCCCGATAAGGGCAGAGCTGCCAAGGATTATCCCTGCAAGGGCAGCGATACTGATATAACGTAGTATTTTAACGAACATGTGGTTTCTCGATATGTAGCGGATATGTCTCTGGAACTAGGAGGATCCGCTTGGGTAGAATCACGTGCGCCTTTATGGCTCAGTCCGAGCCATTATGGATCACACAACAATACATAGATATTAGCAGAATAAGCCTGCGTGGCGCAGGGATAAATTACTACGCGCGGAGTTAATTTGTGCTTACCGATATAAATTTAATAACGCCGATTTTAGTCCTGCTGGCATTTTTCACTTCAGCACTATCAGCTGTCACTGCGGTTGGTGGAGGTATGTTGTTTATATCCGTTCTAACTCTTTTTCTACCTATACAAGTGGTTATTCCAGTACATGCTGTCACCCAGTTGGCGAGCAACTGCAGCAGGGCGGCATTTTCGCCAGCTTCCATAGTATGGCCCATAACTATTCCGTTTGTGACTGGGGTGATTCTGGGGATCCCTGGAGCATTAAATACGTACCAGAAATATCAGGTGCAGTTTTCCGCATTACCCCTTGGTATTTTTGTTTTGTTGATGGTTTGGTTACCACCGCAAAAAATATGGCTGCGCCTGACGGGAAATAAAAATAAAGGCACTGTGCTCAGTTCGCGAGACAGTCGTGGCGCTGATGAGCATGGTTACTTTAAAAACAAACTAGGCTGGCTTGGGTTTGGTGCACTTGGTTTTATCCAAACATTTCTGACCCTGTTCGTTGGCTCATCGGCCCCGGTGAACCTTCCTTTTTTACTCCGGCTTCAACTCACGCGTGATCAGCTGGTGATTACTTCTGCCACCATGATGACGGCGGTTAGCGCGATAAAAATTTTAATTTTTATCGCCGCCGGGTTTGGCTTTGCTGCCTATTCCGGTTTAATTTCTGGTTTGGTTGTCGCGATGTTGTGCGGGTCATGGGCCGGAACCCGCATGCGTCACCATGTGCCTGAATACGCGTTTAAACGGATACTTAAACTAATTCTTACCGTGCTTTCTCTCAGACTAGTGATTCTTGCGTGTATCTAAATTATTCTACCGTTACAGATTTTGCCAGATTGCGCGGCTGATCCACATCGGTGCCCTTCAGTACGGCTATGTGGTATGCCAACAACTGCAGGGGGATGGTGGTTATAAGCGGCATAAGGTCATCGTGTATGGTTGGTACCTTAAATAGAGCGTGTGAATTTTCCTTGAGAGAAGGCAAAATACTGTCGGTTATGGTTATAAGCTGTCCCCCTCTAGTTCTGACTTCTTCCATGTTGGAGACAGTTTTCCCAAAGACATGGTTGTAGGGAGCTATGCAGACCACGGGCATATTTTCATCAATAAGGGCAATGGGGCCGTGCTTCATCTCTCCAGCTGGGTATCCTTCTGCATGGATATAGGAGATCTCTTTAAGTTTCAGCGCACCTTCAAGGGCAATGGGGAATTGATTTCCGCGCCCGAGGTAGAGAAAATCATTGGTGTGCATGTATGCTCTGGCCGAATCCTCTATCAGTGGATCCAGTTCCAGGGTTTCCTCCATTTTTCGCGGCAGGGTTAATAGCTCAGCGATCAGTGCTGATCTGGTCTGCTGATCCGTGCTGTTTCTGAGTTCAGCGGCGTAGAGGGTAAACATAAACAGGGCCACGAGTTGAGTGGTGAAAGCTTTGGTGGAGGCAACACCGATTTCGGGCCCGGCATGGGTGTAAATAACGCCGTCACTGTCTCTAGCGATGGAGGATTCGACTACATTGCAGATGGCCAGTACTTTGCCACCCTTTTCATGCGTTTCACGTAGGGCGGCAAGGGTGTCGGCGGTTTCTCCACTCTGGCTTATTACAATGGTCAGGGTTTTATCGGTTACCAAAGGATTACGATACCGAAACTCGCTCGCGATATCGACTTCAACCGGAATTCTTACATGTTTTTCCAGCAGGCTTTTACCCACCAGGGCAGCATGCCAGGAGGTGCCGCAGGCGATAATATATATTCGCTCTACGGTTTTTATAACCTCAGGATCGAGCCCTGACTCAGCCAGCATCACCGAGTCTTTGTTTTTATTGATCCGCCCGGCGATGGTATCGGCGATGGCGCGTGGTTGTTCGTGAATCTCCTTGAGCATAAAGTGGCGATACCCGCCTTTTTCCGCCATTAACGGGCTCCAGGTGATGGTTTTGCTGCTTTTTTCTATTCTATTTCCGCCAAAATCAAGAAATTCTAGCCCGTTTCGAGTGCAGATTACCATTTCACCGTCTTTAAGAAATATCATTTCCCGAGTGTGGGAGAGCATTGCCGGTATATCTGAAGCAACAAAGTTTTCATGTTCACCTTGCCCCACAACCAGCGGAGAGCCGGACTTTGCCGCAATCATTTGCTCCGGATATTTATCTGATATAACCACGATGGCAAAAGCGCCAGCCAGAATGTGTATAGCTTCGCGCACCGCATCTACAAAATTTGCCCCCTGTTTATGCCGCTCCTCAATCAGATGCGCAATGATTTCACTATCGGTCTCTGATTTGAAATGATGTCCGGCTTCCTGCAACTGCTGTTTCAGTTCCAAGTGATTTTCAATGATACCGTTATGCACTACGACAAAATTACCTGCTCGGTGGGGATGGGCGTTGTCCGTTGATGGTTTGCCGTGGGTGGCCCAGCGGGTGTGGCCGATTCCAAGATTGCCACTAAGAGGGGTTGCGTTTAATTGTGTTTCCAAGTTAACAAGTTTACCTTTTGCCCTGGCTGTGTACAGTCGCCCATTTTCGCAAGTAGAGATACCGGCGGAATCGTAGCCTCTATATTCCAGCTTTTTTAACCCATCCAGAATAACATCTGCTGCGTTCTGCTGCCCGATATATCCAACGATTCCACACATATATGTATACTCTCCACAGTTTGAATGTCAAAAACCACGTATGCTCAGTAGGGGTGATGTCAGTGATGGGCTATATATCTAACTTTTTTTCTTTTTTCTCCAGCCGGGGATTATTTTTTGTTCTACACGTGACAATGCCAAAGAGTCAGGTGGGACGTCTTTGGTTATGGTGGAACCGGCACCTACAAGGCTGTTGCGCCCTATAGTGACTGGGGCGATGAACTGGGTGTCGCTACCGACGAAGACATCGTCCTCAATGATGGTTTTGTACTTATTTACCCCGTCATAGTTGCACGTAATGGTGCCACACCCTATATTAACATTCTGTCCCAGTTCTGCATCCCCAATGTAACTTAAATGGCTGGCCTGCGAGCGCATACCTATCTGCGCTTTTTTCGTTTCGACAAAATTACCGATCTTATTTAACCCGTGTAGGTGTGTGCCAGGGCGTAGATGCGCCATGGGGCCAATGGTGCATTGTTCCCCTACGCTCGAGCCTTCAATACAGCTAGAAGCACGGATGTGGCTGCGTGTACCAATGTGGCTGTCACTGATGACTGAACCGGTTTCTATAACGCAATCAGCCTCGATGTATGTAGTACCATGGAGATGAACGCCAGCCTGGATATATGTATCTGCATCTATACGGACCGTAGCATCAATGTAGGTGGATTCAGGGTCTTCCAGGCTTACCCCGGCGAGCATATGTGCTTGATTAATGCGGCGGCGCATCAGCGCAGAGGCAGCGGCTAACTGAGAGCGGTCGTTTACCCCCATGCTTTCGTTAATATCATCGAGGATGGCTGAACTTACCCGCAAACCCTGTTTGGCGGCGAGTTCCACAATATCGGTGATGTAGAATTCATGCTGGGCGTTGTTGTTATCTAACTGTTTGAGCAGAGTTACGACATGCGGCGCCTGAAGGGCAAAAATACCGGTGTTTATTTCGCGGATCTTTTTCTGCTCTGCGCTGGCGTCTTTTTCCTCTACAATTGAACTGATGTGCGCGTCGTCGCGGACGATACGCCCGTAGCCGTAGGGTTGTTCTATTTCGGCGCTCAGCACAGACACCGTTGCCCCACTGCTTCTATGCACGTGAAGCAATTTTTCCAAGGTTTCACGCCGCAGAAGAGGAACATCCGCGCACAGCAGTAATATGGTTCCGGAAAAATTCTCAAGTTCTTTCCAGGCAACCTGAACCGCATGCCCGGTGCCGAGTTGTTCGTGCTGGTGGACAAAATCTATGTGAGAATCACAAAAAGAGTCCTTGACTAAATTAGCCTCATGTCCGACAACCATCACCGTTTTGCTACACTCTAGGACGCGGGTGAGCTCAAGCGGATATGCCGCCATGGGTTGTCCGGCGATGGGATGGAGTACCTTCGGGTGTTTGGATTTCATGCGGGTGCCCTTACCCGCTGCGAGAATAATGGCTCCTAGATCAGCGCTCTTCATTCGTAATCACCTGTAGTATATGTTAAAATTCACCTTCTAGCGGATATTTGGAGTTCAGTCAAGCGGTACGGCCATAAGGGCTAGATACGGGTATAATAAGGGTTATATTGTGATGAAAAGTGAACGGCAGCGCATTAGCAGGCAACTCGATGAAGTGGAATATACACTCAAAGAGTTGCGGATTAAATACGAGCAATACTTTGCTGGAGTCGAGAAGATCGCACCCATGAAGATCAGAGATGAGCTCGAGCGCCAACTACGTCTACTTGGACGTAGAAAAATTATACAGGTCGATCTGCGCTATCGCTTACAGAATTTATCCAGCAGCTATCACTCCTACACTGGGATGTGGGAGCGGGTTCAGCGCCAGATGGATGAGGGGCGTTATGTACGTCACACTAAAAGAAACGCATTTCAACCTGCCACGGTTGGGGCTAAAACCGTCGCAACCCCACCAGCAGCTGCGGATAATTCCGCGCAACTGTATCAAAATTATCTGCATATGTGTAAAGAATGCAAGGTTACGCCAGCTATTAGTGGAATCAGCAGCATGGAGACATTTGTGCGGGATAAGAAAGAAGCGATACGGCAGCATTATGGTGATGTGTTGTGCAGCTTTACGGTAGTAAGCGAGGATGGAAAACCCAAAATAAAAGTGAAGCTCAAGAGTTGAAGCACATGGGAGCTGATAACGTCGATAGCTACACTGTTGGAGCGGATACCGCAGAGGTTGTGTTTATCGCCTGTCATACCGGCAGCCTGTTGCAAGCTACTCCTTTGGCGGCAGCGTCCCTATGTGCAGAACTACCCGCGGGATGTAGTTCGCAGATTCTTAACCTTCCCCCCAGTTTTTCCAGCGCTGTAGTGTGCGCAACCGTACAAAGACTGCAGCCCCAACTTATAAGTTTTAGTTTTTATGTGTGGAACAGGGTAGCACTGTTGGAGTTGGCTTATGTCTTAAGACCTATTCTGGACGACTGTGTGTTTGTGTGCGGGGGGCCGGAGGCTTCATCTGCCACATCCACATGGGTAGACTCCGGTATTTTTGATGTAGTGATTCGTGGAAATGGGGAAGCCCTCTTTCTCAAGGTTGCGCAACAGGTCCTGTCCGGTACTTTTTCACGCACGACGTCACCACAGATTTTGCAAGAAGAACAGCAGCTTATGCCAGGTTCTGCCTGGCTTAGTGGCGCCATCAAACCAGAACGAGGTGTCCTGCTGGAAACAGCGCGGGGATGCCCTTTTTGCTGCGCTTATTGTTTTGATGCGCGCGGTATCCGGACGGTGACACAGGTTCCACATACGCGTCTACGGCAGGAACTTGAGCTGTTTGTCGTCAACGGAGTTGAACAGGTGTGGGTGCTGGACTCCAGTTTCAATGTCCCAGTTGGCAGAGGTAAGGATCTACTGCGGCTGTTTATCGAGTGCGCGCCCGAGTTGCATTACCATCTTGAAGCTAAGGCAGAGTATGTAGATGCCGAGATGGCAGAATTGTTGCAGCAACTCTCGTGCTCGGTGCAGGTGGGGCTGCAGTCGGTGCATGCGAAGGTGTTAAAAAATGTTGGACGTAGTTTCAATCTGGCACGTTTCGAAGCCGGGTTGCTTGAGTTGCACCACAACGGGGTAACCTATGGCATTGACCTTATCTATGGCTTGCCGGGTGATACCTATGCTGGTCTATGTGTCAGCCTCGATACGGCACTTGGATTTTATCCGAACCATATAGAACTGTTCCCACTTGCTCTTCTGCCGGGCACTCTTCTTGACCAACAGCGGCATATATATACCCTCGAAGCATTACCTGAGCCACCTTACACCGTCGAATCTAGTGCGAGCATGGGCAGAGAAGATTTTCGGTGCGCGGCATACTTAACCGCCGCCTTAAACCTGTTCTACAATACCGGTCGCGCAGTGGCCTACTTTGATCTGTTCTGTGAAGCTTGCTCGATAAGCGGCGCTGAGTTTCTCCAGCAACTCGCCTTGTGGTTGGAGCGCGAACAGTATTTGAAGGCGGGTTCTAGCGCACCCGACTGGGATGTTGCGCAGGCCCATCAGCTGCAGCAGGAATTTGTACGCCAATATTTTTTCAGCATCCAGCTGGAGAATATTATTCCCGTGGCTCTGGACCTTATACAGTATCACCATTTATATTCAGATGTGTTACTTGCTCCACCCTTGACTCATGCAGAGGAGCGGGTGTGTACCTTGCAGGTAGATGGAGTCAAGAAGTTCTGGTGTCTGGCGGATGAGGTCAGGATGGGGATTTTTTCATACTCGGTGGAATACTATCATAACGGTATGATCGATGATCTGGTTGAATTTGTGTATGTGGAAGGGCAAAATCCATGTGGAGCACTATTTTATCATACTGCAGATGCTGGGATGGTATGCATGGAGGTTCCGCTCGAGGTCGTGCAGCTGTATCAACGTTGCGTCGGGGTTGAACATCTGCCTGATACCTTTGGCGCTTTGGATGCGCATGTTACCCAGAACTGGCTTGAGACTGCGCGCGCCAGCGGTATTTTGTTTCAATGCTCTTTCTGATAGAGCAGGTTTAACGCACGCCTTATTCTGGCCTGCAGACGCATGGCGTCAACCGGCTTGGCAATGAAATCGATAAACCCCATGTCTAAAAACTTGGCCTCCTCAGCAGCCGTGGCTCGATATGAAAGTCCGATAATCGGGCAATTCCTGGTACTGTTATTATGGCGCAAGGCATGGTACAGCCCGATGGTATCCAGTCCTGCGTTTTGAGTTTCGGCGATAATAAGGTGTGGACAGGTTTTGGTACATAAGCCAAGTGCCGCCGCGCTGGTGGTCGTAGAAGTGACACTGTAACCCGTACCACGCAGAAGCCCTTCGGTTATATGTACTTGTTGTGGCGTGTCAAGCACCAGGATGCGCCAGTGTCCATCAGCGTGCTTTTCATCCATGATATTGATGTAGTGGGTGTTAATAGCTGCGTAGATCTCGGTTGGAGTGGTGATGATGGGGACAATGTGTAAACCCGTTGCGAATGAGAGGATATTCACCGTCTCAATGTCCAGAGGATTTACCATCGCCAAGTACAGTTTTTTCCCCTCAACTTTAAGTGGAAATATCTGTTTTTGCAGAGCTTTACGGCTATCTATCAGATCCAGAATGGAAGCCGGGAACTTGTGGTTGGCAATGTCCTTCACGGTCTTGAAGCCAAACTGATGTGCCAGAGTGGCGGCAATATCTTTTTGCCCGATTATGTTTTTTTCTTCAAGAATCTTGCCAAGTGGTTTTCCACTGCTCTTCTGTAGGGTAAGTGCCTGTTCGAGCTGTTCATTAGTTATGAGGCCTGCCTCCAACAGCACATCACCAAAACGTTTACGTCTGTTTTCTGCCATGCTTTCCCCCTACCCTAGCATATATTTGTCGCGTGCCGCGCGAATTTACATCATTTTTTGAAATGTGCAACGATGAATTTTACGCTGAATCTCGCTAGGGCACAAATTATTCTGCGGATCCTAAGGCGTTACCATTGACCGAGACGTTGTTGTGCAATTTGTGCTTCTGGGCTGGTGGGGTATTTATCCTGTACTTTCTGCAGGATTATTTTAGCGTTGCGGGTGTCGCCGAGTTCGTAGAATGACAGCCCCTGTTTCAAAAGCGCTGCAGGAATTTTAGAATGTTGCGGATACATCTGGATCACGTCTTGAAACTGGAGGATAGCGTTTTCATACTTTTTGTTTCCGTACAGGGTCTCCCCGATCCAGTACATTGCGTTTACTGCTAACTCGTGTTCAGGATATTTTTCCACAAAGGAGATGAATTTTTCCCGTGCTGCGCTAAAATTCATTTCTTGCTGTACCAGCTGTAGTGCTTCACGATAAAGAGCTTCAGGATCTCCCGAGCCGGAAACGCCATGTACCGTGGACTGCGGTTGTATTCTGGTCTCAGCAGTGCTTACTTTTGTGTCTAACGTTATCTTGTTTGAGGCGAAGGGTGTTGAAACAGGGACAGCAACGCTGGCAGAAGAATACTCCTTGTTTGAGAGTTCCTTTCCGAGTTGGCCAAGGCGGTTTTCTAGCTCTGCGAGCCTTGCTTCAAGCTCATTTTGGCGTAGGATATGTTCTTGGCGTAGCTGTTGCTGTGCTTTCTCCTGGTCGGTTAGGCGTCCATTTATACTTTGCATATCTATGCGCAGACTGTCGAGTTCAGCACGCTGCTCCGCCTGACGGTGTAACATCTCTTTGGAGGGGGATTTTTGAGCCAGACCCGCCGTACGTTGCTCCAAAGTGGTCATCCTGTTTTGGACTTTGGTTAAATCTGTTTTGAGATTTTCGTTATTCTGGATGGGAACACAGGCACTCAGACACCCGGCCAAAATAGCGATAAAACTGATTATCTTGTAATGCATGAGAAAATTTCTCCTCTAAAGATAAATATCGAAGTACGGGGCAAAATGCGAATTTCTGGATTAAAAACACGGGCCGTACAACATCTGTTGTACGGCCCGTGTAAGCAACAGATAGAGATTGTCATGCTGCTCTGTGGTACCAGTTGCTGTGGCGCCAGTTACCGTTGCGCTTTAAACTCAGCACGGCGGTTAAGTGTCCAGGCTGCTTCCGTGGACGCGCGATCAAGGGGTTTTTCCTCGCCGTAGGAAATGGTTCTGACACGATTTCTTTCAACTCCAAGATTTGTCAGATACTCAGCAGCGGCGCGGGCGCGTCTTTCTCCCAGCGCCAGGTTGTATTCGTCAGAACCGCGCTCGTCACAATGTCCTTCTATAACAAGGCTGGCTGTGGGGTTCTGCTCCAGATACAGGGCGTTATTTTGCAGAGTTTGGCGTGCTTCGGTGTCCAGATCGAACTGGTCAAAGGCAAAATGGATCCGCTTCAGTTCTACCTTAGCCTGTTTGTCCGCGTAAACAGAATCAGTTACCTCATCTTCGGCTATTGCTGCATCATCAGAGCCAATCCCGTATCCTTGGTCGTCAGTGCTTATCTCTTCTACGGTGTCATAAACTTCTTCATCTTCTTGTACAGGCTTGGCGCACCCGCATGCAAGCAGGGCGATCAGGGCCAGCAAAGGCAACATTTTGATGAGTCTCATTGCGTTTTCTCCTTCTAATGATTGTATGGGGTATTCATGATAATTTTGCGCATTCTAATTGTTGCGTCGCACTCGTAAGTATACAGAAAAGAATAAAAATAACAAACGTATATAAGTTGTTTTTCTGAGTTATTCTTATATTCTCCGTAGTTTATATGCTCTAGATACCAGCTATGCTACCGCTTAGTCAAACAGATATAACCACTGTGCGTATCCGGCTGATTCCATCTGTGCTCGGGGTATAAAGCGTAAGGCGGCTGAATTCATGCAGTAGCGTAACCCCGTTGGAGTGGGACTATCCTGAAATACATGGCCGAGATGGGAGTCGGCTTGGCGACTGCGAACCTCAGTGCGCGACATGGGCAGACGGTTATCCTTAACTTCAATCAAACCATCACTATTAACCGACGCGTAGAAACTTGGCCACCCAGTGCCAGAATCAAACTTGTGGGTCGAACTGAACAAAACTTCGCCGGATACAATATCAACATATATCCCCTCACGTTTATTATCATTAAACGGATTTTTAAAGGGCGGTTCAGTGCCGTTCTCCTGTGTCACCTTATATTGAAGCGGAGTCAGGGTGTGGCGTAATTCTTCATCGCTTGGCTTTGTGTAGGGTGCCTGAGGCATCTCATCTTCCTTTTTATGTGTTTCTAGTTTACGCCAGCTTTTCTCCTGAAACTGCATCCGACCGGAATGAGAGCGATATGTATTATAGCGCGACGGACTTTTACGGTAAAACTGCTGGTGCTCTTCTTCAGCTGGGTAGAAAGAGGAGAAGGGTAGGATTTGTGTTACAATTGAACCTGCAAAACGCCCGCTCTTCTGTAACTCTTCTTTGGAGCGCTGAGCCGCGTCTTTCTGTGCATTATTGTGGTAGAAGATAGCAGTAGTGTAGTGGGGTCCACGATCTGCAAATTGGCCTGCGTCGTCGGTGGGGTTGATCTGGCGCCAGAATATATCCAGAAGTTTTGCATAGGAAAGTATATCAGGATCATAGGTAATCTGTACCGCTTCCAAGTGCGAAGTAGCTCCCGTGGCTACTTGGGCATAATTGGGGTTTGGTTCGGTTCCACCGCTGAACCCAACGACTACTTTCTTAACCCCCTGTACCTGATCAAACGGGTGTTCCATACACCAGAAGCATCCTCCTGCAAAGGTAGCTGTGGCATAAGAAGAGTCGTTGGCTCTTCCCGCTCCGAATGCAGGTTGAAAGGGCAGCGGGATGAGAACCAGTAGAATGCTCCACCATGACAGTTTATTGCGCGCCATAAAGTCCACCAAAGGTTATGTGGTTAGAGTTTTGTATGTAACTACAGCGTTGCACTGCCCCAGCTTTCCACCCTTTATACCTCAATCCCGTTTTAAGTTCATACTGGCCATATTCGGACGGGTTTGGAGGGGGGAACATACCCGACTGTTTTGGGTGGGTTTGTTGTTTTCCGGCGCAATTGAGTATGCTATAGTCACTCCTTGTTTGACAGCTTATCAGATTTTGCCCTACTATCTACCGCCATCTTCTACTGATTATCCGCACAGGAGTTTTTATGGTTGACTACACAGAACAGATTGAGCGTATCCGCAGCTTGGCACAGGAAAAAGACGTTCTTATCCTGGCGCATAACTACCTGAGTGATGAAATACAGGCCTTAGCTGATATCACTGGTGATTCTCTGGCCCTCTCTGTTGCCGCCGCTGCAACAGATAAAAGTACGATTTTATTTTGTGGGGTGCATTTTATGGCCGAGAGTGCGGCTATTTTGGCACCAGAGAAAACTGTTCTGCTTCCCAACATGAAAGCGGGCTGCCCTATGGCCGATATGGTGACTCCGGAGGGGGTTGCCAAAATGCGCCAGCTACATCCAGGCGCGCCGGTTGTAGCCTATGTCAATACAACTGCGGCAACCAAGGCAGCCAGTGATATATGCTGTACCAGCGCTAATGCGGTCAAGGTGGTGAATTCGCTACCGGAGGCAGAGGTTATCCTCATTCCCGATCGAAATCTGGGCAGCTATATCGCTTCTAAAGTAGATAAGATCTGCCATTTGTGGGATGGCTGTTGTCCGGTTCACGACGAACTCAGCGCCGACGCAATCCGCACCTGCAGGGAACGACACCCGGAGGCTATCTGTTTGGCACATCCGGAATGCACCCCAGAAGTGCTTGAGCAGGTGGATCATGTCCTGTCCACTGGGGGGATGCTTGAATTTGTGCGCCAAAGCGCCCATCCATCCTTTATAATTGCCACCGAACGGGGAATTGCGTGCCAATTGCGCAAAGAGAATCCGGAAAAAACCTTTATTTTTCCTGACTACGAATTTATCTGTGAAGATATGAAACGGGTGAGTATCGACGACGTGGAACGCAGCCTGAATACCTTTGAACACCGTATTTCGGTTTCAGAAGAGATCAGGGTTAAGGCACAGCGTGCCTTGGAGCGTATGCTCGCCATCCCCAGGGACTGATATCATCCAAGTGGAGAACCGCAAGAAGTAGTTACACCTATAGACCGACGTACGTTGGTTAAGTTGATCTTAAAACAAGTTTTATTAAGTATGGCAACGGGCGTTTTAGCAGGCGGTTGAAAATATCCTGCCAGCGCCCGTTGCTGTTGGAGAACATGTGACACAGCAAGACAACACCACGCAGGAGCGATTTTATACCACGGTGCAGTCATTTAGCACCGAGATGCAAACTTTTCGCGGTTCTGCTGATCTGTTTGGTCTGAGCGGTAGCGCCGCAGGACGCTTCCTAGCACCTCTGCTTCATTCGGGGCAGCCTCCCCTACTGTTTCTGGCCACGGATTTGCCTCAGGCACGTCGTCTGCAACAGGAACTACAGTTTTTTAGTTCTCGCCCTGAGACGATCTATTTGTTTCCCAACTGGGAAGTTTCCCCCTACGACCCACTTACTCCCCACCGAGATATAGAGGCGATGCGCCTGGAAACCCTCCTCGCTTTGCGGCGCGGACGCGTTGAGGCGGTGGTTACCACACCGACCGCTGCAATGCAGCGGGTGATTCCTGCAGCAGCTTTGGACGTTTTGAGCACCGAGCTTGTGCTGGAAGAAGAATATGCGCGCGACATTTTACGTCGGCGCCTGTTTGACCTTGGCTATCGAGATGTTGCACTGGTAGAGGATATGGGGACTTTTTCCCTGCGCGGGGACATCCTTGACCTGTATATACCTACCTGCGCCAAACCGATACGCATCGATTTTTACGGTGATTTCATAGAAAGCATGCGCTATTTCGATCCAGAAACCCAGCGTAGCAGTGAAGAAGGACCGACGCGTTTAGACCTCGTCCCTGCGCAGGAGATGGTGCTGGCCGGAGAGTATCTGGAGCTGTTCAGCCAGCAGCTTAAGGAGCGCTGCGATGCGCTGGGTTTGCCCCGCACCACGCGCGAAGCGGTGCTTGAAGAGGTGCGTGAAGGCTTGCTGGCACCAGGGCGTAATTTTCTCCTACCCCTCAACTACAGCGGGCTCGATACCCTGTTCGATTATGTAAATCCCCAAACGGTGATCCACCTCGATCCTCCCGAGATTGACCGGGCTGCAGATGATTTCAGCAGCCAGATCAGCGCTGGCGCTCAGCGCGTTGCCGCGGGGACGCAGCCATTTGCCGAACCACACCAGCTTTATCTGAGCATCCATGAATTAGAAGCAGCGTTAGCCGCCCCGCGCGTGATCAATGTGCGTTCTCTTCAGGTCTATGACCTGGATACCGAGCATGACGTATTCAGGGTCAACTGTCGCTCCAATGGCGGGTTTGTTGAGGCTGGGGCTGAAAAACGTTTGGACCTCCTATGTCGTCAGATTAAACAATGGCTGAATGATAACTGGTATGTGGAACTGGTGTGTCACAAGGAAGGGCAGGCCAGGCGCCTGAGTGACCTGCTGCGCCCACGGGGTGTTGAGCTGAAGCCATGGCAAGAAGGTGCCAGCGCAAAAGGGGCAGCCTTGCTGCGCATCGCAGATTTAACCCGTGGGTTCCAACTGCCGGATGAGCAGGTGGCCATTATTACCGAAGAGGAGATTTTCGGTGCGAGAAACCGACGGCGTGGCAAGGAGGGGGCGCGGGCCAAAGCGGCACTTTCATCGCTGGCGCAACTGCATGAAGGCGACTATGTCGTACACGCCGATCATGGAGTAGGCATCTATCGTGGTCTCGAACAGGTGCGCAGCGGAAACATCGAAGGAGATTTTCTTCAGCTCGAATACGCCGGTGGGGATAAATTATATCTGCCGATCGAGCGTATAGAAAAAGTGCAGAAATACGCAGACGCAACCGGACAGCATGTAAAGCTGGATAAAATGGGGGGGCAGGGTTGGGCTAAGACATGTCAGCGCGCCCGTATCGCGGTTGAAGAGATGGCACGCGAGCTGCTCAATATTTATGCGCGGCGCAAGATGCGCAAAGGCCGCCCGTTCTCCCCACCTGACGAGATTTTCCGTGCTTTTGAAGCGGCGTTTCCGTATGAAGAGACCCCGGATCAGATGGCGGCTATCCAAGATGTCCTTACGGATATGCAGTCGGATATTCCCATGGATCGTCTTATCTGTGGCGATGTAGGCTACGGAAAAACCGAGGTAGCCATCCGGGCCACATTTAAAGCCGTGCTCGACAGCCGTCAGGTTGCTGTGGTGGTGCCGACCACGATTCTGGCGCGCCAACATTATTCAACATTTTGCGAACGCTTTAGCGGTTATCCGGTCAATATAAAAATGGTGTCGCGCTTTTGCACCCCAGCGCAGAATCGAACAACTTTGGAGGAGGTTAAGGCGGGCAAGATAGACGTAGTGATCGGTACCCACCGTCTGATACAGCGCGATGTTCACTTTAAAGATCTAGGGCTGGTAGTTATTGATGAAGAGCAGCGCTTCGGGGTTAAACATAAAGAACACCTGAAGAAAATGCGTGCGGAGGTAGCCATGCTCACCCTGAGCGCAACCCCGATACCACGTACCTTGAACATGGGGATGCTGGGCCTGCGGGATCTCTCGGTAATTGACACTCCTCCGGTTGACCGTCTGGCTATCCGCACCTATGTGACCCGCTTTGACGATGACCTTATCCGCGAGGCGATAATGCGGGAACTCAAGCGCGGCGGGCAGGTATATTTTGTGCATAATCGGGTTAAATCCATTGGCGCCATGACTGAATTTGTCCAGAACCTGGTACCGGAAGCAAAGGTTGCGACCGGACATGGGCAGATGGCGGAAAAAGACCTCGAACAGGTGCTTATCTCTTTTATTGAAGGGGAGACTCAAGTACTGGTAACCAGTACCATCATTGAGAACGGTCTGGATATCCCCCGCGCCAATACCATCATAATCAATCGGGCTGACTGCTTCGGTCTGGCACAACTGTATCAAATCCGCGGGCGAGTTGGACGTTCCAAAGAACGTGGATACGCCTATCTCCTGATTCCCGGAGAAACTACCTTAACCCGTGATGCGCGCGCGCGCCTGCAGGTGCTGCAGGACCAGACCGAGCTTGGCGCTGGATTCCGCGTCGCCAGCCACGACCTGGAAATTCGAGGTGCCGGAGATTTGCTCGGTGGGCGCCAAGCGGGGCAGATAGCCGCCATCGGCTTCGAAATGTATTCGGAGCTGTTGGAAGAGACGATTCAGGAACTAAAAGGAGCGGAAAAACAGGGGAGGATTGATCCGGAAATCAGGCTGGGACTCACCGCATTTTTGCCGGATACCTATGTGGAAGACCCCAATCAACGCCTGGTGTTCTATAAAAAAATGGCGGCAGCCGCTGATGATGCAGAGCTTTATGATATTGTAGACGAGCTGCAGGATCGCTATGGCTCACTGCCCCAACCCGGCCAAATTCTGCTGGAGATGATGAAACTGCGTATCGACCTGAAACGTCTGCGCATCGACTTGGCAGAACACGACGGTCGCGCTCTGGTGTTTGGATTCCATCCCACCACCACCGTCAGTCCGGACAAATTGCTGCACCTCATCCAGCACAATCCAAAGATTTACAGCCTGGCGCCCGACTATCGCCTGCGTATTGTTATGCAGCGCGCCGCCGATCTGGAGATGATTGAAGAAGCCAGAAAGCAATTGCAGAATTTCAACTGAGCGTGGTAGTTTCACACCTCAACCGAACAAAAGCCTGATGTCACTATAACCCCTTGAATAATAGCGGGATATTTCTATGTCAAAAATAACTGCTCTTCTTGTGAGTGTTCTTGCGTGTGTGTTGCTTCTCTGTGTCACTGTTGCAAGCGCGGCCGACAGTCGCAGTGAAGTTGTCAGCAGAATAGCCGCAGTGGTAAATGATGAAATTATCACCACCCGCCAGTTGAAGGAGCATCTTCAGGAACAACCCACGGAAATGGGCATAACCCAGGACCAAATGTTGCAGAACATGATCACCGATATCCTCATGGAACAACGGGCCGTGCAGATTGGCGTAGAGGTGTCGCAGGCGGATATCGATCGCGCAGTGAAAGATGTTGAACAGCAGAACGACATCACCACCGAACAGTTGCAGCAGGCGCTGGAAGCTCAGGGGATGAGCATGCAGCAGTATTACGCGCAACTAAAAAGTCAAATCTTGCGTTTTAAGCTCACTGGCATCGAAGTTAAAAGTAAGGCTGATGTAACCAATCGCGAAGTGCGTGATTATTACACCGCGCACATGGACGATTATCAGCGCCCGGCACAGATCCGTTTAAGTCGAATCTCATTACCGTTGGGATCACAGGGCAACGCTACTTATGCCCAGGCCGAAGCAATGCGCAAAGAGCTCGTAGCAGGGCGGTCTGTAGAAGAGATAGTTGCGGCGCAACCTGCAACACTGCAGGTAGATGGAGGAGATATGGGCTACTTTAAACCAGGTGAACTCAGTCCGGTGTTCAATGAAGCTCTGGCCGGGCTGAAGGCAGGTCAAGTTACAGACATCCTCCAGAGCGCGGATGTTCTACACCTTCTTCGGGTAGAAGAGAGTAGTTCCGGGCGGGTAGCGGCATTCGAAGAGGTTAAAGATGAAATAAGTGCTCAATTACAACGCGATAAAATGGAGGAAACCTACGAAGCGTGGCGCAAGGGGCTCAGAGAAAATGCTTATGTAGAAATACGCCTGTAAAATATTTCCTCCTCACTTAAAATACCACACACCAGCAAGGCGCTCGAACGCGCGCAAAAAACAGGAGCTGCCGGTTAAGAGTTTGATTTGAATGCTTTGTTCTGTGGGAAAGGCTGGAGGTTTTCGCCTTGCGAGAGAATCAGAAAGCGACCAATTCCAGCACGCTAAGAACGAAGATAATCAAGACAGACACGGCCAATACTGCTTTCTTTTCCCCCACCTTGAAAAGCTCCGGCAGGGTTATTTTTCCAAAGTTCCCCAGGGGTTGAAACTTATCCCGAACTATAGGATAGATTACGCTGTAAATCGCAGCACCCACCATGATTCCTGGAATCCCCCCCAGCAGCGCATCAAGAGATCCTTGGCCTACAGCGCCGACAGCAGTTCCGGGACAATAGCCCAACAGGGCGAAACCAATTCCGAAGATCAGACTCCCGATACCGCTGGAACCGAGCGAACCTTCCTTGACGTGAAACGTTACCAGACCGTACCATTTCAGTGGATAGATGCCGAGCATCCCAACCAGGATCGCGGTAAGGATCACCTTGACTACGGTAAAATCAGTGAGTAAAAGTTGGCCCATGAGCACATCGTAGCGCGTAACCTGACCTTTCTGCAGAAAAAAGCCGAAAAATATTCCCATCAGAAAACCGAGTAGCAGCTGTAGGCGTTTGTTGGTACGCATTTGTTTCAACATATAAATACATGGCCTCAGAAAATTAGAAGAGCGGTGATAATACCAGCGCTGAAAATTCCGCAAGCAGTGACCCAACTGCTGACTGCCAGCTGCATAGTGCCACTCAGAGCATGACCGCTGGTGCAGCCATTAGCCCAACGCGCGCCGATTCCGATCAGTATTCCCCCTCCAAAAGCCAGCAACCAACGCCACCATATGCCGGTGCCGAAACGTTCTGTCCACAGCGGTGGCAGGAAGCTCAGCGCAAAATCGCCTGCCAATAGGGCAGAGAGCAAGGCACCGCAAAAAAGGCCGACTACCAGCATCCATTCCCAGTCGATGCTTGGCACAAAACGTTGGTAATAGTCGCGAGTAAGCACTTGGTCACCGCGCAGAGATTTTTCCAGCATGCCACTGGTTTTGGCAAAAGCGGTCGAAACACCGAGGGGATGATTGGAAAAGAGAAAGGCAAACCAGCTTAGGATACCGATTCCGACACCAGCGGCATAAGGTGACCAAGCTTTCATTTTTATAAAACCGATAACACCGCTTGACGCATTAAGTTGTGCGGGGTGCAAACCGGCATCTTCAGTCTGGGCCAGCGTCAGAATCGGTAAAGCGAGCATCAGACTGAACACTGTTATCGCTGCGATTAAACATATTCGCAGTATGTGGTTATTAAGGGGTTGTTGCATACGGCCCTCGTCAACTAAGTTATGACTTTATGGGACAGCCGACAGCCTGGCAGGCCTTCATGGAACCAAGGCAGGTTTCGACTTGTTCAAACCCTCTGCGTTTGAGCAGCGAGGATGCGATTATGGCTCGCATACCGCTGCCGCAAAAGGTAACTATCGGTCGTTCCGGGGGGATTTCATCTATTTTTTTCGGTAGTTCGCCCAGATAAATATGGGTGCTCCCCGTCAGCTGGCCGCGCTCGACCTCATCCTGTTTACGGACATCCAGCAGGGTAAATTCCTTACCGTCCTCCTGCCATTGTTTGAGATCTCCGGCGAAAAGTGAAGGAATTCGCTCGTATCTTCGCCCACTGATCTCCCAGCCGTGAAGCCCTTCATCAAGATAGGCGACGAGATTTTCATAACCGATCCGTACTAGAGAACGCAGGGCCGGTTTGATGTCGGCGAAATTCTGCACAATGAGGCCAATCTTCTGCTCGTGAGGGACAAACCAGCCCACATAGGCGGTTAACATCTCCAGTGGGATGGCCAGACTGTCCGTAATGCTGGCGCCGGAAATAGCTTCTGGACTGCGGATATCAAGAGCCAGCATCCCCTCTGCCATGGCAGCGGCAAACTCATCTGCGGAAAATGGCTTGGGCCACGGTAATTTCCCCAACAGATGCGGTCCGGCCAGGTTGAGTTTTTCCATCTCCCGAAAATAAGGGGGATAGTAATGGATTTCGCTGATTTTGTTGTGGATGAACTCAGAGCGGTCTTTTACCTGTAACGCGGGGTTGAAGCAGCGCTCATATCCGAGAGAAGAAAATTCGCGCGAAGCCATGCCTGAACCACAAACCGAACCAGCTCCGTGGGCGGGATATAGCAGGACATGATCGCCAAGGGGCAAAATCTTATCAAAGATACTGTCGTACAGCAGGCCAGCAACTTCTTTGGCGCGCTCGGGATAAAAGTCGGTGCGACCAACATCGCCGATAAACAGAGCGTCACCGGTAAAAATTGCCAGCGGCTGTTCGCTAAATTCCATATCGCTGAGTACCAGGGAAATGCTTTCATCCGTGTGTCCTGGGGTTTTAAGAATTTGCACAGAGAAATTGCCAAAATTGAAGCGTTCTCCTTCAGTGACGGGGTTGCCATATTTGAAGGGTAGAGCTGCGCCATGATAGACCTCGGCACCTGTCTGCTCCATGAGTTCGCAGGACCCGACAACAAAATCTTCGTTGCGGTGGGTTTCGAAAATGTGGGTGATCCTGCAACCTTCTCGATCCGCTATCTGACGGTAAATATCACAATCCCGACGCGGGTCAATTACAGCAGCGCGTCCCTCATCTCCCAAGATATAGGACAACTGAGAGAGTCCTTCCGAGCGAATTTTTTCAAAAAACATAACCTTCTCCGCGATGGGGGATACCTCTTTTTAAGCGAGCAATGAATGTCCGCATCTATTTAAACTGGAAACCGTAAGCAGGCGTATAGGCCGGTGTCATCTATATGAATGTGGTGTTACTTTCTGATATCAAGATTGTTTTTAACCTCTTTTACACCCGTGACCGCCTCCGCAATCTCTTCAGCACGCTCTTTACTTTCCTTATTGTCGACAAACCCGCTCAGTTGCACCACCCCCTTGTAAGTCTCGACTTCAATCTGGAGCGCCTCCGTCATAGAATCTGCGGCAAGCTGGGTTTTTACCTTAGTAGCGATGGCCTTATCGTCGATATAGACACCAGTGCTGCGGCTTGTTTCTGTGCCGGCACAGCCGAGCAGCGTCAAGAGAATAAGCACGGCAAAGAAATTGGTAAAGCAGTAGCGTTTTGTCATTGTTATATCCTTTTGTGTTTAGTAGTTGATGTTCAGATGCCTCTTTGGCAACACAAATTAAGGTAGAAAGTTTTCCTACATTTAGATCCTTGGACGCTTTATCCAGCCAGCCAGCAGTGCAATTACAAAGAGCAGGATGAAAATAAAGAAAAGAATTCGTGCGATGTCAGTTGCTGCTGCAGCAATTCCGGTAAAACCAAATAATGCTGCGATGATTGCTATGACGAAAAAAATTACGGCCCACCTCAACATGATTAACTCCCTCTTTTCCCTATGTAGACTGCCAGCTGGATGATGCTGAAGTTAGTTCAGCAGGCCAGATAAGCCGATTAAAATTAAATATGTCGCAACGATAAAATTCAAGAATCTGGGAATCACAAGAATCAAAATTCCGGCCAGTATTGAAATGACAGGTTCCAGTTGTACGTACATGCTTCCACCTATCTCCTTTTATTATATGGCTTACTTCTGTATAGAGCATGATTTTGAAAACAAAATATCCAAGCCAGAACAGGGGGTTTTAGGAAAACCCCCTGTTCTTTTGCCTTCAATGTTTAATCCCTGACGTCTTCCACTGTTTCGTCAATTTTCTCTCCGGCTTTTTCAGCGGGCCCTCTAGGATCGAAGGTGTCCTGAATTTTATCTTTGGTTTTCTCCACTGATCGATCAATCTTTTCACCTGTTTCTTCCATCGGGCCGTCCTTTTCGCATGCAGCCAGTGTCATAGCCAGGGCCAAAGCTAAGAACAAAATGGAAATCTTCTTCATGATTTACTCCTTTAGTGATTTTGCTGAATTATTGGGAAATACGCCGCACATTAGATGCGACGTGTGCAAAACTTTGCTTAGTTAAACCGGGGTATGCAGAAGTTATGTCCTTACCCAACAAGCTTCAGGAGTTTTCCAGCCCAGCGTTTAAATCGTCCCATTCACTGTCGCTGGCTTCCTGCAAGGCTGTAAAGTTTCCGGCAGCTTCTGCGCGTTGCTGTTTTAAGTGTTCCACCTCCTGTCTGAACCTTAAGTGCATCTCGGCGTTGGCTCCGTCCGCCTTGGCTTGTAGTTTGCTGATATCTGAGTTTCACTCATCAAGTTTTGCTCTCATCTTTTCAATGTAGATCTGATGCTTACCCATATTTTTCCTTCTTACATCCCTATAAATTGTCCGAACTGTGAGCGGGTTTAGTGTAACTATAGCAGTGGCTAAGCAAGCCACAAGTAGACAGGAAAAAATTTGTTGCGTTAATGCTCGGGCTTCTTTATATTGATAATCGTTTTCAATATCGTTGTGAGCCCATCTTATGTAAAAGGAAATTGATGTGGATAAAGTTGATAGACGTTTGCTGGGGCTGAAATGTAAACCCGCACAAGGTGGTTTTAGAGCGCTGAACTGTAATGGGTGTCTCTGTGTGTAATTTGGATTCAGAGCTTCGAACGTTGCCGCTGTTTGCAGATCTACGTCTAACTACGCTGCAGGAGCTTCTGCGCGCACGACGTGTGCATACCGCAACCCGTAATGCCATCATCAGTATCGATGCTTTATCGCACCGCCTGTTTGTTCTGCTGGAGGGACGCATGAAGATGGTGCGCCCAAACGCGGCTGGAGATGAGGCGCTGCAACAGTGTATGGGAAAGGGGGATATTTTCTGCCCCGTTGCCATGCTTGCCTCCCGCCCTTGCTGTAGTTATGCCCAGTGCCTCGGGGCATGTAAGTATGTGAGCTGGCCCCATCGTCTGCTGCGTCGCCTGCTGACGGAAGACGGACAATTGCAGGCAAACCTGCTGAATCATTTAGCCACCCTAGTGGAAGTAGAGCGCACCAAGCGTTGCCTGCACCAGTGCGGAAACGTGAATGCAAAAGTTGCAACCTGTCTACTGGCCAAATGTAACAGCGCTGGCGCAAACGCTCAGGTTTTTAAGGTTGACCAAAGTTTTCAGGTCGATCTGCGCCCGCTAGCACTAACCGCGCAGGAGCTTGGCATTGCGCGTGAAACCCTTTCGCGCACCCTTGCACTCTTTGAACGTGCACATATTTTATGCTCAAAGCGCGGAGTGGTGGAACTGCATGCCTTCGAAGTGCTCCGCAAGATTGCCGACGGGGAACGGATATGCCTCGCTGCGACGGATGCGCTCTTGGAGAAAGACGGATGAATGGAGATGAAGGTGAAAAGCGGGAGGCTGAATAGAAACGCTGGAAAATAAAATGGCCACAATGTGACGTAAGCCACCAAAAAACATCAGCAGTATGGGTACCTTTGAGCATTGAGGGTTGTCCATTGCGACTATCCTTTAATACATACAGTAAGTATAGGAACTGAATCAATCGCCAAGAGGTAGAGATGGACAACACTTCAAACAAAACATTATTGAGTGAACTGAGTGAAAACCAGCGTGCGGTGATTGAAAAATGTTGCGCTGGTGGTGTCTTGCAGCAAAAACTTTTGGATATGGGGTTTATCTCCGGGGCCGAGGTTTTGATGGTGCGCAACGCTCCTTTACGTGACCCTATTGAAATTGAAATTCAAAACTTTTTTCTGTCTGTGCGCCGCTCGGAAGCGGCCCGCATAAAAGTGACTCCAGTATGAATCCCGTTATGAACCACAGCATGACTCCCAGCACGATTCCCAAGATGATTCACGTCGCTGTTGCTGGGCAGCCCAACTGCGGCAAATCCACCATCTTCAACATGCTATGTGGCATGAACCAGCATGTGGCCAACTATCCTGGAGTAACGGTGGATAAGTACTCCACCAAAATGTGTCATAAAGGGGTTGAGTATACCCTGGTGGATCTGCCGGGCACCTACTCTTTCAGTATGTTTTCCCTCGAAGAACGGGTGGCCAAGGAATATCTCCTCGATAAAGAGGTAGACGTGATTGTCAACGTGGTAGATGCCTCCAATCTACGCCGCAATCTGTACCTCACCTTTCAGCTTCTCGAACTCGGGAAGCCGATGGTTCTCATCCTGAATATGATGGATGTGGCGCACCGCCGCGACCTTGAAATCGACGTCGGCGAACTGGCGCGGATTCTCAATATTAAGGTAGTACCCGCGGTGGGGGTACAGCAACAAGGTAAAGATGAAATCCTCGATGCTATCGCCGCAGCGGCAACTGAGGAGATCACTACCCCGTTTCGGATCAACTACGCTGAATTTGAGCCCTACATAGAAGAGATAGAGCAGTTAGTCCCGCAACATGAGACTTCAAGGCGCTGGTTGGCCATCAAAGCCCTTGAGGGTGATGCGCTGGTGTTGCAGCGCACCGGTATTGCGCCAGATAAAATCCGTAATTTCAATGACGAAATTCATGCCCGCTTCGACCTTGATGTAGATCAGAGCTTTGCTAGCATCCGCTACCAGAATGCGGATGTGGCCTTCCATCGTTGCGTTAAGCAAACCAAGGCCAAACGTTCTACCATCACCGACCATATTGACCGCTGGGTTCTTAATCGTTGGGCCTCTTTTCCGGTGCTGGCCGGGGTGATTTTTCTGGTCTATCAACTCGCCATTGTGTGGGGCTACAAGATAACCGACTATACCTGGCCGCTGCTGGCGTGGGTGCGCCGCATTATTATGGGAGTCATGCCGGACGCCAAGTTTATTGAGGTGCCGCTGGTGAGCGAGTTCACCTTGTGGATGATAAATAGCACCATGGCGCTGCTTAACTATCTGCCGATCTTCTTTATTTTATTTGCCATGGTGGCGGTTCTCGAAGATGTGGGCTACATGCCGCGTATGGCGTTTATTCTCGATCGGGTGTTTAAACGTTTTGGTCTGCACGGCCAGTCTACCCTACCGCTGGTGCTCGGAGGGGCATTTGTGGGCGGGTGCGCGGTTCCCGGGATTATGGCTACCAAAGGGATTGCAGATGAACGTGCGCGCATGGCCACGATTATGACGGTACCGTACATGAATTGTCTGGCCAAGGTGCCCTTTTATACCCTGCTGTTGGGGGCATTTTTTGCCGCAAACATGTCAGAGATGATGTTCTACATCTCAACGGTGACCCTGTTTATTGCCCTGATAGTCGCCCGGCTCCTCACAGCCACGTTTTTATCTCAGCATGAAACGGCCCCGTTCATTATGGAGCTGCCACCGTATCACCTGCCGACCTTTAAAGGGGTGATGCTGCGCGCGCTGCAGCGGGTATGGTTGTATATCAAAAAAGTGGTCACTATCGTCCTGGCGGTGGCAGTGGTGTTGTTTGTGATGTTGCAGTATCCCGGTGTGCCTGAATCGAGCATGCAACAGATACGTGCTGAAGCAGCTGTCGCTCTGCAGACTTTTGACGCGCAGGCCGCCCGCACCGATCTGCACCATTTGGTAGCGGAACCCACCCAAGTGTATGCCCTGCTAAATATGTACGATACCTACCGCAGTCGGCGCATGCAAACCCGCAGCGTAGAACAGCTAGAAGCCCTTAACGCCGAATTTCAGGCACTCAATCCCGAGTTGTTTATCCTCGTGCAAGGCGAAGATGGTGCTGCGCGCAACATCAATCGAAAGCTGCGCAAGTTGGAGCGCAGCGGTAAACAGTTACGCATGCAGATAAAGCAGGAGAAAATAAGCACCTCCTATTTGGGGATGTTTGGGCGCGCCTTGGAGCCGCTAACTAAATTTAGCGGTTTCGACTGGCGCGTCAATGTGGCGTTTTTGAGTTCGTTCGTCGCACGCGAAAGTGCCGTCGCCACCTTGGGTTCGATCTACGAGCAGGGTAAGACGGATGAGCGCGCAGAACAGAGTATCGCCGCCGATGGAAGCTACACCCCCATTCACGCCGTGGCGATGCTGATCTTCATGATTCTGAGTCCTCCATGTATCGCCACCATGGTGGTGGTGAAATTACAGAGTAATTCATATCGCTGGATGCTGTTTGCCACCTTCTTTCCCATTACCTTGGGGATTGTGGCCTCGAGCCTGTTTTATACCCTCGCTA
>Ga0265295_1000510_pt1 | contig 78062 bp, 61 predicted proteins | sample Munlansysbiofilm_FD_192503 | JGI IMG/M metagenome (GOLD analysis project Ga0265295, IMG submission 192503) | Leachate microbial communities from a municipal landfill in Southern Ontario, Canada - Methane capture system biofilm | ecosystem: Engineered > Solid waste > Landfill > Unclassified ... | reverse complement strand
GAGTGAAAAGTTTTCTGACGGCGCTTTTCCGCTACGCTCCAAAGCACCGTCAGAGAACTTTAAAGGTTGAAAATAGTGGTGCAGTTTAAACTTCCAAAAGTGGTGCACTTTAAAATTCCATTGACAATGGAGATACGGGGCAATATAATCTGGCTCCCTGGCTCACACCTTACTACTACTACGAATTCCGTGATTACATGCTTTGGAAACTGGACTAACTGTAATGGGGCTTTTATCCAAGCTACCGGAAGTACTGTTAAGATGGAGTCCGACCGGAACGCATTTATTGCTAATTATTCAAATAATGCCTTCTTTCATAATCTGCATATCAACAAGCAAAGCAACAAGACGGTAACTTATCTTAATTACTCCACATACAATCTCTCTATACAAGGTCAACTGACTTTGCAGGCGGGTTATCTGGGCTCATCTTGCTCTCGACAGATCCATGTGATGGGCTCTTTTGTTACTTCAGGAGGCGGAGTAAGGCTTGACCACGGTAGCCTGGCCCTTTCTGGAAATATCCAAACCCTGGCTTGCGATCCGAATACCTGGTTCAGTGACCTGATTATTAATTCTACTGCACAGATTCAGCTTCTTTCCGATCTACATGTGCACGGCGATTTTTGGATAGGCGGATCAGGCATGGCGGCTGGCAACCATAATATCTATGTGGGAGGAAGCTGGATAAATTATACTGCTGTAACAGCCTTCAACGCCGGATCAGGTACCGTAAACTTCAATGGCGGTCAGGCAGTCTCTTGCAATGGTGCTAATTTTAACATCTTAGAAATTAGCAACAACACGGAACTGCATTTTGATGCAACAAATGCTTCAAGCTGCAATAGCTATGTTTGGACCAGCGGTAGCTTGACTGTGGACGGGGGAACCCTAACTATTAATGATCTGCCGACTGATGCCTTGAGAGGAATTTTCTACGTGGAAGGAGGGGCGCTTTATATCAATCAGGATTCCGGCCAGAGTATTGATTTGAGGGGCGAGCTGCACATCCTAGGCGGACTGATGCGGGTAAGTGGCGGATATGGAGTAAGCACCTGGCCCTCTGGTGGAAATTCCCTGGTGCACATGAGCGAAGGAGTTCTGGACTTTCCGAATTGCGGCATCATCCTGGAAGGCAACACCGGGTATTCCCTTACTACCGATATCACCGGTGGCATTATTTCCCTTGCAGGCGATCTTATCTGCTCCAGAACAGATTTCCTGCCTACGGGAGGAACCTTTAAAATCAAGCGAGGAAATGCGATCTTTCAGAACATTAGCTGCAATCCAGCAAGCCGGTTCGGTAATCTGGTGATTGATACCGCACTTCCCCGCACAGGAGTTTCGGAGGATGGCCATTCATCAGAACAGCGTATGGAGCAGATTAGGCTTCAATCAGATATAAACGTTTACGGAGATCTTATCGTGCTTTCCGGAACCCTGAAACTTTCCGGGCACACTTTGAGCGTAGGCAATGACATTGATATCTATGGGAAAGTCATCATGGACAATAGTGCAGACCTTTTGATGGCAAATGGCTCATTCTATTGGTATGATACTGCGATAGGCCTGTTTTCTGCGGGGGAAATCAGGGTTTCAGGCTCGTTTTATACATCGGCTGGGGCTGTATTTCAGATGGGAACAGCTACCACCTTCAGCTTTACTGGAGACTTTGTTAACAGTTTCATCTCAAATCTGGGCAGCAATACAAGCTTCGGAAACCTGATTTTAGACAAAACTGACTATTTTGTGGAAACCGAAAATAACTGCTTACCAATGGCAGTCTCAGGGAATCTGATAATTAACGACTTTAATCATATGTCCCTAAATTCCTGTGCTCTAACGGTACAGGGATACATTAATGCCGGCTCCGATACAGAGATGCTTCTGGTTCATAGCAGCAATCTGAGCGTGAACGGAGATTACAAAAACTATGGCAAGATCATCGTAGAAACTGGAAGTGTGTTGAACATAGGCAGCAACCTCAACCCGGTGGGAAATGTAAGTGTCGGGTCTGAAACTGTCGAAATCATGGGAACACCTACATTTACAAGGACATCGGCCCTAACTATTACGACAGGTACTTTCCGCTGGTCCGGTAGTACGGCACCTTACGTCACCAGCTTAAATGGGAGTATTAACCTGGGAACTGGCAATCTGATTGCCGTTAATAGCAAAATCCTCCTTGGCCTTAGCTCCTTTTTATACTCTCTGGCAGATACAAACTACAATATTTCCTGTGCCGGGTTTGAAGCCCCAAGCACTTCCATCCCATTTGCCCCCACGACAGGCAAGATTACAATAGTAGCTCATCCTACAGGGCAGCCATCTCCTATAATAATGGCTTCAGGACGCAAATTCTATAATCTGGATATAAATAGTGTCAGTGGAGCAAGGCTAGAATCGACTCCAATTATCTGCAGCGGAAGCGTTAACTGCAGATCCGGAAGGCTGGACCTGAATCACAAGAACCTCCGCTCTTCAATGGGCGTGAGCCTTTATTCCGGTGCTTATCTGGAAGTGGACGAAGGAGCATATTTACAGCTTGCTGCTGCTAAGACTCTTACCGTGGAGGCAGAAGGACACCTGGAATGTCACGGCATAGCTGGCTCTCCTGCTCAGATTGGCTCCATAAGTGGCTTCATCACATATCTGATCAAATCCCGGGGCTCTATCTCTGCAAGGTATTGCATATTCGAGAAGATGAGCGCGTTAGGAGTTCAGGTCCTCAGTGGCAGCTTGGTGGATCCCAGCGCTAGCTTCACGAATTGTACATTCAGGGACGGTACTCCAGGCCTGCTCTCAGCCCGATCCTGCTACCTTACCTTAGACAACAGTCAGACGATAAGCATAGTGGGAGCAGAGTTCCCTATCTCTCTGGGCAGCTACGGATATAATGTAAGAAAAACAGTGGGTCAAGGTGAAGTCTTTATGATTGATGCCACCGGTATTTTTGCAGGGGAAGATCTGGATTTTGATCCCAATGAGCGCATCCATTGGGGCGGTTTGCCGCCTGTGAATGATCTTACAATCGTTCTGCTGCCGAATAATGATCTTAGGCTTAGCTGGACTTATCCCTCTATTCCACTGTTGTTTAAGATCTATTCATCTACTACTCCTGATTTTACTGTCAGTCCGGGATATCTACATGCTACAGTTCCGGGGAATCAACTATACTTCAACGAAGCCGCTACTTCAGAGAAAAAGTTCTTTAAGGTCACTGCTACGGACTAATTTGCTTCTGGAATAAAGCATAAGACGATAGCAGTTCTGTGTATATAGATTGATAGGCCGTCTCTTTCTGACAGAGATGGCCTTCTTCTTTTTAGGCTCTGGCCCAGTATTTTCCCTGAAATTCTGGTCTTTCTTGGAAAACTTTTGAGCTCCTTTTTTGAATGAATATCAATAAAGTAGCTTCAATAGCTGATCAGCTTTGGATAGTCTCTGCTAATCCAAAAGTTAGCAGTCTCACTTTTTGATTGACAATTATGCTATCTCGATTAGTTTGTCTCCAGATTAGCAGATCAAGAGCTTGACTGCTAACAATAAATAACGAGGCGGTAAGCATGAAGAAGAATCAAGCGCGATTGTTCCACACTTTGGGAGCATTGGTAGACGAGTATATCCTGAGTTGCGAGCCGGTTTCCTCACGGATTTTGAACGAGAAGTATCTCACGGATGTATCTTCAGCCACTTTGAGATTGGATTTGCTCAAGCTGGAGAAGCAAAACCTGATCTCTCAGCCTCATACTTCAGCGGGGCGAATCCCCACTATATCTGGTTACCGTAGATATCTGCGGTACATCGAAACAGAGCATAAAAACGTCAGTTATGAGCGGATGGATACTCTGCGTGAGTTGCTGATCACGAATTACAAAGATACTCCGCGGGCCTTGCACTACATCATGCAAATGCTGGCTCATGAGACGGATCAATTGTCGTTTGTGGCAGAGCCTGAGGTATCCAACGGGTATCTTTCCCGTTTGGAAGTGTTTTCGCTCGGCGAGCAAAAGTTGCTCTTCCTGATGAGCCTGGATAGCGGTCTGGATAAAACCGTGATCATGAAATGTGATTACGATATCACCGATGTCCAGTTGAAGAAATTGGTACGTTACCTCAACGATGAATTGGTGGGGCAGCGCATATACGACATAGCGAATAACGTATTGGTAGAGATGAGAGAACGCACACAGAATGACAGTGATCTCTTAAGTAACTTTCTGGTGGAATTGCACAAGGCTTTTATTGAAATTAGTGATTTCTTCATTCATTACGATGGCAGCGTCAATTTTCTGGAGCAGCCTGAGTTTGATTCCAAGGAAGCGATCCTGAATTTCATGCATTTGATTCAGCGGCAAGACGCCCTTCTGAATTCAATGCGCAATAACGATGAAAACAAAGTAAACATATTGATGGGAGAGGATTTTACCGATCCTAAGTGGCAAGGTTTTGCCATGATATATGGCAAATATGAAGTTTTTGGCATACCCGGCTATCTGGGTGTGGTCACCCCGCTTCGGACGGAGTATCGCAAGCTGATACCTCTGATCCGTGATGTAACAGATACGATCACACAGACAACAAAGAAAGGAATGGTCGTGCCCAAGTGGAGAAAAAATGAGTAAAAAACAACATAAGGATAAACCGATGCATTCGCAGCCCAAAGACGAAGAATTGAAGACAGCGGAACTTGAACAAAAGCTGGATATACCTGAAACAGAGAAAGAGCCTGAAGTCACTGTGGAAGTGATTGATTTTAAAGACAAATACCTCAGAACCATGGCGGAATTTGAGAACTACCGCAAACGGACAAATTCAGAGAAGGCGGATTGGATCCGGCATGCCACCAAAGAATTGGCACTGCATATCTGTGATGTCCTGGATAATTTTGAGCGTGCACTTGCTCAAGTAGATAACGAGGATCTCAAAACCCCCTTTGTAGAAGGGATGCTACTAATAGAGAAGCAATTGGCCGGTGCTTTGGCCAAGGAGGGAATAAAGAAGATTGAAGCTTTGGGAGTGGATTTTGATCCTGAATATCACGAGGCTTTGGCTCATATTCCCAGTGAATACGATGAAAATATTGTGGCCGCCATTATTCAAAATGGATACACAATGCATGAGCGCGTGATACGCCCGGTGCGTGTGGCGGTCTCAAACGGCAACAAATTGAATACCCAGGAGGATTAAATGGGAAAAATAATAGGAATTGATCTCGGGACCACAAATTCATGTGTGGCAGTAGTAGAGGGCGGTAAGCCCGTCGTAATACCGAACGCGGAAGGTGGGAGAACTACCCCCTCCGTAGTGGGATTTACACAAAAAGGTGAAAGGATGGTGGGCCAGCTGGCAAAGCGTCAGGCCGTCACCAATCCAAAAAATACAGTCTTTTCGATCAAGCGCTTTATGGGACGCTCCTTTGGCGAAGTGGGCGAAGAGATTAAACAAGTACCGTACAAAGTGATTTCTGGTATAAAGAATCAAGCTGCGGTATTTATTGAAAACCAAAACAAAAACTTCACCCCGCAAGAGATTGCCGCGATGGTGCTGGTAAAGATGAAAGAAACCGCAGAAGCCTATCTGGGCACCACGGTTTCCGAAGCCGTGATCACGGTTCCGGCCTATTTTAACGACGACCAACGCCAAGCCACCAAAGACGCAGGCCGCATTGCCGGATTGGAAGTAAAGCGCATCATCAACGAGCCCACTGCAGCTGCTTTGGCTTATGGCATGGAAAACAAGAAAGAGCAGAAGGTGGCGGTGTATGACCTCGGTGGCGGAACCTTTGATATCTCGATTTTGGACATCTCCAGTGGTGTGGTAGAAGTATTGGCCACCAATGGTGACACTCACCTGGGTGGAGATGATTTTGATAAACGTGTGATAGACTGGATCCTGGATCAATTCCAGAAGCTGGAAGGAATAGACCTTTCCAAGGATCCCATGGCTCTGCAACGCCTGCGCGAAGCAGCCGAAAAGGCCAAGATTGAGCTCTCTGGCACCCAGGTGAGCAATATCAACCTGCCTTTCATCACAGCAGATGCCACCGGCCCCAAACACCTGAATCTGGACCTCAGCCTGGCCGAATTCAACCGTCTGACCGGTGATCTGGTGGAGCGCTCTATGGAGCCCTGTAAGAAAGCTCTGAAAGATGCCAAGCTCAACCCTTCTGATATTCAGGAAGTCTTGCTTGTCGGCGGCAGCACCAGGATTCCTGCTGTGGGCGAAGCCGTAGAGAAATTCTTCGGTAAAAAGGCGAACCGCAGCTTGAATCCGGATGAAGTAGTGGCCATCGGAGCCTCAATCCAGGGAGCTATCCTCTCCGGTGATGACAATGTGTCCGATGTTCTGCTTCTGGACGTAACCCCGCTTTCCTTAGGGATTGAGACTCTGGGTAGCATGATGACTACCCTCATCCCCAGAAATACGACTATTCCTACAAAGAAGAGCCAGGTGTTTTCCACAGCGGCAGACAATCAAACCGCAGTAACCATCCATGTCCTGCAAGGTGAAAGACCCATGGCTCCGGATAACAAGAGCCTGGGAAGGTTCGACCTGGTGGGCATTCCCTCCGCACAGCGTGGAGTGCCGCAGATTGAGGTCACCTTTGACATCGATGCAAATGGTATCCTGCACGTGTCTGCCAAGGACAAGGGTACAGGTAAAGAGCAACACATCAAGATCGAACGTGCCGGCAGCATCAATGCCGAAGATATAGACCGCATGATCAAAGATGCTGAATTGCACGCTGAAGAGGACAAGAAGCGTCAGGAATTTGTCAGTGCCAAAAACGAACTGGACACCCTGATCTTCAGCACCGAGAAAAGCTTGAGTGAATATGGAGATAAACTCTCTGAAAGCGAGCGCAAGGAGCTGGAGGATGAACTGAAGACTGCCAAAGAACAGCTTGACAAGGTAAGCGACAAAGAACAATTGGATCAAATAAAAGAAAGTCTGTCCAAAAAAGCTCAGAAACTAGGTGAGATCATCTATGCTAACATGCAGCAGCAACAAGGACAAGAAGGCGGAGCGGGTTTTGACCCTCATGCTCAAGGTTTCAATCCTGATGATTTTGCCGGACAACAGCAGCAGGAAGAGCCCAAACACAATGATGGCCCCATCGATGCTGAATTTGAAGTAGTGGACGATAAAGACGATAAATAAAACATATAATGACAGATCAAACAGCTTTGCCTGCTGGGAAACCGCAGGCGAGCTGTTTGTCTGTTTGATATAGAAAAGGTGTAGCTGCGGCCGGGCCAGGCGACAGCTTTACGATCAAGAATATTTTACAGGAGATAAGATGGCGAAACGAGATTATTATGAAGTCCTGGGCGTGGAAAAAAACGCTGAAGCCCCAGAGATAAAGAAAGCCTACCGCAAGCTGGCAATGCAATTTCATCCGGATAAAAACCCCGATAACAAAGAAGCCGAAGAAAAGTTTAAAGAAGCCAGTGAAGCCTATGAGATCCTCAGCGACAAAGATAAACGGCAACTATATGATCAATATGGACATGCCGGAGTAGAAAACCAATTTGGAGCTGGAGGCTTTTCCTGGGAGAACTTCACTCAGCGCAGCGATCTGAACGACATCTTTGGAGATAGTTTCTCATCCATCTTTGAGGGACTTTTTGGAGGGCGAGGCTTCAATTCTCGCGGCGGATCATCCAGAACGTCAAATCGTGGAGAAGATCTGCAGATCGAGCTATCTTTATCACTAAAAGAGATCGCCACTGGCACCGAAAAGAAAATCAAGATCGGCACCAAAGAAGCTTGCGACAAGTGTGATGGCACCGGAAGTGCAGACGGGCAGGTGGAAGAATGCACCCAATGCCGGGGTACTGGCCAGGTGCGCCAGGTGCGTCAATCCCTCTTCGGCCAGATGCAAACCGTATCAGAGTGCCCATCCTGTCGCGGTGAAGGCAAGATCATCAAGAACAAATGCACCAAATGCTATGGCGAAGGCAGAATGGGCAAAGTCAAGGAGATCACCGTAAAAATCCCCTCTGGAGTAGAAGAAAGCCAATATATTCGGCTCAGAGGACAGGGAAACATCGGGCCCAGGGGCGGAACCCGCGGGGATATCCTGGTGCTGATCCATGAAAAGCAAGATGAGCTCTTTGAACGTCATGGCAATGACATCCTTATCGAATATCCCATCTCGATCTCTCAGGCTGTTTTGGGCGATGAAATATTGGTGCCCACCCTTACTGGCAAAGTCAAGATGAAGATCCCTGCCGGAACCCAAAGCGGCAGACTCTTTCGACTGAAGGGGCAGGGGATTCAAGGGCTGAATACCTATAGCAAAGGCGATGAGATCGTGAAAGTGATCTTGGTTACACCTACCAAAATTAGCAAAGACGAGACCGAACTTTATACCAAGCTGCGCGAATTCGACAGCAAACGCGATCTGAAACCGGGCCGGGGATTCTTCTCAAAATTAAGAGACTATTTTAGCTAAACATGCCCTCGCAATACTATCCCAAGCTGGATCAAGAGACAAACAGCATCATTTTGGAAGCAGGGGAATTTCACCATCTTACCAGGGTAAAGCGCCTGGCCATGGGTCAGGAGATCCTGATCAATGGCGGAAATGGTTATCTGGCCGAGGCCAAGGTGCTCAGGCTGGATAAGCACAGTGCGTCCATCGAGATTCTTTCTACAGAGTACCACGAGATGCCCAGGCCTCGCTTTGCGATAGCTTTTGCCTTGCTCAAAAACCATCATGATGAGCTGGTACTCGAAAAATGCACGGAGCTCGGAGCGCTGGACTTCTTTCCTCTCAAGACCAAACGCTCTGTGCGGGAAGAGGGCAAAAACACTATTTCCCGCTTTGAAAAGATCGCTTTGGCCGCGATCAAACAGTGCGATAATCCTTGGTTGCCAAGAGTGCATCCGGCTCTTGATCTCAAAGCTGCCCTCGTCGAAATTCAGAGTGCGGGTTACACGGCAGTGCTGTGTTCGGAGCGCGAGGAAAACCAGTGGTTACAAGACCTGGAACCCGGGCAAGACCTCTGCTTTATAATCGGTCCGGAAGGAGGCTTTTCTGAGGAGGAATTTGTCCTGCTCAAAGATCTGCCAAATATTCGTTTGTCGCATCTGATCACCCGGGCAGAAACCGCCGCGATCGCCATCTCGGCTCAGTTTCAAGCTTACCGTAGATCAGGCTCTGCTTAAGACCAAACAGTATAAATATGCAGCTTAGTTTTATATGTCGGCTAACTCATTTGACACTTCCGCCTTCAATTTGGCTTTAACACGTTTTCGTCTCGAATTCACTCGAGGGCTCGAGTCATCTCGAGTCGAAGACGGCTTAAGGACAAGTCCAGGGCAAAAGGGCGGGTGCCGGATGTGCCGTCTTTTATCCTTTGTCCAAACAGCTATAATGCCCTCGGATAAGAGCTAAATATCCCCAATTACGGCTTTTTGTGAAGCGCTTTAATGCAAAGAGAAAAGACCTGGTAAATCTATTCAGAACAGCCATTCTGGAAAGATTTCAAGTATGAATACCAATGAGATAGCCTAAAATGATTATCAGATATGAATTGCAGCAGAGATTCCGAATTGTGTCTTTGAAAAATTCCCTTTGACAAGATATAGAAGTAGATATACTTTGGCACAAACATAAAAAAAGGATAAAAAATCGATCATGAAGCTCTTTGAAACTCATGCCCATCTGGACCTTCCGGATTATGATTCCGACCGGGAGAGCCTGATTAATAAATGCTTTAAAAGTGGAATAGAGTACATTATAAATATTGCTTTTAACAAGGAAACTGCCATGTCCTCGCTGGAATTGGCACACAAGCATCCACATATATTTGCCACAGTGGGATTTCATCCCCATGAAGCGAACGATTTTGACGCAGAGCTGGTCAAAAAGCTGGCCCGCGAAAAGAAAGTGGTGGCTATCGGTGAGATAGGTCTCGACTTTTTCCGCAATTTATCGCCATATCCTGTTCAACGCGAAGTCTTTGCAAATCAGGCACACCTCGCGGTGGAATATGATCTGCCCATCGTGGTACACGATAGACAGGCGCATCAGGAATGCTACAATATACTCAAACAAGAAAATGTGAAGGAAGCGGTATTTCACTGTTTCTCCGGAGATATAGTCTTTGCGCAGCAAGTTTTGGATGCCGGATGGATGATGTCCTTCACCGGCAGCATTACCTATCCCAAGTCCCATCTGGAAGATGTGGTGCGTTTGGTGCCCATGGATAGATTCATGATCGAGACAGATTGTCCGTATCTGCCTCCACATCCGCATAGGGGACAGCGTAATAGCCCTCTGCATCTGCATTTGATCGCAGAAAAGATTGCCGAAATCAAAGGCATTACACCTAAAGAAGTGGCGGAAGTCTCGTTTAATAATGCTTACCGCTTTTTCCGCATTCCAGCGGATCCTGTAAAAACTCTAAAAACTGGTAGAAAGAAATGAAGAAAGTTATAGTATTCAGTCTCTTAATGATCTGCGCTCTGCTTTGGGGCGGTAATTCGATCTTCTCTTATGATGGATATCCCATCCGCTATTATGGCAAAGATATTTACAGCCTGGGCATGGGGGACACCGGAGCCAGCGACCTGTTTCGCTTCAACGGTGGATACGGCAATCCTGCTCAATGCAGCAGGAGCAATAAGACCATCTTTGGCACAGGGTTTATCTTTGGCTATACCAAATACGAATCCGAATACAACGGTGCAAAAAGCAGTTTTCGGGACGACGCCTTGGATTTCCCTTACTTCAGTGTGTCCGTTCCTTTTAAGAGACATCGCTTTGGCTTTCAATTCAGTCCTTTTGCAACGGGCGTGGTGAAAAATCAGTTTGCGCGGGCAGACAGCACCATAGAGCTTCAGGAAACAGAAAAGTACATCTATCATGCAGACTTGATTTACAGCTACATATTCCGTGGGCTCAACGTTGGGCTGAGCGGCAATTTCTTTTTTGGTCATGACTATCACACCTTTGAACAGGTTTCTGCAGATTACACCGTGCCTACCACCGAATCACTCAAGAGTAGTTTCAAAAACTCCACCATCACCATCGGCGCGATCCAAACGCTGAAAGATCAAGCCTTTGGGCTGCATGCCACCTTGCCTGTTACGCTCGAAGGTGAAACCAAACGCAATAGTTTCCATAGCTCAGAGCCCCTTGTAGATTATGATTATAAGCTGCCCTTGATGTTGACTGCGAGCTATACCGGAATGATGATCAAAGAACTAAAGCTGGCTTCAGATTTTTCCTTTGAGAGATATTCTCAGACTTCTGATGATCTCAGAGATGCCTGGAAATTGGGAGTAGGAGTGGCCTACGAACCGGATCTGAGCAGAAAAAAGCATTGGTGGCAAAAAGTGCCGCTGAGAGCTGGATATGCCTATCGACAACTATCTTTCCCCAGTGCTGGTGAAGATGTGGATGAAAACACCATCAGTGCCGGGCTTAGTATTCCGCTCAAAAACGAAATAAACCGCGTGGATATGGCTTTCCAATATCAAACAAGAGGATCACTTGAGACCAATCACCTACAGGAAAAAAGCTACATGATGATGTTTGGCTTTACCGGTTTTGATATCATAACCACAGCTCCGGACCGCAAAGCTCCCCGTGATATTCCCAAGGCGGAGGTGCTCGAGCAATGGTAAAAGGGCAAAACCTCTACCACAGAATATTAGAAGCCAGAAACCTGGAATCGGAAAACCTGGAAACCAGCCTGGACGACCTGCCTGATGAACAGCTTTTGGCCAACATTGAAGTTGCTGCCACACGCATCCATGAGGCGGTGTATAGAAACGAGCCTGTAGTCATCTTTGGACACGACGATCCTGATGGAATTACCAGCAGCTATATTCTTTATAACTTTCTAAACAGCATCGGCTTTCAAAAACATAGCTGCTATATTCCAAACCGAAATCTTGAAACTCACGGCATTCAGGAGAATTTTATCAATCATGTAGAAAAGGGCGGGCACAAGCTGGTTATCACAGTGGATAACGGCATTTCCGCCGCTGATGGCGTAAAGAAGCTCAATGAACTGGGTTGTGATGTGATAATTACCGATCACCATCTGATTCAGGCTGACAATATGCCTGAGGCTTATGCTATCATCAATCCTCAATTGTCATATTGTGAATACCCTTTCAAACAGCTGGCAGGAGTGGGCGTCGCTCTGATGCTGATTCGCTATTTGGCCAAACAGTGGAATCACAAAATAGACCCGGCAAGCTATTTCTGGGCTGCCGTAGGATCGATTGCGGACAAAGTTCCCATGATCGGCCTGAACCGGATCATCGTGCGCTATGTCTTGGAAAACTTTGATGCTGTGCAGGATCATACCGTGCAATTCCTGCTGAGAAACTACCGCCGCGTCAGCAGTCCCACGGATGTATTCAATTTTATCACTTATACTTCACGCCTCATAGCCAATGGCCGAGAAGCCGGTGGAGAGCATACAGCTTTGAGGTTCATGATTCAGATCTCAGATGCCAAAGCCGAGCTATTTCAAACCCTGGAAGGGCAAAAGAACCTTTGGGAAAATGACCTAAACCGGGTATTCAGTTTCCTGGATACCTTGGCGGTGGATTTTGTGGGCAATTTCTTTGTTTATTATGATGATGACGATGTGATCCCTTATGCGCTATTAGGTACTGCTGCCAGTTATATAGTTAATCGATTGCAGATCCCCACCATCATGCTAAAGCACCATAATGGCCTCACTGTCTGCGAAGGACGCTGCTGTGACGGCTTCAATATGGTTGATTCCTTTATTCATTGTAAAGAGCATTTAATCCAGTTTGGCGGTCATCCCAAGGCCGCTGGTTTCACCATGAAGCCAGATGCTTACGACAGTTTCGTAGAATGCTTTCACGAATATATCTGCGAAAACTTCATCCTGCCTGATGAAGATGCGGAAATCCCCTTTGACGCAGAGTGTACATTGGATGAGATGGATGATAGCACCTGGCAGGAATTGGAAATGCTCTTGCCCTGGGGCCAGGAAAACCCTGAACCCGTCTTGCAGATAAAAGATCTGAAGGCTACGGATCTCGGTGGAAACTGGAATTTGGATAATAGCAGCCTGCGTCTCGCGCGAAATGTGAAGCACGATTGCATCGCCATGTGGAGAGGCGTCAGACAACTCAGGATTCTAAAAATCCTGGACTGAGGCAAAGGAAATGGGAAGACTCAGCGAGGCCGCAAGGAAGTCAATACACCTTAGCTCATTGGTTATTCCATTTGGCTATCGTTATGTATTGGGTTACAATCGCCACATGGCTTTTATCTTGCTATTTAGTGCTTTGACTATCTCTTTGGTAATAGAATTTAACCGCTTTTGGCAAAAAAGCTTTCGTAAAACCTTTTATCGCATCTTTGGCTCAATCTTGAGAAGACACGAATTCAAAGACCTCACCGGAGCCACCTATCTGCTGTTTGCCAGCTTACTTTGTGTGGCTTTTTTTGAACCCAGGATTGCTGCTGCTTCCATTGCTTTTTTGAGCATTGGCGATACCTTCGCAGCCCTGATTGGCATGAACTTTGGCAAGCGTAAGTTTCTTGGCAACAGCAAGACTTTGGAAGGAAGCCTGGCCTGTTTTGTCTCCTGCATGATCTTTGGAATATGGTGGTTGAGTAGTCCCTGGCTGGCCATATTGGGCGCCCTGGCTGCTACGGCGGCAGAACTATTGAACATTGCTTTGGATGATAATATCACGATTCCCCTTACTGCGGGAATAGTGATGTCCTTAGTAAGCGTCTTTATTTAGAAGGGAGTAGGAGGCTGATATGTTGCTGTCTTTTGTCATTCCAGTCTTAAATGAGGTAGAATCTCTAAACCAGCTTTATCATGAGATCGTCCAAAATACCGGGATTCACAGCTATGAAATCATCTTCATCGATGATGGCTCCACAGACGGCAGTTTTGAGGTAATGAAAGAACTGGCATTTGCCGATCCTCAGGTAAAAGTGATAAAATTCCGGCGCAATTTTGGCAAAGCTGCTGCTCTGCAAAAGGGCTTTGATTTAGCTCAGGGAGAAGTGGTCTTTACCATGGATGCAGATTTGCAGGATGATCCAGTGGAAATTCCGGCTTTTTTGACCAAGCTGGAGGAGGGCTATGATCTGGTTTCCGGATGGAAGAAAAAGCGCCGTGATCCTCTGCATAAAAGGATCCCTTCCAAGCTCTTTAATAGCGTAACCGCACACACCTTTCACCTCAAGCTCAAGGATTACAATTGCGGCTTCAAGGCTTACCGGAAAGAATTGGTGAAAGAACTGAGTCTCTATGGTGAAATGCACCGCTATATTCCGGCTTTGGCTCATGCGTTGGGCTTTAAAGTGGGGGAGATTGCGGTAGCACACAGAGCCCGGCAATTTGGCAAGAGCAAATACGGAATGGAGCGCTATCTCAGAGGTTTCTTTGATCTGCTGACCGTAAAGATGGTAACTCAATATGTCAAGAGCCCACTGTATCTCTTTGGTCGCATTGGCCTTGTCTCTACCGTCCTGGGCAGCATTATCACGCTGTATCTGGCGGTATTGAAGATATTTTATGGGATACCATTATCAAATCGTCCCTTACTCTTTTTGGGTATGCTGCTGATCTTGGGAGGCTTGCAATTCGTCTCACTGGGTTTGATCTCAGAGCTGATTATAAACAGGATAGGGCCTGCTGATAAATTGCAACTATCTATCGAAACGACCCTCAATATTCCACCCAAGGATACTGATGGATAAGCTTGAGCTTTTCTTTGTTAAAAGATATCTCAAAACACCAAAACGGAATCTGTTTCGCTTTGCTTTTGTATTTATGGTGTTGGGTATCATTCTCTCAGTAGGGATTCTTTCGGCTGGCCTCAATCTTTTTCAGGGCTATGAATCAAATCTTAAAAGCCTGCTGCTGGATAGTTTTGCCCACATTGGTATCCAATCTTCTTACGGAGACTTAATCTCAGAACAGGATACTGAAACCATCATAAATCAGCTTTCCCAGAAGACAGAGATTATTTCAGCCATTCCCAGTCTGGAACATCCTCTGCTGGGGCAAAAGGGAGACAAGATCCGGGCTATCAGTCTTCGGGCTTATGATTTTGATCGGGAATTCCCCTACCAGAAATATATAAGTGGGGGAGAGGGCAAGCTGCAAAGTGGTGAAGTGATCGTAGGTCACTACTTGGCTGAAGAGCTGGGGCTGAGCATCGGAGACAGCATTGAGCTAAATTACCCCCGCTTTGACCGCATCACTCCTCTGGGTATTCAAACTGCCCAACATAGATATAAGATTGCCGCAATCTACCGCTCTGGGTATTATGAAAGTGATCGTAGCCTGGTGATCTCCACTTTAAGCGATGCCCGAGCTTTGCTACTTTTGCCCCAGGGGTATAGCAAGCTTGAGCTGAGGATCAAGGATGCCGATAAAGCCGGTATTTTCGCAAGTGAATACAGCGACATTCTGGGCCATGAATTCATCGCCATTCCCTGGAACCTTTATGCCGAAAGCTTGCTGCGTCTGGTAGCCATGGAGAAGTGGCTGATATTCATCGTTTTCAGCTTTCTGGTGCTTATTGCTGGCATCAATGTGATCTCCGCTGTGAGCACTATCATTATCGAAAAAAGATCAGAGATCGCAGTGCTGAAAACCTTGGGCGCCAGTCCCCGTTCGATCAAGCGCCTTTTTGCGCTTCGGGTTGGGGTTGTTGCCATTATGGCAGTTCTGATTGGTCAGGTCTTTGGGGCCTTGCTATCCTGGTTTGTCGAAAAACAGACTTTTTACCATCTCAAGGGAGACGTATATTTCATTGATACTCTGGGAGCGAGGATCACATTTCCGAATCTTTTGGTAGTATTTCTTGTCGCCAGCTTTTTGATCTTTTTGTGCGTGATGTTTCCCTTGAAGCAGATAGAGAAAATGCAGATTATAGACGTTATCAGGAACAAGCATTAAAGGACATATTATGATATTGAGTGCAAAACATTTGAAAAAGACATATATAGATAGTGATCAGACCATCGAGGTTCTCACCGATGCCTGTCTGGATGTGGCAGCTGGAGATTTGATCTGCATCACCGGAAAATCCGGCAGTGGCAAAAGCACGATGCTTCATATCATGGGCCTGCTTGATGCACCGGACTCTGGTGAACTAATAATGGGTGGCAAGGCGATCGAGGCTAAAAGTCCTGAGGCACCAATGATTCGCAACCGGGATTTGGGCTTTGTATTCCAGTTTCACTATCTTATAGAAGATTTGACCTCCACTGAAAATGTGGCGCTACCCCTCTTGATCGCAGGTCATAGCGAAGCTAAGGCCATGGCCAGAGCGCAAGAACTGCTCAGCATCTTAGGCTTGTCCGAGCGTCTGAGGCGCTACCCCAATCAACTTTCTGGCGGAGAGCAGCAACGCGTGAGCCTGGCTCGGGCCCTGGCTAATAGTCCCAAGCTGGTCTTGGCAGATGAACCTACAGGAAATCTTGATCCTACTCACAGCAAAGAGGTATGGGATTTGATTTTGAGTTTGAACAAAGGTGAATTCAAGCAGACTTTTGTGATCGTTACTCACGACGTCGAAGCTGCCCAAGCCGCAGACCAAGTTTTTGAACTTGTCAATGGGATACTGATTCCTGCTTAAGGATCGCCCTCATGCGTCGCCCTAAGAAGTTCCTTATCCTGATCTTGATCTTACTGCTGATCAATGCATTATATTTCATCATCTGGTATCCTCTGGGAGGAAGAGATGCTGTCCGTAAGTTATTGACAGATAAAATAGGGAGCCTGGCAAAATCTGAATTAACTTTAGGGGATTTGCATATCAGTGATCGACAGATCTTTGCTCAGGACATCAGTTTTGCCACTAATGACAGCCTGATAACCATCAAGGGCAAAAGCCTGCGTGTGCGCTACAATCTTTATAAGCTACTCTTCTCCGGTTTCAAACTCGATGGCGTAGTTACCAGCGTCGAGATCCAGGAGCCCAACATACAAATCAACTATGTACAAAAGCCCAAGGAAGATAAACCGCCTAAAAAGCATTTCCAGATTCCTGACCTCACCCCTTTCTTTAATAAACTGAGTCTGAAAGGTGGAACCCTCAACGCGAACGTCTCTATACTCCTGAATATACAGCAGGAGGGCTACCTCAAAATTGAAGAGAACCTTAGAGATATCCAGATATCCATAACAAATGGCACTCAGACAGATCTGAAGCTCAGCGCCAGCACTTCTTTTGGGGGGGAACTATCTGTTAAAGGGATTTTGGACAAGGGGCGCATTGACCTGGCCGAAGTGGATATTGAAAAGTTCAACCCCTTATATGTTGCCCATCCTGATATAGATAATTTCCGCAGTGAAATAAACCTTCATGCCTCATATTCCCAGCCGGCTGATTCCTCTGAAGTTCATCTGGCAGCAGAGGCAAAGATCATCAGCACTTCAGCCCTGCTACTGGATCAATATCCTTTGAACATCTCTTTGATCACCTTGGAGGCAGACAATAAGAATGCCAAGCTAGGTATTCACGAAGCTAAGGCCTTAAACAGCATTCTGAAGGCTGAACTCAAAATACAGGGCATTGCACCATACTTGCGCTTTGATGGCTCCAGCACTGCCTCTGCGGCCAAGGATCTGCGTTTAGATGGCTCCAGTGCTTCCCTAATCGTGGACCTTGCAGATATTATGCCATCTCTGACCGGCAGAGTGTATGCTGATCTTGATGCTTCGGGCTCTTTCCAGGGCCCTATCATAGATTTAAACGCAGAATCCCAAAGTCTGGCGTACGGGACTTGGAGCTTTGACGATCTAAATCTTAAGGCTCAATATAAGGATGATATAGCCACAGTGTCTGCTGCCACACTCAGATGGGAAAATCAACAAATACAGCTTTCTGCCGCTTTGCAGCCTCGGACCAGGGAGTTTAGCACGGAACTTGTTACCCATAGCATAGAAGGTGAAGAGGGTCTGCTGGCCGCTTCGGGCAGGCTTACTGTAGATGGTGTATTGATCAAGCCCTATCCTGTGCTTAGGGCCAATATTTACGATTTTGACCTGCTTTTGGATAGTCTCAGCCTAAACGGCATAAATGGTTATGCCATGATGAGTCCTGCCGATGGATCTCTATTGTTTGATGCCATTTTAGAAAGCGACAATGGCTTTAGGATTTCCGCCGTGGGGGATATCCTGGACCAGCATATCTCTGTCGATGCCGATTTTGCTGAATTAGACATCGCAAAGCTCTATATGCAAAAGCAGATATATCTGCTCTCACCGATCGTATCAGGCCACCTTAGCGCTATTATGCATGACAATGGAATTTGGCTGAAAAGCAATCTGAATACAGCTCTCACCGGTGAATATGATTACAGCGGAGACCTTGACATTCTGGGCTCATTTGATCTGAAAACGAAGCAAATCACCGCCACACTCAGCTCGGAAAATGGGCAGCTCGCAGGCCAGCCTCTGGACATAGACCTCAGTATGGATTACCAGGATCAGCAGCTCAAGGTCTGGTATCTGAAGCTGGAGGACTTTTTGAACCTCTCTGGCAATGTGAATGTAGCGGATTGGCATGATCTGGATTTTGACCTGGCTTTGATTAATTTGGATTGGCAGCGTCTAACCGACTTCTATCCTGATTTGAGGCTGAAGATTCCCGAATTTGCTGACTTGAATTTATTTGCCAAATACAACCGTGAACAAGATCAAAAGCTTCAGGCCTGGCTCAATCTCCAAAAGGCTGATTTGATCAGCATTGTTCCCCTTGATCTCAATCTGTTTTTCGATGGCTTTCTGGATGATATCGCCATATCAGGTGATGTAAAATCTGGGACCAACCTGCTTTTGAGTCTGGCAGGGGAGAGCAGCCTGAAGTCCGATACCCGGCTCTCTCTGCAGGCTGTGATGCATGATCTGAAAATGCAGGATATCATGGTCAATTCTCTTGGAGAAGGTAGCTTTAGCGGTTGGGTGGAGGTAACAGCCGATAGCTTGCTCAGCAAACAGCCGCATATCGAATTTGCCACAGATCTTTTGGCTGAAAGTCTGAAGATTGGCGACTTTAGAGTAGAGAGAGCCATAGTGAAAGCCAGGCAGCAAAGCCAAGTCTTGAGTATAGATTCCCTGTATGTAAAATCCCGGAATCTATTTGAAGCTCATGCGCAGGGTGCTTTGGATTATAACCTTACCCAAAATCAATTTTTCGAAGGGGACAAAACCCTTGATATCGAAGTTTCAGGCGAGCTTTTCCCTTGGCTAAAAAAGCTTAGTAATTATGTTGTGGAATCTTCTGGTAAATCCGATCTCAAGCTCAGTATAGGCACCTCAGACTACCAATTCAAGGTATATTCTGGAGATCTTGATATCCACGACGGCTACGTGCTGCTCAAAGATCAGGTAGAACCTATGCGCAATATCGAAATCAAAGGAATCTTTGACGACAATCGTTTCGTCATCCAAAAAGGCGAATTTGATATGGGTAATGGCAGTTTCTATATGAACAATGTCTTTGATGAGGATCCTGCGGAGCATTTTGTGCTTGCTTTCATAGATCTTGGCTATCTGAGACTCATGATCGAGAAGCCAGGTATGCAGGCTACTATTCCAGTGATTGCCCCACCCAAGACCTTGACTAATATTGCCTTAAAGGGTATCAATAGCCGCTATGCCACCATCCGTGGTCCCTTTGATGATATGAAGATTGAAGCACATGCAACTGTCTCAAACCTGAGTATTCTCTTTCCCCCCGGAGCCGATAATCTGCTGAATCTGATCATGTCTGTACGTGGCACAGGAAAAAAGCCGGATCGTGACCCCGTGCCCTTGCCTTTTAATCTGGATCTTATGGTAACCATCGGCGAGAATGTGCGCTATGTAACATACCCCACAAATTTCTATCTCGATCCCGGAGGGTTTTTTCACCTGATTTATGATGGCAACCGCTTTATAGTGGAAGAGGCCAATATCACTTCAGATCGCGGGAGTATTGATTTCTTTGGCACTGTCTTCCAAGTGGATCAAATTGGGATAAATATGATCGACCAACAGGATATACTCAGCTTAAGTGGTGAATTTTACAAACGCACTCCCGATGGCAGCACCATCACTCTCAGTGTGACCTCAAGTTCAGATTATGACAAAAGCTTTTTTGACCGTTTGCAGATCAATCTTGGCAGTGACAATCCCTCAGACCAAAGTATCGTGCAAGTGCTTTCCCGCCTCAGATACGACCAGAACAAGGACGATATGTCTGACGATAAGAAGCAAAATCTATTGCAGGACGAAGCTTTGGATCTCATCGGAGGGAATCTGAATGCCTCTGTGCTCACTCCCTTCTTCTTCCCTGTGGAAAATTGGATCCGGCGCAATCTGAAACTAGATGGATTTTCCATCAATGCCGGTTTTATCCAAAATATCTTCACCGAGTATTCTTCTGATCCTTCGCATTTGGCTGAGCTTACTGACATAAATAATTTTAGCTCCGATATCGCTCAATTTTCCTCAGCTATTCTGCTCAACAATCTGTCATTATCTATGAGTAAGTACATCGGTTACCGCATGTTTGTGGATTATAAGATCCTGCTGCAGGAAGCTACAGACCTTCAACAAAAGACTAAGCTCCTCCTGTCTCACGAGGCCAGTCTGCGCCTGGTCTTGCCCAAGAAGTATCGCCTGGGCTATACCTTAAACTATTCGCCCCAGGAAATAGGATTTAGCCACGAGATCATGTTGCAACGCACGTTTAGATTCTGGGGACTCTAAGCAAGCCTATACCTCAATACTCTGAGCTCAAGAAATGTATTTCATATCCAGTGAATCGCAGCGATCCACCTGCATAGCTTACGCTAAAGATACCGTGGAGATCAGAGGATTTATTCCACGACATCTCCACGACATCTCCACGGCATCTATACTGCATCGAATTAGGTAGGATAGTCTGGGCTGAGCTATTCCATACTTTTGCCAGGTATTCTGCAAAGCCGCATGGTCAGGAAAAGCACTATCATTATAACTCCCAGGTAGCTGAGTGCATAGGCCAGGGTAGCATTTACAAAAGCATTGGCATAGATTCCGTGGGCAGGAGCGATCAAGAGCAGGATCAGGGAACACCAGATCCAGAGCTTGGCACTCAGCAAGCCTTGATAGTGCCAGATCAGCCAACCGGCCAGGCCATAGATCAATCCGTTGATCAGGGTGTTGGCGATGAACTCGGGATCTGCATACAGCAGGTTTTGGCTTACTGAAATCACCAAGCCTGCAAATAGCCAGACTATGGGCACGATATAGCGCCGCTTTTTCCCTTTCTGGGTGATTTGTTCAAGCAGATAGAGAGTAAAAAGGATCAGACCAGAATACAAAAAGTACTTAAACATAATCTGTTCCCACACCGGCAGTCCAGGACAAAGGGCCAAAGCAGGCTGCAGGTTCGGCAGCTTGAGCAAGCCAAGCTCCCATCCTCTGAACTTAGTCAGAACTAAGGAGATCAGCACAGCTAAGACCGGCACATATATTACAGATTGATTCGATACCTTGTTTTTGAGCCCCGTGCGATGCTTTAACCACCAGATTCCCCAACCATTGATCAGGGCAACTGCTGCGCTTAAAAACACAGATTTCAGCACGATACCGATGATCAGGCCTACCTTTTGATTGGCCAGGGGCTGAGATGTATTGAATTCCCCCACTTGGGTGCGCCAATTAACCAGAGCTACGGCCACAGTCAGGCTCGACATAATGAGCAGGATAAGCAGGAAAATCTTCCAATCAAACTCTCCCTTGCTCCACATGATCACGGCAAAGATCACAGCCGCAATCGCGAACATCATGCTCAAGACCGTGGTCAAGAGCTGATATGGAAAGGTCAATTGTGCAGAATGGTCGATCTGTCTTTGGGCATCCTCTGGGATAAAGACAAAGCGTGATACCTGCCCAATCTGATCTCCCGAAATTACGATCTTCAGCCTGGTCTGCCCGCTTTTCAAGAGGTAATCTGAAGTGTCATTCCAGGTGAATGTCCAATCTGTACGGTTTGGCAGTTTGCTCGGCACTACGGAAATCTCTTTTAGCTGGAAAAGTATCTCCGGTTCGTGGGCGTTCACCCACTCTAAGGCTCGAGCTCTGGCTGCCGCCTCATCCAGGCTGGGAAGAGCGGTGTCTTCGGACAGGAGATGCTGGATTGCCAGCAATTTGCCAGCGGAGTCCAGCATTACATGGTATTCCTCGGTGCGTTCTTGCAAAGTGCCTTCGAAGCGCTTGTATTTCACCAGCCAGGCATCTTCATAAATGTACTTATTCCTGAGTTTCGCATAAGCGGCGTAGCTACTGTGCTTCAGGACAAAATGACGTTTATCTCGATCGCTGCGCTCAATATTTGGGTAGGCTTTATATGCTGGAGGCAGAGCCTTGCCAAGTTGCTGCAATAAAGCCTCATCCGCATACTGGATCGCTTGCTCGGCGGAAATCTGCAAGCGGGGCCGGACATGCTTAAAAGTCTGCTCCACTCCGTTTACCGCCTGTTTCAGGTAGGTATTGCGATCGAGCCCGGAACCAACTATCAAGACGAGCAGCACCACAAGCGAGAAGAATATTCCCATCCAAGGCTTGAAGGCGTAGCCGGATTTAGAGCTTTTGTGTGTTTCTGGGACTACAATCGGGATTTCAGCTTGCGTTTCTTGGGGCGCAGGTTCAATACTAACAAGTTCATCTGGCTTCCAGGCAGCATTCAAGCTGCTCTGTGGTACTTCTTGCCAGCCCCTGAACAGCCAATTACCCAGAGTAAATTTGGCTTCTCCTGCCATGGTAGCCTGCGCTTTACGCCAGAGGATGATGAGCAGCGGCAGCAGGAAAAAGATGCTGAAGATGATCCGGTCTGGAATCAGGTCTGCTGATTTGGTGACAAAAGAACTCAAATTCATGAGCAGGGCATCGAAACTAAAGTGCCAGATAATAGCCGGCAAGAGGCCAAAACGCAGATAGATGAAGGCCATGATCACAGAGGTGATGGATAGCTCTACCATCCGGGCGTAAAAAGGCTGTTGGGCTTAACCAGCATGGGCGGCACTGAAGATAAAGGCTTGCAGAATAATCCCCAGGATCAGGAAAAGCTTCTTCTTATTCAGCTTGGTGCCGATGATCAGCATAGTGGCCAGAGGCAGCGCCCGAAACATCGCTTCCTCCCAAAATCCAGCCTGCAGAGCTTGTCCAATGGCTGTAACCCAGGGCATCGCTGCACCCAGGATATTGGGATCACTAAAACTACTGGCTGGGCTCCACCATCCCCACCGGCTTTGGGTGAAGTAGTAAAAACCGATAACATAAGCCAGCTCGATGGGCATAAAGAGATATCCCCCCAATACTTTACCCAAAACACTCTTGGTGGGTGCAGTATCTCGGGAAAAGCTCTTCCAAAACTGAACCTCTTGGGGCATTGCTTCACGGGTAACTGCTTCTGCTACCAGGAAGGTGATAAAAGAGATAGCGGCCAGCAGTAAGCCCTGAAAGATGTTTTGCAGAATCTGCTGTGTCAGGAAGGAGCTGGAAGATGTGGAAGTGTCGTAGCCCAACCATTGGAAGGAAATGAAGTTCAGACCGGCAAAAAACATGAATATCCCGATCAGAATCGCCCACATCAGAGCTGGCTTCCAGATCAATTGCCGGCGCCTGAGCAGCAAGAAAAGCCATACTATCATAGCAATTCCATACAGCAGCAGCATTAGCGCCGAGGCAATCCCAGCTAAGATCTCGTTATAGGAACGCATCGCTGCGTAATCTTTGCTAAATTGCTCCGGTATTTTGTGAAAAGGTCTGATGGTGGTCAGCCGGTCTCCAGTGACGATAAGCTCCAGCCGGATCAAGGCTTCATTGTACTTCAGTTCACGATGTTCATAGGTAAAAGTGTGATCAATGCGTCCATTGGGGCGTGCTTCTTGTGCTTCCTGGATGAGAGTGTATTGATCCAGTGCTACAGACCACTGGGTGCGGGCTATCGAATCTGCCAGAGCAGTGGCCTCCAAACGGGATAAGGCTTTACCAGGCTCAGATTCTGGCACTTTTTCTTCGAATCCTATGACCTTGCCTGCTGGTGAAAAATAAGAGACCAATTCCCGGGCCTCGCCTTCTTTGAAATGACGCACATACCAATAGTAGGGATAATAATCATCAGAACTGAGTATTTTCTCAAAGGCCTGCTTGCCTCCGGCCCGCAATTCCACGTAGTTCTGGAATTCACTATCTGAATTGAAAACTGTCGCTTGGCGATAGCCTTCAAACTTCACTCCCAAGCGATTGTGAAGATTGACCGCTTCCGCTAAGGATTCTTTGCGGCTCATGCTAATCTGTATATTCAATATATTGAGGGCTTTATCTGCATAGCGCAGATTGAACAGCACTGCTAATATGGCCAGAAAAACGAAAGCAAACCAAAACCATGGCCTTTTGAACATTATCACTCCTCTACTGGATGAATTTACTGGGGCCAGTCTTTCGCTAAGATACAAACCGACTTAATACAAATATAAATTTGGCTCAGATTTATGTCAAGTGTTTAATGCATAAACTGGAATTACCCATTTTCCGGCTTGATCACAAAAGCCCCAGACATAGTCTGAGGCTTAGCTTTAACTTGGGTAATCTATTTATATATAGGACAGAACCTTGTTTGCCTTCTGGATAAAGCCTTTTAGCTCTTCTCCGCTGAAGGGTTTTTGCTCCAAAAGTGACAGGTCATGGATGTAAGCGCAGAGTGTATCTACTTTCTCTTTCTTGCCGGCTTTGTCCAGCTTCAGGATCTTTTGGATCACTTTGTTTTCGGTATTGACCACCAGAGAGTGATTCTTTAGCATATCGCCAGCTCCACCCATGCGTGAAAACATGTCCATATCGTGCCAACGGCGCATAAATTCGCTGAAGACGATGATGCCGGGAATCTCCTTGGTTTTGAGGTTCTTCACTTCTATCTTGAGTTCGGTATAGGCATGATTCTGCAGGTCTTCCATAGCCTTTGTCCCCAGCTTTTCTACTACTTCTACGGGCAGATCCAGCAGGTTGATCAGGGTCTGTTCACCCTTTTGGATTTGATAGTTGGTGAGTAGGGTGGCGGCTTCAGGATACTTTTTGAAGTAGTCTTTGAGGCTCTCTTTACTGAAAGAAGCTTCCACTTTCTGCCCCAGGGCATTGTAAAACAGTTTCTTAAGATGCTCGCGGTCAGCTTCCGAAATGCTGCTGTCTTCCTGATTTACCAGAAGGTCGTTCACTTCACTATCTATGCGGATAAATTCCACTTTCTCCAGTTTGCCTTCCAATTTCTGATACAGATGAATATCAAGAGGAGAGGTCTGATAGATCACTTCCAAGCCTTGCTCTTTCATCAAATTCAAATAGCTCACCTGGGTATCTTCGCTGGCTGCATACCAGATTTTGGTGCTTTCATCCTTGGAATTTGCCGCATTGCGCAGTTTGTACTCCTCCACTGTGAGATAGTCTCCACTGGCGGATTTGAAGATAGCGATGTCCTTCATGGCCTCGAAGAAGTCGTCTTCTTTGAGCATGCCGAACTTGATAAAGGTGTGGATGTCTTCCCAATACTCTTCATACTTCTTGCGATCTTCCTTGAAGGTAGCGTTGAAGTTGTCAGCCACTTTCTTGATGATATATTTGGAGATCTTCTGCACTTGGGCGTCGTTCTGCAAGAAGCTGCGAGAGACGTTGAGCGGGATATCCGGAATGTCTATGCCGCCTTTGAGCAGGAGTAAGAATTCAGGGATGAGGTCTTCCAGATTGTCTGCCACAAAGACGTTGTTGCAGAAGAGCTTGACCTCGCCTTTGAAGAATTCAGGTTCATTGCGCAATTTCGGGAAATACAGGATTCCTTTGAGGTTGAAGGGGAAATCTACATTGAGATGAATCCAGAAAACCGGATCCTGGTAGTCATGAAAGACCTGTTTGTAAAACTCGATGTATTCTTCTCTTTTGACCTCGGCAGGGATGCGGTTCCACAAGGCTTCCAATTGGTTGATCTGCTTGCCATCAAACATGATGGGATAGGGCATGAAGTTGCAGTAGCGCTCCAGAATCTCTTTGATCTTCTCATCCTTGGCATAATCTTTGGAATCTTCATTGAAGTACAAGGTGATGGTGGTGCCCACTTCCTTGCGCTTGCCAACGGCCATGCTGTATGAGGTGGTGCCGTCACACTCCCAAAAAGCCGGTTTGCTGCCTTCTTCGATGGAGAGGGAATCTATGGTGACTTTGTCCGACACCATGAAGGATGAATAAAAGCCCAGACCAAAGTGACCGATGATATTGCTTTGCACATCTTTGAACTTGTTCACAAAGTCCTCTGCACCAGAGAATGCTATCTGATTGATGTATTTCTTGATCTCGTCGGCAGTCATGCCGATCCCTGTATCTATTATCTCGAGAGTCTTCTTGGATTTATCCAGCTTGATCTCGATCTTCATGTCTTCTTGCTTGAAATCAGGATCTGCATATTTACGTTTTGAGATAGCATCCACAGCGTTTGAGACGAGTTCCCTCAGGAAGATATCATGCTGGGAATAGAGCCATTTCTTTATGATGGGGAAGATGTTCTCAGTATGGATACTGAGTTCCCCGGTTTCTTTTTTCTTTTTAGTAGCCATGCTCATAAACTCCTTTTTGTTAATGTGTTTCTGAGCGATAAGATAGTCAGGAGGGCATAATTGTCAAGAGATATTTAGCAGTCTGTGCGGGAGTCTGCTAATATGCCCGCGGGAGCAGTAGCTGTGCTGGCAGTAAATGTTTGCATACAAGCTGGTTAATCAGATTAGGAGATTAACTCTGTAAACTTGCTTTCAAAAAGAAGATGCGTGCCGCTTTGACGATAATCTCCATGTAATCCAAGGCTTCATCGAGATCGTTGGCAAAGGTAAGCAGGCCGTGCCCACTCCAGATTAAGGCCTTTTGGTTCGTCAAAGCCTTTTGGCTACTCTGACAAAGCTGAAGCGAACCAGGTGGCTGATGGGGACAGATGGCTACCCCTTCTGGCAAATAGAGAGGGAGCTCCGGCAAAAGAGAGCTCATCATCTGGTACAGCTCTTCCGGATGCTGCATGATGGGCAGAGATGCCAGGGCGATGATCTCAGCGGGATGGGTGTGCAGGATCACCGAAAAGCACGGGTTTGCCATTTGCAGACAGCGATGGCTGATCCATTCACTGGTGGGCTTGGCAGCCTTGGGAAAGAAGGTATCCTGATCTTCATTGCAGCTTATCAAGAGCAGATTGTCATGGGGACGGATAGCGGTCTGCCGATAGCGGCTACCTGTGCGGGAAACGATAAACCATCTCTCTTGAGTCGGAATATGCTTCTTCACGATATTGCTTACATCGATGCTGAGATTACCGGCATTGGCCTCAGCCCAGCCATAAGCGTGGACATGAGCTGCTACCTCAGCGATCTTGACCAACAGAGGCTGATAGTCTGGGTGCATTATAGAAGTGATATCCATCAGCGTTTCTTATGTCCTTGTTCGCGAACTATCTTCTCTATCTCGCGGAAATTTACCTTTCCCGAGGCCATCATGGGGATGTCTTTGATCACCAGAAACTGTTTGGGGATGGCGATTGCAGGCAGCTCCTTTTTGAGTTGTTTGAGCACTTTGTGCATGTCAAAATCTCCAGTGGTCACTGCTGCCACTACATCGGCGCCTTTGCTGGGATGGGGAACATCCACCACGCAACAGATCACATCATCGGGCAAAAGATCGCTGAGGAGCTCTTCCACTTTCACCAGGGATACCATCTCACCTCCCACCTTCACAAAGCGTTTGAGGCGTCCTTTGTGATAAAGGTAGCCATCGCTATCAAAGAGGCCGATATCACCGGTATCATACCAACCACCTCTGATGCGCAGTGAGGTTTGTTCCAAATCGTAGAGATAGCCCTCCATCACCAGATCGCCTTTCACCAGGATCTTCCCCTCTTGATTGGGCCCAAGGATTTTATCCGTATCAATGTCAACGATGCGCACCTGGGTATTGGGCATGGGTAGCCCGACAGAGCCATGTTTGTGCTGGCCGTGGATGCAGGTGGAGATTACCGGACTGGTTTCGGTGGTGCCATAGCCTTCCAAGACTGTGAGATTGTGCTTGGCCAGGAATCCTTCGTAGATTTTATCGGGAAGGCGATCTGCTCCAGCAATAGCGATCTTCACCGAGGCAAAATCTCCCGGGCTGGACTTTTGCAGATAGCCATAGAAAAAGGCAGGAGTAGCGGCGATAAAGGTAACCTTGTAATCCCGGATATAATCGCATACTGTACCATATTCCAAGGGATTGGCATAGGTCACCATGCTGGCTCCGATCAGAGTTGGCAGCCAGAAATCCACCGTGAGTCCAAAAACATGGAACATCGGCAGGATGGAGGCAAAGACATCATTTTCATCCAAATGGATCATTTTTGGGAAGGCATTTACATTGTGCAAAATATTGCGATGTGAGAGCTGCACAGCTTTGGGCTCTTTCTCGCTACCGCTGGTAAAAAGGATCACGGAGATCTCTGAGAGCTCGCCATGATGCACCAGGTTTTTCAGCACAGAAAAGGGCAGCTTGGAGGTCAAAGCCGCTTTGAGCTTGGCCACAAGGGTCACACCCGCTAAGATATCCTCCACAAAGATCATGTGATCTATGGGTTCGAGCCCCAGCTTTTTCAAGAGTTGTTTGCTGGTGATAATGGTCTTAAACTGGCATTTCTCCCGGGCATATCGGCAATTTTCTATAGCCATGGTGGCGTAATTTATCATAACTGGAACTTTACCCTTCATCAAGGTCCCCAGGATGGTGAGCATGGCGCCTACGCCTGTGGGAAGCAGGATGCCGATGTATCTGCCCTTGATCTTGCCTATGTGTCCACTCAGGATCAGGCTGGCGATCAGCATCTTGTCATAGCTGTAATCTGCGCCGGTGGATTTGTCATACACGGCAATGCGCTGCGGAAAGCGCTTTGCTGTCTCTATAAAGCGTTGGTGTAATTGTAGCATATTAATTCCTTATTTTATCAGGTGTAACCAGTCTCCCAAGAGAAAATCCAGACGGCCGATCAAAAGCGAAATACGTGCCATCACCGTGTAACCGAAGGTAGCGCCAAAGCTTACCATCAGGAACCAGATGCCAACCTTGGAGACAGCCTTGGAGACGCCTTCCTGTTTCTTGCTGAAGTAAAAGAAGTACACGCCACAAATGGTGCCGATAATCATCAGCAGATTTCCGATTACTTCGGCGGTGGTAGCTGCGGCAAAGGGATTGATCATGGTGGCGGTAAGCTGTTGCAAGATATCGCTCTTCATATACCGGAGCATGGAGATACCGGCGGTGGTGCCCACCATGATGGCGATGGGGTAGCGGCTGACCCACTGCGTTTTGGGATGGATGCGCATGAGCATCATCAGCCCCAAAGCAGCCGGGATGAGTAAAATGATATTGCCCGAGAAATCATCAGCAAGCTTGGCAAAAAGATTCGGCACCATGATCGAGTAGATAATATATACCAACCAGTAAGCAGCAGAGAGACCAACAAAGACCTGTTCGGCAAACTTGTAGAAGGGATTGTCCTTGTACAAAAAGCTGAAAATGCACAGGGTAAAGAAAGCGGCGAGCCAGATTCCAAAGGTGTTCATTATGCTAATCATTGCTCTTCCTCCTCTTGGCGACAAATACTTTGATATTGCCCAGGGCGATAAAGATGAGAATCAATAGATGGGCCACTGATTGGGCATCCATCTTGGTAGTAGCAGTGCCCAATCTGCCGATCAAACTTTCATATTCACTGGCGGCCTTGAGTCCACCCAAGAGGCCGGTAAGCTGCCGTTGCTCATTTACATAAGGAAAGAAGCCGGGAGCACTTACTGCGGTGCATCCACCGGTAACGGGTACGTTGTATGAATCCCGCGCCACCATCATCCATTCCTTCAGGCCGGGCACTCCGCTGGAGAGTGAGCTCACCCAGGCAACATCTTTCAAGCGTCTGGTATTGGCAAGCAGGGGAATCTCTTCATAGGGAGTATTTCTGGTATCTTTGGGATACACCTCTTTCATATCTCTACCCATGGCTTGGATGGTAACCATACCGCCTACCTTGTAGCCCAGATTGACATAGTCCACACCCCGCTTTTTATCGGGATAATCCCGCAGCACTTTGTCAAAAGCTTGCTCAGCCATCTGCACTCCCATCGGCCACAGGGCTGTAGTGATGATCTTTTGATCGCGCTTGAAAGCGTGCTCGATCATCGCTTCTCCCATAGGTTGCAGCTCGGTCATGGTGGAAGGATCGTAATCAAAGGAAATGATTACTACCTTACCTTCGGGGGTGTTTTCGATGAGATCATAGGCCATCTGGGTGTATCCGGAAACCTCGGTCTTCCAACCGATGGGGAAGAGGAGGGGAAGGGCTACAGCTACAAGAAGCACCAGGTAGATGATCCTGCGTTCAACCATAGCGGAAAGCTTCATTTGTCGCCTCCCAGATAGCTGCGTTCAATGCCCAGAATGATTCTGAGAGAACTGCCCACGATGCCTAAGCCTGCAGAGATGAGGATCGCTCTCTGGGCTGCGGTATTGGGGAATTCCATGATGAAATCCGCTAGATTGGGGAAATGCCAGAATTGCAGATTTTCGGGCAGCCAGCCAGTGAGCATGGTGCCTATACTGGTGCGCCCAATGATGACGATGATGGCAGTGATCATGAGCAGATTTGATTCCAGCCCGCGGATGATAAAGGCTCTGTACGCCGCAGAGGCGATGAAGAAGGCCAGCAGTGAAAACAGAGTGGCCGAAAGCGGCAAATAGGCATTATCAAAGAGATAATCAAAAGGCTTTTGTCCCAGCCAGGCTTGGATCCCTGGTGCATCTCCCAGGATGCCGGGAGTTTCCTGCATGCCCCATAAAAGGCCAAGTGTGAGCATGAGCCCAAAACTGATCAGCCCAGCCAGATGGTACTGCCAATTGTCAAGCTTGTGTACTATTTTGTGCGTATTCATCCTGATCAAGCTGATCTGTCCCAAGAGGATGGCAAAACCGGAGATAATCATGAACCAGCCTTCCAGGGTGGAGACGATCTGGTTGAAAGGACTATGCGGGATAAATTCTGAGAGCAGAACGATAACGCCTACTATGAAAGCGAAGAAAAGTGGTGCCGTGCTTTTCATGAGATTGCTCCTACGATAAATTCTTTGAGGTTTGAGATGCCCATGATTTCCAGAATCACACCAACGATGATAAGCAGGATGATGAGGAGTTTGCCGAAATCATGCCCCTTGAGGCTGCCAAGCTGCTGAGGATCCTTGGAAAGATAAGCGCTGGCGGCAAAAAGCTCTTCACCGATCAAAGTATAATCACAAGTGACTACAAAGAAAGGCAATTGATGAGCCTGAGCGGTACCGGCAGTTTGGATGGCACCGGTGGCAAAGCCAGTTTCGGCTAGAATCAGAGACTCTGCATAAAAGGAGCCCATAAAGAAGTTTGCCGCAGGCTTTCTGCGCAGCATGATGCCATCTATTCCAGCGACAAAGCCAAATTGGTCGTCGGTAAGATAAAAGATATTGTCCGGCTTGTAAGCATCCAGCCTTCCTACTTTGATATAGGCTTCCCGCACCACTTCTTTGGCGGCAGAGAGCACCATTGAGAACCTGCAGGGCACGATAATCTCAGTATCATATTCTGCGGCTCTTTCGGCCAAATGGCTGAGGATGGTAAGGCTGGCAATGGTCTGAATATCATCCAGATCGCTGATGCCTGGTACGTAGAGGATGGGTTTGCCCTTTTCGGTGGCACGTCCGATGGCTTCTTCCATGCTATCCAGTCCTGCGATGCGGCGAATGAAGAATTCCTTTCCATGCCGGGCAGCCTGAATGTAATAGATGATAGCAGCACAGAGGAGCAGGAGCAGGATCAAGAAACCCAGTTTACCCATATAGAACCATTGCTCACGAGTCTGAGCGCTGGCCCGCAAAGTGAGATCATCATCCTCGAAGTAGGCTTTGAGTTGATAGTGATATTCATTATTGGGCTGGAGTTCATTATCCCTGAAGCTCCCGGTGGCGTCTGTACAGGTGACCAATATTCGGACTGGCTCATCACCATTTTGCCTGCAGATTTCCACCTTTTTCACCATGGGGCTCAGTTCCCAGTTCAGGTCAATGGATTTGCCATCGTCCCAGGGACTGTCCTCAGCGGAAAAGGTATTTGCCATCAGCAGGCTGATCAGGATAGAAAACAATAAACACAACAGAGTTTTACGCATCTGTACTCTCCTTATCCTAAGGGTTTTGGGAATAGGGTCGTCTTGTATATAGGGTAGGATAGACCTTCCCCAAAACCGGATTAAGTTCCGGTTTTGGGAAATATCTGAAGTATTCCGGCATTACTTACTTTTGAAAAGCAGCTTTGATCTCATCCGTCTTGGTGACGATCTGTTTCAATTGATCCTTAGTATATGTGCGGTTTTGATCGTTGTCTATGATAGCCTTTACTTCTTTTAAAAGCTTGAGGGACTCCCCAAATGCTTCTTGTTCCACGATATGAGGAGTGGTGATCTGCTGCATATTGAGAACGAGGCTGTTGAAGGTTCCCTTTTGGGCCAGCACCGTGGTTCTCTCGGCATTGTAGTCTTGATGAATCAACCAAGCCACGCGGTTTGCGGCTTCGATCCATCCACCCAAAAGCATCAGAGTATAATTATCAAAGTTCTCTTGTTCCCAAAGCTTACTTTCTACGTCACCTTTGTGAAAATCGAGGGCTTTATCCAGTTCTTCCCACTCTTCTTTTTCGATCATTTTCTTCATCTGATCGCCCAAACGATTAACTTCTGATTCCAGAGCCAGCAGTGAGGTGAGGTTCATCATGGAAGCTGAAATCTCGCTGAGTTTATTCTTGTTGCGGCCCTTTGCTGCCAATACGGCATCAGCAGTTAATAGACCAAGGGAAAAGGCGTTACGCACTTCTTCCTGTTTGGTTTTGTAGATTTTGGCAGGCACAGCTGCAGAGATGTCTTTTACCTGCACCTGATCCAGCGCTACATATACTTCTTTGAAAGAAGGCAGAGGGGCAAAGGTAATTGCCTGCTCTATGAGCTCTTCACTGGGAACTTGCGGTGCCTTTTTCTTACAGGCTACCAAGCTCAGCACCATAATCAACACCATTGCGATGACTATTTTAGTCTTCATAATTGTTACTCCTTTATTCCTTGAAATAGACTTTTAGTTTTATCCAAGTGATCAGATTCAGCACAAAGGCAAAAAGCAAAATCACCAGGGCATTAAAATTCCAGGTACGTAGAGATCTCGTACCCCAAATCTTGTAACTGGACATAAATTCATTGCGTTCTGTATTCATTACCTTGCCATCCATCATGCTCACAGCAGAATTTAGATAGCTATTCACGATCTCATTCGGGTCCCATTTTTCGGCGATAGCGGTTTTGGCATAATACACCTCTGCACGCCGCTTTTGGAATTCCTTACTAGTGATTGCAGCATTCCTGTAATCCTGTAAATATGTCAATTCCTTTTTTTCTATTTTGCGCAGAGCACGGTGAAACTTGGTGTTTTTGGCATAAGCTGTGGTGAGTCCCTCAAAGAGCCAACGCGAGGGGATAGCCTGCACCACTTCCGGAATTGGATGCCTCTGCCATAGTGTGAGATTGCGGTTCATACGTTCAAATTCTATTACTGCACCACCAAAGATAATTTGCGGGATCAAAATCAAGGGTAGCAGATTGATGATCACGCGGTTTTCTTTGATGAAGGCAGAACACAAGAGCCCGATGGAATTGCCCACCATGGAAGCCAAAAAGAAATAGAGGATGCTGCTGAGGCCCAGACCCTTGACGCCCAATATCAATGCTGCAATAGCCTGATAAAGTACGGCTTGGACAAATCCGAAAAAGCAGAGCGTGATGATCTTTGAGAGCAGGTAGCTGCTCATCTTCAGATTCATGAGGCGCTCTCTGAGCACGATCCTGCGTTCGCCGAGGATCTCTTCGATGCTATTTGACATCCCCAAAAAAATAAAGGCGATGAGGGAGACGAAGATATAAATAAAGATATTGTTATTGTCATGATAAGAATAGCTGGCGCTGGTGGTGTGCCGCAAGATAAAGGCGATGATCAGTGCCAGCAGGGGTGCTTCGATAAAGGTGATAATCTGATTCGTGCGGCCGCGGAACTTCATTTTGAAGCTACGCGAGATGAAGGTCAGAAGGCTTAAGACATAGCTTTTGAGCCCCATGGGTTTGCGTCTGCGCTTTGAACTGGGGATGGCAACGCTGGTTTCGAAAGCATCGCTTTGAATCATCTCAAACAGCATCTTCCGCTTGAATTTATCCCTCCAGTATTCCGGGGTAAACATGCGTTTGGCCTGCACCTGTTTTTGCAATTGTTCGTACACCGGTTGGCCCTGAGCGTCATATTCTGGATAGGTGATGACATCGTAAAAGTAATCCGAAGTCTTTAGGTGCCGTTTGGTCTCTATCTCGGTCTTATTATTGCTCAGCAATTGCAGTTCTTCATCAAAATAGGCAAAGCTCTCATTGGGTGTGCCATAAAATGCTACTCTGCCTCCCATATCCATCATCATTACCCGGTCAAACTTGCGATAGATGCTGCTATTGGGCTGATGGATGGTGATGATCACGATCTTGCCCTGTTCGCAGAGCTTGGACAAAATGCCGATGATCTGCTCTGCGTCATTAAAGGATAGACCGCTGGTGGGTTCGTCGCAGATGATGATGGTAGGCTCAAAGAGCAGTTCCAGCGCGATATTCAGACGTTTGCGTTCTCCGCCGGAGAGGTTTTTGGCACTGCTTTCTCCCACTATGGTATCGTGGTGGTGGTTCAGCTTCACATGAAAAAGGATGTTATTTACCTTCTGTTCGATCACAGATTTCTGCAATTTGGGCATTCTGAGGCGCAGACGGAAATACAGGTTTTCATATACGCTGAGATTGGGGTAAAGCATGTCCTGCTGTGGCACATAGGCCAGGTATTCCAGGTAGTAATTGAGGTTCGAATGGATGGGTTTGCCGTCGATCAGGATCTGTCCATAGGTGGGTGTAATTTCGGTGGCGAGCACATTGGTGAGGGTGGATTTTCCGCAGCCGCTTTGTCCCAGGATCGCCACGAGCTGACCTTTTTCCACTTCAAAAGAGACAGAATCCAGGGCGAGCTTGCCATCCCTGAAGAAGTGTTTGATATCCACCACAGAAAGCTTTTGCATCTCAAAGGGAGTCTCGATGAGGTCAAAGAAATTATTGATCCGGTAATTGCGTTTTTCGATGGTGAGAATATCCGAATTCAAGGCAATGGGTGTGGCTTCCTTTACCACCTTACGATTTACGTATATGCTGTAGCCCTTTTTGGGCGGAAGCACATGATAGGTCTGCCCCCTGAGCTCGATCAAGGCAATGCTGTTTTCGCTATCCTCACGACTGATGGAAAAATAGCCCTTTTCCAGATAGATGTACAGCCTTTTAGGGACGTAATCATCCACCCCGATGCTGCCCCGGTTTTCGATTACCATCACCAGATGGAAAGGTGCGTAGCCTTTGATCTGCATAGTGTCATCAAAAAACACTTCATGACGGCGGTTATGAGGGATCTCCCGGCCATTCAAAGACACCACTCCGCTACCCACCAAAATACTGAAGCTATTGCGTTCCTTGTACACGGTAAAGTCATAGCTACTCTTACGAAAGGCTATTACATCACTTTCATCACGCAGCGCATACAGATTTTCCAGGCAACTATGAGAATAGTTTCTCCCACCCAAAGAGAGCACGGCATCATCCGAAAGCAAAATGATGGAATTACGTTCCGGCACCTGGGAAGAGATCAGTGCTGAGGAACTGGAGGGGATGCTCACGAAAAAGTATTTATCGATGGCAAAGATCGCGCATTCATAAGAGCTTAGCCGCTCACTACGGAACGCTATATCTGTGCCAGTGCCCGAGCCAAAGACCACATAATCCGAAAATACGGAATGTTTGAGGTGACTCAGATGATGACGGCAGGGAATGCTTACCAGTCCGGAGCGATGATGCTCAAGATGGTCTATCAACGGCAAAAAGACTTCAGAAGATATATTGAGCTGCTTGCTGAAATGCATGATTTCCGTGAGCTCTGAGATGTCAAAATCTGCTTCGGTGCGCGCCATGATCACCAGAGATTGGAGGAGCCGGATTTTATCAAATAGCGAGAGATGTCGATCCAGAAATCTCAGGACTTCCTCGATATCATATTCGCTTTCCATGATCTGCTTTACATAAGATTCCCAGGAGACATCGACTTGCGCAAAAAGATTGGTAAGAAGTGAATACAGGATGTCCGTCTCACTGGCAGTGATATCATCACCTTTGAGGTTATAGACATAAAGCCGCGTGACCATATCTATGGTCTTTTTTAGGCGCTCCTGATTCTCACGCATATACGTGGGTGTTCTTAGCATTGAGTTTCTCCAAAGAGGCCAGTGACATTATTAGCAGAATACATCGATAAAACTCTCTCAAACATGGCATTGAAACTTTTTTACTAAACTGGAGAATGGGAGCAAGGTGTCAAGGGAAAAGCTTGTAAGCATTCAACATTGTCATAATAATACGAAAACCTTGCTATCTTATCTATGCTCTCGAACAGTCCTCTTGGGTTCAAGTTGATTCCAATACGCCTTCGACTCGAGATGACTCGAAATCCCAAGTCATCTCGAGTCGATCCTGAATTAAAGACGAGTTCAAGGCTGGAGCAAGAAACATGCTTCAAAAGGTCAATACTTTATCACTATCCACCACCCAATCGGCAAGCTCTGCCATAGTGGATTTTGCAGCACCTTCAAAATAGGGGTGGTTTTTATAGATACCGCAACGGGCCATGCAAGTACCGCATACCTTCACGGAAACTCCTTTGGCGATGAGGTCTTTGAGCATTTGCGAGAGGTCCTGATCGTAGCCTTCCGGCGGTTTGCAGACGTCACGGGCCATATCCACAGAGTCGTTCATGAGAAATATTCTCAGTTCATGGCCTTTTCCTCTGAGGGTTTCGGCCAGACGCAGGCCATTCCAGGTGACATCGGTATTATCATAGGGTTCGCGGTTGAAGACGATAAGCACTTTCATTATTTACTCCTTGTTCTTAATTCATTAGCTATTGTCAATTCCCTCCGGAATTATCCATTTTCAATTCTCAATTGACTTCTTGCGTGCAGCCTTGGTCTCTCTGTCTCTACGGTGCCAGATCAGATGCATCTCAAAGCCTACAAAGGCTAAAAATAGGCCCACCAGCCCGCCCCATCCTAATGCAGGGAAGAGCAGGTATAGCGCTGCTGCCATGATAATCCATTCCACTATAGCGAGTACATTCTGATTCATTTCTTCTCCCTAAATATTTAGGTGCACCAGGCACCAGCCAGATTTTTCATCTTGATCTTTTGGGAATTGCGGGTATTCAAACTCATATATCCTATTTAATGATGTCCACAGGGACATTGCCTTTGCCCTCGATAGCTGCTTTCAGTTCCAGCAGTTCAGCGTTGTGCAGGCGAATACAGCCTTCGGATTCATTGCTGCCAATAGAGGACGGTTTGTGAGTGCCGTGTATGCCGATTCCCCGCCAGGTCTTGCCTGAAAATGAACCTTTGGCACCAGTGTAGAGGGCAATAAAGAAAGGACCATAAGCATCTTTAACCAATCCCTTGCCATCGCCAAAATCATGTTCCCAAGCACTGGAATCCTTGATGTAATTCACCTCAAAGTGCCCTTCGGGAGTGGCGTTATCGCCTACTTTGGTCTTGTCATTCGGATTTTTGCCCAAGGCCACACTGTAGCTTGTCATAAGCACCCCATCGCGGTAATGATGTAAAAGGTGACGACTCTTCTCGATCAGCAGATAATCTCCCTTGGTGATCATGCGTGCTTTCTTGATGCGAGCAGGGTCTGGAGCTTTGCGGACTACGCTGTCTGATAGAGCTGGAGCAGTCTTGACCGGCGAGTTTGGGGCAATCACGTTCGTGCTATCCTGCACCTGCACTATTGTGGGCTGTGATTCGGGAGCTTTTTTCTTGTGTCTCAGGCTCAAATTAACAATAAACCCGCTGACAAGAATCACAGCGAAAAAAAGAATCAGGCAGGAAACTCTATGGCTCTTACGGTTACGTAAACGTCTCAATTTTAGGCTTTTCATCTTTTATCCTTTAAGTAAAAATGCAACATATATGATCATTTCAGTTTGAGTCCACGTTTTTTAAGACTCAAAGGAATGTCAAATGAAATAAAACACGATTGCTATAAAGAGTCGGTCAAATCTGCAAATTGGCTCACTGATATTTGCAAATGGCTGACGATCGCTGTTTTGAGCTTAGGTAAGGCAATTTGTATATGGGTTTATCAGTATGACGTACATATCCAAGCCATCTGCCCGCTATGAGAGACAAAAATCGAACTAAATCTCGTGAAAACCAGCAAATCTGAGCAAACAAAGCAGAAAATTAAATTTGCTCTTGACAGGAAATGGGCTATCATAAGATTAGCACTCAAAAGATAAGACTGCTAAAAACGTGTTTCACAAAATTTAAAAATATGGAGGAAAACGAAATGGCAAAACAAATTCAGTATGCACATGAAGCTCGTACTTCCCTGCAACGCGGGGTAGATAAGCTGGCTGATGCCGTTAAAGTAACCCTTGGACCCAAGGGCAGAAACGTAGTATTAGACAGGAAATTTGGTTCTCCTACGATCACCAACGATGGCGTAACCATCGCCAAAGAGATTGAACTGGAAGATGTATTTGAAAATATGGGAGCGCAACTTTGCAAAGAAGTAGCGGAAAAAACCCATGATAACGCTGGTGATGGAACCACCACCGCCACTCTTTTGGCTCAGGCCATCATAGAAGAAGGCATCAAGCACGTAACCGCCGGAGTAAATCCGATGTATCTGAAACGTGGCTTGGAAAAAGCTTCTAAGGTAGTCGTGGAGAAAATCCGCGAGTATTCCAAGACTATCAAAAGCAGCGCCGAAATCGCTTCTATCGCCACCATCTCCGCGAATAACGATCCAGAGATTGGCGCTTTGATCGCAGAAGCAATGGAAAGTGTGGGTAAAGAAGGCATCATCAATATCGAGGAAGCAAAATCCATCGATACCGAACTGGAAAAAGTTGAAGGAATGCAGTTTGACCGCGGTTATATCTCTCCTTACTTCGTAACCAATCCGGATAAGATGATTGCCGAATTGGAAGACCCCTTCATCCTGCTTTTTGACAAAAAGATCAGCGTGATGAAAGACATCCTGCCGATCCTTCAAGAAGTATCACAGAGCGGTAAGCCCATGCTGATCATCTCTGAAGATATTGAAGGCGAAGCTCTGGCTACCCTGGTAGTCAATAAATTGCGTGGCATCCTGAACATCGTGGCAGTAAAAGCTCCGGGTTTTGGAGATCGCCGCAAAGCCATGATGGAAGATATCGCCATCCTTACAGGCGCCACCCTGATCTCTGAAGATATGGGCCGCAAGCTGGATAGCACCACTATGGCAGATCTGGGACGCGCCAAAAAAGTCTTGATCGAAAAAGAGAATACCACCATCCGCGAGGGTGCTGGAGATCAAAAAGACATCGATGGCAGAATCAAACAGATCAAAGCTCAGATTGGTGAAACTACATCTGACTATGATAAAGAGAAGCTGCAGGAACGCCTGGCAAAGCTTTCCAGCGGAGTAGCAGTACTTCGCATTGGAGCCGCCACCGAGACTGAAATGAAAGAAAAGAAAGCCCGTGTGGATGATGCCTTGCAGGCTACGCGCGCGGCTGTGGAAGAAGGAATAGTACCTGGCGGAGGCATCACTCTGATCTGGGCTGCGAAATCCCTCAAAACTATGAAAGGACTCTCTTTTGAAGAAAAAATGGCTGTGGAAATTATTGCCAAAGCTTTGGAAAAACCACTCTATCAAATCGCCAAAAATGCTGGCGAAGAAGGTGCCGTGGTAGTGGAAAAAATCAAAGGCTTCAAAGACATCCATATGGGATACAATGCAGCCAATGGTAAATACGAAGACCTCTTCGCAGCCGGTATCATCGACCCTGCCAAGGTGGTGCGTAGTGCGGTACAAAACGCCGTATCCATCGCAGCATTGTTCCTGACCACAGAATGTATCGTAAGTGATATCCCCGAACCCGAAGGTGCTCCTGCAATGCCAAATCCTGGCATGGGCGGTATGGGCGGAATGTACTAAAGAACAAATATACAATATAAATGCGAAGCCTCCCTGCGAAGGGAGGCTTTTTGCATTTGACAAAAAACGGTGACAGGGAATTCATGTACAGATAAACATGAAATTTAAGGAATTAAATCCCTCAGTACGCCATACGGTGCTCCTGCTCATGGTAGCGGCCGTCTTCAATGGCGCGATCCAGTCCTTGGGACAAACGCAGGATATCATAGCCCGCAAGGCTCTGCTTGCCCAAGATTGGCAACTCATGTTGATGACCATGATTTCACCGATTTCAAACTTCCTGTCGATCTGGTGGGGAAGACTGTTTGAGCGTTCCCGCCACAAATCCCGCTACTTTCTTTTAGCCGGTGTGTTTGGCCGTCTGGTGTTAGTCTATGCCATCTGGCTGACCACGATGAATGAGTATCTGGTGATTATGGGTATGATGTTTTCGGCAAACTCGCTGCTCATTCCCGCTCAAAACACGATCTATCAGAAGAATATCAGGGATAAGCGCAGAGCATGGGTGTTTGGCTACGCGCTCAGCATCGGAGTAGGGGTCTCCATAGCTTTGACCTATGTGGCAGGAAGACTTTTGGATAACAGTGAGAATAGCTTTCGCTGGATCCTGGCCATCACAGGTGCCGCTGGTTTTATCAGTTGTTTCCTGCTTTCCAGGATCAAGATAAATCAGCCTCTAATCGACATAGGGCTGCGAAAACCGAAGATCAGGCTGCGGGATGTCTTTCTGGATCCCATACTCCGCACCCGTACTCTGCTCAAAGAGAATAAACCTTTTGCTTGTTTTGAGCGCAGCTTCACTTTGTATGGCATGGGATTTATCATGATGCAACCGATCATCCCTATCTATATGGTGGATAAACTTCAGCTCAGCTATACCAATAACTTCATGGCCAAAGGCATTCTGTCCCAGATCGGTATGCTCTTGCTTTCGCCAGTTTTAGGCAAGCTGCACGACAAAATGCATCCTCTCAAGTATATCGGCTTCAGCTTTGCCTTGTTGATGGTCTTTCCCTTACTATTTGTGCTTTCTTCGATCTGGGCGGGAGAATCCGCGATTGCTGTAGCTATCGTCTTCTTGGCTTACAGCATTTTTGGTGTGGCAATGACAGGAGTGAATATGGCTTGGAATATGTCCTCCATCTTCTTTGCCGGAACCCAGGATGCGGCAATGTATCAGAGTGTGCATGTTACTCTTTCGGGAGTAAGAGGTCTGATGGCTCCTGTCTTAGGCTTTGCGCTGCTCAGGCTGGTCAGTATTGAATCTGTATTCATCGTGGCTGCGGGGTTTTTGGCGACTGCCTCCTTCATGAGTTTCAGAGACTACCATAGGATAAAGTACAAAAGCGTGGATATCATTGATAATCTTTCCTGCCAGAGTACTAGCCAAGATGATTTATAAACTTTGCCGTAGTTCAAAGTGAAAGAGCAGATGATAGTCCGATCATCAGGCAAGATCAAGAAAAAAATGCATAAAGCGTATTTGCTTGACAAAATAGCCTGAGTTTAGGAAACTGATTTTTAACCGCTAAGGGGGTGAGATTGATGAGAAAAAGACTTTTAATTGCCACAGGTGGAGGCGATTGCCCTGGCCTCAATGCAGTGATAAGGGCAATAGTCAGACGTGCATCGCAGGAACAGGAATGGGAAATATTAGGTTCTATAGATGCATTTGATGGCGTTCTGTGGGACCCCATGCGTTTGATGGAGCTTACCCCGGAAAAAGTAGCCGGTATTCATGTGCGAGGTGGCACCATCCTGGGCACGACAAACAAGGGCGGACCCTTTGCCTGGCCGGTGAAGGATGCCCAAGGAAATTGGACTACAGTGGACCGCGGACAGGATTTTATAGATCGTCTGCGTTATCAAAATATAGATGCCGTGATCAATATCGGAGGAGATGGCTCGCAGCGTATTTCGCAAAAGCTGTTTGAGATGGGTTGTCCGATAATCGGAATACCTAAAACCATCGATAACGATCTTTCGGACACGGATTTTACCTTCGGTTTTCAGACCGCAGTGGATGCAGCGACAGATGCTGTGGATAAACTGGTTACTACGGCCGCCAGCCATCATCGGGTTTTGATCCTGGAAGTGATGGGACGCTACGCGGGCTGGATTGCGCTTCATGCTGCTATTGCAGGTGGGGCAGAGGTGTGCCTGATCCCTGAGATACCTTATAGCATCGATAAAATAATGACTGCTATACGCGAACGACTGGACAATAGAGGTCGTGGCTTTGCAAACATCGTGATCGCTGAAGGAGCTTTTCCCATCGATAAAGGTATGTCATATTCCGAGAACGATACCCCTGGTGCGATGAAAATCAAGCTCGGCGGAGCCGCGCTGAGACTATCTGCTGAGCTTAGCGAAGCCGGCTGTCCGCTCGAGATTCGCGAAACCATCTTGGGACATCTGCAACGAGGGGGATCCCCCAATGCCTTCGATCGCATTTTGGCAGCCCAATTCGGCGTAAAAGCCTTTGAACTGGCTTTAGAGAATAAATGGGGACATATGGTATCCTATCGTCACCCCAATATCGAAGCAGTATTGATCAGTGACGCGATCAAAGATTATAACCTGGTAAACCTCCAAGGCCCTCTGATAAAAACAGCGCGGGGACTGGGAATATCTTTGGGAGATTAGAATCTGAGCTTTGCTTTACAAGCAATAAAGCTAATATATTTATTAGAAATACAAAATAAAACATGGAGGCTTAACATGCCAAAAGTCCTTATTGCCACAGAAAAACCCTTTGCCGCTGAAGCAGCCGCAAAGATCAAAGCCGAATTTGAAGCGGCTAAGTATGACTACAAGTTTTTGGAGTCTTATACCGACCCGAGTGCCTTTCACGAAGCAGTAGCAGATGTGGATGCACTGATCATACGTAGTGACAAAGTAACCGAAGAGGTGCTGAACGCTGCCAAGAAACTGAAAATAGTGGTTCGCGCCGGAGCCGGTTATGACAACGTGGATCTCAAAAGTGCCACCGTTCATGACGTGGTGGTAATGAACACACCCGGTCAGAATTCAAATGCTGTGGCCGAATTGGCCATCGGTATGATGATTTACCTGACACGCGGAAAATTCAACGGTAAGAGCGGGGGAGAACTGGCCGGTAAAAAGCTGGTTCTTTTTGGATATGGACACATTGCCCGTCTCGTCGCCAGAATGGCTCAGGGAATCGGTATGGAGATCTTTGCCTATGATCCTTATATCTCCGCTGACATCATGACCAAAGACAAGGTGAAACCGCTGACTAAGATTGAAGATATCTTCAAAACCGGTGATTACGTGTCTCTGCACATTCCGGCTAATTCCGAAACTAAGAAATCCATTAATTGGGATCTGCTTTCCTTGCTTCCTGAGGGCGCAACTCTGGTAAATACCGCCCGTAAAGAAGTGATTGATGAAGATGGCTTGCTCAAAGCCTTTGCCGAAAAGAAGGGCTTCCGTTATGTGAGTGACGTGGCTCCGGACAATCTGGATAAGATCAATGAGCAATTTGCTGATCGCATCTTTTGCACACCCAAAAAGATGGGAGCTCAGACCGCAGAAGCCAATGTGAACGCCGGCATCGCTGCCGCCAAACAGATCATTGGCTATCTGGAAAAAGGCGACAAGACCTTTAAGGTAAACTAAATAGCGCCTCTTGAATGGTGATATAGATGACACTAAACTTGCCCGCTGGAACTTTCTGGCGGGCATTTATTTAGGATGAATGAGAACATGAACGTCAGATACCTGGGACTGTGCCTCATTCTGGCAGCTTGTTGTGCCATAGCTTTTTTGGGTGCAGAAGAAAGTAGCCCACCGGATAGCCTTTTAAATATGGATGATACAAGCATGGGAGGCAATCTTCAGCAAATAATTCACGAGAATAGGCTGCTGCACCGGATGTATCCCTTACTCTTTAGAACTGAGGATAATAAAGGCCAATTTTCAGAAAATGTTGAGGATTTTGAACCGTATCGGGGCCTAAGAATCGCCAAGATCAATATCATTCCAAAAGATGTGTTCAAAAAGCCCCAAGGCTCACTAAAACCACTTAGAGGTCTAGTCCGCTTGGGCAACACTCTGCATCCCAAGACCAGAGAACGCAGGATCCGGGAGCAGCTTTTCTTTACAGAAGGAGATAGCCTGAATCCTGAATACCTGATCAGCAACCTTCAATACCTATATGATCAGGCTTTGTTCTCTGAGATTGAATTTGAGATTGTGTACACAGAGAATAATGAGATCGAGATCAATGTATATACTCGCGAGAAGTTCTTCCTCAAACTCAGCGGAAGCTATGTGAGCAAGGACAAGTTTAGTATCGGGATTTTCGATAGAAACCTGTTAGGAACGGGGCATTCCACGCAGAATACTTGGCATATAGACTCAGAGAACCAGACAACAATCGGTTGGGAGAGTTCTTTTACGAATTCCAATGTCCTGGGCAGCTTTACTCAGGGCAATATACACTGGGCCGATCTGCCAGGTCAAAGGCTGGTGGAACTCAAGGTTCAACGTCCCTTTATCTATCCATTATTCAGATACTCTGGCGGCAGTGAGTTTAAGACAATGAGCATCTCTCCCCCAAAAGACAGCGTTTCAGTAAATAAAATGGAATCAGGTGCTTGGATCGCCCGCAATTTTGATTATTTTGACTATCCTCGTTATGCTTATGCCGCTCTTTCCGTAAATCGGGACTGGTATCCCAAGCGCCCTTCTTCAAATGTGGAAACCGGCATGCCCTGGCAGGAATCTTTCTTTGCGTTGGGGGCTGTAGCCTTAACTCAATCCGTATATCTCTATATGCCCAGGGTCAGCTCTTTCTTGGATAATGACCATCTTCCGGTAGGATTCCTTTTTGAGCTGTATAGTGGAGTGGATATTGGAGAATACAAGACAAGGCCATTTTCAGGCCTCCATGGATCATTCTCCATTTTCCCGGGTGATGACCAGTACATCTATTTAAAGTCTGCACTGGAAGGTTTCTGGGCCGATGGCAGGGTAGAAGAGGGGGTATTCGTTCTGGAACCACTGTATATCTCGCAGACGACAAACTTGGGACGGATAAAAGCACGCAGTTTTGTAAGCGCAAGGTACATCCGCAGCCGAAGAATTCTGGAAACCCAAAGCATCAGTCTTAAAACCAATCCAGTGTACCGGAGCAATAGGGATTTGAGTGGAACAGACCTGATTTATACCAGCCTGGAAGAAGACCTGTCTTTGCCATTATCCCTGTTTGGTTTTCAAATCACGACTTTTGCATTTGCTGATATGGCCTTCATGAAAGATGACCGGCTGGAAACGGATAAGAACCGCAGCCTCTTTTCTCAGGGCCTCGGACTCAGATTGCGCAATCCCAGTTTGATTTGGGATTTTATCGAACTATTTTTTAGCATTGAGCAAGACTTCAAATCCAAGCCGGGTTTTGGCGTGGAGCTCAGGCTCAAAAGCCCGGTAAACCTAGAAGGATTTACGGGAAGACGTCCACAGAGATATGATTTCCAATGATTATCCCGAATGCAGACAATCCCTCTCTGGCTTTGCGATAAGATGCTGCTCGGAAGCCCATAATCACGGAATACAGATAAAAAGGTTTGACAAAAATAGAAAGCTTAAAAACTATGGATGCAATGAAGAATTTCTTGGGAGATAATAATGTCTGAAACACAAAAGAATACACAGAATAAGACTAATGACGTGCCTGCTGTGGCGATTAAACACAAGGTAAGTCTCGTTGAATTAATCTTGATCCTGCTGCTGGTCGGCTTGGTCTTTGTCTTTATCTTTGGCATGAAACAGCTTAAGTTGGATAAAAAAGCGGAAGGTATGGCAAAGAATAAATTCGAAGCCATCCTGCCGGTCTTGCAAACTGCCATTGATGCTGCTGAAGAATTCAAAAGAACAGATGATTTTGGTGATTACCCCTTTGATTTTGGTCAGCTGAATCTCACCGCAACCGATGATTATGCCATCAACAGCAATGCCGAAGGTGAATTGTTTATCGAAACCGATGACTTTATGATCAAGTATGATACCGAGAACTTTGGTTTCATCACTATAACAAAGGAAGAATTTGGCAAAGCTGGAATCAAGGTAATTTATATACTTTCCGAGCGCAGCTACAAAGTGGAAGACCCCTCTCCGGATCGCAAACCGACTATCCGGGATGAATGGTTACCGCAGAATTAGTACCTAAAGCTTAGAGCTTAAAAGTTTAGAGCCGCATGCCAGATGGCATGCGGCTCTAACTATTTTTACCCTAAAGCTTCAGGCTATTTCATGAGCAGCATTTTGATGCTTTTAGTAGAATGGGGCGTTTTGATCCGGGCAAAATAGACTCCACTGGCCACGACACGTCCATGCAGGTCTGTTCCATGCCAGAGTAACTTATGATTCCCGGAGCCCAAGGTTCCTTTATGAATGGTATTTACCCTCTGTCCCCGAAGGTTATAGATCTCCACGCTGCAGTCCATCGCTGCGGGGGTGTCAAAGGCAATGGTAACCGTGGGATTGAATGGATTGGGATAGACTTTGATCTTGCTCAAAGGGCTCTGGACAAGATCACTATTGCTGACTGCATAGTTGTAAATCACAATGCTGCCAGTGTAATTACCCGCTGCTGGCAGATCTACAGTGAATTCGCCACCATCCACCAGAGTATGGGCAAAGTCATCCAGATAGAATCTCACTGTCCAGCCATCTGGCACAGCACTAAAGAGGCTTTCAAACTCCATGGTTCCTGTACCATCGGTATTCAGGACAAATTCAAACTCCTTAGAAGCCTCAGTATCAGAGAAATTCTTGCGAAAATCCTGTTTTAGGTGTTCATCAAAGAAGGAGACCAAATCCGGTGCCAATAGGGATAAGGTGGTGGCAGGGCTTACCGGTTTGCTGGGTGCTGCAGGCAGATCAATCCTGAAATCGTAGCCATCGGTGGCTATCGGGCTGGAGCCAATAGTGATCCAATCCATATCGGTTTCAACATTCATGGCTTTCAGGGTGATGGCCCATTTGGGAGCTGGCGGTTGAATCTGAGGTGCATCATAAAATGGATAGAGCTTCAAGACGACGTTATTCCCAGGGCTTGCATAGCTCTTGATAAAGAAGGATTCATAAGGCTCAATCCGATTGACGAGTTGGTAAGCACCATCTCGATAGACATATATTGCACTGGAGATCATTTTATGGTTGATCAGCTCAGAGAATTCAAAGAGGCTGTTGTTGACCATAAAATGCAAGGAAGAGATATCATAGTAGCACAGATGTGGATTCGCCACGAAGTTCCAACCCGGCTCGATTTCCACTTCGGTAGCGGTAGCTATAACGTCTGAGAGTGTGCTTTGAAACACTGCATCTGTGGCTTTTACAAAATACCCCAGTCCATGGACATATTCATTATAAGCTATCCAATCCTGACCATAAACATAGCCCAAGGCCCCAGCTCCAAAGATATTATCAATGGTGAAGCTGCTCTGTGGGAAGGGATTGCTCTTTGTTTGCCACCCGGGTTCGTTGTAGAGCAAATTCATTCTGGGCACGATGGAAAAGGTGTATGGAGAAGCATAAATCTTGCGCAGCCCATCTGTGGCCACCACTTCCAGGTAAGCCTTGCTTTCGGGCATATCTATAGCCTGCGGGATGATATAGCTATAGTTGGACGTATTGGAGGGGATGTTCGTAAATATAGCCAAAGAATCACTGGCGTTTTTGAGGTACAGATTCAGATGATCTATCAAGAAAGGATTGATATTGCTCCAGGCGAAATTGACCGTGTTTCCTCCCTGATAGATTTGGTTGTCCTTAAATCCGTAATTTACTGCAGGCTGGAGATTGCCCCAATACAGAGTCATGGTGCGGGCATTGGAATTGCTCACCGTAAACTGATAGGGACCACTCTGCAGGTCGTGCCAAATACCAGTGCCTGTGTCGTAAACATAGATCTTTTCAGCTCTATGTCCCGTCGTGGGCACAGAAAGATAGAGTGGAACATTATATTGGCTGGAGCGCACACGCAGGTTCCAGGTTTTAAGATCGGTGGATAGATCGTAGCCTGCTTTGACCTCGCGGCCCAAATGGGTGCCATTTTGTCCCCAGTAGGGTTGCCAAAAAGCCAGCCAAACGTAATTACCGCTTGGATTTCCTTTTGCTGTATCCCAGTAAGTATCCGGATCGTCTGAAGCATAAGGATTTTGTCCAAACGAGATGAGATCCGTGAGGGTGCCACTGGCATTTGCGATCTGTAGATCATGAACCAATTCTGCAGAAGCTGATTGCGGAACGTTGTGGATATGCTCGATGTTATTGGCATCTACCATGCTGATGCGATAGGTGTAATGCACGCCATTGGGAGAGCTAAAATCCCAATATTCATAGCTGTAATTTCCGCCTACGAGTACGGGATTAGCCGAATAAGTATCGATCATTTCCCAAGCGGAATCCACTGTTTTGCGGTAGATATTGTAGCCTTGCACTCCGCTTTGTGTACCTATAGTCCAATACAATCGCACCGAAGAGCTCATGCCATGCGCCATAAAGTTTGTCACATTGGCTGGGGCTGGAGCGGTAGTGACCTCATTGGACACAAAAGAGAAGTTACCATTTTTGTCACGGGCACGGATTTTGAAGTAATAGCTAAAATTGTTATTGAGGCCCGTTACATTGATGGTTTCGAAGGCCTGAGAAGCGAGTTTGGGGTCATTATTCCGGTCAAAGATTTGATAGTTATCTCCAGTGATGGGCTCTGTGCCATAGAGCACTTCATAACTGTCAAAGTCATAGGCATCGCTCTTGTCCCAACCCAGAGTCACATAATACATGGATGAATTAATCACATGTAGATTATCCGGAGCAGGTGGTACAAGGCCATCATTCATAGTAAACATATCATCCAGAAGGCTTTCCAGGTCGATCACCCAGCGTCCATAATACTGTCTGAAATTGGTGTAGAGATTATCAAAATCCCATCTGCCTTCGTCTGCGTCCCAACCGTAGAACCATTTATAGTTATTCTCGGTCTCGTCATAGGCATTGGGCAGTTCATCCATTTCAATATGGAACCAAGGATCAAAGACATCATAATCATTCCAGCCGGTCAGGGTGTAAATAGACTGCTGGCTTTGGGCATATCCGGGCAGATCAATCTCACCATTTACTGGGTATTCCACTTCGCCATCGGAGAAAGTGAAATCATGGATGCTGTAATTTACCGCATAATATTGGTTTAAAAACACGTCTTTATGAGTGCCTATGGTATTTGCCGGGATCATCAGATGATCTCCCTTATTGATCAGATCATTTTTCATGCTGCTTAGATCACGAATGGGGAGATTGGGGCAGAAACTGGTATTTCCGGCAGATAGCTGAGTATCTGTGTAGCCCACATGTCGATTCCAATCATAAGAGTGGATTTGCGCAGAAAACTCCCGGCGGCCAAAATCAAGGCGGATTTTGTCGGCAAATCTTTTGTAAGCTATATTAAAGGGATGGTTGGGTACCCTGGTGGGGTCACTCAAGGATTTTGCATTTGTGTAAGATCCCACATTCGTCCAACGCACTTCACGACCTGTGCCTGAAATTATTAGAAAAGAAGCATCCCAAAGGGTGAAGGCATCGTAGCTCATGATGGTGGTGGGAAAGTCATCTGTGGGATGGGGTGCTGTTACGATGATCGGACGATTACTCTCTGGGTTGTAGATGTACAATCCCCAAGCGTAGTCAAAAGCGCCATGCTCATCATCATAGGTATCTATAGTGCCATTATCGTCATAATGGGTCCAGTTCGGGATTTCCCGAAGCATATAAAAAGTCCGGCCTGTATCGGTATCGTTGAATTCCACCACCTGATAGGGGAAGCCTGCCTGTGTCACGGCAGCTTGAGCTTGATCGAGCAAACCTGCCAGGAAGAGATCGACGATATAGCCCCATTGATTCAGCTCGGAAGTGGAGGGTGTGTGATAGTCACCAAAACCGTTGGTTTGTCTGTCGAAAGGCGCATAAAGGTTGTAGTTTGGAGATGCTATACCTTCTGCAATATGAGAAATCCAATTATCATAAGCGCAATTCTCTTCGCTACCTATGAGGAATTTTTCCAGCGAAGCGGTCTCTGAAATGAAAGCGGGAAGAGCAACGAGTATTGCCAGCATCCCGATCATAAGGATTGCTTTTTTCATGTAATCTCCTATATGCTATATATTATTATACAAATTGGCTTTTTTTCAAGGAGCATGAGAAGGCAGATTTCGTCAAGCTTTATTTAGAGGTTTCTTTTTTTGTGATTGACAAAATTCAGCCTTTTTGTAAAAGATACCGCATCATGCACGCATATAGGAGTTTGAATTTGAATCATAAAATAACAAAGACCATTTGCCTTACTCTGCTTTTGATGATTGCCATATCTGGCTTACATGCATCTTCATTTGCAGACAGTACTGTGAATTGGCTTACAGACAAAGGTCTCAGCCCACGGCTGATTGTGCTCATTATCTCGATGCTGCCACTTATCGAGCTCAGAGGATCGATCCCGGTAGCCATTCTGCTGTTCAAAATCCCCTGGTTGGAGGCGGCAATTCTCTCTATTTTGGGAAACATGATTCCAATCCCCTTTATACTGCTTTTCGTCGAATGGTTTTTCAAACTGATCAGCAAGGTTCCCATCGGTGCAAGATTCACCTCCTGGCTTTTTACGCGTACCCGCCGGAAAGGGAAGGCTATTGAGCGTTACGAAGCCATCGGGCTCATCACTTTTGTGGGTATTCCACTGCCCGGAACAGGCGGCTGGACTGGCGCTTTGGCCTCCAGAATCTTTGGCATCAGTTTTTGGAAGTCTATGCTATATATCCTGTTGGGCGTGATAGCGGCCAGCGCGATTGTAACTCCTTTATCCTTGATGGGAAAGCTGGCGGTGCATTGATGGACAAATTAATCACTATCTTTTGGCTGGCTGGCGAAAGCAGTGGCGATTTGCATTGCGAACTGATCATGAAGGCTTTGGCAAAAGATGGCAAACGCTATCAACATCTGGGTATAGGCGGTCCTAAAATGCAGGCTCAGGGCCTGAAACCTCTCTTTCCCTTCGATCGTTTTGCGGTGATGGGATTTGTAGAGGTACTGCAGCATCTTGGCTTCTTTCTCAAGGTGGAACAAAGGATCAAGAGACTCTTTGACGAGGCAAAGCCTGATCTGGTGATCCTGGCGGATTATCCCGGGCTGAATCTGCGCATAGCACATCTGGCGGATGAATATCGCATTCCGGTCTTATACTATATAGTTCCACAATTTTGGGCTTGGAAACACGAGCGGGTCTTCAAGATCAAGGCCAGTGTAAAGCACGCAGCCTGCATCCTGCCCTTTGAGGAAGAACTACTCAGCATTCATAATATTGCTTGCACTTATGTGGGGCACCCCATCGCAGAAGAGATCGAACACAAGATGGATCGGGATGCTTTTGCCAGGTTCTTTCATCTGAATGCAGGCAAAAAGTGGCTGGGCTTCTTCCCTGGTAGCCGCAATAGCGAAGCCAAGAAGATGCTGCCCACTTTCCTGAAGGCAGCCAAAATGTGGGATCAGGACAAATACGAAATCCTCATCTCAAAATCCCACGGGGTTAATCACCAACTTTTTATGGACATGGTATCTGGTACTGGAATGCCGAATCTTAATATCATTGATGGCTACAATTACGATATGATGAAGCACTGTGATGCCTTGGTCTGCACTTCTGGGACGGTTACTTTGGAGGCTGCTTATATCGGCACCCCTTGTGTGATCTGTTACCAGGCCAATTTCTTGTCTTATCTTATTGGAAAGCACTTGATCCGGCTTTCCCGCATAGGCTTACCCAATATCATCCTCGACAATGACGTGCTGCCAGAGCTCGTGCAACATAACATGAACATCCACAACATCAACGCTAAACTATCAGAAATTCTGCCTGGCAGCCCCAGACGAGAAGTGATCTTGCTCGAACTAAGAAAACTGAAGAGCATGTTGAGCGACAAAAAGCCCAGTGTGGAAGTGCCCAAAATCATCGCGCAGATGCTGATTACCTATGGCTGAGTTCTGGCGACCCATCTATAATACACTTGCCTGCTGGCTCTTGCGCCTCATCAAAGCCACGCTCAGATTTGAGGTCAAAAATCAACCCGATTGTGAGCCTGTGGTATATGCCTTTTGGCATCGCAATCAGATCTATTTGGGCCTGCTCAGAATTGGGGATCCTATGGCAGTGATGGTATCTGCCTCAAAAGATGGTGAATTGATCGCCGGGCCGAGTGCCAGGATGGGTTATGCCGTGGTGAGAGGATCCAGTAGCAGACAGGGCTCTCAGGCTTTGAAAGAAATGCTGCGCTATGCCAAAACCATCCCTGTGGCTATCACCCCCGATGGTCCCAGGGGGCCAGTGGGTACGATCAATCCAGGACTCTTTTATATCGCGCTTTTGGCAAAAATCCCGATCGTAGCCGTGGCCTGCGATTCCAATAGAGAGTGGATTTTCAATTCTTGGGATAAATTTCGCTTTCCCAAACCCTTTGCCCGGATAAAGGTGGTGTATTCTGATCCCATATATGTGAGAAGCAAAGCTGAGATTCCGGAGGCGGAAATTTCTTTTAGGAAGGCTATGGCAGACATAGAGAGGGATTTTTAGGGTCCTGGCATTCTGGGGCAAAACCCCCAGCTTCCTTAGGCCTTGGACTTGTGTCTAACCCAGTTTCGACTCGAATTCACTCGAGGGCTCGAGTCATCTCGAGTCAAAGGCAAAGGAAACTTGAGTCAAAGCCTAAGGGAAAATGCGATGCCAGAGGCAGCATCAAAAGGCAAGAAAATCTAATTGAACTGGATAAATGCCTCCACATTGCTGAGGAGGCATACTATACTTATGGCTAAGTTAGAAAGGTGATAAGTTCTATTTTTTGTTATCGACGCCGAAGTTTTTCAGAGCTTCGCCTAATTCACTGATGTCCCGGTTAAATTCACTCTTAAACTTTTCCCAGGAGTCTTTGCCTTCATCTGTGTAGTTATCGAGCTTGGTTTTCAGTTCTTTGTTCTTTAATTCCAGTTCTTCGACTTTCTTGTCATAGGCTGCTAAAAGCTTGCCCTTGGAATTAGTCATCTTGGCTTTGTAATCAGCAACTATCAGTTCATTGGCAGCTATTTTAGCTTCCTGTTCGGCTTTAAAAGTCTGCCATTCCATTTCGGCAGCGGCTTTGTTCGCTTCGATCAATTGGGCTTCAGCAAGTTCTTTGTCGTTGTTTTTCTTGCAGCCCAGAGTCCAGGCAAGCAGTATGGCCACCATCAGAATAAGGATACTTGTTTTTACTATATTCATGTGTTCTCCATGTTTGTTTGATTGTTGTTTCCTTGGTGCACAGTGCACCTTTCGGTAAATGACATTCTCAAGCTGCCTGGCTTGTAAACTGTCAGAATTTCGATATTTCGTCCCGGATTTCTTCTTTGGTTTTTCCGATTTTCTTTTGCAATCTTCCTAGTAGTTCTTCTTCTTTGCCTTCTACAAAGAGAAGATCATCATCCGTCAAATTGGCATATTGCTGTTTCAGCTTGCCAGCTATAATTTTCCAATCGCCTTTGATACTGAGCTTATTTATATTAACCTCCATCGGTTAGTGAATGAGTTTTTCGTTGACTGATTTGATTACAATCTTATTCCCAATTGTATACTCAACTGGGAATTTGTGCTGGTTGCTTTGAGGTTTGGTAGATCAATATCATCCTTCCAGCTAAAAGAGTTTTGACTGCTTTTATACATTAATTGTAAAACAAGAGGCTTGAACCCAATCCCTGCTCCCATCGCCCAATACAAACCACCATTGACATCAGTGTAATTGAAATTGTCTTGAGTAATGGGAATATCATAACCCAAGCGAACGATTAGTTCCGGGGATAGAATCACCGAATTTAAGACGAACTTTCCAGTGAGATACATGGGTAAGGAAGAAATTTTACGCGTACGTAAGTCCTCATTGACCTTATCCAATTCTCTGGGTAACTGATATTCGAGTCCACCCCCGAAAAGAAGATCTCCAAGAACTATGCTTTGGCTCATTAATGCTTCTCCATAGAGAGATACTCCAGTCTTTACATCGCTGTCGTGGCTGAATAGTGCATTGGAAAACGACTGTTTTCCATTCAAATCAAGGCCAATACCAAATTGCCCCATCACTCGGGCTTCTAAGAGAAGAGCACTCATGATAATGATGATGAGTAAGGTGAGTTTTTTCATTTTCAGAATCCTTATTATATTATAGCTGTTTTTTAGATAATATAGTCAGACAATCAGTTTTTGCTAATAGGAATTTTGGGGAAATTGAAAATAATCAAAATAACTTATCAGACTGCTTATGTCGAGGGACTATAAGGATAGCTGCAATAAGAAACTGTTGAGCTTCCTGAAAACAACGATGGCTCGGATTCTGCTCAAATATGTAGTTTGAGCTTGTCGCATGCAGCATAGCCTAAAATTTGGTCTTGACAAAAGCACCTCATGCATGACATTGTACATTAAGTGTTTTAAGAAAGGAAAGCCCATGGAATATATTGATTTCAAAAACGAAGCCAACGATTTGATAGATAAGATAACTGAGATACTTAAGCTGATGGATTTGCAGCAAAAGAGCCAGGAAGTAAAATCCTTGGAAGCTGAAATGAATACGCCCGGTTTTTGGAATGATCAGGATCAAGCCCGAAAAATAAGCAAGAAAATGGCGCAAATCAGGGATGAGATTGCTCATATAGAGCGCCTTGAGGCCACCAGAGATGAGCTGGAGACATATATCACCTTCTTGGATGAAGAATTTACAGAAGAGCTGTTTGAGGAGGCTATACAGGCTTTGGCTCCAATAGTCCTATTTGTGGAAAAAGCAGAGATAGAAGTCTTGCTCAATGAGAAATATGATCACAATGATGCTATCTTTACCATCCATGCCGGAGCCGGAGGCACTGAAGCACAGGATTGGGCTCAGATGTTGATGCGCATGTATATGCGTTGGGCAGAAAATAGCGGTTATACTTTCAATGTGATAGACAGCCTGTCTGGAGAAGAGGCGGGCATCAAAAGCGCCACCATTGAGATTGCTGGAAATCTGGCCTTTGGTAAGCTTAAAAGCGAGATCGGCATCCACCGGCTGGTTCGCATTAGTCCTTTTAATGCTCAGGGCAAACGACAGACTTCATTTGCCTCTGTGTTTGTTTACCCGGAAATAGACGATGACATAGAGATCGAAATAGATACCAAAGACCTAAAAATAGATACATACAGATCCAGCGGTGCAGGTGGACAGCATGTAAATACCACGGATTCTGCGGTGCGCATCACCCATCTTCCTACGAACATAGTGGTTAGCTGTCAAAATGAGCGCTCTCAAATCCAAAACCGGGATAAGGCCATGGCTATCCTGAAAAGCAGGTTGTATCAGCATTTTGAGGAACAGCGCGAACAAGAAAAAAAGAGCAGCGAGGCCTCCAAGACTGAAATCGGCTGGGGAAATCAGATTCGTTCTTATGTATTCCAACCCTATCAACAGGTGAAAGACCTGCGGACAAATCACGTAATCGGTCAGGTGGATAAGGTGATGGATGGCGAACTGGACCCCTTTATCTATGCCTGGCTCAAAATGACCGCAAAGTCGAGGATGAATGGCTAAGGATTATAAGTTGCTCCTGCCCGATTTGGATATGAGCCGTCTGCCCCGCCATGTGGGCATCATTATGGATGGCAATGGCCGCTGGGCAAAGCAGCACAATCGTCCCCGTTTGTATGGACATAGCGCTGGAGCCAAATCAATCCGGCAAGTAGTGGAATTGGGAGTGGAATTAAAGCTTGAGTATCTCACCTTTTATGCCTTTTCCACCGAAAATTGGAACCGGCCTGAAGATGAGGTACAGGGTCTACTGAAGCTGCTCCGAGAAAGACTGATCAAAGAGATCCCGGAATTGAACGAACAAAATATCTATGTGCAGTTTATCGGCTCTGAAATCAATTTGGATCCGGAATATTTGGCAGAAATCAGAGCTGTGGCTGCTAAGACTCATCAAAACACGGGCATGGTGGTCAATATCGCCTTTAATTACGGTGGTCGACTGGAGATTATTGAAGCTATTAAAAAGCTCAAACCAGAAGAGATTTTGTCTCTTACACCTGATAATTTTGGTCATTATCTTTGGACCAAAGAGCAGCCGGATCCAGATCTCATTATCCGCAGCAGCGGAGAAAAGCGGCTCTCAAACTTTTTGCTCTGGCAAGCTGCCTATTCTGAAATCTATGTCACCGAAGTCATGTGGCCAGATTTTGATAAGGTGGAGATGATCAAAGCTCTGCAGGAATATCAACAGCGTAATCGTCGCTATGGAGGTCTTGGCAAATGAACGAACTCAACAAGCGGGTATTGGTGTCTGTAATCTTTATACCGGGCTTGCTATTGGCCTTGTTTTATGAAGGGATACCCTTGTATCTGATGTTTCTGGTGGTAAGTATTTTAGGCGCTCAGGAATACAGATCCATGATGAATCAAGCAGGGCAGAACATTTCCTGGATTTGGATCCTGCTGATGCCCCTGCTGTATAGTGGCTGGGTTTTTTATCCTGCTTTGGAATCTGCCATTTTGTGGTTGGCGATCTTTTTGGCTGTGCTACATTCCCTTATTAAATGGGATACCAATAGCAGTGTACCCAGGATGTTTACCGTAATATTTGGGCTGATCTACACGGCCCTGTTTCCTGCTATGATTGTGAAAATCGGCTGGTACCATCCTGTAAAGAAGATTTTACTTGCCTTAATTCTGATGATCTGGATAGTGGATACAGTGGCTTACTTTGTTGGCATGCGCTTCGGCAAAAAGCGCAATATTACGCCGATTAGCCCCAAAAAAAGTCGTGAAGGCTTCATTGCCGGAGGCCTTGCACCAGTCATGATATTGTTTATATTGTATGTGAGTGGATTCTCAGCGATACCCATGCTGCATTTGGTACTTGTTGCCGTTGCAGCGGGCATTGTTGGCCAGTTAGGAGACCTCCTGGAATCCATGCTTAAGAGGTTTTGTAATGTGAAAGATAGCTCCCGTCTGATTCCGGGACATGGGGGCATGTTAGATAGAACGGATAGTATATTGCTGGCAGGAAGTTTCCTGTATGCTGCTTTGGCGGTATTAGGGAAAGCCTGGCTACGTTAATTTCGATATTTAACTGGAAAGAAGAAGAAAACCTGCGTAATTTCATGGAGGAATTATGAAAAAAATGCTCATTTTAAGCATATGCCTTGTCGCAGCGGTAGCTGTTTGGGGACAAGGCCTCGAAACATTCACCAATTTTGATTACACTGGCACCAACTACGTCGATGGAAGCTTCGTCGGCGATGGTGGAGTAACCTGGAACTATTTTCACGTAACTGGTTCTGTAGCTGGAGACAATGACAATTCCATTGATGGCCATGGCATGATACTACGCCGTAGTGCAGTCCCCAGCAGGATCGTATCAGGACCCATTCCCAATGGCATTGGCAATTTCTCAGTTCAAATGCGCAAGGCCTACACATCTGTGGGAGATCGCCAGCTTGCCCTGTATATCAATAATATCTGGGTGGCAGATTCTGAAACCTTTGGTGGCACTTCAGGCGCAGACCCCACTATTCGTAATTTCGTGGTAAACGGCGTAAATGTTCCCGGTGACTTCACCATGGAAATACGCAATATTCAGGGCGACAATGTAAATCGTCAGGTAACTATAGACAATATCACCTGGACTGCCTATGGTAGTGGCCAGCAATTTGTGGCTAATCCTACCTTTAATCCTCCGGCTGGACACTATGGATCTGCTCTCGATGTAACAATCACCACTACTACTGCAGGCGCCAGCATTTATTACACTCTTGATGGCAGCCAGCCGAGCCAATCCTCTACTCCCTATACTGCTCCGGTTCATATCAGCTCTCCCACCACACTTAAAGCCAGAGCTTTTGCTGCGGGATTTGAACCCAGTGCAGTTGTGATTGCTGAGTATGGATTTTATGTCTATGTTCAAAACCTTAGCGAGCTATGGCAACAGAACCCGGATAATAACACTGTGTATCACATCCCAGGCAACGTAATACTCACCTTCAAGCAAAACAACCGCCATCAGAAATATGTACAAGATAGTGGAGCAGCCATCCTAATCGATGACGTACCCGGTGTGATTACCTCCAATTATCAGATCGGTGATGCCATCGCTGGTCTCACCGGTAAGCTGAACATGTACTTTGAAACACTGCAATTCCTGCCTACTGCTGACCCAGGTCCTGCAGTATCCAGTGGAAACAACATGTATATTCCCACCCTCACCATAGCACAGCTGAATTCTGATATCGGTGTAAACCATTATCAATCCCGCTTGGTGTATATCAATGGCGTGAGCTTTGATAGTCCCAGTGGGAACTATACCACCAATCCTGCCGTGACCTACGCCATATCTGACGCTACAGGTGCCATGTCTTTACGTACTGGCTTCTACGATGTGGATTATATCAATACTCCCATGCATACTGGTCAATTCAGCGTTATGGGCCTTATCAGTCACTTCCAAAGCACAGCCCAGATTACCCCACGTATGCTGGCAGATTTCAACCCCGTCGTCTCAAACGAAGACCCCACCTTGTCACCGGCTCAGGTAAGCCTGATCGGGAACTATCCCAATCCTTTCAATCCGGAAACAACTATCCAGTTCCAGATGGAAGTAGCCGCCCCTGCCGATGTGACTATCTATAACCAAAAAGGTCAAATCGTGAAGAGCTATGCAGTTCAAGCAAGTCAGGGAATCAACAACCTGCATTGGAACGGCATGGACGACAGCGGAAAAGCTGTATCCAGCGGCGTATATTTCTTCCGTTTAAAATCCGGATCTTACAGCTCCACCAAGAAAATGGTCTTGATGAAGTAATTTGAAACTCAAGAGTCACCTGTACTGTCTGGTAGCGATATGTATATGGTCCACCTTGGAACTCGCTGGCAAGCTTTTGGGAGAAGGCATCTCGCCTTTTGCCATTACTGCTTGGCGGTTTCTGATCGGAGGAGCCTGTATCGCACCATTCGCAGTCAGGAACTGGACTCAGAATAAGATAAAACTAACTGTTAGCAGCATACTGAAACTCGGCCTTTTGGGAATCCTGAATGTCGTAATCAGTATGCTGCTTTTACAATGGGCTATTTATTATGGCAAAGCCTCCCTGGTTGCGGTAATAGTGAGCATGAATCCTCTGTTCGTGAGCCTCTTTGCCTTGGTTTTGCTGAAGGAAAAGCTTAGCAAGTTTCAAATCTATAGCCTCTTCGTGGGACTGGTAGGTCTCAGCATCATCATCCTGGGAGAAAAGGAACTCTTTCAACAGAACTTTGTCAATCTGCCCCTGGGCATAGTCTTTGCCATTTTGGCTGGAGTCACCTTTGCCTTATATACGGTGCTTACCAAATGGGCAGTTAGTCAGTATGGCAATCTCATTACAAATTCCGTGTCTTTCCTGATTGGAGGCATAGTCCTCAGCGCCATAAACTTGATCATTGGCAAGAGCATGAGCTTTGATCCCAGTTGGCATAATATCTGGCTTTTGCTCTATCTCGGAGTCATTATCACTGGATTGGCATATATACTCTATTTTGAAGCCATGAAGGAGCTTAGCGCTTCCAGAGCATCTTTTTACTTCTTTTTAAAACCGGCCCTGGCCACACTCCTGGCTTATTTCTTTTTATCAGAGCAGCTCAGTGCATGGCAAATTGGCGGCATCATTCTGATTATGGTGGCACTTAGTAGAAGGTTCTGGATAGACCTCTATGAGCGAAATAAACTTAAAGCGTAACATTGCCTATACCACAGGTTCGCAGGCTATCACGATGCTGGCCTCTTTTGTGGCAAATTGGTATCTGGCCCGTTTCTTGGGACCTGAGCTCAGGGGGCAGTACGTATATCTGTTTACCGTGAACTCTGTAGTCTGGCTGCTGCTGGATCTGGGTGTATCAAAATCTCTGATGTATTCCTTGCAGCGTGATAAGGCGGATCCCTCTGCCTTGTACAGCCTGTCTCTGGTCTTCTTTGGCATCAGCATGCTGGTTTCGATAGCAGTATTTCAGCTTTTCTCCAGCAGGATATTGGGAGATAATCAGTATCCTGCTTTGGTGATACTGGCTTTGAGTATATACATAGCAGTGTTCCAATTGCATAACCGTCAGAAAGTCATATCCATCGGAATGAACAATATTAAGGACTACGCGCTGCTGCTTACTCTGCCTACTGTGGTCTTTATGCTGCTCTTGCTGCCTCTATTCTGGCTATTCCCCGTCCACTTGCGTATGCAGGGCAGTTACCTGCTCAATGTCTGTGTAATGATCGCTATCAGCCTCGTATTTCACCAGCGCATTGTGCGCAAAATAGACTTCCATTTCCATTGGGATTTCCCTTTGGTGAAGCGTTCCTACTCTTTGGGATTCAAAGCCTTTCTCAGTGAATATATGGCGATTATGATGACCCGGGCTGATATTTTGATCCTGAAGCGGCTGGGCAGCTTCGCTCAGCTTGGAGTATATACTCTGGCGATCAACTTCATCGATATCATCAATGTGACGAGCAATATGATCGGCGTGGTCTTGCTCAATAAGTTCGCTGCCCTGAATGATGACAGCGCCTCTCTGGCCATACTACGTAAAATATTTGTGCTTATGATCGTGTTTAATTTGGTTTGCATCACAGGAATGCTCCTCTTTGGACACTTTATCATCTCTTTTATGTACACATCAGAATACATCGGTGCGTACAAAGCTTTCATCTATCTCATCCCAGCCATCTTTGGGCTTACTCTGGGCTCGCTCTTCAATACCTTTTTATGGAGCAAGGGCTTTCCTGTCTTCACCATTATTGCACCGGCCGTGGGAGCTCTGATAAAGGTGATAATGAGCTTTATAATGATCCCCAAATTTGGTTATATCGGAGCAGCCATATCATCGTCTATCGTATATCTGCTCTGGTTGGCAATGCTGATGACTTGGTACTTTTGCACCCATCGTGAGCAAAAAGTAACTGATCTTATCATCCGCAAAAGTGATATCCAGGATATGAGCCTTATGCTGGGTTCTTTATTTGCAAAACTACGAGGTTAAACATGCGAGTGATCTTTATCAATAGTATTTTCCCCAATCCAGTAGAGCCGAACAAGGGTAATTTCGTTCTCAAAAACATAGGGTTTTATCCCGAGAATGTAGAGCTGGAGGTGATCGCTCCGGTGCCCCTGGGCTTGGGACTCAGGCGAGGCAAAAAGCTGAAAGTGCCTTTGAAACGCACCATAAGTCTGGGTTTACGTGAGCTTACAGTTTACCATCCCCGCTTTGTGCTGTTGCCGCGAAACCTGCTAAGGCCATGGGTCCCCTATATCGAGTATCTTTGTGTGCTACCTTTGCTTAAAAGATTGATGCGCGGGGGAAGGATAGATTTATTACATGCAAACTTTGCCATGCCAGATGGGGTCGCCACACGGCTCTTGGCACAAAAACTGGGCATCCCATATATCATTACCGAACATCAGGCTGTCTTAAAAGATCTATTGGCTAATAAAAAGCTGCGGGAACAGATGCTGAAGGCCTATCGTGATGCTTTTAAGGTGATTGCGGTATCAGAACATACCCGCAAGATTATCTTAGAAGCATCTCCTACCCTTACTAACCTTCGGGTAATCCCCAATGGCATAGATCCCACCCTCTTTCAGCCTATATCCCAGCCCGCCAAAAGCATAAACAAGCTTATCTACATTGGCTATCTGGTGGAGCATAAAGGTGTGCATGTACTTCTTAAAGCCATAGAGCTCTTAGCAGATCCCGATATCCGGCTTAGCATCGTAGGGGATGGTATCTACCGTGAGCAGCTAAAGAGCCTTTGTAGTGAATATGGCATTTCTAAACAGGTGGAATTTTTGGGTGAGAAGACCCCTGGCGAAGTGGCTCAGCTACTGCTAAATCACGATGCTCTGGTGCATCCTAGCTTTATCGAAAGCTTTGGCATCGTGGTGGTAGAAGCTTTGGCAGTAGGAATCCCAGTGGTAGCCACATATAACGGTGGTAGCGAGCATATCTTAAAGCCAGAGCTTGGAGTTTTGGTAGCTCCGCATGATGCCAAGGCCTTGGCAGAGGGCATCACGGAATTGAGACAAAACCACTATGATCCCAAGCTCTTGCGGGATTATGTAATAGAGAATTATTCTCTTGAGAATGTGGTGGCACAGACTCTGGCAGAATATCCTAAACCCAAACAAGACAAGTGCATCTGTCATCTCAGCTCGGTGCATGTAAGAAGTGATGTAAGAGTTTTTTACAAACAGTGCCTCAGCCTTATTGAAGAAGGTTACAAAGTACATCTCGTAGTAGCTGATGGAGGCCGGCACGAGCGTAAATCTGGTGTAATCATTCATGATATCGGGGCTTTTACCAGCCGCAAAAAGCGCTTTCTCCTGGCTCCCTGGCAAATCCTGCATAGAGCGAGGTATATCCCTGCAGATGCTTACCAGATTCATGATCCGGAGCTGATTCCCATGGCTATTTTGCTCAAACACATCAGTCGCAAACCTGTGGTCTATGACATCCACGAATGCTATCCGGAGATGTTTTTGCACAAGGAATACCTCTCGCCGCTGGCAGGCAAACTGCTATCTTTTGTGATCCGTAAGCTGGAGAACTGGGCAGTAAAGACTTTGAACGCCTCTATCGCTGCCACCGAACATATCGCAGAGCAATTCAGCTCCGTCCCCATTGTGCACAATTACCCAATTTTGGCTGAATGGAAGGATATCTCAGCAGATCCAAGCCGCTACCGCAGTCGCAATATCTGCTATATAGGAAACATCACCAGAGAGCGGGGGATAGGGCAGATCGTAAAAGCCATTGAAAACGTAGACTGCACATTTCATTTGGCGGGAAATTATGAGCCCAAAGAGTTTCGAGATGAGCTGGCTGCCTTGGCTGGATTCAGCAAAGTAATAGAGTACGGATATGTCAATCGTGAACAGGCTGCAGACATCTTTTCTGATTGCGCATTGGGTGTGGTTCTTTTTGACCACAGTCCCAATCATCTGTATTCACTTTCCACCAAGATGTTCGAATACATGGCAGCCGGTCTGCCAATACTGGTTTCGGATTTGCCTGCAAACAGGAAATTACTTGACAGAGCAGTAGCAGGCCTATATATAGACCCTAGTGATGTATCTTTGATTCAAGATGTCCTGACGAAACTTTTATCAGAGCCCGATAAACTCGCTCAGATGGGCGCTGAAGGCAAGAGATTGGTAACCCAAGAGCTGTCTTGGGAGAGCGAAAAGAAAAGATATCTAAAGCTTTTTCAAGAACTTTTATAGGTGGTAATTACTTGAAGATCCTATTTCTGACCTCACGCATACCCTATCCGCCAGACCGCGGAGACAAGGTTCGTACCCTATTTCTGATGCGACAATTAGCCTCTTTGGGAGAGCTGACCTTGGTGTCGTTGGTAAACAGCCATACCGATAAGCAGGCCATGAAAGTGATGCAAGAAGAAATTCCCGAGGTCCGGTTTGTAGAGCACGGTCTCTTTCAGGCGATGAGGAATATGCTTAAAAACATATTTCGTAAGCTTCCCTTTCAGGTGGCCTATTATCAAAACCCCAAGCTGAAGAATCTGCTGACAAATTTGCTGGCAGAGAATGAATATGACTTGGTATATTGTCATCTAATCCGGATGGTGCCTTATGCAGATCTGGCGCGGGCTTCCAATGTAATTCTTGATTATACGGATTGCATCTCTTTGGAGTACACCCGCCGCCTCGAGCATCTGAAAGGTTTGCGAAAACTCTTTTTTACTGTGGAGGCAAAGCGAACCTCTGATTATGAAATCCAGGTGGCAGACCACTTCAGCGAAAACTGGGTGATCTCACCGGTAGATATCGCGCATCTGGGGCTCAAAAACCATCACCGCAGTGTGCTCATGCCAAATCAAGTGAGGATACCTGAGGTATTACAAGAACATGAATTTGCCTGGCGCCTTATCTTCACCGGCAACATGAGCGTTCCCCACAATATTATGGCTGCGCAGAACGTCTGTAAAAAGATCATGCCCGCGCTGATCAAGAAATATCCTCTCTTGAAATTCTTCATCGTAGGCGCAGAACCCTCTGCAGAAGTCAAGGCTTTGGATAATGTCAATCATACCACAGTACTGGGCTATGTAGAAGATCTTTACGCTGAGCTGATGGCCAGTGATATCTTTATCGCACCGATGTATTTTAGTGCAGGCATCCAAAATAAAGCTTTGGAAGCTATGGCTTGCGGCCTTCCCGTGATTACCACGCCCAATGTGGCAAGCAGCCTGGACGCCAATGATGAGGTGGAGCTGCTGGTCGCTGCAGATAATTATGCCTTTGTACAGAAAGTAGAACAACTGATAGAAAATCCTGAGTCCCTGGCGCAGATTGGCAAATCCGGTCAGGCTTTGGTAAGAAAGAAATATTCACGTGATGCGGTGACAGAGCTTATCGCAGAACGGATAAATCATATAATGAGTTTAAGATAGGAGATTCCTTTATGGAAAAAGTAAGAATTGGTCTCATTGGTTGTGGCCGGATAGCCAAAAACCATCTAGATGCAGTATCCCAGATACCAGATGCAGAATTTGTGGCAGTATGTGACACAATCCCTGCGAAAGCAGAGCTGGTGGCCGAAGAACGCGGCATTACCAAGGTCTATACAGACCATCACGAAATGCTCGCTAAAGAAGAGCTTGATTTAGTTTCCATTTGTACCCCATCTGGCATGCATCCAGAGCATGGGGTAGATGTAGCCAATGCCGGTGTGCATGTGCTCACAGAAAAGCCCATGGCAATCAATATAGCCGCCGCAGACAGGCTGATCAAAGCCTGTGACGACAATCATGTACATCTCTTTGTAGTAAAGCAAAACCGCCTGAACAGCACTATGCAATTGCTCAAGAAAGCCGTGGATAAAAACCGCTTTGGCCGTATCTATATGGCTCAGGCGAATGTCTTCTGGCAGCGTCCCCAAGCTTACTATGATCAAGAAAAATGGCGCGGAACCTGGGAATTTGATGGCGGAGCCTATATGAATCAGGCCAGCCACTATGTGGATGCCATGTACTGGCTTCTGGGCAATGTGGAAAGCGTTTCAGCTTACACCGCCACCATGGCCAGAAACATAGAAGCCGAAGATACCGGAAGCGCCATCATTCATTTCCGTAATGGCATCATCGCTTCAATAAACGTGACCATGCTTACCTATCCCAAAAACTTCGAAGGTTCCATCACCATCATCGGTGAAAAAGGAACAGTGAAAGTGGGCGGGGTAGCTGTGAATAAAATAGAGAAGTGGGAATTTGAAGAGTATGACGATGACGACCGCATCGCCCTGGATACGAACTATACTCCTCCGAACATCTACGGCTTTGGTCATAACCCCTATTATCGTAATGTGGTTGACACCCTGCTGGGGCGTGCAGTTCCTTCTACAGATGGACGCGATGGCCGGAAGTCGGTGGAAATCATTCAAGCCATTTACCGCTCCGCCAAGACCGGTAAAAGGATTTCTCTGCCACTGTAAATAAACTTTATGGGCTAGAACCGGCGTAGTGCTTTGGCAATGCTTCAGTTCACGCGCTTGAGATATGCCTTTGATGCAGTAACCCTAGTTTTACCTCTGCTGAGATCCCAGTCCTTGCCCGTTGTTTTAATTCGGATTAAACTCACTTTAGACTCGAACTCACTCGAAGGCACGAGTGAGTTCGAGTCGAAGCTATATTAAAAGCGAATCAAGGGAACAAGTGAGCTATAGGCTTACTTTTTGCTTGTGCTTTTTTTGAGAAGATTTCACGAACTTCAGTTTTCACTTGACAGGAATTCGATAGCCTGAGAAATAATAATAAAGTACTTATAGATAGGATTAATATGCGACAATTTTCAGAGATTTTGGCCTTGCTGAAGCAGGAAGTCGTTCCATCACTTGGGTGCACGGAGCCCGCGGCTGTTGCTTTGGCCACAGCATACGCTGCCAGCATACTGCCCGGACCCATCACAGATATCCAGGTGAAGGTAAGCCCCGCCATATATAAAAACGGTATGGGGGTGGGCATTCCAAATACAGGTCTCATCGGCCTCGAAATCGCCGCAGCCCTTGGCGCTGTGTGTGCTACACCAGAAAAGCAATTGGAAGTTCTCGAAGACTTCAGCCCAGCACAATTAGAGGCTGGCAAGAGATTGGCAGCGGGTCTTGAGATTGGAATCAATCCCGATGATGATAAAGTTTACGTTGAGGCTATCTTGTCAGATGGGCAGCACAAAAGCCGCGCGATCATCCGCTGGCGTCACTCCTGGCTGTACCTATTGGAACTGGATGATGAAGTATTGAAGTGTCAAACTATAGGCGAAGGAAATGCTCCCAAACTCATTTCAGCCTCAAAGTTTCGACTTCAGGATTATTATGATTTTTGCACTCAGGTGGATTATGAATCCCTTTTGCAAATTGATCTGGGCGAAACTTTAAACCGCAAAATAGCTGAATATGGGCTCAGCGATGAGATGGGTATGTCTGTGGGCAAGATGATTCTGCAACAGATGGAGCAGGGACTTTTGGGTGATGACATTCACCATTGGGCCATGGCTCTCACTGCTGCTGCTACCGATGCCCGGATGAGCGGTTGCAATTTACCGGTGATGTCCAATACCGGCAGTGGAAACCAGGGACTTTCCATCACTCTGCCCATCATTGCCACAGTGGAAAAGCTGGGCTGCAGCCATGAGCAATTGCTGCGCGCCCTGGCTCTGGGGCATCTGGTGACTGTGCATATCAAAGAGAAGATTGGCCCGCTATCCAGCTTGTGCGGATGTCTTTCGGCCTCTGCCGGAGCGGCATCTGGCATCGTTCTGCTTTTGGGTGGAGACTATCTTAAGGTAGAATCTGCCATCAAAAACATGATCGGCAATACTACCGGCATGCTATGCGATGGTGCCAAAGGCGGCTGCTCTCTGAAGGTAGCCACCAATACCTCCGCAGCAGTGCAGGCAGCTCTCCTGGCAAACATGGGTACTTGCATTTCTTCGCAGGATGGCATAATCACAGACGATATCGATGAGACTATCAACAATCTGGCAGATTACATCAAAATCGGTCTGCAAGATACAGACCAGGCTATACTCAATATAATAATGAATAAAAAGAACAATAAAGAGGCCAAACATGTCTAACCATTTTCAAGTTAAGCTGGATGCTGTGCTCCCGCCTGATCCTGTTTTTGAGCAAGGTATTCGCCGGGCTCCCAATCGAGGATTGACCCTAAACAAGACAGAAATCAAGCAAGCTTTGAAGAATGCTTTGCGTTATATTCCCAGTGAGTTACATAAGGAAGTTGCTGCGGAATTCTTGACTGAACTGAGGACTATGGGGCGCATCTATGGCTATCGCTGGCGCCCAGAAGGCAAGCTCAGCGGCAAGCCCATTGATGAATACAAAGGCATCACCGCTGCCAAAGCCATGCAGGTGATGATCGATAACAATCTGGATTTTGAGATCGCACTGTATCCTTACGAGCTCGTGACCTATGGAGAAACCGGACAGGTTTGTCAAAACTGGATGCAGTACAGACTAATTAAGAAATATCTGGAAGTAATGACAGATGAACAGACCCTGGTGGTGGCCAGCGGCCATCCCGTGGGACTATTTCCCTCAAGTCCACAGGCACCAAGAGTGATCTCTACCAATGGCTTGGTGATCGGCAAGTGGGACAATCCTGATGATTTTAAGCGTCTCACCGCTTTGGGTGTGGCAAATTATGGCCAAATGACCGCCGGAGGCTGGATGTACATCGGGCCTCAGGGCATCGTGCATGGCACCTATATCACTTTGTTGAACGCAGGTCGCAAATACCTGGGCATTCCTGTAGATAAGGATTTATCCGGAGTGCTTTTTGTCTCCTCCGGTCTGGGTGGTATGAGCGGCGCGCAAGCAAAGGCCGTGGAAATCGCTGGTGGCATAGGCATTATTGCCGAAGTGGATGATTCACGCATCAAAACCAGACATTCGCAGGGCTGGGTTTCCCGGGTTTCGGCTAATCTGCCTGAAATCTTCAAATGGGTGGATGAAGCACGCATCAGTGGAAAAGCTCTTTCCATTGGCTATCATGGTAATATAGTAGATTTACTGGAATATATCGACGACAATAACATTAAAGCAGAATTAATTAGCGACCAAACCTCATGTCATGCTGTATATGAAGGCGGTTATACTCCGGCTGGAATAGGTTTTGCAGAAGGACGTATAGTCCTGGCAGAGGATTTACCGAAGTTTAAACAATTAGTGGATACCTCGCTGAGGCGTCATTTCAATGTCCTGAAATCGCTCACGGACAAAGGTAGCCGCTTTTGGGATTATGGCAATAGCTTCATGACCTCTGTCTTTGATGCAGGCGTGAAAGACATCGCCAAAGACAAGATCAGCACCAATGATGGCTTCATCTGGCCTTCTTATGTAGAAGATATCATGGGGCCGATGTGCTTTGATTACGGCTATGGTCCGTTCCGCTGGGTCTGCCTTTCCCGCAAGGATAGCGATCTCAGGGCTACAGACCAGGCTGCCTGCGCTCTGATAGACCCTTCCCGCAATTCCATGGACCGGGACAATCATCATTGGATCAGCACAGCAGAGGAGAACGCCCTCGTAGTGGGCACCAAAGCCAGAATCCTGTATGCCGATGAAGAAGGGCGCGTACGCCTTGCCTTAAAATTTAACGAAATGATCCGCAAACAAGAGATTGGTCCGGTGATGCTGGGCCGGGACCATCACGATACTTCCGGCACGGATTCGCCTTTCCGTGAGACTGCCAATATCTATGACGGTAGCAATGTAATGGCAGATACCGCCACTCAGTGTTTCGCTGGCAATGTAGCCCGTGGCATGAGTCTGGTAGTACTTTCCAATGGTGGGGGAGTGGGCATTGGTCGTAGCATCAATGGCGGCAATGGCATCGTACTGGATGGCAGTAAACGTATGGATGAAGTGATCAAAAGCGCTTTATCCTGGGATGTGATGGGTGGCGTAGCCAGACGTGCCTGGGCTCGCAATAGCGGAGCGATCAGCACTTCAGCCTTATGGAACCAAAAGCATGGGGAAGAAGGGGCTATCACCCTTCCAGAACCTGCCGATGACGAATATTTAGACAGCCTGATCTAAAGGAAGGAATTATGCTTAACCAGTTTGTTCGCGCGATGAAGGCAGAGGGATTGTCAGACATGGTGATTCGTACGTTTTCTGCGTATTATGAAGCTTTACAAAAAGGCAGTAGCGGCCAGATCCCGGAGAGCACTATCAAAGCACCCAGCTCTGAAGCTGTAATCCACTTTGAGGAGCTTGAGGCTAAGGGCAGCACCGAACTTCTGCGCAAAATTGCTGTGATCAAACTCAATGGCGGCCTGGGCACCAGCATGGGGCTTTCCAAAGCCAAATCCCTTTTACCCGTAAAAGGAAACATGAATTTCCTGGACATCATCACCCGTCATATTCTGGCTTTAAGATCCGAAAGTGGCTATGATATCCAGCTTATGTTCATGAACAGTTTCGCAACTGAAAAGGATACTTTGGCATACTTAAATAAATACCCTGATCTGTCCAGGCAAGATCTGCCGATCAGCTTTATGCAAAACAAATTTCCCCGCATCTTGCAGGAAGACCTCTCTGTTTTTACCCACAAAGACAAGGATCAACGTTGGAATCCCCCGGGACATGGAGACATCTATACCGCTATTTCCACCTCCGGAATTTTGGAAAAGCTGATCGCCAAAGGATATCGCTATGCCTTTGTGTCGAATTCTGATAACCTTGGTGCTACGGTAGATACATCTATTGCTGCCTACATGGAAAAGCATGATATTCCTTTCCTGATGGAAGTATGTGAACGCAGCGAGATGGATAAAAAAGGTGGACATCTGGCCCAGGATACCAGCGGCCAATTGCTCTTGCGTGAAATCGCCCAATGTCCGGCTGAAGATCTTGAAGCTTTTCAGGATATCAACAAATACAGATATTTCAATACCAACAATCTCTGGATCGATCTCAAAGCTCTGGAATGGCATCTTATTACCAATGATGGCCTGATGCTGCTGCCCTTGATCGTGAACCCCAAAGAGGTGGACGGGAGCAAAGTATATCAATTGGAAACCGCCATGGGCGCGGCAATCAGCTCTTTTACCGGAGCCAGGGCCGTGATAGTGCCCCGGCAGAGATTTTCACCGGTCAAGAAAACCGATGATCTGCTCAGCGTTTGGTCAGATGCCTACGAGCTCAACGACCAATATCAGATCAGGCTGAAGCATGGCATGTCCAAGCCGCCTTATATCGAGCTGGACCCCAGATACTATGGCAATATCGAGCAAATGCAAAAACGCTTTGAAGCTCCACCTTCGCTTTCAGGATGCAAGGAACTCAAGATTGAGGGAGACGTAAGCTTTGGCACAGACGTGGTCTGTGATGGCCGGGTGAATATCAAGGCCTTGAATCCGGTAAAAATTAGCAATCGCCTGATCACCGGTGATTTAATCTATGAATAAGGAGAGCAGAGATGGTATCAAAAGCTACTAAAATTCGCCTGGGAGTATTCTTGGTGGCGGGGGCCGTGCTTGTTTTGATCTTTGCTGCCGCTGTGGCTGGAAATAAGCTTACCCAGAAATGGGATTCCTATTATATTGAATTTATAGACTATCCTGTGAGTGGATTGCAGGTGGGCGGAATCGTAAACTACCAGGGCATCAAGGTAGGCCGGGTAGCTGAGGTCAAAATCGATCCTAAAAATGTGAATAAAGTGATCGTCAAGATAGATATTGAACCCGGAACTCCGATCAAAGTAGATACAGAGGCTGTACTCAGTACTGCGCTGCTCACCGGCATAAAAGCTGTGGAGATCAAGGGCGGAACTAATGAGGCCAAAAACATGGCCCCCGGCAGCCAGATCAGATCAGGCTCCACCTTGATAGACGATATCTCCGAGCGCGCCATGACTATTGTGGAACAGGTAGAACTTATAGCTGCCAATATTGGCAAGCTCACCAATGATGAAAATCAGAGACACATCTCCAAGATCTTGGAGCAAACCGGACTCATCCTGGAAGGAACCAGATCAAATCTGGCAGGCACCCTGGATGCGATCAGCAAAATAGCGAATAATGTTGCAGATATGACTACCGGTCTCAGCAAGAATATAGATGAGATCAGCGCATCTGCCGTGAACGCAATCGATTCTTTGAATGTCACTACCGTGAGTTCTTTGGAGCTGCTAACCAAAACCTTGAATGATGAACTGGTAATGATTACCCGAAACCTCAATGACAATATCGATCAGATTTCCGAACAGACCACTTACCTGGTCCAGGATACCAGATTTCACATCAACACCATTGGTGAAAATACCAATGCTCTGGTGCTGGATACCACAAAAGAAATAGCCTACGTCAGCCAGACTATCAACAACTCCCTTGATTCGATCAATAAGGTTATAGGTTCTGATGAATTCGGTTCCATGATGTCCAATCTTGATATCCTGGCAGGACAATTGGCCGATGCAAACTTAAAAGATATGGTTGGTAATCTGGGCGTAACAGTTCAGCGCACTGGTGTGTTGATAAATACCTTAAATAGAACTGTATTGCGCTCGCAGGATGATCTTGCCGAAATCATGGAAAATATGCGCGATGCTTCTGCAAATCTCAACGACTTTTCCCGTCAAATCGTGGATAACCCCGCTGTTTTAATCAGGGGAAATTGATTAAGAGGATATGATTATGAAACGCTTTTACCTTATCTGTCTTGGAATCATTACCCTGGCACTCAGTGGGTGTTTTGGGAAAGTGGAACGGCAAACGAATTACTATGTGTTAGATTATCAGAAATCTACAGAAAACCCTGAACTAAAAATGGAAGTTTCCAACGGGAAAAGCCTGTATGTGATGAACAGCCGCGTGAATCGTATCTACAACCGCAACCAAATCGTGGCCAAAGAGAGCTTCTCCCAAGTGCGCTTTATGCGTGACGATCTTTGGGCAAATCGCCTGTCAGATTCCGTTCCCAATATCGTAGCGGATAGACTGAGAGCTTATAATATCTTTGGGAATGTGTACCGTGATGCTACGGCGGCAGACCCAAATTATTATCTGGAAACCTCGATCTTAAACATCGAAAAGATAGAGGGGGTAAATCCGCGTGCCTTTCTGCGCATGGAATTTACCTTGCGAGATAGCACCAGTGAGAGAACGATACTATCCCATCGCAATGGACATTATCGAGAGCTCACGGATGATTCCAATATCTATCTGGTGCAGCTCTTCAACGAAATGATCATGGCTGAAACCAATGCTTTTGCAGCACTTTGCATCATGCATTTTGCCGGACGGCCTATCATTCCCGGCCAAAAGGATTTTACCAGTGATATGAGTGCACCGGAGCGAGTTTATTTCCAGCAATTGGAGGACCAGGAGACGCATAAACTTTTTGGAGAATTGCTACTGAGCACCAAAGCACCGATGTCCAGCGAATTGCCGTATCGGATTGAAGGTGTGGATAGTCTGAATACAAAGATTAGCGAAGCTACCGGGGAATACAACGTTCCGCATCTGCTGAAACCGGGACGCTATAGAATTATCACTGGATATAATGAGGACATCAAGGCCACTGTGGAGATATTTCCCAGAATGCGGTCTGTCGTGGAAAGAACCTGGAGTGAGCTGCGGGTGCGCATTTTGGACGATGGCCAGACCAGAGTACGCATGATCTATGATTTGTGGATAAAAAATGAAGATGATTACGGATATACCAAGGTAGGCACTGGTATCAGCTTGGGCGAAGATGAACACGGCATCGAAGAAGGGTTATGGATCTTGCCGGCAGGGAATTACATGGTTACCTTGGGGGGGAATTCCTGGAGCTCCCTCAGAGACTTTATCACTGTGAGCCTCATCGAAGGTGAAAGCCCGGTCTTGACAGTGATCGTGGATACCGCCGCTGGTGCGAGTAATAACTTGATTGGAGCTGGCATCCTGGCCGACGAGCTGGGAGTAGGGCAAGTGAAATTCCATAAAGGCGCCATCCATGCTAATATCAATGTGGCTTCAAATAACGAGGTGGACGAGAAAAATCCTACCTTTGCCTTGAATCTGGCAGGACAGTTTGATAACACCATCGATCATGAATTTCGTCCCTTTCATTACAACATGCGCAGTATCTATGACATAGGGGCAAACTACACCATAGATAACGAAGATTTCCGTATCAATAAGGATAATTATTCCCTGAAGAATACTCTCCTACTGTATCCTTGGAGAAAGGAAAAAAGGTTTTTCAACAACCTCGCCTTTTATGGAAGGGCAGATCTGAACACCCATTTTTGGGACGAATATACGTATTTTTCGGATACCAAGAACTATATAGTGTATGATAGCGAAGGCATTGAGATAGACAGGGCCTTGGATCAAGCCAAGATCCGCACCAAGATTGCGCTGTTTCCTCTGCGGCTCAAAGAAGGAACGGGGCTTACCTACCGGATTGCTTTCAACCCCAAAACCTGGGTGAGTCTGCGCACTGGTTATGGCTGGGTTCAAGATCTCAACCGTAAGACTTTGAGCTCTGCCGGCTCTGTAATTATTGATAGCCTTAGCTACGATGTTTTTACAGAAGCTGAAGACCGCTTTGACCGGGGCATAGAAAGTACTTTGATTTTTTCCGCGGTGAATATCTTCAATTTCCTTTCAATCAATTCTACTTTCGATGCTCTCTTTACCTTTAGTGACGGCGTTATGACACCGAGCTTGGATAATGAAAACCGCATCAACATCCGCCTATACCGCAATATCTCATTGGATGCTGGCCTGAACTTTCAATATAATGAAGCAATCAGGGACTGGTGGTCATACAACTACAGTGCATATCTGAGAATGAGCCTGTTTTACTGATGCAAGTAGAATTAACCAGCGATGTCCTGAGCTTCACAGGTGAACTGAATAATCTTACAGTGCCTGATGCTGCCCAAGAGCTCAGCAGGCTGTTGAAGGGAGAAACCGTCAGTTCTATCGACCTGGGAGAGCTCACCATGATAGACAGTGCCGGTGTGGCTTTTTTGGATGAGGTGCATCAGGAACTGACCCAGGACTCAAAGCAGCAGATTTTCGCTAAAGTGCCGCCTCCTATCCAGGCTATGATAGATACTTACAGCACCCTTGATCTGCCCTTGGTGGATGAACCTCCCAAAATGGGCTTTTTTGAGCAAGCAGGCGATAGTCTCTTAAATGCCTACAATGAACTGGTAAAGGCACTCACCCTGGCTGCTGAGATCTTTTATTATAGTGGAGTGGCTCTATTTAACCGTAAGGAGCAACGCCGGGGTTCGCTGGCTCAACAGGCGGCGCAGCTTGGCTCAGAGGCTCTGCCCATCGTAGCCTTGCTTTCTCTGATCATTGGCTTTATCCTGGCCTTGCAATCCGGCGTACAGCTCAAGAATTTTGGTGCCAATGTTTTTATAGCAGACCTTCTGTCCATTACCATGGTTCGGGAAATGGCACCGCTCATCACAGCCATTATAGTTGCTGGCCGCAGCGGTAGTGCGATTGCCTCTGAGATTGCCACCATGGAAGTCACAGAGGAAATTGACGCTTTGAAAATGATGGCGCTCAATCCCATCGCTTATGTAGTGGTACCCAAATTTCATGCCATCACCATCGTAATGCCGCTCTTGGTGATGTTCAGCATCATAGTCAGTATCTTAGGCGGTGCCTTTATCGCCATTGGTATGCTCGATATTGCACCCAATACTTTTTTCAGCCGCGCTATTGATATTATTGCCATCAAAGACCTTATCGTAACCTTTAGCAAGAGTATCTGGTTTGCCTGGACTATTGTGATCATCGGTGCCCACTACGGTTTCCAAGTAAAAGGCGGAGCCGAAGGAGTAGGGAAAGCCACCACCGCCGCTGTGGTTAGCTCCATCTTTGCCGTTATCTTGTTTGATGCGGTATTTAGTTTGTTATACTTATGAAAGCTCAAAAGCCTGTCATCGAAATCCGCAATATGGTCGCCAAATATGGTACTAAGACAGTTTTGTCAGATATCAGCGTGGATATCTATCCCGAAGAGATCACAGTTATCCTGGGCGGTAGCGGTTGTGGAAAAACCACTTTGCTCAAAAACATGCTGCGGCTCTATGAACCCGCAGCCGGCAGTGTCAAGTTTTGGGGCGAGGATGTCCTTACCATGGAAGAAAAGGAGTTTAACGATGTGCTCAAGAAAACCGGTATGCTCTTTCAAAGTGGGGCTCTGCTGAATTCCATCTCGATCTATGAGAATGTCTCAATTCCTCTGGAGATGCACACCAAGCTTCCCGCCAAAATTAGAGACCGGATTATCCGCGTCAAGCTTGCTCTGGTAGGCTTGGCAGAGGCTATCCACATGTTCCCATCAGAGCTTTCCGGGGGCATGAAGAAACGAGCCGCTTTGGCCAGAGCTTTGGCGATGGATCCCGAAATCCTTTTTTGTGATGAGCCTTCAGCAGGCTTGGATCCCCTTACCTCAGCGTCTTTGGATGAGCTGATTCTGAGCCTCAAAAAGCAGCTCGGGATGACTATCGTGATCGTGACCCATGAGCTTGCCTCCATCCATCGCATTGCCGATAAGATCATTTTCCTGGATGCCGGCAAGATGCTTTTTTATGGAACTTTGGATGAAGCCAAGTCTGCTGGAATCCCAGAAATAGATACGTTCTTTAAATTGGGTCAGTTTTGAGCCTGAAAATCATCGTAGCCATGACGCAGGGCCGTGTGATCGGCAAAGACAATCAAATGCCCTGGCATATCCCTGAAGACCTGGCTCATTTTAAAAGAATAACTACCGGCCATAGCATCATAATGGGCCGTAAGACCTATCTCTCCATAGGCAGGGCTTTGCCAAACCGCAAGAACATCGTGCTGAGCCGTGATGAATCTTTTGCCGGGAAAGACCTGGTAGTTTATCATAGTCTGGCAGAAGCCATCGCAGCGGAGCCAGATGCCTTTATCATCGGCGGAGCAGCTATCTTTGAACAGGCTTTGCCCTTAGTGGATGAACTGTATATCACTCACATCGAGGCAGAGATAGATGGAGATCGCAAGTTTCCTGAGCTAGATTGGCAGCTCTGGCACGAGGAAGAATGTCAAGAGGCTGATACTAAAAGCGGGTATAAACTGAGGTTTTGCAAATATAAGAGAAAGTAAAGAAACAGTGAGGTTTCAATGAAATTCAAAAAGTTTTTCCAGCTATTTAACCGCCATGCCCCAGCTCTGGATCGCCTGCCAAAGCAGAAGAAAATTATCATCAGCGCTCTGATCCTGGGCTCAGGCCATTCCGGAATCTTGCACTATATAGTAGCCACCACCACAGAGCTCCTGAAAGACCACCAGGTTACCCTGCTCATCCATCCCTCAGACCGGACAGAATTTCCTCTTCAGCATGCCAATTTGCACTTTATTGAAATCCCGGAATCGCTCAAGAAACCTGTCCTCTCCACTCTCTTCCATCTCTATATCCTCCCTTGCTGGCCGGGCTTCAAACGCTATGATCTTGTGTTTTTACCGGCAGGAAACCGCCGCCTTTTTGCGCACTATCCTCCCCATACTGTCCTCACTTTTCACATTCTACCCCAGTTCTCCCTCAGCCATAAGCATGATCTCTTCCGCCTGCTTTATCTCAAATTCATGATGGGCCGCTATCTGCACAAAGCCCCAATCATCTATGCCACCAGTGAAAGTACCAAAAACGATCTGCGCCGGCTTTTTGGTGTCCCGGGAAACCGCATTCGGGTAAATTACAACGGCTACGATCCTGCAAGCCTGGAAAACCCAACCGAGCTTAGTGAACTCAAAACGAAATTCGACCTCAAGGGTAAATACATCCTCTACGTCTCCCGCATCGGAGATCCCGTGCGCAACCACCTAAAGCTCCTGGCTGCCTATCAAAAATTAGTACAAACCGTGGGGGATCAATATGAATTGGTCTGCGTCGGAGAAATAATAAATGGGGGAGAGCAGGTGATGAAACATTGGAATAAGCTCGACTGCAAAAGGCAGATACATTTCCCTGGCTATGTAGATAGCCCGGATCTGGCTGGCCTCTACAAACACGCTTCCCTGTATGTACTTCCTTCCCTTCATGAAGTCTATGGCATCCCCCTGCTGGAAGCCTTTGCCTCCGGAGTGCCGGTTGTTTGTTCAAATACTTCTTCCCTGCCGGAAATCGGCAAAAACGCAGTCCTGACCTTCGATCCCACCCGCCCCAGAGATATCGCCAAAGCCATGTCCAGCGTTCTACAGAGTGTGGAGCTGGCGAACCAATTGACCGCCAGAGCCTATAAACGCTTGGAAGACTTTAGCTGGGAGCGGCATTGCAAGAGATTGCTGGAAACTCTGCAAGGTGGTGCAGATAGCTAAGCTTGGCGTGTTTTCTGCGTTCTTTCGGTCCAAGCTTATCCATAATTCCCCATTTTATTATAAGTGTATTTAGCTTTTATTAGCTTTTTCGTCCCGAGACATACAGTAGCCTTCCCGGATAGCCTGTCGTGTAGATGCCGTGGAGATAGTAGGAATAAATCCTCTTATCTCCACGGCATCTACACGACAACAAATGGGCTGAAGCCATCTGTGCCGTCCTAAACAAGTTAACATATAACCCGACTTTACCACCCCCAGGGCAAAAACAGGTATTTTCGGCCTATTTCTCGGCATTAAAAGACAAGTATTATGAAAACTACATATTCATAAACGACTGTAAGAGAACGGATTAAGCATATAT
>Ga0265295_1000509_pt1 | contig 78111 bp, 73 predicted proteins | sample Munlansysbiofilm_FD_192503 | JGI IMG/M metagenome (GOLD analysis project Ga0265295, IMG submission 192503) | Leachate microbial communities from a municipal landfill in Southern Ontario, Canada - Methane capture system biofilm | ecosystem: Engineered > Solid waste > Landfill > Unclassified ... | reverse complement strand
GGTGGAGATCTGCCCTATTTGCAGATTCCCGCCGTCAACGATGAAACTATTAATGCTCCAAATCGAGTTGGAAACAATATTGACGTCCCCTGTACTTGCGGAGGATAAGCGTATTTTTTGATTGGATCCTTCGATATTCATACTGTCTATCTGATTTTCGTTCTGCAACAAGATCGTGACGTTGGTGGAATTTTTCGGAGTCAGACCGCTAAGGGTTGAATTGTTGAGGACGAGCAACGGGGCGCTTGATGCGGAGACCGAAACAGAAAGGTTCGTTGCCCCGTTTATGATATAACATCCCGTACCCGTCACATTTATGTTTCCTGACGTTGCAGTGTAATTGCCCCACACAGCGTATAATGTGGTCACGTTAGGAGGTGCGGCGTCCCCTGCATTGTATAACTTGGAGTAAACGGTAGGACTTTCGCTCCACACGACGAACGCATTCTTTCCGGAAGGTATCGTGGAACCCGACGCATCCGGGAGGCCGGTCGCGTTCAGCTCGCCCACGGTCTTCACGAAAGAGCTCTGACCGTTGATCGATCCGCCGTTCAGGTCGAAGGTGATGTCGTCTGTGGCCGCGGCATATGCATCCTCGGGATATTCGAAAAGAGCGACGAAGCAGATCGCCGAAAGTACAGCGACCGCCACGACTGCAGATTTTGCTGCGTTACTTCTTCTCATCCATCTCTCCGAAGTCGTTGTGCGCCGCCCAGGTTTCAATAGCCTGATGTTATTGACGGTTCACAAACGCCACTAATTTTCACTATTTCTATCTGTTATATATAGTGTTCGATAAGTAGGGAGCGGCACGCGCTCAGATGCTTCGGATAAACAATTACATAATAAAAGCAATGTTAATAAAAGGGTCTGTAATCGAGGTATCCGATGGCAAAATTTTTTGATAGATTGGCTAGAAGCATAATCAAGTATCCCAAGCAGATAATCTTGGCTTGGGCTGTTATATTGCTTTGCGCCGCGCCGTTCGCTATCGGTGCGGGAGGAGTTCTGAAATACGATACTTCCGAGGTCGCCCTTGACGATTCCGAGTCCATGCAGGGGCTGGGCATCATCGAGGAATATTTCTATCAGTCCGAGGTGTCCATGTCGGCCAGCCCGATATTGGTCCTGGAGACAGGCGCCGACAGGAGTCTGGCCGGGAACTACTTCCAGGAGTTTTCAGAATCATATCTCAACGACCCGGCGAGGCTGGCGGGGTTCACGGACTCCGAAGGCGGCCCGAAGGTCGTCAACTTCATATACAGCGGAGTGAGCGAGAGCGAGTCCAGCAATTCCCTGGCAATGCTCTTCGTGATCTATTCGCCCGAGTTCACCGGCATATACGACGACACTCCCGAGCTCAGGAACTACGTGTCCGCCGCGTTGTCCGAATTCATGTCGGACAAGCTGGCCGATGGCCAGGTGGTCGCCATCACCACCTTCGTCACCGGCACCGCCGCGATCGGATACGACGCGGAGGTCGCGACGATGGAAGACCTGGCAAAGATCGATCCGTTCACCATACTGCTTATCCTTATCCTGGTGGGCCTGTTCTTCAGGTCCATCATATCCGCCGCCACTCCGCCGATGACGATAGGGTTCGCCTTCGGGATAACCCTCTCGCTGGTGTTCGCGCTGGGCCAGTTGATGAGCATCTACTTCATCACGGAGATGCTGATACTCGTCACGATGATGGGCGCGGGATGCGATTACTGCATCTTCATCTTGGCCAGGTACCGCGAGGAGCGCCGTTACGGGAAATCGCACGAAGAGTCCCTTCACAATTCCGTTGTATGGGCGGGGGAGTCCATTACCACGTCCGGGGCGTCGGTCATCATAGGCTTCGGGGCCCTCTCCCTGTGCTCGGTGCCGATGGTCAGCACAATGGGAATCGTGCTCGCGGTAGGGATACTCATAGCGCTGATAGCAGCCCTCACGCTGATCACGTCCATGCTCTCATTGGTGGGGGACAGGATGTTCTGGCCGTCAAAGGCGGAGACCTTCCGCGAAGGCAGCAAGGCGATGAACGGATGGTACGGCAAGGTATCCAGGTTCGGCGCCAGCTATTTCCGCAAGTCGGCCAGGTTCTCGCACAAGCATGCGAAGACGATAGTCGCCGCGGCGATATTGGTTACCGTTCCCGCGGCATACATCGCAACCACCGCCGAGACGTCCTACGACTTCACCAGTACGCTGAGCACAGGCGAGTCGTATGACGGACTGAAGGAGATCGAAGGTTACGTGGGCGGAGGTTTCCTAATGCCCAATTACGTCGTCATCGAATTCGATGACAGTAACGCCGTTGCGACGCTTTCGTACGATACAAGCGGCGCCGAGCCGATACCCCTTCTGACCTGGAACGATAACGGAAGTTACGGTAAAGTGGTCGGTCTGACCGGCCAGATAGGAGAAATAGATAACATAAGGGTCTCCACAAGCGTAGCGAAATGGTATGACGCATCCTTGGAGGACGACAGCATCCTGGAGACGGTCTTGGCGTCGGAAGAGTACGCCGACCTTACCTACGTTGTCTCTGCGTACCCGGACGAGATAAAGGAAGCACTCCTCGCCCACGGGGCGGCGGGGATGGCCCTGGCCGCCATGCCCACCGAGGCATCGCCTTACGCCACCGCCGCGCTCACTGGCATGGGCATGGACACGTTGCTGCTGGAGAGCATGCGCACTATGATCTCGTCCGGGTCCGCGGAAGCGATCCAGACGATCCAGAACTACATCGACACGCACACCGTGATGCCCTCGCTGACCCTGGCGGCGATGGAGTCCCCCTATACCGCGCCGGTCATGGACGCGATGATCAATTACATGGGAGGGGCGCTGGGAGGAGACATCGTGGCCGGGACGGGAGGCCAGCTGACGTTCGCGAAGGTCACCGCCGTGACCGTATCTTCGGCAACATCCAACGAGTCCATGGACACCATCGCCACAATAGGCGGGATGGTAGGAACCTTCAAGGCGGACAATCCCGAGGCGGTCAACTCATGGGTGACCGGCTCCCCTGCAGTCACGTACGACCTTTCAAACTCGGTCGGCGAAGAGTTCAGCTACATCGAGCTGGTCGTCGTCATACTGATAATTCTCCTGCTATTCTTCGTCATGAAGTCCTACCTCATACCGATACGCTCGGTTCTGACCGTAGTGATGAGCATCGTCTGGACCCTGGCCCTGACCCACCTTATATTCAGCAACATGCTTGGCATAGGGGTGGTCTGGCTCATACCGATAATACTGTTCGTGATATGCCTGGGCCTCGGAATGGACTACGATATCCTGCTCACCACCCGCATCAAGGAGAACGTGATGCACCTAGGCATGGACAACGATAAGGCCATATACGAGGCGGTCACGCACACCGGTTCCGTCATAACGATATGCGGTCTGATCATGGGAGGCGCGTTCGGAACTCTGATGCTCTCTTCGATGCCCATGATGCAGGAGTTCGGATTCGCCCTGTGCTTCGCCATATTGGTCGATGCCCTGCTGGTGCGCACGTACATCGTCCCTGCCGTCATGCACATGCTCGGCAGATGGAACTGGGTGGGCCCCAAGTGGATGCACAGGGGAGCAAGGACAGAATAAACAAAAAAACAGGAGGGGCCACCCTCCTTCCTTTCCGATTGTAAAAAAATTAAGCGGTTTGGTTCTGCGCTCACTCGGAGATGGCCGAGCTGGGGCACTCGTCGACGCAGGCTCCGCAGTCAACGCATTTGTCGGCGTCGATGACAGCCACGTCGTCAACGGAGATCGCCGACTCGGGGCATACGTCCACACACGCGCCGCAGGCGACGCACTCTGCTTCAATTATGGATACCATTTTGATAACCTCGCCACCTGATAAGCGAACTCCTTTAAATTCGTGACTGTTTCAAAAAGGAAATCGGGCGGCCCGTCTGCGGAGCACATCCATGAAAATGATATATGGCTGCGGACCGATGGGGTGACATGGAACAGAGACCGGCAGACTTCTTCCGCTTCGGCGATCCGAAAGGTGCCGAGGGACGCGAATCCCTCGTATCCATGAACGAGCATCACCGAGAACTGAGCGAGTGGGCGCTGTCCTTGCTTTCTTCAGACATCACTCCATTGAACATCCTCGACGTGGGATGCGGAGGCGGCATGCAGCTTCTCATGCTGGGGAAGAAGTACCCGAAGGCGCATCTCCACGGAGCCGATCCCTCTGACGAGGCGGTTAAGCTAGCCTCCGAGACCAATGCATCCGGCATCGAGAGCGGCAGGTGCAGGATAGATATGTCCCCTGTCGAAGACCTGCCGTATCCCAATGGGTCCTTCGACCTTGTGTCCGCCTTCGAGACATATTTCTTCTGGAAAGACCTGGACGCGGCCTTCGTAGAGATACGGCGCGTGCTTTCTCCCGGCGGAAGACTGGTCGTGGTTTCCGAACAGTATCCCGACCAGGTATTCTACAAAAGGAACACAGAATACGCGAAAAGGACCGGGATGAGGCTTGTGAAAAACGAGGACATGGTCTCAATGCTCGGTGCCCATGGTCTCAAGGCCGAGTTCAAAACGGTACCGGAAAAGAATTGGGTCTGTTTCATAGCTACAAAATATTGATTTTATAATATACTATATATTATCAATATATTGTATAGATTAATCTTGTTCGAAAAGATTAATCATCATGCATTACGGTCTGCCGAACATGGCAGACCAAACATCGGACCAGAAGAGACAATGGAAGAGCAAGCACCTGCGCACTGTGTGCGCGTTTGCCAACTCGTACGGCGGGCGTCTGATAATAGGGAACGCGGACTCGTTCTCTCCCGAGGAGGCGCTGGACGAGGCAAGGAACATTTACGACGAGATATCCAGGGAGCTGGACATACATCCGCACGTGCGCCCGGTCGAGAATAAAGGCAAAGCGTCCGTCGTCATGGACATCAGGCCCAGCCCCGAACCCATATGCCTGGACGGACAGTATTACAGACGCGTGGGAAAGGAGGACCGCGAACTCGTGGGGGACGACCTGGAGAAGTTCATCCTGCTGAAGGACAGGAGAGCGAGGCTCGATCTGCTGATGCCCGGAGCAACCGTCAAGGACCTTGACAGGGACGCGCTCGACGCCTTCCGTTCTATGTCGAAAGTATCCAAGAAGATCGACGACGCGAAGATGCTGCAGTCCTTGAACCTAATGCAGAAGGACATGCTGAGGGGTTCCGCCGTGATCCTCTTCCACCCCGACCCCTCGCAGTACATGGTGGGGCCCGACATCCGCATCGGCAGATTCTCCGCATCGGGGCTCATGGACGACATGGAAGTGGTGTCCGGCCCCGCGTTCCTTCAGCCCCGCAGGGCGGCGGAGCTGCTCTCTTCCAGATATCTTGAGGACGGCGAATACCCGATGGATGCGGTCGAGGAGGCGATAATCAACGCGGTGGCCCACAAAGACTACTCGTCGGGCGACCCCGTCAGGATCAAGGTCTACAAGAACCGCCTTACGATATCCAACGCAGGCGGGCTCAGCAAGAAGGACATGTCTTCAGAGACGGAGGGCAGGTCCAAACCCGCGAACCCCGGGCTTGCTGACATTTTCGCAAGGGCAGGCATGATGAGGCTCATGGGCACGGGAATACCGAACATGAACGCAGCATGCCTTAGGACGGGCATTCCCGGTGTCACGATAGATGCCTCGAAAGACGATTTCGCGGTCACGTTCATGCTGGCGCCCCGGTCGCCGGAGAACGTGCAAAGGGCTGCGGAGATCGAGGCTGAGCAGGAGGTCATGTTCTCGGGATGTCCCGCGATAGTGGCGGGAAAGGTCAAGGACCGCGGGACGAGGACCAGAGACTTCCGTATCTCCAGCCTTCTGGCCGCGGTGGGGGACGAAGAGGTCTCCGCCAAAGAGCTTATGGGCCGTCTCGAGTTCAGGCACAGGCCCACCTTCATGTCCAACTATATGGAGCCCGCCATCGAAGGGGGCTTCATCGAGAGGACGTGCGACAAACCGACCAGCAGGAACCAGCGCTACAAGGCGACAGACAAGGGACTGGCGCTTCTCAGATGATCAGAGCCTGTAGCCCCTGACGATCTCCAGAGGAGTCCCCGCCGGCCCCCGCCGGCCGGAGTCGGAGCCTTCCGGGCACACGCTAATGCAGATACCGCAGGGCGAAACCCCTTCGGAGGCCAGGTCGGCCTGTCGTTTTACGCAGGCTTCGGCATCGAACGCCCTCTCCGTATATGGGGAGCAGGAAATAGCCCTCACCGGACAGGACCTGGCACACATGCCGCACTTGTTGCAGATCTGCTTCTCCATCACGCGCCCCTGGGAAAGGGCCGCGTCTGTAAGCACGGTCACCAGCCTGATCCTGGGGCCGTACTCCTCGGTCAGAATGGAACCGTTCATTCCGAATGTGCCTATCCCGCAAAGATATGCGGAATATTTGTGTGAAAAGAATGCTGAGGGATCCTTCTGCAGACCTTTTATGCCCAGATATCCGTCTCGGGGCACGGCAGTTGCAGACCTGCCGCGGCGTTCGAATTCCAGGACTGCTCTTTCCGCGGCCATGTCTAGATACGAGTTGAGTACCTTGTAGTGCTCCCGGTACCAGACGGAAGGCGATGTGTCAGCAATGCATTTCTGGACAGGTATTCCGAAGACTAGGGCCGACCTGCATCCGGGCATAAGGGCTTTCGGCCTTCTCTCGGGAGGTACTGCCGATGAAACAAGCGGATCGGTCTCCCAGTCGTCCGAACCGCAGGACCCGACGATACGGATTCCCAGACCTGCGAGCGATGATACTACGGCGGCGTAATCGGATTCCATGGTTCGGAAGGAACGTGCGGATACTACAACTTTTCCATATAGTATAATTAATAACTTCAGCAGACCATCCTTAACTATGCTGATATGCTATTCCGGGACAGGCAACTCTTACTATGCCAGCAAGACGATACAGGAGAGGATCGGAGGCATAATAGTAGATATAGCGCGCAGACTGGACAACAACAATTTCAACCTGGCGCTCGAACTGGACGAACCCCTTGGGATCGTCTTTCCGGTGTACTTCGGAACCATACCCAAGGCCGTAAGGGAATATGTTTCGAAGATGAAGATCTCCGACAGGGGGGACCATTACATCTATGCGGTAATGACGTGCGGTTCCGGGTGCGGGTCCGCCCCCGAGGACCTGGACGATGTGCTGGAGGATGCCGGATATATGCTGGACGCATATTATACGCTGATAATGCCAAACAATGCCCTGGTGTTCATGGACCCGGAGGACGACATCACCGTGGAAGATAAGCTGTCCGTGGCCGAAGATGAACTGGAGGCCATCGTCAAGGATATAGAGGGGCGCAGGAGCGGGGCCATACGGACCAACCGGGGCGATTTCCACCCGGAAAGATCCGAGGAGATGAGAAATGCCTACGAGGCCGCCTGCGACACCAAGCTGTTCAAATCCACCGATGAATGCATAGGATGTAAGTTCTGCGAACGCCTGTGCCCCGAACGCGCCATAAGGGTCTACGGCAGGACGGCGGTCTGGGAGAAGGATTCCTGCAGCCTATGCATGGGCTGCCTGGACATGTGCCCCCACAGCGCCATAACGTATGATGGCATGAAAGTCCGCGGACGCTATCATAACGATTCGTTCTATCTCAGGTCCATAGGGATCGCGATGCCCTTCGGCGATAAGCGCCTCTGACGGCTGGATTTAAGTATTCAGTTTCGCTAGCATCATCTGCGGTATTCCGCAGAGGGAAATGATGACTTTCAAGGACGACAGAAACGTTCCCCGGGGCACGGGCAACAGGAAGGGAATGAAGTTCGAGACCATACAGCTCCATGCGGGACAGGAGGAGCCCGATCCCGCGACAAGGGCGAGGGCCGTACCGATCTACATGACCACGTCCTATGTTTTTGAGAACTGCGATGACGCGGCCGACATATTCATGATGAGGAAGCCGGGGAACATATACGGAAGGCTCACCAACGATACGCAGGCGGTCTTTGAGAAAAGGATAGCCGCGCTGGAAGGAGGAAGCGCCGCACTGCTTGTAGCATCGGGAGCGGCCGCGATAACATATACGGTGCAGAACCTGGCCTCGGCCGGCGACAACATCGTGTCGGCAACGACCCTCTACGGTGGGACATATAATTTCCTGGCGCACACGTTGCCCCGTTACGGGATCACGACCAAATTCGTCGATCCCCTCGGCAAGGGTGCGATCGAGAGATTCGAAAAAGCCATAGACGGCAGGACCAGATGCGTATTCGCCGAGACCATCGGGAATCCGAACGCCAACCTGCTGGACACAGAGGCCCTGGCGGAGGTCGCCCACAGGCACGGCGTCCCTCTCGTGATCGACAACACGTTCGCCACCCCTTTCCTGTTCAGACCTTTGGAGCACGGTGCGGACATCGTAGTCGAAAGCGCGACCAAGTTCATCGGCGGCCACGGCACCGTTCTCGGCGGGGTCGTCATCGAATCGGGAAAGTTCGACTACGCCCAGGGCAGATTCCCCGCCCTGGCCGATCCGGATCCTAGCTATCACGGCATGAGCTTCGCGAGGGACGCTCCGGAGGCCCCGTTCTGCTCCAGGATGAGGGCCATCCTCCTCAGGGACATGGGTGCATGCATATCGCCTATGAACGCATTCCTGTTGCTGCAGGGACTGGAGACGCTATCCCTAAGGGTCGAAAGGCAGGTGGAGAATGCGGAGAAGGTCATTGAGTTCCTGTCAGGGCACCCCAAGGTGAGAAAGGTCAACCACCCCATGCTGAAAAGCCATCCGGACCATGGGCTGTATAATAAGTACTTCCCCAACGGAGCAGGGTCAATATTCACATTCGAGGTGGAGGGCGGAAAGACCGAGGCGAAGAGGTTTGCGGACGGCATGGAGCTTTTCTCCCTCCTCGCCAACGTGGCCGACGTCAAGTCGCTGGTGATACACCCGGCGAGCACGACGCATTCGCAGCTTTCCGAAAAAGAGCTGGCGGAGCAGGGCATAACACCGTCTACGATCCGTCTTTCGATCGGATGCGAACACATCGATGACATCATCGCCGACCTGGACCAGGCTCTCGATAAAGCGTGAAACGAAGTCCTAAGGCATCGCACGCCGTAGCATGGGAGGATGTTGGATATATGACCCAACTATTGAATACCAGTAAGGAGGTCACACGTTCGATGTCAGATTTCGGCAGGATGGTCCCGGTGTTCCTCGTCCCGACAGGACGGAAGGTCGTGGTGTTCGGCGGAGGAGCCGTGGCGCTGAGGAAGTGCAGGCATTTCGAGGGTTTCAGGATCTAGGTCGTGGCCGAGGAGGCGTTGCCAGAGATCGCCGAGGTCGCGGAGAAGTTCGTCAGGTCCACCGTGACGGCAGAGAACGCGGGTCGGTTCATGGACGGCGCGGAAATGGTCATCGCAGCCACAGGCTCAAAAGAGCTCAACGGGGCAATTCGTGACGTCGCAATGAGAAAAGGCATACACGTGAACTCCGCCCACGGCGGAGGGGATGTCCTGATACCGTCCACTCTCCGCAGGGGAGGATTCACCGTCGCCGTGTCATCGGAGGGGAGTGCGCCGGCCTTTCCGCCCTACGTCGCGACGCAGATCGACGGTTTTCTCGATGGATCGTACGAAAAGATGCTCGGTCTTCTTGCAGAACTGAGGCCGGCGGTCATGGGGCAGATAGGGACGCAGCCGGAAAGGGCGGAAGTCCTGGAACGGATAATCAAAGACCAAGATATATGGGGCATGTTGCGCTCCGGTGACGAGGCAGGCGCATTGTCCGTCGCTAAAATGAAAGGAGGGTTGGAATGATAGTAAGCCTTCACGCAACATATCAATCCGCGGACGGAACGGAATGCCTTCATGATATCGTGCCGAAACTCGGCCAAGGTATAGGCGCTATGATCTCCGGCGTGCCGTCGATACGGGAGTACGTGACGATAAGCACGTGCAACCGTTTCGAAGTCTATGCGGCGACGGACGACAACGAGGAGGCGGTCGAAGCGTTCGTCGGGATGATAAGGGAGATATTCCCCTATGATACCAGGAAGATGACGTACATACTCGAGGATTCGGACAGCACAGGACATCTGTTCAGGGTAGTCTGCGGCCTCGACTCTCTGATCGTGGGGGAGAACGAGATACAGCACCAGGTCAAAACGGCATACGCGAAGGCCAGAGATGAGGGGCACGTGGGAAAGATGATGTCCCATCTGTTCGACCGCGCCCTGGCAGTGGGCAAGCGCGTAAGATCGGAGACCGCCTTGAACAGGGGCGCGGTATCCGTCGGTTCGGCCGCCGTTGAGCTGGCCACCGGAAAGCTGGGCACCCTCCGCGGAAAGAACATCACCATTCTGGGAGCGGGGGATACGGCCACCGTCATAGCCAAAAATCTCATCGGAAAAGACCCCAGCATTATCTTCGTGTCTAACAGGACGTTCGAGAGGGCCAACGAACTGGCAGCGGCGCTGGACGGCGTGGCCATACCCATGAGCCGCAGGATAGAGGCAATGGAGTTCAGCGACCTTGTGCTAGTGGCCACATCGGCCCCGCATGCTGTATTGAGGCGCGAACACGTGGAAGAGGTCATGTCCCGCCGTCCCGACAAGAGGCTCCTCATCATCGACGTGTCGCTTCCGAGGAACGTCTCGGAGGATGTGACCGACGTGCCCAATGTAGAGCTGGACACCATGGACTCGCTGGAGCGTATCGCCATGGAGAACGCGAACAGGCGCAGGAATGAGGTCAGCGAGGCCGAGAAGATCCTGAGCCAGGAGCTTGCCAAGATCGACGAGGAGCAGAGGGAGCGGGATGCCGACGAAGTGATACGCCAGATAAGCCTCAAACTGTTCGGCATCCGCGACGGAGAGCTGGAAACCGCGATATCCAGAACCAAATGTATCGATCCCTGCAAGGTGCTCGAGGACATGTCCAGGGCACTGATAAACAAAATAACCGCCGAAGTCTATCGCAACCTGAGGGAAGCGTCCAGGAACGGCCGCAGAGACGTCTGCGAAACAGTTGCAGAATTGTTCGGAGTAAGTGAAGATGTATCCAAATGTGCGTATGAGAAGGCTGAGGAAGAGCAAGAGAGTACGAGATCTCACAGCGGAGACGAGGCTGCACCCGGACGAGTTCGTGCTGCCGATATTCTTTGACGAGAGGCTGTCAGAGGAGAAGGCCACCGGTTCGATGCCCGGTATCAGCACGTTTCCGCTGGGCGGATACGACGGGATCGCCTCGGAAATACAGAATTCTGGGGTGAACTCGGTGCTTGTCTTCGGGGTCCCCTCGAAGAAGGACGCCCGGGGCTCCGGCGCTCATGCGGCGGACGGCGTGGTCCAGAAGGCGATATCCGGACTCAAGGAGAATTCGGACCTGCTGGTCGTAGCCGACCTCTGCCTGTGCGAATACACCGACCATGGGCATTGCGGCGTACTTGACGAAGTCGGTTGGGTAAAGAACGACGAGACCCTGGAACTCTATGCAAAAACAGCGGTCTCCCAGGCCGCCGCCGGTGCGGACATCATCGCTCCGAGCGGGATGATGGACGGCCAGATATTTGCTGTACGTACAGCCCTCGACGATGCGGGGTTCGAAGAGGTCCCTATAATGGCGTACAGCGCCAAATTCTTCAGCGCGTACTACGGGCCGTTCAGGGACGTTGCATGCAGCGCGCCCGACCGCGGCGACAGGGCCGGGTACCAGATGCCATGCGGCAACCGGAAGGAGGCGATCAGGGAGATCGCTCTGGACGTTGAGGAGGGAGCCGACATAATAATGGTAAAGCCCGCCGGGCCGTATCTCGACATCGTACGGGATGCGGCGGACATGTTCGACCTCCCGCTAGCCGCATATCAGGTATCGGGCGAGTATTCGATGATAAAGGCGGCCGCGAGGAACGGATGGATCGATGAGGACCGTGTGATGATGGAATCGCTCCTCGGAATAAAACGGGCGGGCGCAGACATAATCATAACATATTACGCCAAAGAGGCCGCAAGGAAATTGATGTGAAATGAACGACCGTTCTTCAGAGTTATTCGAACGAGCCCTTAAAGTCACGCCCGGAGGGGTGTCGAGCCCGGTAAGGGCATTCGGGCCCAACCCGTTGTTCATCGAGAGCGCCAAGGGCAGCAAGATAAAAGACGTCGACGGCAGAGAGTATACCGACTACTGCATGGCCTACGGGCCGATGGTGGCCGGACACGCCTGCGAGGACGTCCTGAACTCTATCAAAAGCTATCTGGACAAAGGCATGCTGTTCGGCGCCCCTTCCGAACCGGAGCTCCAGCTGATCGAGCTGATATCGTCCAGGGTGCCGTCGGCAGAGATGGTCAGGCTCGCATGTTCTGGGGCCGAGGCCACGATGCACGCCGTACGCGCCGCCCGCGGATTCACCGGTAGGGACGGAATCGTCAAGATGAACGGCGGATACCACGGTGCGCACGACTCTGTACTGGCCGAACGCGATGAAGGACACCGCAGCCGCCCCGGCTCCGAGGGAGTGCCGAAGGACGCCGTAAAAAACACGTTCATCGCCGAGTACAACGACATAGAGGGCCTGGCAGAGGTCATCGATGCTGAAAAGCCGGCATGCGTGATAATGGAGCCGGTCATGGGCAACATGGGAGTGGTCCCTCCCGAAAAAGGGTATCTCCAGGAAGTCAGAAAGATCACCAAGGAGACAGGCACGGTCCTCATATTCGATGAGGTCATCACGGGATTCAGACTGACCAGCGGAGGTGCGCAGGAGTATTACGACGTGACCCCGGACATGACCACATGCGCGAAGATCATGGGCGGCGGACTCCCCGGCTCCGCATTCATGGGCAAGCGCGAGATAATGGAAAAGGTCGCCCCTTCGGGCAAGGTCTATGCCGCCGGTACATACGCGGGGAACCCCATCTCCGCCGTGGCCGGTATGGCCCAGATCAACTACATGAGCAAAGGGATCAGGTACACGGAGCTGAACGCACGCTCGGACACGTTGAGGAAGTCTCTTTCGGACCTCTTGGAGGACAGCAAGATAGAGGGATGCGTCAACGGGGTCGGCTCCATGATGACGGTCTTCTTCGGTACGGGATCGGTCACCAACGGATCCGAGGCCGCAAAAGCGGACCGCGACACTTTCTTCAGGCTATTCAGGCACATGCTCGGCAAAGGGATATATCTGGCACCGTCGGCTTTGGAGGACTGGTTCGTTTCAGCGGCCCACGGCTCCGAGGACATCGCGGCGACGGCCGAGGCATTCGGTTCGTTCCTGAAGGAGGCGGTAAGATGATCGTCGGAACAAGAGAGAGCAAACTCGCCATGAGGCAGACCGAGATCTTCATAGACAGGCTCCGGGAGAGGTGCTCCGGGACCCGTTGCGAGGTCGTCACGATAAAATCCCTCGGAGACAAGGATCTTAAGTCTCCCCTCAGCGGGATGAGCACGGTCGGCGCTTTCGTCAGGGAGCTCGACGACGCGCTGCTGAGAAAGGAGATAGACGTTTCCGTGAACTCCCTCAAGGACATCCCTACCACCGTGAGGAAGGGCCTGAAGATAGGGGCGGTCCTGAAAAGGGACAGTCCGGAGGACGTGATCATGCCATGCCCTCTGGAAGACCTTCCCGAGGGGGCCGTCGTCGGAACGGCTTCCGTGAGGAGGGAGTACCTGCTGAGGCATATGAGGCCGGACCTTAAGGTCAAGCAGCTGAGGGGAAACATACACACAAGGCTCTCGAAGCTCGACAGCGGCGAATACGATGCGATAGTACTGGCCAAGGCAGGGCTCGAAAGGATGGGGATAGACCGTCCGGCATTCGTCCTGGACCCCGAGGTCTTCGTGCCTGCGCCCGCCCAGGGGACCATAGCGATCGAGTGCAGGGACGATGACGAGGAAACAATCTCGAAGCTTCTGAAGGTCAACGACTACGTTTCGCGTCTCGAGACGGGAGCCGAGAGAGGTATCATGAAATTCATGGGCGCGGGATGTTCTTCACCCGTCGGAATAAATGCGAAATACGAGGGGGAGGAGATCAGAGTAAGGGCGGTATCCTTCACGTACACGCCGGAGCCGGTCCGCGTGGACACGATGATCCCGGAGGTCTATATCATGGACGAACTGTTGGACATTGCAGACTATCTCACGGGTAAGAGGCCGAGGCTGAAATTATGAAAGGGAAGGTATACCTGATAGGTGCGGGGCCCGGGGACCCGGGGCTGATAACGGTCAAAGGAAGGGAGATACTCTGCGAGGCGGACGTCGTAATGTACGACGCGCTCGCGAACCCGGAACTGCTGGCACTTTGCAAGGAAGGTGCAGAGCTCATCGATTCGGGAAAGCGGGGAGGCGACCACCATCTGAGACAGTGGGAGACGAATGAGCTTCTGGTGAAGTACGCGAACGAGGGAAAGACCGTCGTCAGACTGAAAGGGGGAGATCCCTTCCTATTCGGTCGTGGTGCGGAAGAGGCCCAAGAACTTAGGGAAGCGGGTGCCGAGGTGCACGTAGTTCCCGGCGTCTCATCGTCAATATCGGTTCCCGAGCTTGCGGGAATACCCGTCACACACAGGGACCATGCTTCGATGGTCACATTCGTTACCGGTCACGAGAAGGAGGACCGTAAGGGAGACAGGGTCGACTGGAAGGCGCTGGCGGACAGCCACGGCACGATAGTTGTTCTTATGGGGCTAGGGAATGCGGCGACAATATCGAAAGGTCTCATAGACGGCGGCATGGCGCCCGATACCCCGGCGGCGGTGATAACCAGCGGGTCAACTACCGAACAACGCGTAGAGATAACCGAAGTATCGATGCTGGCGTACACGATCGAAGACAAGAAGATGCTCCCTCCGGGAATAATGGTGATCGGAAGCGTCGCATCACTCCGCGGGAAGCTGGGGGACCTGCAATGACGAGGATAGGATTTACAAGGCCGGTCGAAAGGCTCAGGGATTCCGTCAAGGAAGCGGAAGAGATGGGATTCGATGTGATAGCGGCCCCATCGATGAGGATAACTCCCGGAGACAGGGCGGAATTTGATAGAGCCAGAGATCTTATTGTTTCAGGAAATGCATCATATGCGGTTTTCGGTTCCGTCACGGCCGTGGAGGAATGCATCAAAGCATACGGCGAAGATTTCGTCCCGCTTTTCAGCAAGGTCAGGATCGTCTCCATAGGCCCGAGCACGGGCGCCGCCCTGATGTCCGCGGGCATTAGAACGGACGCGCTGCCCGAGGAGTTTTCGTCATCTGGCATAGTGGATCTTCTTAAAGACTCCGTCAGAGGGAAGACCGTGCTTCTCATGAGGTCCGACAGCGGTTCCGACGTGCTTTACAACGGTCTGAGCGACGCCGGAGCCGAGACCGTGAGCATAGCAACATACAAGCTTGAAGAGTTCGGTATGAACAGCGCGCTGCTCCATCTGATAACGGCGATAAAAGGCGGGAAGATCGATGTCATGGCCTTCACGAGTCCGATGTCGGCCAAGATATTCTATTCACAGATGCAGGCCCAGGCCGGGGTTCCCGCGACCGTCGAGATGATGGGGGGGCTAAAGGTCGCCGCCATAGGGAAACCCACTTCCGAAGCCCTGCGTTCGCTGGGCAGGGAACCGGACATCGTGCCGAAAGAATCGACCTTCCGCGACCTGCTGGAAGCTATAGCATCATAGACCGGGATATGATAATTCGCCATATCTTACGCAGGCCAGCAGGAAGGCATATGGCAGGTCGGGGTTCGAGTAATAATATATGTGGGGGAATCCCGCCATCATCCGGTCGGAGCCGTTTATGCAGGCGTATTTTTTCCCCGATGTCTTCTCGGCGGTCCAGCCGTACCCGCAGTTCTCACTGTCCCAGTAATGGAACTCATGTCCCTTTACGAGGGTGTTCTCCGGCAGCATCTGACCATTTCCCGGGGAGAGCTTCACGTATCCGAACCTCGTGAGCCTGCCGGTGTTGAACGTCCTCCCTTTGATGTATCCGACCATCGGCCAGAACCTGCGGCCCTGGTCTTCCAGTTCTTCGTGCAGGTACATGAAACCGCCGCATTCGGCCATGCAGGGCATTCCATCTTCAAGTTTCGAACGTATGTCCTCCAGCATCGTAACGTTGCCGCTGAGGGCCTCGGCATGGATCTCCGGATATCCTCCCGAAAGGACGAGGCCTCTGATGTCGTCCGGGAGCTTGGAGTCTTTCAAGGGAGAGAACCTTACGATCTCGGCGCCGCACTGTTCCAGCAGCATCAGGTTGTCCTCGTATGTAAAACAGAAGGCGTCATCGTCGGCCACGCCGATCTTCACCTTTCGGCTCAGTTTCTTTATTTCCGGTGTTTTGGTTTCAATGTCGGGCGCGGAGCCCGCGATCTCGACGATCCTGTCTATATCGATCGTCTTTTCCAATAACTTGGCCAGCTCTGAAAGTTTCGCCCTGAGCCCTTCGACCTCGTCGGGCAGCACCAGTCCGAGATGTCTGCTTTCCAATATCAGTTCGCTAACTTTGGGAACGTATCCAAGCACTTCGGTGCCGGTCTCGCGCTCGATCACAGGCTTCAGCTCCCTGTATATTCCTTCGGACATCCTGTTCAGGACCACACCGCGGATGTTGTTCCTGCGGAATTTCAGGAAACCGTCGATCACGGGTATGCAGGAGACGCTTGTGCCCTTGCAGTCGATCATCAGCACCACGGGCGCCTGGACCTTCTCAGAAAGATCGTACGAGCTGGCTTCAGTGGAAGCGGCCGCGATCCCGTCATAGAATCCCATGACTCCCTCTATGACCGAGATATCCATTCCTTCCGCCGACCTTGCGAACAGATATTTCAGCATATCGTCATCGCAGAAGAACGCATCTAGATTCTTCGACCTGGTCCCTATCACGCGGCTGTGGAACATCGGATCTATGTAGTCGGGTCCGCATTTGAAAGAGGCGACTTTCATACCGCGTTCCACCAGAGCCTGGAGTATGCCGCATGTCAACATGGTCTTCCCGCTTCCGCTGGCCGGTGCGGCGATCATGAATCTGGGAAGGTTCATGCCGAGCTCCCCCTGCAGACCGTGATGTATACGGGGTTCTGGGCCGTCATCAGATGGTAGCTGCCCGCCATCTTTGCTTTAGATATGTTGACGCACAGCGTCTCTTCTTCGAAGATATTAGGGTCCTTCATGCAACGCGCGGTCTCGGCAAGAGTCTCAAGCGTGACGGACGTGATGACTATGCGTACCTTCGGGTTCTTTTCCAGCAAAGCATCGACGATGTCCTTCAGTCTGCCCGTCGAACCGCCCACGAACGCATGTGTCGGCGCCGGGAGCCCAACCATCGCTTCGGGGGCCTCCCCTCTGACGACCGTTACGTTGGGCGTTCCGAACTTCTTGCAGTTGAGCGAGATCAGCGAAGCCGCTGCCCCGTCCTTTTCGATGGCATAGACGTGCCCTGCCACGGCCGCGGACGCCATCTCCACAGAGACCGAGCCGGTCCCCGCCCCCACGTCGTACACGACGGAATCGCTGCACAGCTTCAGCTTGGCTGCGGAAAGGGAACGCACCTCGCTTTTCGTCATGGGCGCATCGCCTCTTACGAATCCCTCGTCCGGCATGCCTATGGGATTTTTATCCGAGGCCTCGACGTTCTCTATTAGCGCCACGCAAAGCTCCCCGAACTCCCCGTCCGCCAGTTCTTGGGGTTTTCCGATCGTTATCTTCTCGTTGTCGGACCCCAGGTCCTGGCCAACGGTGACGGTCACGTTTCCGAGATTGTATCCGATGAGATCGGAGCACATCCTGCGAACCGAGTCGCCGCCGCTCAGCAGAGTGAAGATCTTCCTGTGGCGTTTCGAAAGCCCCACCAGGTTGCAGTCCCTGCCGTGGGCGCTGGTCAGCAATGCGTCGTCCCAGGAGGAGCCGATCCTCGAGAAGAAGTATGAAACCGAAGATATTCCGGGAAGCACCCGGACCTCGTATTTCACGCGGTCCAGTTTTCCGATTAACCCTTTGGTCCCGCTGTAATAGCCCGTGTCACCGGACATTAGGACGACGATCTTCTTATAACGGGTGTTTTTGTCGATATATTCTACGATTTTTTCTGAACGGTATTCGATGCACGTGTCGGCATCTCCCACGTCCACGGACTCCAGCATCCTGGAGGCTCCGATCGCCAGGTCTGCATCGGCGATTGCGTTCAGAACTTCGAATGTGATCCCGTCCGTGTTCCCGATGCCTATTCCGGCGATGGTCACGAGGCGTCTTCCCGCTGACGCAGGTTCGTGAATGGAGAATATTTTTGAAAGGACTTCCTCGGCTTCCACTGGAGATACTCCGTCCTCCTCGATCGGACGCCCGATGACGATCACTTTCACTCCCGCCCTCGCGGCGGCCGCTATCTTCTCATCAAAGCCTCCCGCGCTTCCAGAATCCTTTGTGACCAGATACTCGGCGTCCACATGTTTGAGCATGGCGTAGTTGAGCTCTTCCGAGAAGGGGCCCTCCATACATATCAGGTTTTTACCCTCGAACCCGAGGCGGGAGCATTTCTCCGCGACGGAGGGGATCGAGAGGACCCTTGCGAAGATCCTTTCCCTGTATCCGGGGACCGATGTGAACTCTGCAAGCTCGTTGCTTCCCGTGGCCACCAGGACGTTGCCGCTTTTGCCGGTAAGGTATTCGGCTGCCGATCTTGTATCCGGCACGGTGACGATCTCCTTAGTTTCCGGGCTTTCGGGCCGGGTGATGCGGATAAGAGGACAGCCGCTGATCTCGCAGGCCTCCTTGATGTGGGCGGATTTGCGGACTGCGTACGGGTGCGTGGCATCTACGACCACATCGTATTCCCGCATCTCCTCCGCCATCTCCATCACGCCACGTATGCTGTCGACTCTGACGTTCTCGCTTTCTTCGATCACGGTCATTCCGTATTCCGTGGCCATACTGACGGTGACCTTTATCCCGTTGCGGGCGAGGAATTCCGTGATCCTCCGTCCTTCGGTGGTACCGGCAAACACCAATGCTCTGCCAATCATGTCATTCATCTCCGAAATCTACAAGGAAGGGCTCTCTGACCACGGCCAAGGTCACGCCGCCGCCGCCGGTCTTCCTGACTATAAGTTCTCCTCCGGCCGAGGCGGCCATCGCCGCCCTCTCGCACACGCAGTCCACTCCTGTGGTGTTCTTTACAAAGTCGGATACCGAATATCCGATGTCCGGAAGTGCATTAAGCTCCGATGACGAGTAGAACACTGCCGGAATTCCCGTCTCTGAGGCAAACTCCACAAGCCCTGCCTCGTTCTCCTTCAGATCGATGCTCGCGACCGCCCTGACGCTTTCTATGGAGATGCCCGCAGCATCCAGCACGGACAAGGCCATTTTCTTTATGTCATCTTTACAGGTGCCTCTCCTGCAACCTACTCCAAGCACATGGTTTTTCGGGATTAGGCGCAGTGTCCTGAGATAGGGACCTTTGCCGAAGCCCGATGTGATATGGACTCCAAGGTCGCCGGTCTCCGACAGGTCCAGACAGGACGGCACTCTGCCGCAGACCTGATAATCGCTTTTAAGCCCCACGAACCTGCCGTCTAGAACTGCGGCGGACACGTCCTTTGCAAGTGCCATGCTCCCTATCGCCATCCCTCTCGAGACCGCAAAGGAATCGACCGAGAACTTGCCGTTGATGTCGGTCGCGGTGGTGATAACGGACTCAGCGCCGATCGCGGACGCTATGCGGCCCGCAAGGTGGTTGGCGCCCCCTATGTGCCCCGAAAGGATCGGGACGGAATACCTGCCCAGCTCGTCCACGCAGACCACGGCAGGGTCCGACGTCTTGCCTTTAAGGTGCGGAGCGACCGCCCTCACAGCTATACCAATGGAACCGACGAATACGATGGCCTCCGACTCTTCGAAGGCGGACCCCGCCCATTCGGAGATGGGAACGTCGATCCTCTCGCAAACTGACTCGCCCGATGTCTTCGAGAAGACACGGATGTCTACTCCGCCGAGGGCCCGGGATATCTTTACGGCCGTAGTGCACCCTCTGGCCGAAAACGCCACTATATAGATCATATCGTCCCACCCATCGCCTCGAGCAGGCATGCCGCTTCCGGAGTCCTGCCAATCATCCCGTGCTTTGAAGAAAATATGAATGCTCCGCATTTCATCCTTCCGCCGGTACGGTGGTTCATGTGGAATTCTATCTTTTCCGATATTATGTCCATAGTCTTTCCGATAAGCTCGCCGTCCAAAAAGTCCAAAGCATCATCGGTGGAAATGCAACCCATTATTCCGCAGACCGTTTCGGCGGACGCTCCTGCCAGCGCCGCGTTTGCGGCGAGGATCTCCATCCGGGCGTCCGCCTCTCGCGAATGTGTGTTCATGATTCCGCCCGCAAGTTTCACGAGCTTGCCCAGATTTCCAACCAGAAGGAGTCCTTCGAACCCCAGTTCGCAGGCGTAGTCTAAAGTATCGCCGACATAATTGCTGCATCTCACGGCCGATTCCGGATCCAGGCCTCCGATCGTTCCGATATAGCCCGCGCCGTAGTTTCCCGGGACCACAAGCAAGAATTTCATTCCCTCTTCTTTTCTGATGCTCATTTCAGCCTTTATGGTATCTATAATGGCTTTTTCGCTCATCGGCTCCACGATGCCGGACGTTCCCAGAACAGATATCCCTCCTTCTATGCCTAGACGGGGGTTGAACGTTTTTTCGGCAAGTTCTTGACCATCAGGTATAGATATTACTACGTCGAATCCACCATCATATCCGAGTGTCATGCGAATGCCTTCCAAGGCCTCGGATATCATACTTCTCGGTACACGGTTTATCGCCGCGGCGCCCACGGGCTGGTCCAAACCCTTCTTGGTGACCCTCCCCACTCCCGGTCCGCCGTCTATCTTTATTCCGTCATCCGCAAGGTGCACTTCCGAGAATACAAGATGGCCGTCCGTCACATCAATGTCGTCCCCGCCGTCTTTACGGACCGCGCATCGCACCCATCCTTCGCCGCGGGAAGCATCTTCCACGGGAAGGTCAAGGGCGATGCCTCTGGGTGTGACCACCGTCACCGAAAGAACGTCCGTGCCGTTTATCAGCATCTCGGCCGCCGCCTTGGAAGCGGCAGCTGCGCAGGTTCCAGTAGTATGCCCTCTTCTTAACATCCTACCTCCGATATTGATGTACATCCCGTTATCGCTTTCTTTCCATGCCATAGCCGATCAGATAGGGTTGGATATCTTATCCAAATTATAACAGTTGCCTTCAAACAGTGCATGTTGGGTATTATCAAAATATGTCATATCAGGTAGTTATGTTTTTATGAGTTGGGTGTTCCATCCAACTTAAATATCCGCAACCCATGCCTGTGCAACAGGAAGTCAAGGAAGTACTCGAATGACGGGAAAATTATATGGAATAGGCGTCGGTCCGGGAGACCCGGAACTCTTGACCGTCAAAGCGAAGGGCATGCTGGAGGGTGCTGCCGTCATCGCTTATCCGGTCAACAGGAGAGGGGAAGAAAGCACGGCCATGGAGATAGTCAGGGGCGCTGTGGATGTTTCCGGTAAACGCGTGATCGAACTGATATTCAGCATGGACCCGGACGACAACGTCCGAAGGAGATGCAGGTCCGATGCCGTGAAGGAGCTCGCCGGGATATTGGACGAGGGGCAGGACATTGCCATGGTGACCCTGGGGGACGTGGGGGTGTACAGCACTTATATGTACGTCGACGAGGAGATCAAGGGACTGGGATACGAAACCGAGGTCGTCCCCGGGATACCCTCGTTCTGCAGCGGCGCCGCGAAGGCCAGGATACCGCTCGTGATAGGTGACGAGGGCCTTGCCGTGGTATCGATGGCAAAGAACAACGAAGCATCGCTGGAATCGGCATTATCGGGATTTGACAACGTGGTTGTCATGAAGGCCTGGAACTCCATGGGTTCCCTTCTGGAATCCATCGAAAGGCACGGCATGGGAAAGAAGAATGCAACGGTCATCAGCAACATAGGTATGGAAGGGGAATACATCGGTCCCCTGGACCCGGAAAGAGAATACGGTTACTTCACAACCGTGATCGTGAAAAAAGGGAACGGTGACGGAGAATGATTACCTTCGTGGGAGCAGGACCGGGGGACCCGGAACTGCTGACGATAAGAGGTAAGAAAGCGATCGATTCGGCCGACGTAATAATATATGCCGGCTCATTGGTAAATCCCGCCGTCCTGAGCGGTGCGAAGAAAGACGCAAGGATTTACAACAGCGCTGAGATGGACCTGGACGAAGTCATAGATGTGATGAAGGACGCAGAGTCGAAAGGGCTCGCCACTGCCCGCGTCCACACGGGAGACCCGTCGATATACGGGGCCATCAGGGAGCAGATCGACCGTTTGGACCCGCTCGGCATAAAAAGCGAGGTGATCCCCGGGGTCAGCTCAGCTTTCGCCACGGCGGCCGTGCTGAAGAAGGAGTATACTCTTCCGGATATCAGCCAGACTGTAATTTTCACAAGAATGGAGGGCCGAACTCCCATGCCCCCCGGAGAAAAGCTGAGCGACCTGGCGAAACACCATGCCACTATGGTCATCTTCCTGAGCGTAGGCTTTCTGGAAGAGATGTCGCGGCAGCTTATCGAAGGAGGTTACACTGAGAAAACGCCCGTGGCCGTAGTTTATAAGGCAAGCTGGCCCGAACAAAAAATAGTTACTGGCACATTGAAAGATATAGCAGGCAAGGTCAAAGATGCCGGGATAAAGAAGACCGCTCTGACGGTGGTCGGAGATTTCCTCGGCGATGAATACAGCCTGTCTAAGCTCTATGACAAGAGCTTCACCACCGAATACCGCAAAGGAACGGAGGAATGAGATGAAGGGAAAACTTACGATTGTAGGATTCGGCCCGGGTTCGAGGGAGGATATGACGCTCAGGGCCACAAGGTCGATCGAGGACGCAGACGTGGTCACAGGATACACTACCTATGTGGATATCCTCAGAGAATACTTTCCGGAAAAGAAGTTCAAGGCAACCGGGATGATGAGAGAGGTCGACAGATGCAGGTCTGCTATCGAAGACGCGTCTTCCGGCAAGAACGTGGCGATGGTGAGCAGCGGGGATTCCGGGATATACGGGATGGCAGGCATCGTCTACCAGCTGGTCCAGGAGATGAAGGCCGACATAACCGTGGAAGTCGTTCCCGGAGTGACGGCGGCCTCCGCCGCCGCCTCGGTGCTCGGGGCGCCGCTGATGCACGATATGGCGATAATCAGCCTTTCGGACCTGATGACCCCTCTGGAGCTGATAATGAAGAGAGTAGACTGTGCCGGGCAGGCCGACATGATCGTGTGTCTTTACAATCCCCGCAGCAAGACCCGCAAAGACTATCTCTCCAGGGCAGCCGAGGTGCTTATGAAATACCGTTCCCCCGGAACCCCCGTGGGGATAGTGCGCAATGCAGGGCGCGAAGGACAGGAGAGGACGATCACCACGCTGGGAAACATCGATTACGAAAAGGTAGACATGTTCTCCATTGTTACCGTTGGCAACTCCCAGACATATGCGTCGGACGGACTGATGATCACTCCCAGAGGATACAGCATCTGAGGTGTTACTATGGCATTTGAAATTGTAAAACCGGAAGACATCGAGAGGAGGAGCATGGAGATGATCACTTCCGAGCTCGGAGTCCGCACATGGCCGGAACCGGAGTCTTCCATCATAAAGAGGTGCATACACACTTCGGCGGATTTCGATTACGCAGACAATCTGGTTTTTTCGGAGGAATCGGCCAAGATAGGCATAAGGGCCATAAGGGCAGGGGCGAACATCGTGACCGATACCAAGATGGCCTATTCGGGGATCAACAAGAGCCGTCTGACCTCTTACGGCGGAAATGCGTATTGCTTCATAAGCGATGATTCTGTCGTCGCCGAGGCAAAGGCCAGGGGATGCACCAGGGCCGCAGTCTCAATGGAACGCGGGGCTGCGCTCAACGGAGATACCATTTTCGTCGTAGGGAACGCGCCCACGGCACTCGTCCAGCTCAATGAGATGATAGAGAGGAGGAGGGTTAGGCCGGTGCTGATAATAGGCGTTCCCGTGGGTTTCGTCAACGTCGTCGAGGCGAAGGAGCTCATCATGAAGGCAGGTGTTCCGTTCATAGTCGCCAGGGGCAGGAAGGGCGGAAGCAACATCGCGGCGGCGATTTGCAATGCAATGATATACTACAAAGGCGAGGTGTGAACACAGGTAGTTGGATTATCAATCCAATATATTATAAACAAAGCTGGATATATCATCCATCACGATTTGGTAGCGGTTTATCCGTGGACTCAGGGACTTACGTTCCGGGAATCAAGGTGAAATAAAATGCACATAATGGAAGGATACCTGCCATGGCAATGGTGCCTGGTATGGTTCGCAATAGCGTTGCCGATCGTGTTTTTCGGGATAAATAAAATAACCAAGATCATCAGGGAGAATCCGGAGCAGAAGATGATCGTCGCCCTCTCAGGAGCATTCATCTTTCTGCTGTCGTCGCTGAAGCTGCCGTCCGTGACAGGTTCCAGTTCGCATCCAACGGGCACGGGACTGTCGGCGGTGCTGTACGGTGTTTCTTGTACAGCATTCCTCTCGACTATAGTGCTGGTTTTCCAGGCGCTGCTTCTGGCGCACGGCGGCATAACCACTCTTGGCGCAAACATATTCTCCATGGGGATCGCGGGACCCGCGGTCGCCTTCGTCATATGGTTCGCCCTTAGGCGTGCGAAGGTGAGCGTGCCCGTTTCCATGTTCTTCGCCGCCATGTTGGCGGACCTTGTTACATATGTTGTAACGGCTTTGCAGCTCACAGCAGCCTTCGGAGGGGCCGCGGGTTACGGGACAGCGTTCATAGACTTCATGACGATATTCGCCGTCACCCAGGTGCCTTTGGCGATCGTGGAAGGCGCAATATTCTCGATGTTCGCCAAATATCTCGCTGACACAAGGCCGCAAATCTTCGGGCTTGAGCCCAAGTACGAGGGGGCAGCATCCGCATGAACATCTCCAACAGAACGTATTACATGGTTGGATTTACCGCTATAGCGGCGATGGTCGTCGTGATACTGGCATATGGAGCATACAACGGATTCGAGTTCGCGGGCGCCGACGACCAGGGCGGAGACGCCATATCGGAGATCGATCCCAGTTATGAGCCCTGGTGGGACGGGATATGGGGAAGCTATGAGCTGCCCGGAGAGACGGAAAGCATGTTGTTCGCCCTTCAGGCGGCCATAGGCGCGATAATCATAGGATATGCGATCGGATACTTCCACGCCGTAGATAAGGCCAGGAAAGGAAAGTTGCCCAACAGGCAATGAGGTCTGATATTCATGTCGGAGCAAGTTCAGATGGATGTCCTCGCATACGGTTCGAGGATGGTCCGCTGGGCGCCGCTCGGTAAACTTCTTTATACCTTTTCACTTTTGATACTGGCACTGTTATCTGAAAACATATTCGTACCGATGATCACCTTCTGTGTCGGCATGTGTCTGATGGCATATTCGACAAATTTCAGACTGCCTCCGATAATAGGATTGGCCATACTCGAGGCCGTACTGATAATGGTCATCGGCTGCGGCATGGTTTCGATCCTGGGCGATCCTTCCGAACCGGCCGTATTTCTGAAAGGCAGGGGCGAGTTCCTTTGGATCGGAATACACATCACCGAAAACAGTTTCAACCACGCCTGGCTCATAATGTTCCGCGCGATAGCCGGAGTCACGCTGATGCTTTCATTCGCGTCTTCAACTCCGATACCTCATATAGCATACGCCCTGAGGCAGCTGAGGATCCCGAAAGAGGTCATCGAGATCGTAGTCCTTGTCTACAGGTATGCATTCCTTCTTCTGGAGAGGACGGAGGTGATGTGGAATGCGGCCAAATGCCGTCTCGGTTTCAGCGGGGCAAGGCGTTCCATGTCCACGACCGCTGGAATACTGGTTAACGTTTTCATTACTTCTCTGGAGATAGCCGAACGATCTCAGCCTGCGCTCGAAAGCAGGAACTACAACGGCAGTTTCCCCATTTACAGGATGCCCAACAAGATCGGTCTCTACTGGTTCGCCACCACGGCCGCCGCATGCGCCTCGCTATACATTATCGGATACTGCATCTCGACCCCGAACATGGCGGCAATACTCCTGGGGGCGGTCTGACGGTCTGCGACCTTTGTATGGATAAAGTGAGCTACAGGTACGGCAATTCGAATTACAATGCGATCGATTCTGTGGATTTCACCGCTTCCCATGGCAGAAGGACCGTCATCCTGGGGGAGAACGGGTGCGGCAAGTCGACGCTGATCTATCAGCTCAACGGAGTATACAGGCCTGTTTCCGGTACTGTGTTCTATGGAGATATGCCGATATCATATGACAAGGAGTTCCTTACAGAGCTGCGTTCCGACGTCTCCGTTGTTCTGCAGAATCCCGACGATCAGATTTTCTCTTCCACCGTCGAGGAGGACGTGGCATTTGGACCGTTAAACTTGGGCCTTTCCCGGGAAGAGGTTGGAGAAAGGGTCGGCCGGTCTTTGGAACGCGTGGGGATGTCGGGATTTGCCGAAGTGCCTGTTCAGCGCCTTTCATACGGTCAGAAAAAAAGAGTGTCACTCGCCGGCGCCCTTGCATCAAATCCGAAGATACTGGTCCTGGACGAGCCTACCGCAGGCCTGGACCCGCAGATGTCCAGAGAGGTGATGGAGATCGCTAATTCTCTCATCAGAGAAGGGGTCTCCGTCGTCGTATCCACCCATGACGTGAATCTGATCTACAATTGGGTCGAGGACCTTTACGTGATGCGGAAAGGACACATGGTCTTCTCCGGAGGTGCAGACGAGTTCTTCTCCGACCGTCCGTCCGTTTATCTTTCAGGTCTGGAACAGCCCTCGATATTCGGCATAAACCACAATATGGAGACGTTAAGAGGGATGATTCCCGCGTCATATCCCAAGACCATGAGCCAGATGGTCAGCAGGTTATTCCCTTCAGGATCCTCGGCCGGAAGGATATTCATCTATCAGACGGAAGGCGAGCGCATCGACCAGGATGCGATCGAGGAGGCCGTGGGAAAGAAAGGGATGCCCATTGCAGTGTACGGCCCCTCCGCACGCAGGTCGGTGACCCGATCGAAGCTCAGGGTCGATTTCTATTTTAACGGCATAGAGTGTTGCATCAGGGAGGCTATGGTAAACCATGATTCCCTGATAATAGTCGACCGGGGCTTGAAGGGGATCGTAACGGAGGCGGTTGAAGAGCTTAGGGCCTACGGAACCCGGATCAGTATCAGGGAGTTGGTTTTTTGAGCGCTCCCCTTTTCCGCACCGAAGGTCTTTTCTTCAGATACGAAGGCGGCCGGGGGGACGCGTTGGCAGACGTGAACATCACGATCAAAGAGGGTGCCAGAACTGTCATTATGGGAGCCAACGGAGCCGGGAAATCCACGTTCTTCTATCATCTTAACGGAGTTTTGAGGCCGTCGAAGGGCGCGGTGTTTTTCCGGGGAGAAAAAATACCGCACAGGGGAAAAGCTCTCAGGAAGCTGCGCTCGGAGGTCGCGGTCATGCTCCAAGACCCCAACGACCAGCTTTTTGCACCAAAAGTATCTGACGACATAGCATTCGGCCCGAAGAACCTGGGACTCGATGCTCAGACGGTAGGGGAGAGGGTCAGGGACGCCCTCAACATCACAGGCATCGAATCTCTGGAGGGTCGCAGCGTGATGCAGCTGTCGTTCGGCCAGAAGAAGAGGGTGGTGCTGGCCGGTGCCTTGGCGATGCATCCGAAGGTGCTTATAATGGACGAGCCCACCGCAGGTCTAGATCCCCAGATGTCCAAGGAGCTCATCGAGCTCGCGGACGAGCTGCACCATCTTGGAACGACCGTTATTTTTTCAACCCATGACGTGGACCTCTCATATTCTTGGGCAGACGAGGTCCATGTCCTAAGAGGGGGCCGTAATGTGTACTCGGGTAGCTCGGAAAGATTCTATGACGATACTTCGGAAGTTTATCTTTCGGGCCTTGTCGAACCGGCCATGTACGACATCAACGTCAGCATCTCCGAGCTTGCCGGATGCCCCGTTGAACCGTTTCCCAAAACCCTGCCTCAGCTTGTGGCCAAGGCAGTGCCGTCAGAGGGGCCAGGCACGGTCCACATCCTTCCCGTGGAAGGTCCGGTCGACCGGGAGATGTTCTCCTCTCTGATGTCCGGGCCCGGGATGTCCGCAACAGGCGTCTATGGTACCAAGGCAAGAAAATCTGCGGAGGCGTCCAAATTGCCGATAGATTATTTCTTCGGGGCCGACGAGGGATGCATAATAGAGGCTTTGCACGGCAAAGACACGCTGATATGCTGCGACAGGTCCCTGACGGATCTGTTGATATCGAAGATAGGCAGCATGTCCCGGTTCGGGACAGAGGTCCCTTATTCTCTGCACTGAACGTTTCTTTTTTCCGGGGGTTCGAACCCCTCGGGCCTTCCGTCGGGATATTCTTCGCGGCCGTCTGCGTACATGACGAACCTGGGGGCCCCACGGGGCTGGGCCTTGTCTATGATGTTCCAGGGCCAGACACCATATTCGTCATTTCTGATGTCTTTCATTGCTTGTCGCACAGCCATATCGTCCTTCAGGACCACCGGTCCGAAGGATGACATCTTCTGTCCGATGGGGGCCCCCTCAAGGAGCCACATGCGAGAAGCCTCGTCGCCGTTCTTAATGGGAATTTCGACTTCGGGGCGGAGCTTCAGGCGGTAACCCGATACAGCATCGAATCCGGCGACTACGGCGCTCCCGCCCGAAACGAAGTAAAGGTTGCGAGATACGTTTTTCTGAGAAGCGGGAACGGATATCTCGGCCCCCGGTTCCATGTAGAATTGGACGATCTTGACCCCGTGCTCCGGGTCAGCGGCCCACGAGCCCGGGTTGGGTACCGGAGCATAAATATCTCCGTATGTGCCAGCATACACGAAGATTTTCGTTTTTCTGCCTGAACCGTCCAGGTGGCATACGGTATTCATATCCTCGGACCAAAGCATATCGACCCTGTTCTCAGACCCCTTCATTTCCAGTGGAAGATTTATCATGATCTGGGTAATGTCATTGGGGTTCGGGCGGTCCTCAAATGCCAGAGGGTACATTTCGCAGTGTTGGTATTTGCTTGATGCGGTGACCCATTGCGCATCCCCGAAACCGAACCTGGACTGGTTGCCTTCGGTATCGAACGTGTCAATGTAGCCGGTCTCGGCGACGGTGAAGGTCTCGTAGCCCCAGTGGGCATGCATCGGAAACCCTGGAACCACCTTGCCGTGGTACATGCGGAAACCGTCGTGCTTCTTGTAGTCGTGGCCCAGGTTCCTCCATCCTATCATGTCCAGGGGAGGTGCCTGCTGCCGGTTGCCTTTGGGATATTCGTCTCGGTGATGAGAGGCGAACAGAAACGGGTCCTCCGTGTCCCAGTGCGAGCCGAAGTCTACATATCTGAGCACGGCTCCGGACGCTTTTTTTCTGAACAAGGCCATATTTCCTGATGGTAAGGATGGTTAAAAAGACATCTCCGATTAGGAATATCCTTAATAGGTGCCCCGTTATCAGACGATCATGAGTTCTTCCGACGATGAAGAAAGGGGCGCCCGCTTGAACAAGTACATCAGTGACTCGGGCGTCGCATCGAGACGTGCTGCGGACCGGATGATCGAAGAAGGCCGGGTGACCATCGACGGACGCACCGCCGTGCTGGGAGACCGGGTGCCTTCCGGGTCGGAAGTGAGGGTCGACGGCAAAAAGATATCTCCCGAAAAGGAGGATATCATCCTTGCATTCAACAAACCCGTCGGAATAACATGCACTTCGAATCCCGAGGACCCGGACAACGTGATCGATTTTATCGGATATCCCAAACGTATCTATTCCGTCGGGCGTCTCGACAAAGATTCCGAGGGACTCATCCTTATGACAAACAACGGGGAGCTGGCGGACAGGATAATGCACTCCAGCAGCGGTCACGAGAAAGAATACATCGTAGCAGTGGACAAAGATATCACAGACGGTTTCCTGAAGAACATGGCCACAGGGGTGCCCATCATGGGAGGCAGCCATGTTACCAGGAAGTGCGAGGTGGAACCCATCGGGGCCAGGGAGTTCAGGATCATACTGAAGCAGGGGCTTAACCGTCAGATAAGAAGGATGTGCGAGGAGCTTGGATATACCGCAACGGAAGTGAAACGCATCAGGATAATGAATGTCGAGCTGGGGAGCATGAAGGTCGGCCGCTACAGAGATCTTACAAAAGCAGAGCGCGCGGAAATGTACAGTCAACTGGGTCTTTGAGGAACGCAAGATGGATTATCCATCCATTTAGCACGAATTTAATTGAAAGTATTATTAATTATAACACTATCTAATTATTATTGCGCAGAATTGCCATATACGGAAAAGGCGGGATAGGGAAATCCACCGTATCGTCCAATGTCAGCGATGCGTTGGCCGAGAAGGGGTCGAGGGTCTTGCAGATAGGATGCGACCCGAAGGCGGACTCCACCAGACTGCTTATGGAAGGAAAGGCTCCCGCCACAATATTGGACCGGGTGCGAAACGGAAGCATGACGCTTTCCGGTTCGGTCCATGACACCGGCCGTGGCGTCTTCTGCGTAGAATGCGGGGGGCCCAAGCCCGGGACGGGTTGTGCCGGACGAGGCATAATCGCGGCCTTCAGCCATCTGGAGGCCCTCGACATCATCGGGAATTTCAGACCGGATATAATCATATACGATGTTTTGGGGGACGTTGTCTGCGGAGGATTCGCCATGCCCATCCGGAACGGGTATGCGAGAAATGTTTTCGTCGTGACCTCAGGGGAGATGATGTCCCTCTATGCCGCCGACAATATCCGGCAGGCGGTGGATGGATTCGCAGGCGATGGTTACGCAGAGTTTTCAGGACTCATACAGAATTCCCGTGGTATAGACCTCGAAAACGAAACGGTGGACAAGGCCGCCGAAGAGATGGGCACGGAAGTGATATTCCGTCTGCCCAGGGACGGAGAGGTCCAGAGGAGCGAGGCCGCCGGACGCACGGTAATAAGAAACGCACCGGATTCCGAGATGGCGAAAAATTATAGAAATCTGGCTGAAGAGATGTTGCGTCGTTCGGAAGATTCCGCCGGCGGAATGAGGTTGGAGAAAAACATAAACGAGGGAAAATAATGAAAAAAGGCATTTTATTCATAGGTCACGGCTCAAGGCTCAGTCACAACAAAGATGCGATCGAAGCCCAGGCCGAGGTTCTGAAAGAACGCACGGGCGTGCCTGTATGGACAGCATATAACGAGACCACGGAACCGCTGGTGGATTCCGCAGTCGAAAAAATGGTAGAATCCGGGGTAGAGGAGATAATCGCGATACCGTTTTTCATAGCCTCAGGACTTCACATAACAAGGGATATACCACGAAAGCTCGGGATACCGGAAGGTTCGTCCGGAGGAAGAACGACCGTTGCCGGAAAGGTCGTGACCGTGTATTTGGAACAGCCGTTCGGCGAGGACCCGAACCTGACCGATATTCTGGAAGAGAGGGTCGCCGACATCTGCGGGACGGGAGAACAATCCATCATCGTGATAGGTCACGGCTCGAGGCTCGGTTACAACAAGGAAGTCGTCAAGATCAATGCCGAAAGGCTTTCAGAAAGAGGTCACAGGAATGTTTACTACGGATTTAACGAATTCAACGATCCTTCGATAGAAGCGGCGATGTCCGACGCCGTAAGGTCCGGGGCTACGGACATAGCAGTACTCCCCCTCTTCATCGCTTCAGGTGCTCACCTTGCCGAGGAGATACCTGAAAAACTGGGTATTCCGATTAACAGCAATGGGGGCGTCAGCGGCCTTTACGGGAGAGATGTCAACATACACTACGCCATGCCGGTGGGAGACGATCCGCGGCTAGTCGATGTGCTCATGAAAAAGCTGGAAAAGTACGGCATATGAAGATATTGATACTGGACACGGTCCACGGCGGAGGGATCATAGCGGACAGATATCCCAGGCCGGGCGACAGCGTGACCTGCGTAGACGTATACAAGGTCACCCCGAAGGAAGAGACGGACCGCCTGAGGGGCAAAGGCTTCACCGTGTCCACCGAAGTGCCCGGAGGGGAGTATGACACGGTGCTTATGCCGATACATTGTCCGGACAGCTTCCTCGAGGGAGTCGGCTATAAGGAAAGGAAGTTCTTCAGCCAGGCCGTCGGGGAGCTGATAGACGATAAGAGGTTCAGAGTCGAGGTCACAGGGGTCAAGGGGAAGACCGGTTTCTGCTGTCTTCTTGCCCACATACTCACAGCCGCGGGAATGAACGTGCTCGTTCAGACCTCCAGGGGAAGAGGGGGATGGGCCGACGGAGAACTCGTATCCGAGGAGGTCGTAAGCATCGCTCCGCCATCCATGCTTGCTTTGCCGGACGGTGACTATGATGCAGTGATATGCGAAGTTTCTTTGGGCGGCTCGGGCAAGGCGGACATATCCTGTATAACCAATCTGATAGAAGATTATCCGATAGCGGCCGGGACCAGAAAAGCTTCCGAAGGCAAGATGTCGATACTCAACGGGAAAACGAATATCGTCCCTATGGGAGAGGTCGGGTTCTGGAAAAGTTACGGGATCGGCAAGGTGATCGGATACGGCGGAAGGATAACCGTCATGGGAAAGCCGTCACTGGGAAATCCCCTGAGGGTTCGGGTGGATTACGGCAACGGTTTTGAAACATCTTTGAAGGGGAGCTATCTGGCACTTGAGTATCTATATGCGGCGGAGATGGCGGTCGAGGTCTGCGGTATTCTCGGAATATCCGAATCATCTTTAGATCTGGGCCTGTCATCTTTCGGGGGTGTTCCCGGAAGGGGCGAAGTTTCGTTCTCGGAAGGAAGGTGGACGGTGACCGAGCGCAATCCCGGCATATCCGCCCGCTCCGTGGAGCGTACGTTTTCAATTCTGCAGGAAATGGGATCCCTTAAGGGGGCGGCGGCGGTCCTCGACCCGGTCAACAGAAAGGTCTGTTGCAAGATGGACTCCGAGGCGATAAAGAGGGTCGCGGCAGAATACGGCGTGACCATCACCGTAACCGACGGAACGGGGAAGATGCCGTCGTTACCGGTATCCGCAGGTCCCTTGATTCTGTTCGTAAAGGAGGGCTACACCTGAGGATAATCCATCCCCGTCCTAATCCCATAATCGCCGCAATGTATACCCTGAGGGACATGGACGTCGACGTCATCGTCGTCCATGGGCCTTCCGGTTGCGGTTTCATGGCCTCCAGGTCGCTGGAGCAGGCCGGCGTAAGGGTTGTGACATCGGCTATGTCTGAAACAGACCTCATCTTCGGAGGCTCGGATCGGCTGGTTGAAACCCTGAGAACGTCCTATGAAATGTTCAGACCGCGTTCCGTAGCAGTCGTCGGCACATGTGCCAGCATGATAATCGGGGAAGACATGGAAGCTTCGATTAAACGGGCCGGGCTTGATTGTAATGTGTTCCCTGTCGAGTCCCACGGATGCATGGGAGACAATACCCAGGGGGCCATAAAAGCTCTTGAGGCAGGCCGTGATGCCGGAATGATATCCGCCGAGGAGACGGAAAGGCAGATCGGACTTTTGAAAGCGGCCACCGCGATGGAGAGGGTCAGCGGACTTACCAGCAAGTCCTATTTGAAGCCCGCTCAAGGTGCAACAAAGCTCAGAGTTTGCCGTAAGATATGCGAAACCCTCTCCTCCGGAGGAAAGGTCGCCGTGGTCATGAACGCAAAAAAGGAGCTGGCATATCGCTTTTCTGATATTTTCATAGCCGTCGACGAGGCACGCAGGAAACTGGGAGGGAGCACATTCTTCGTGTCGAACACGGACATCGAAAAAGGTCTGCCGAGAATCCGCAAATACTCTGAAGACATAATGTGCCAGCTTAAAGAAAAAAATATCATGGTAGATGCCGTGGTGGGAGGACTCGACGAATATGCGGTGATCGGCGAAAAGATGAGGGTCGAGGTGGACCGGTACTCTCCCGACCTGACGGTCATAGTGGGCATATGCCACGCATACCCCGGCATCGGAGAGAACGACATCCTCATCACGGACCAGCCCAGGCAACTTTCGAATTACCTCAACGAAGGTTTTACAAACTCCGTCGGGGAGATATCCTCCCATTCGATGGTCATGGGCACCCAAAGGATAATTCCCATGGAGACCTCGGAAACCTTGAGGGAACTGGTCAGGGGACTTTGAATGAAAGGTGTGGTGATCGCCGGGACGGGAAGCGGTGTCGGAAAGACTTCGATAACCACAGGCATACTCTCCAGGCTTTCAAAGCAGTACAAGGTCCAATCTTTCAAAGCGGGTCCTGACTTCATCGATCCGATGTACCATACGCTTGCGTCCGGAAGGACTTGCCGGAACATAGATTCGTTCATGATGGGCGACGATATCATCAGGAACATAGTCGGATATGCTTCGAAAGATGCTGACCTGTGCATTGTGGAAGGCGTCAGAGGATTGTACGAGGGATTTTCCGCGGATTCGGACATCGGTTCCACTGCCAGGCTCGCCAAGGTCCTGGGTTTCCCGGTCCTGCTCACGGTAGATGTCAGGTCTCTGAACAGAAGCGCCGCCGCCATCGTTAACGGTTTTGCGGCCTTCGATCCTGAGTTGGATATCAAAGGGGTGATACTCAACAACATATCCGGCCGGCAGCATGAGGACAAGCTCGAAGAGGCAATCGGCAGATACTGCAGACAAGAGATAGTAGGAAAGGTGCGCAAGATGCCCGAGAGGCCGACCAAGGAGCGTTATCTGGGCCTCATCACCCCCAACACAAAGGATATGCCTGACATCGCGCCCCTGGCCGAGATGGCCGAAGGGGTGGACCTTGACCGTTTGATGCAGGTGGCGGAATCATCGGACTCCGAGCTTCCGCAGGAATGCCCCTATGTCCGCAGGGATTCCGGACTGACGGCCGCCGTGCCCATGGACGATTCGTTCTGTTTCTACTATAGGGAGAACATAGAATGCCTGGAGGCCTCGGGCGTCAGGGTCAAGACGTTCTCGCCAACCGACGGGGAACCGCTTCCCGATGCGGACATATACTACATCGGCGGAGGATATCCGGAGCTTCACGCAGAGGAGATCTCTTCCAACTCGGACTTCCTGGAAGGCATAAAAAACGTTTCAGAGGAAGGGAGGCCCGTCCTGGGGGAATGCGGGGGGCTGCTTACCATGTGCAGGAGCCTCAAGGACGCCGGTGGACGCCGGTTCGGGATGGCAGGCATATTCGATGCCGGTGCGGAGATGACCGGAGTACGGCACGGTCCCGCCTATGTGATGGCAAAAGCCACTCGTGAGAATCCTCTGTTCGGATCGGACGTCCGTGCCCATGAATATCATTATTCTGACGTATTTATCGAGCATGACGGCAGTTTCGGCTACAAACTTCTCCGCGGGTCGGGGATATCGGGCGGGATGGACGGCCTCGTAAGCAACAACACTCTGGGAACGTACATGCATCAGCATGCTCTTTCCTCGGCGGACTGGGCTTCCGGACTCATATCGAAGTGCGGATGATCACGCCTTTCCGATCTTCCCCATAAGTTCCTGCGATGATTCGATTTCGCTCTCTGAGATGCTCAGGTCACTTTTCAGGTTGTATCCTTTCGTCTGGCCCATGCATTCGACCTCGGCGGTTATCGTGCCGTCATCGGCCGCCTTGAAGGTGACCTTTATGGGCGTGTCGATCTCGATCCCGTCGGGCAGGTCCATCTCGAACTCCCCCACCGAATTTCCGTCGATGAGATCGGTCCTCGGCACGTTGTCGGAGCGCAGTGCGGAATCCTCGAATATCTCCACCAGAACGGAGGGCTGTCCCTCTTCGATGGGATAATAGAACTTCACACTTTCGATGGGCAGAGCTTCATTCCTGTAGATGATGTTGGAGATCATCTCTTTTCCGTTGTAATCCACCCTTACGCCGAAAGTCTTGCTCAGGACGTTTTTAACGGCGAGCTTCCGAGTATCGGTCCTGTCGACGGATTCCAGTTCTTTCGACCTAGCGAATATCGCCGCGCCTTTGGCTATAGACCTGTCGGGGTCGAACAGCCTGACCTTCGCTCCGGGATATTTCGCCGATATGCCGTTCTTGATCTGGGGCATCCTGGAGGAACCTCCGACCAGGATGATGTCGTCGATATCGTCCAGCGTGAAGGACCCGGAGGCCAGGGCCCCGTCTATGATCTCGAGGGTCCTGTTGAGCAGCGGGGCGGTGGCGCTTTCGAATTCCGCCCTCGTCACGGAATAGACGGTCTTTATCCCTCCGACGGTCAAGGTCCCTCTCGTGGACTCGGCGGTGGTGAGCCTCTTCTTTATGGATTCGGTATCGATCTCCAGCGTCACGGCCGCATCCCTGTCATCTTCTATTTCGGCCACAGAGATGCCAGACGATTGCGACACCTTGTTCTTGATCAGGGCGGCCAGAGCTCTGTCCCAGTCCTTTCCTCCGAGAAGACGCTCGCCGTCCGTGGCCACGGCCGTGAAGGAGTTTCCCTCTATCTCAAGCACCGTAACATCGAATGTCCCTCCCCCCAGGTCATAGACTATGACCCTTTTTCTGCTACCGTCGCCTCCGTAGCCAAAGGATATCGCGGCGGCTGTGGGCTCGTTGATTATCGTCACGTCGTCAAGGCCGGCGATCTTACCTGCATATTTGGTCGAATCCCTTTCGTTCTGACCGAAATATGCCGGGCATGTGATGACGGCCCTCTTGACATCGCATCCGTGGGCCTCGTTGAAGTCGTTGATCATCTTCTTCAGTATCGCGGCCGAAAGGGTGACAGGGGTGTAGATGTCGCCGTCGATGTTCACCTTGTAGTCTGTGCCGATCTGCCTTTTCACCGCAGTTATGATCCTGTTGGCCGGATACATGACGGCCATGTCCTTTGCGGGAGAGCCTATGATTATCTCGCCGTTCTCGTTGAAAAGGACCACCGAGGGAGTGGTATCCTCCTGCTCGAAGTTCTTTTCGACCACCGGGTTTCCTTCACCGTCGATATATGCGAGACACGAGTAAGTGGTACCTAGGTCGATACCGATGCAATAATCTTCCTTCATTTTTCATCCCTTCTTTTTCGTCTGTATCCGTATGTCCGTGGGTATTAATTTTTTCTTGCTGAGTATGCGGGGTCCGTTCAGAACGAAGCCTCCTTCTCGTAACATCCCAGCATCCATATCAGAGGGTCTTCGACCCTGAACGGGGATATGCCCCTGTTCAGTATGCTGCCCTCCGGGTTGCATCCCAAGGCCGAAACGGCGAAGAAGCAGTGCCTCTCGAACCCTTCGACGGTGTCTATGAAATCTCTTGATACGGCGCGGCGCAGATATTCGTTGAGCTCTGCGTCGATCTGCCTGAAATTGTCGCGGTCTATCTTCCCCCGCTCCCTCGGCATGCGGACCGAGGAGCTGGCGTCAAGCAGGACCTTCTCCTCCTCGTCGTTCTCGGGAGACTTGAGCAGGATGTCGCATTTGGTCAGAACCACCGCCAGGGGGATCGGGATCTTACCGGTCGGGGGGATTCCCATGGCAGACCTTATGAGGTCGCTCATGTCGGATACGGACCCGGCCACTTCCTGGGACGGCTCCGGTATGTTCTCGGCACGGACCCTTTTGTTAACATACGGTATCTGAAGCGGGTCGATGAGATACACTATGCCGGACGCGCTCGAAAGGAATGTTTTAAGTCCAACCCCGGTCAGATTGTCGGACGGCCCCTCTCCTGCCGTATCGAAGAATGCCAGGGTGGCGCTGTCCATCCCCTCCCTGTCGGGGAACCTCACATAATAGATCATCGGTTCCCTGAAATCCTTGATGTTCTCGTATGTTCTCGTGGGAGGTAGCTTCCTCCCGTCCTCGTAAAGACGTTTGTAATAGTATTCGCGGTACTTCAGTGTGGTGCGGTCGGACGCCGGTGCGACTATGGCATCGAACTCCGGCGCGAAAGAATTCTTCAAGTGGTTTATCAGTACGGAGATATAGTGGCTCTTTCCTGCGCCCCTGGCGCCTATAACTACGAAAATAATGTTCCTGCCCCCCTCCGCCTCCTGTGGGATGGGGCTGTGGCAGACGGGGCACAATCTTTTATGGACAGGCCTGTGGCAAATGTCGCAGACCCCTGTGGAGTTCCGTACGATATGCTGCCGGGTCCTGACCGAATCTTTTCCGTCCGGGTTTCTTCCCAGGAATGTGCTGTTCTCAACGTCGATCTCCTCGTCTTCGGATTCGGACCTGAACGCCTTTCCGTTCTCGACCTTCCCTGCATCGATCGCCTTCACGAACATCCTGGTGCACGATTGGTTCGTGCATTGGTAGTGTATCTCCGCGAGATCGATTGCGTTGAAGCAAAACGGGCAGATGTATGTGTTATCGGTCTTTTTCTGCATATCAGCCCTCCCTATACAGCGGATGGACGAACCTGAAGCTACCGTAGTCCTCGTCTTTTTCAAAGAACAGCCTCATATGCCTGATGTCGGTCCCCGGTCTCGCTTCGATCCTGAAGACAATGCGCCCTCTGCTGAGCCTCATTGGGACTTCGGACCTCCAGATGGCCTCTCCTTCGCTCTTTCTGAGAGGTATCCCTTCTTCCGTGCATACCGCCACGACCGGAGGAATGAACTCCACGTCGCTTTCCGATTCTATAGTGACCCTGATGTTGCCGTCCTTTGACCGGCCCGCTTCGGCGCTGTACCTGAGGGCTCTGCATGTCCCTGCGACTATGTCGAAGGTCATTCCGCGGGAGGTGATCTTCTTCCCCTCCGCATCGTAGACCGCGAATATGGTGACGGTCCTGCGGGGACGGCTCCCCATGGGCACTCTTATCATCCGGTCTTTAGAGTACGCATCGGCTGAAACGGTGATCCTTTCTCCGTCCAGGTCGTTGGGCCCGCCGGCCGGGTTTCCCGACTCTGTTATCACCAGGACGGCAGACTCTGCGCCCTGGGGCCACGACATGGTCAGAATGCAGTCGCTGCCCATCATGTCCCAGTTCATGTCCCTGAAGGGTTTCAGGTCCGCCACCAGCACCTCCAGGCCCCTTACGGCGTATCTTCCCACGGGTATCATCGGATACACATATTGGACGGCCCCGTCCGGCAGGGAGAAGCGTATCCTGCCCTTTCTCTTCTCTATCGGCTCGATCTTCGTCATCCATGAATCCATATCTCCGAGCTTGATCAGCAGCCCGTGCATCCTGATGCTCTTCGGTGAGGAGTAAAGCACAACGTTCTCTTCTCCCGTCCATTCTGCGGTGAACGTCCCGTCCGCTTTGTTCCAATAGACCTTCAGGTCCCTGACGGGGTCCGGAAAGACCGCCGTAGTGCCGGAGAATACAAGCCCCGGGGATCTGTCGACGCGTCCGTCGGCGGATTCATATTCGGCAACGAAAAGATAGTAATAGGTGCAGCCGCCGCATAGTCCCCTGTCTTCGATTACCGGCCCGTCGCCATGCATCTCCACCTCCTCGTCTCCCGAACCGCTTTTCCTCCAGATCCTGACCCTTTTGCAGTTCTTGGGCTTCTCGAAATACAGGCGGAGGCCGTCCTCCAGGAGGTCCACGCTGATGTTCCGTGCCTCGGCGAACACGGTCGCCGGGCCGCACGAAGCGCCCTCTTCCGAAAGCACGCCCCACCGTTTCGACATGACCGTGTAGTAGTAGTCCACGCCGGGCTCGGCACTTTCATCCAAGTAGAAACAGCCGTTGACCTCCGCAATCGGCACCGTCCTCTCGTCGACCTCCGGCGGCGAGAAGCCCTCTCTGTAGATGCAGAACGTGACCCCGTTCCTTTCGCCGGGGACCGCATACCTTATCAGCACCTTTCCCTCGCTGACCTTGGCCGATGCGTCAGCCGGGGCAGGGGGGGCGTTGTTGCCCAGAAATGACAATATCATGGAATGGTCGGGGCATCTCTCGGCCGCTGCGACGCAAAGGTCTGTCCGGGAACGGGCGTCGGTCGCCCTCATCGCTTTTTCAAACAGCCTGTCCGCCTCGTGCAGGCGCTTCTCCGACTCTTTATAGAGGTTTTCGATCTCCGGGTCTTCTTCGATGAAACGCTTGTAGTGCACCAGCATGTCCCGGGTAAGGTCCACGGCCTCGCTGTATCTCTTGAGCGTGTAGGATTGTTCGATCTTCTTCTTTCCCGAGATAAGATAGCTCTTTGCCGCATCGATCTTTTTTTCAAGGTCCTCCGCCGCAGGGTATGTGGAGTATCCCTCTCTGAGGTCCTTAGCGGCATCCTCTGCCGCCGAGATGAGGCCTGCGGAAGCCAGTTCGGCAGCCCTCCTCTCTATTTCGAGGGCTTTTTCCCATCCTGCTTCGAGGTCGAACCCGCATTTCACACATGCTTTGTTGGCAGAAGATTGTTTCGTGTTGCATTTGGGACACACAGTCTTGATTAGATGTCCGCATATCGAACAGCACATCACTTCGTTCCCGGTCTCCACGAACGCTTTGCAATGGGGACACCTTATCATATGGCTGTCGGATTCTGAGAAATTGACTATGAACCTCTTTCTTATGCAGAAATCCTCCAGGACCCGTATCGCAAGGTCTACATCGACTTCGGGGTCTGTCAGGTAGATGGACATCAGTTCGTCGATGTAGGCGCGGTTCTGCGGATGGGTGTACTCGTCCTCGATTATTTCGAATATGGGGGCCAGGGCCCTCTGGCATTTGCCGTATTCCGTGAGCTCCGAAAGAAGGTCGTCGGACTTCAGCGCGAGCTTGACCGCCCTCAGGGCCTGTATGTACGGGTCCTGTTTCGGAAGCACCTCCGGACGCACGTTGTTGACCCTCTTCTCGCATTGATCGAATGCGCTTCTGATCTCTTCCGGAGGGCTGCCGTCGTCGATCCTCCCCGCTTCTATCTCGAGCATCTTGTCGGATATGAGATCGTTCAACATCTCCGATGGGGTGGAAGCACCAACCGCCGTCATCGCCTGATAGGCCGTCAGCACGGTATCCGTCGCAACGTACGAGGGGTCGTGCTCCTTCACCCCCGACAGGCTCACCAGGTCCTCGGTGCCGACCCCGTCCCATCTGAATTTTTTTATAAGGGATTCGGCGGCCCCCGATACTCTGACAGGGGTCCCGTCATGAAGTGTAACGGAATCCTTCCTGAGCCTGGAGGCCTTGGATGCGAGCAGTTTAAGCGCATCGTCCAACTCTTTCTTCCTGAGCTCCGGGTCGCTCATCACGCGACGGATGTCCGGCAACGTCTCCAGATAGCACTGGGACCTGAATCTGCGCCCGGCATCGTTCTGGCGGTCACCGCTCTCCTCGGTCCACCGTCTCTCCATTCCGTCTATGGCGGCGGAGACGGACTCGGCCGAATAACGATCCTCTTTCAAGGGATTGAGGCCCAGCAGCCAGTAGTAGTTCTCCTTTCGGGCCATGGTCATCCCCTTCTGCCGTCGCTCATACCTATTCCTCCGGAGTTCACGGCGGTGGCAATGGTCCCGAACGTATCTCCGAGCTGGTCCAAGGTCGTGAACAGCGCGTCCTCGTCGGCAGTGGCGATCTGCCGGAGGAAAGATCTATCCGCCTCGCCGAAACCGACAGCAACGGTGGTGATCCCGTCCGTCCTGCACTCCATGGCCTGGGTGACGGCCAGGTCCCTGTTGCCCCATCTGCCGTCCGTCAGCACGACTATCATGTTGTTGCCGGCCCTTCCCGTCAGCATTCTGCGGGCCTCCTTGAACGGGGAGGCGTCCGTCCCCCTGCCCGCCATCTTCACTTTGATCTCGTCTATGGACCTGGTTACAGCGTAGCGGTCGAGGGTGAGCTCTCTGATGACCAGGTTCTTGTCTCCGAAGACTATGAGCCCGAACTTCGTGTTGGAGTCCGCGACCTCGGTTATGAATCTGGATATGGCTCTCTTCGCCTTATCCAGCGGAGCATCCTTCATGCTGCGCGATATGTCTATCGCAACGATGATGTTCTTCTGCAAAGGGGCGTTAGAAGGCCTTTCGTCGGGGCGTCCGCCCATCCACGATATATCCTCCGATAGTTTTTCGGATTCGACCGTCAGTTCGCCCCCGTTCTGGAAGGCCGAGATGCATACGACCCCGTTCTCGTCGTAGTTGTACTCTATCTCGATCAAAACTCCCTCGCCGTTGTTCATTATCCCGGATATCTTCATCCTTGCGAGGACGACGCAGTCAAGGGGATGGCGCGATTCGCCCTGTAGGGTGAAAAGCTCGATGCTGTCGCTCAGGTTGCCCGGTTCGATCCTGAAGGGCTTCCTGACCGAACACGGTACGCTGGAGTTGCGCTTGATCATTATTTCGTTGATGAACTTCTTTCCGTCTTCTCTTACGGACAGGGCTCCGAGGCTGTGGGAGGCCACGTCGGTGATTCCCAGGGCGGCGTTGCCGTTCTTCCCGGAGTGATGTGCCGTGAGGGCGGCGCCCTTTGCGACGGCAAGGTCTGTGTCCGCATGCTTGATCACTTTCCTGCCGGATATGCTGGCGAGGCGGCCCGGAAGGCCCGGGAGCCTGGTAGAGCCTCCCACAAGGAGTATCTCGTCTATGTCACCCCATCTCATCCCTATGTCAGCCAGCACCCTTTCGCAGACCTCCCATGTCGAGCCGAAGAGGGGTTCGGTCATCTCGTCGAACTGGTTACGTGTAAGGGTGTAGTCGGCGGAATCGTTCCCGTATTCCAGATGGGCGCTGACGCTCTCGCTTTCCGAAAGCTCCTTTTTCAGGTCTTCGGCGGCGACTATCAGGCTGTTTTTCGCAGACACGTCGTCCCTCAGATCGATGTTGAAATCGTCCTTGAACTTCCCACACAGATACGACATTACGGCCTGGTCCCAGTCTTTTCCTCCGAGAACATGGTCACCGTCGGTCCCCAGTACGCTGATGTTCCCTCTCTCGATGCGCACGACCGTGGTGTCGAAAGTCCCTCCTCCGAGGTCGTACACCATGACGGTCTTGTTGCCTGCCTTGTTATATCCGTACGATATCGCCGCAGCCGTCGGCTCGTTGACTATCTTCTGTATTTCGATTCCGCATTTCTCGCCGGCCCTGATGGTCGCCGTCCTCTGGAGGTCGTTGAAATATGCCGGTACCGTGACCACTGCCGAGTCGATCTTCTTTCCGGTCCTCGCCTCGGCTCCGGCGATGAGGTATTTCAGCAATATGGCGGAAAGGTCCTCTGAAGAGTATCTCCTGCCGTACGCTGTCATGTAATATTGGGTGTCTCCCATGGCACGTTTGAAAGATGCCGCGACGACGCCCTCACCTCTGGACTGCATGCTTTTTGCTTTCTCGCCGACGTTGATCGTGCCGTCCGGAGAGAAGCATATGACCGAAGGGGTCAGTAGACAGCCGTTCGCGTCGGGGATGACTTCAGCATCAGAGCTGTCTTTGTCGTAAAAAGCCACTGCAGAGTAGGTCGTTCCCAGATCTATACCTACTTTCATCTGTGCATCCCGTCCCCGCGTATGCTTTTGAATAATTTAATACTTATCAGATTGTACGAAATTCGTAAAATCTCTGTCTCCGATCCGTGTCTCAGGCGGCCGAAAAAAAGTATTTACGAATTCGGCAGCAGACGGGAACGATCATAACGTCCTGCCGTAGGCCCTGGTTCCGTTGATTATCGCGATGGCCGCGACGCCTACGTCCGCGAAAATTGCAAACCACATGCCCGCCAGACCGAAGGTGGCAAATGCCAGTGCTGCGAATTTGAAGCCCAGGGAGAATACGATGTTCTGATACGCGATGCCACGCGTCCTTCTCGATATCCTGATGGCCTCCGGCAGCCTTCTGAGGGAATCGTTCATTATTACCATGTCCGCGGCCTCCACGGCACTATCGGAACCAATGCCCCCCATGGCTACCCCCACGTCCGCCCTCGCTATGGAAGGCGCGTCGTTGATCCCGTCTCCGACGTAAACGAGCGACCCTTTCCCCTCACGCATGCCCAGGTATCCCTCGAGGATGTCCAGCTTGTCCTCGGGAAGCAGGTCGCCGCGGAAGGTCTCGATCCCCACGGCCTTTGCCACCAGGCCGGCCGACGTCATGTTGTCGCCTGTGAGCATGACAACGTTCTTCACGCCGAGGTCCCTCAGTTCCCTGACGGCTTCGGCGGAATCCTCCTTCGGTTCGTCCGAGATGGATATGTGCCCGCTGTAGGTGCCGTCGATCGCTACATGTATGCTCGTGGCGCCGCCGTGAGCGACGCAGGGCTCCACTCCCAGGTCCTCCATCAGCCGTGCGTTCCCCGCATGGACGATGTGGCCGTTGACCTCTGTCCTTATGCCCTTTCCGGCAAGGTTGGCGGACTCCCCGATCTCTCCCGGGTCGATGTCCCGTCCGTAGCGGTCTATTATCGCGGCAGATATCGGATGGTCAGAGCGGTATTCGGATTTGGCGGCATACTCCAGCAGGCAGTCCTCGGTGACGCCGCAGGGGTAGATCCCGCTGAATTCGAAAGATCCCTTGGTGACCGTACCGGTCTTGTCCACCACGACCGTGTCTGTAAGCGCCAGCCTGTCCATCACATCTCCTCCGTTGATCAGTATCCCTGACTTCGAGGCCCTCCCTACTCCGCAGAAGAATGTCAAAGGCACGGAAAGCACGAGGGCGCAGGGGCAGGATACCACCAGGAACACCAGAGCGCGATATATCCAGACTTCGTAAGGGAGTCCGAAGATCAGCGTTGGCACGGCCGCTACCGTGACAGCGGCGACGACGACGGAGGGAGTGTAATACCTTGCGAACGCGGTTATGAACTTCTCGGTCTTGGCCTTCTTGGCACCGGACTCTTCGACCAGCTCCAAGATACGCGCGACGGCCGATTCCGAGTAGACCCTGTCTGCCTTTACAGTAATGGCGCCTGTCATGTTTATGCATCCGCTCAACGCCGGCTCTCCCGGGGCCACATCCCGCGGCATGGACTCCCCGGTGATCGCTTTAGCATTAAGGGAAGAATAGCCAGATATGACCGTGCCATCGATCGGAATGCGCTCTCCGGGAAGCACGATGTAATGTTCGCCTACGGCAACTTCCTCCGGACTGACCGCCATTTCTTTACCGTCCCTTACGACCCTCACCGAGGTCGGCTGCATCTCCACCAGCTCGGAGATGGACCTCCTCGTCTTCTGAACGGCCGCCTCTTCGAACAGCTCCCCGATACGGAAGAACATCATCACTGCGGCACCTTCGACTCCGGCACCTATCATGAATGCACCGGCGGAAGCGATGACCGTAAGGAAGTTCTCGTCAAGCACCATTCCGTAGCGCAGACTCTTTGCCGCTGATATCGCGACGACATATCCCGAGATGACGTATGCGGCCACCAAAATGGCCGTGGAGACCGTCCCGTGACCAGTGTAATGCAGAGCGGCTCCCGAGGCAAAAAGGATGCCGGATACCAGTACTTCCGCGGTGCTTCGACGCAAGCAGGCGTCACCTCCTTACAAGACGCGCATCCCGTTCGACGCTTCTCACGGCTGTCGCCGCCGCCTCTTCGATGCGCGTCATCTCTTTTTCGTCGGCGTCGACGATCAGCTTTTTCGACATGAATATCACCGATGCAGATCTGACACCTTCGATATCGGAAATCTTCCTTTCCATCTTCATGGCGCATTTGGCGCACCCCAGGTTCTCGATGGTGAAGGAAGCCTTCATTTCACGGCCTCTTTGAGATGCTCCGAGGCCAGATCTATTATGGACTTCACGTGGTCGTCGCACAGCGAGTAAAAAACGAACTTACCCTTTCTGCGGGATTTGATGAGCCTGGATGTTTTCAGGGCCCTTAGCTGGTGAGAGACTGCGGAATCAGACATGCCCAGCGATGCGCCTATATCGCACACGCACATCTCGCTGGCTTCCAGCGCGATCAGTATTTTCAGCCTCGTGCTGTCGCCGAAAAGGCTGAAAAACTCTGCAAGCCTGAAGATATCCTCTTCTGCAGGCATGCTCTTTCTGACAAGTTCCGGCACGCCGTCATGCATCTCGTGCAATTCGCATCCGTATCTTTCCCGGTATTCCATAAGATCACTCAATTGATTATATGTTCAATTGAATAATCAATCAATTATAAAAAGAATAAGTTAGACGTTCATTGAGCATGTCGGCCAACCGCCTTAAGTCAGGGAAGTCCGATCGAATGCGCATAGCGCAGTCCTCGTCAGTTTGCAGCCGGACAGTTGATATTACCAGATGGGCGCTTTCTGCGGTCCCCATGCCCCCTGCCTAAGAGAAGCAGCCAAATGCCTATAGCAAACGAAGAAATGCGAAGTATGATGAACAGAAAACGTATCCCGCTTTCATGAACGCCGAAGAAGCAGCAGATCTCTGCCGTGAGGCCGTAATGTACATGACCGGTACGGGAGGTTACGAGAGACGTCCCGACGAAGCGGTCCGCATCTTCTCCCGGGTCGCCGACGAAGGATTCTCCCAGGGCACTTTCGGCCTTGCGGAGGTACTCATGGTCGGCTACGGGGTGGAACAGGACCAAGAGGCCGCCAAGGGCCTTTACGAGAAGGGCGCCTCCATGGGGCACGTGGAATCCAGTTTCAGATTGGGAATGATCCATACGGGCGACTATGGGTTCCCCGCGGACCCCGCGGAATCCTACAGGAATTTTCTGGTGGCGGCCGAGGCCGGAATGCTCGAGGCATACGCATACGTGGCAGAATATTCCTTCAACGGTTACGGGACCGACAGGGACATGTCGGCAGCATTCAAATGGTTCCTCCGATCGGCCGAAGCCAACGACGCGGTGTCCATGTTCAAGGCGGGATACATGTACGAAGAGGGCGTCGGAACTGAAAAGGACCAGGAAAAGGCCTCCGAATTGTTCAGAAGCTCTGCGGAAGCGGGTCTTCCGGAGGCCCAGATGAAGATGGCGGACCTTTCGTTCTCCGGCAAGGTCCCCGGAGGGGAAGAGGAGGCGTTCAAATGGTACCGGATGGCCGCAGATGCCGGCATCACCGCCGCGAAGGTCAGCATGGGAACGATGTACTACGAGGGCCGCGGTGTCCCGAAGGACATGGAGAAGGCTTACGAGATGTACTCGTGCGCCTCGGAAGACGGGGACCCCGACGCATCCTTCCTGAAAGGCAGGATGGAGATACACGGTACCGGCACCGACTGCGACCCTGAAAAGGGAATAAGGTCAATGTCCAAGGCGGCGGAGCAGGGCAGCGAGGAGGCAAAGCAACTGCTGGAACAGCTTCGCAGAGCTCAGAACACCCAGTTCGTCCGCTTCGACGGGGACGGGGAATGATCAATCTTCGCAGTACTGGAAATCAGACTTGGAGGCGCCGCAGTCGGGACAGACCCAGTCATCTGGCAGCTCGCCGAAGGGAACACCCTCCTTCTCTTCGTCATATATGTAACCGCATAGAAGGCACTCGTACTTCATGACCGGTCCGATGAGTTATCACTTTATTTATTTTTAGTATCCTTGGGGCCCATAATCGGGTCAGGTGCGCAGGGAAGGGTCGCGGTCGACCTTCTCCGCATCTGAAACTTCGGACGGGTCGACGTCCGAATATCTGATATCCGAATCCTTTACGACGAATGAAAGCAGCACGGCCACCGCGGATATGGCTATGGCCAACAGCAGGGCGGCAGAGTATCCGCTGGTGAACTCGGGTATGCTCAGCATCGAGAAGCTCGTCCCCGGGGCCCCGGACATGATGGAGAAGAAAGCCGCGAAAAGGGCAGTCCCCAGACCGCAGCCCAGATAGATGAACATGGACATGACGGACGAGGCCATCCCCTCATTTCCTCTGGGTGCGTGCTCTACCACGCGCCCCGCCATCGGCCCTCCGGCGAGGCCCCATGATACCCCCATGAGGACGACCACCGGCACCAGCATCCAAAGTCCGAAGTCCATGTTCATGAGCCACAGCAGCACGTTGAACCCCAGAAGGCACAGGGATGCCCAAACGGCAAACCATCTTCTCCCCTTCCGGTCGGACAACCTGCCGAGGGGAAGGCATATAACGGCGGTGATTGCCGAAGGGATCAGCAGATAAAGCCCGGTCTGGCTGGGAGAGAAACCGAGGCTCAGGTCCATGTAGAAAGGGATCAGATAGAATATCCCCATGTATGCAAGGTTGTAGAGCAGGAACGCCAGGATCATCAGGTTGAAAGCCCCGGCCTTGAATATCCTGACGTCGATGAGGGGCAGGTGGAACTTCAACTCCCTAAGGGCGAACAGTGCCAGCAAGATCAGGCACGCTGCCATGGAAGCGGCGAAATGCAATCCGGCGGTGGGATCCGCGCTTATCTCCAGGCCATATATGGCCGCCGCTATGGAGCCGAACAGCAATGCAGTCCCCGGGAAATCCAAGGATCTTTTCTCCGTGGGGCCGTCTTTGGGCATGGCGTACATCGCAATCGCTATCGCCGCTATGCCGATGGGGATGTTTATCAGGAATATCCAGTGCCATGAAAGCAGGTCCGTGACTATCCCTCCCATCGCGGGACCTATGGTGTATCCCAGCGCGCTGCCGAGAGTGGTCACGCTCAGGGCGAGGCCCAGCTTGCTTCTTGAGACGTACTTCACACATATCATCGGTGAGGCCGCGGCCATCATGGCTCCCCCTATGCCCTGGACGACCCTGGAGACCAGCAGCATGCCCAGCGAGTCCGAGATTCCGCAGAAAAGCGACGCCAGGGTGAATATTGCGAAACCGGACACGAAGACCTTCCGTATCGCCCCGCGGTCGGCTATCCTCCCGAAGAACAGGATCAGGCCAGCCAGCATCATGAAGTACACAACGGTGACCCAGGATGCGGAAGCGGTGTCCGTTCCGAGGCTGGTTGCGATGGACGGCAGAGCTACGTATACGACGCTTCCGTCCATGCCGTCCATGAGCACGGCTACCGCCACCGCAAGAAGCAGCAGTTTCTCAGATCGCACACGCGGATCGCCCATGGAGGTCCGAAAGCGAGGTCGCGTTTATTATAATGATTGGTCCAGGTCCAGAAGTCCTGTAAGATCGGAGATGATGCGGTCCGCTTCGATCTCCCCGCCGACCCCGTGGCGGTCGACCAAAATCTTGCCGATCCCCGCGCGTTCGGCCGCCGTGATGTCGTCCGGGCTGTCCCCGATGTAGACGCATTCCGAAGGCCGGGCGCCGAGATTTCTGATGCAGAAATTGATCGGATACGGGTCGGGCTTCGGGAGCAGCGAGTTCTCGTACCCTATAACCGTGCCGAAGTGCCCTCTGAGCCCGTTGTTCTCAAGAATGTCGTAAATGTACGATTCATAGGACCCGGAAACGATGGCCATCCTCTTTCCCGAGTCTGCCAGTTTTTCAATGCACTCCGCGGTTTCCGGGAAAGGCACGGCGGTGTCGACGACAGAGTTCTCGGCCTCTTTCATGAACTCTGCCACGAACTCCCGGTACTTGCACGGGCAGCCTGGATAATGTTTTTCAAAGATCGCATGAAGTGGTGTCCTGATATACTGATAATATTTCGAAGGGTCGTAGGCCATCCCGAATATCCTGAAGGCCTTTCTGTAGCACGCCTCGTACCCGCCGCGAGTGTCGAAGAGAGTGTTATCGAAATCGAATATGTATGTGCTGTATCTCAAAACAGTTCCCTCAAGCCCTCTATGCGGTATGTGCATCTGCAGTCCTCGCCCAGGCCGTTGCGGTCCACAAGGGCCCCGTCTATCCCGAAGGCCTCCGCGGCCATCATATCGGTCTCCCCGTCTCCCACGAAGAGCACCTCGTCCTTGCGTATGTCGTAATGGGCCATGCAGACCTTCAGGCATTCCGGGTCGGGCTTCTGCTTCGTAACGTCGTCATACCCGACCACGCGGTCGATGTACTGTATGAGCCTGTGGATCGTCAGGACGTTCTTCGCCCTTTTGCTGGAGCTGCGGGTGGCTATGCATATCGGGAGGCCCTCGTCGGCGATCCTCTGCAAAGCGTACCTGGTCTCGGGAAACGGGAAACTGTTGGGGTCGAGCGAAACGCGGTATTCGTCGAACATGACCTCTTCGAACGTCTTGTAATCTATCTCAGGAGACTCGAACCTGCTGTACGTTGCGTACAGAGGCTCCCGGGTGAACCCCGGAAGACAAGACTCGTCGTACAGGAAGCCCAGTTTGTCGAGGGCCTTCCTGTAGCATACTATGAGTCCGTTGGTGGAATCCACGAGGGTGCCGTCGAGGTCGAAGATGTAAAGCGAATATCCCTTCATTTTCGATAGGGACGGCTTAGCCGATATTCAGTTTTTCCTACAGGTCTAGCCTTGCGGGAGCATCACCGTATCCGGGGCGCGGCGGCCCGAGGGCGCCGCGTCGGGATCACTGGCCCCTTTCCGCCATCCTCGTTCCGCGGAGGGAGAGCTCTTCTTTGCTTATTCCGACCATCGCCTCGCCGATGTCATAAGACACTTCCGCTATGATTTCGGGTTTGTCATAGTCGGCCACGGCCTTCACGATGGCAGAGGCGCGTTTCGCCGGGTCTCCGGACCTGAATATCCCGGACCCCACGAAGACGCCGTCGGAACCGAGCTGCATCATCAGGGCGGCGTCGGAAGGTGTCGCCACTCCGCCGGCGGCGAAATTCACTACGGGCAGCTTCCCGTTCTCGTGCACGTACTTTACCAGGTCCAACGGGACCTGCATGTCTTTCGCGGCCTCGTAAAGCTCGTCGTCCAGTATCGACCTGATGTAGCGTATCTCCGAATTGATCATGCGCATGTGGCTGACCGCCTGGACTATGTCCCCCGTCCCGGCTTCGCCTTTTGTGCGTATCATCGCGGCCCCCTCGGCTATCCTCCTCAGCGCTTCCCCGAGGTCCCTTGCGCCGCAGACGAACGGAGCGTCGAAAGCGAACTTGTCGATGTGGTAGACGTCGTCGGCAGGCGAGAGCACCTCGCTTTCGTCGATACAGTCGATGCCTATCGCCTGAAGTACCTGGGCCTCGACGAAGTGTCCTATGCGGCATTTCGCCATCACAGGTATGGAAACGGCCTCCTGGATGGACTTTATCATCTTCGGATCGCTCATTCTCGACACTCCGCCTTCGGCGCGGATGTCCGCCGGTACGCGTTCCAAGGCCATGACCGCGCAGGCGCCTGCTTTCTCGGCGATCTTCGCCTGTTCGGGAGTGGTGACGTCCATTATCACTCCGCCGGCCAGTTTCCTTGCGAATCCTATGTTGATCTCGTACCTCTCATTGTCCATGAAATCACCTTTTTCCATTTTGGCGTTTCCCCATTAGTAGAAGGTATACTTAATATCATCTAAGAACATAATTGTACATTATCACCTCGATTTTCTAAACAAGCCGCCGACCGACGGCCTTCTTGGGCATACTGCGGCGCACCCGGTCCCCGATCGTCCTGGCGTCCGCGCATGTTTATTAACGACAGGCCCGCTTCGACTCGTATCATGAAGACCGATATCGAGATCGCATACGAGGCTGAAGCGGAACCGATCACGGATATAGCATCAAAACTCGGACTCGGCTACGAGGAAATAAGTCCTTACGGCAGATACATGGCGAAGGTGCCTCTGGACGTTCTGAAGCGTTTTGAAAGGAACGAAAACGGCAAGCTGATAATGGTCACTGCCGTAACGCCCACTCCCGCCGGGGAAGGAAAGACCGTCACGACCATCGGGCTGATACAGGGTCTCGGGAAGATAGGTAAAAAAGTGGTCGGTGCCCTTAGGGAACCGTCGCTTGGCCCGGTGTTCGGCATCAAAGGCGGCGCCACCGGAGGAGGGAAGTCCCAGGTCTATCCTATGTGGAACATAGACCTTCACTTTACGGGAGATATCCATGCCGTTTCCGCGGCGCACAATCTTCTTTCTGCCGTGGTCGAGAATCATCTTGTAAAGGGCAACGATCTTAACATCGACCCTACAAGGGTGGTTCTGAAAAAGGCCATGGACATGAACGCAAGGGAGCTCAGAAACGTCATTGTCGGCCTGGGCGGCCGTACCGTCGGAGGGATCCCCCACGAGAGCGGTTTCCTGATAACATCCGCTTCCGAGATCTCAGCGATACTGGCGCTGTCCACCGGATACGAAGACCTCCGTGCAAGGCTCGAGAGGATCGTGGTGGCGTACAACATGGACGGGGAGCCGGTGACGGCAGGGAGCCTCGGATGCGTCGGAGGCATGATGGTCCTGCTGAAGGACGCAATATGTCCCAACCTGGTGCAGACCCTTGAGGGCGAGCCCGTGTTCGTCCACGGGTTCCCGTTCGCGAACATCGCCCATGGCGCCAACAGCATATTGGCCACCCGGTCGGCCCTGAAGATGGGAGAATATGTGGTGACCGAGGCGGGATTCGCTTCCGATTTGGGAGGGGAGAAGTTCATGGACATCGTGTGCAGGCAGTCCGGGCTGTCCCCCGATTGTGTGGTCATTGTAGCCTCGGTACGTGCGCTCATGATGCATGGGGGCGCAGATCTGAAGGACGAGGGGACCATGACGCTGGAAAGCCTGAAAAAGGGGCTGATCAACCTGGACAGGCACATAGAGAACATGAAACTCTACGGCGTTCCGTTGGTGGTGAGCATCAACAGGTTTGAATCGGACACCGAAGAACAGGCTGAAATTATAGGTGCCAGATGTAAAGAGCTTGGTGTCAGGTGCGTCCAATCCGAGGCATTCCTGAAGGGAGGAGAGGGGGCAGTGGACCTTGCCGAGGCGGTCGTCGAGCAGTGCGGCAGGTCCAAGGACTTTAATTTCCTGTACAAGGAGGATGCGTCTCTAAAATCTAAGATAGAGACCATAGCGACCAGGATATACGGCGCCGGCACGGTGTCGTACTCGGCCGCCGCCGACAAGGCCCTTTCCGAGCTCGAGAAACGCGGTTTCGGGAAACTGCCGGTCTGCATAGCTAAGACACAGGCGTCCGTGACGGACAACGCGAAGATCAAAGGTGCGCCCAGGGGCTGGGACCTCAACGTCAGGGAGGTCCAGCTATCTGCAGGTGCCGGGTTCGTGGTCCCGGTATGCGGTTCGATGACCCTTATGCCGGGCCTACCCTCGGTACCGGCCGCGATGCGAATGGACCTTATGCCGGACGGAAAGATAGCGGGTCTGAAGTAAAGGTCATCTCCCGTCGGCCATGTCGTACCAGCGGTCCGCCTCGTCACGATCGACCTGGACCCCGTCACCGGCGGTGTACATGTTCCCCAGAAGTATCTGTGCGCCTTTGTTGCCGTTCATAGCCGCAGACACGAGCCAATCTACGGCGGTGCTGACGTCCTTCCTGACCCCGCAGCCGGTCTTGTAGAACTGACCCAGCACGAACTGTGCTTCCGCATGTCCGCGCTTTGCGGCCATGGAGACCCATTTTGCGGACTCTTCCAGGTTCCTCGGGACGGTATCTCCTTCAAAATAGATGAGCCCGAGCGAATATTGGGCCCGGGCATCACCATCTTCGGCCGGAAGCGAAAACAGCTCTGCAGCCCTCCCTATGTCCTTGGTCACTCCGTATCCCCGGAAGTACATCTTGCCAAGATAGTACATCGCGCTCCGGCTACCGCTCTCCGCCGCACGGGAGAACCACTCGGCCGCGGCAGAAAGGTCCCTCGTAACACCCTGACCGCGGGCATACATAAGGCCCATGCAGAATTTTCCATCCTCGGAACCGCTTTTGGCGGCATCGACGACCACGGAATAGGCGAGCGCATAGTCCTTCTCGGACCTGCCCCTAAGCACTGCCTTGGCCCACTCGAGAGACTCTCTTGGCTCATCGCTTGGACCGGACCGGATATCGCCCATATGGAATGTACAGCGCGGTTTCGGATATATTCTTTACTTTAACAAAAACCCAGTCGGTCGTCGAATATGCTCTGCGAAAGGAATAAAGGCAACATCAATAATCGGTGTGATATGTCAGGGAAGACCGGAGACCGCCTCTCGGCGGAAAACATCGCGCTCCGATATATGGATGTTGGGAGCAGAGAATACGACCTCGGAAGGGCCTGCTCCATGCTTGAGGACCTTTCTTCCGCCGGCGATCCGGAAGCAGGATATCTCTATTCTTTATTTCTTTATACTGGCACATCAGTTAACGAGGATAGGTGGGCCGCCATGGAGCTCATGTCGGTGTCCGCGGCCTCCGGCGATGAACGGGCGGCAAGGACCCTTTCCGAGATAGGGGATGGAGGCAACGAGGCGATCGATTCCCTTGTAAGGCTGAAATTCAGGGGCGAACAACGGGATACCGTGGCGTGCGCAAAACTTTTTGAAATATACGATAACGGCAAGAGGTGTGTCAAGAAGGACCATTCCGAGGCGGTACGCTGGTACACGGTGAACGCGGTGAAGGGCGACGCCGAGGCCCAGAACAAGATCGGATTCATGTATCTGATGGGAAAAGGGGTTCCGAAGGACAGGGAGAAGGCTAAATACTGGCTCATGTCCGCCGCAGAAGCCGGCAGCTCCGAAGCGATGTTCCACATCGCCGATGCATACTACCGCGGGATAAACGGCGTCAGACAGGATCCCAAAGAGGCGCTTAAATGGTACGAATCCGCGGCCGCCGCCGGCCATCCGGAGGCCCAGCACGATCTGGCAGGGCTGTACCTTTCGAACAGACGTCCCGATTTCAAAAAGGCCGCGATGTTATTCGCAAAGGCAGCGGACCAGGGAGAGACGGACTCGATGTACCAGCTCGGAATGCTTTATGCCTTCGGGCAGGGCGTAACTAGGGACCCTGCTAAGGCCGCTGCCCTGCTGACCGAGGCGTGTGTGAAGGGCCATTCCCAAGCCATGCTGGACTATGCGAATATGCGTTTCGAGGGACAGGTGTTGGAGAAGGACCTTGCCGCCGCCGCCAAATGGTTCGGCATAGCATCCGAACAGTTCAATGCCACAGCGGAATACTGCCTAGCATGCATGTACGGGAACGGCACGTATTTCGAGAAGGACGACGAGAAGGCGGTTCAGCTGTTCACGGATGCGGCCGAGGCGGGAGAACCCAATTCCCAATACGCCCTCGCATGCTTCTGCTACGAGGGAAGAGGGGTCCCGAAGGACGAGAAGAGGGCGGCGATGTGGTTCTGTGCGGCGGCGGAGCAGGGCCATCCTGCGGCGAAGGCGTTCTATGGAATGATGACGGTCACGGGAGTCGGCACCGAAGCGGATGTGGAATCCGGACTGGCTCTTATAAAAGAGGTCGCCGATGCAGGATTCTCCGACGGCCAGTTCTACCTGGGCAGGCTTTATTTGGAGGGGAAGCACGTCAAGAAGAATCTTACGCTTGCGAAAAAATATCTTAAGCTTGCGGCGAAACAGGGAGATCCTGACGCTTCAGCGCTGCTAGGACAGCTACGGGCTTGAACATCCATTGTTTCCTCTGTCCATCCTTGATGAAAACTAATTAAATCAATGGGTAGGTTAAGGGGGTGTGAAAGATCCAATCCTTAGGGATGCGAGCGACGGAGACCCCTATGCATGTCTGGGTGTCGCATACATGTATCACTACGGCAAAGGTCTGGATCAGAACCTTGACCAGGCTATAATGTGGTACCTCCGCGCTGCCGAGTCGGGTTGCACGAGGGCCGAGTGGGAGATAGCGAAGATGTACCGCGACGGTATAATCTTCGACCAGGACATATATCAGTATCTCAGGCACCTGCGCAACGCATCCGAGATGGGGAACCCGGAGGCCCAGTACACGTTGGCCATCGAATACATCAAAGGTATATTGGTGTCCCCTGACCACAATGAGGCCTTCAAGTGGATGTCCATGTCAGCGAAGCAAGGCGTCCCCATGGCCCAGTTTTACTTGGGATACATGTATGGTCACGGGATCGGCACCGATAGGAGCCGCACCGAGGCGGAGCTGTGGTACTCTTCGACCGCCATAACGGGCAATGCCGACATGTTCATGGAAATAGGGCTTCAATACGAGTTTGGAATAAACGGTATAGTCCACAACGAGGTCGAGGCAAAAAGGTGGTACAGGAACGGCGCGGAGATGGGGCATGCGGGATGCCTCCTCTGCCTGAACCTCGTCATCCTCAGTCTACAGGGAGAGAAGAAGGACACCTTCGAGGTCAGGATGAAGAAGCTCAGGAGCACCGACGCCGCCATAGAGCGCGACACCAGGGATTCCGCTTACGTTCTCGCCAACAGATATCTCGACGAGGGCGACTACAAGAGCTCCTTCATCCATTTCGAGAAGGCTGCCGAACTGGGCAGTCCCGACGCGATGTTCTTTCTATCGCTGATGTACCGAGAAGGGATGCATGTCAGGCGCAACATGCAGAGATCGCTATCAATGCTCACAAGGGCCGCCGATGCCGGGTCCGCCGATGCCCAGTTCATGCTTGGCCGCCTTTATGATGTCGGAGGAGGCCTCGCGGAGAGCGAGGTGGATGCCATCAAATATTACACAATGGCCGCGGCGGGCGGATATCTCGCGGCCCTTTACTATCTGGGTATGTTCATGGAGCACCCCGAACTTCACGTCAGAAGGTCTGTGGGAAGGTACAGGTGAGGCCGTGGGCTTCAAAGAACAGCTCGAAGCGGCCAAGGCCGGGGACCAGAACGCACAGACGGCGCTGGGATATCTTTTCTTCACCGGGAACGGCGTCGTACGAGACCGGCGCGAGGCCGCTAGATGGTTCGGCCTGGCGGCGGACCAGGGGAATGCGGAGGCGATCTGCAATTTGGGATATATGAGGGTCCACGGCGAGGGTCTTTCATGCAATTTCGAAAAAGGCTTCGAACTATACAGGAAGTCTGCCGAGATGGGGTATCCCAGAGCTATGTTCAACTTGGCCGATCTTTATTCCGACGGGCGAGGCACCGAACAGGATTGGGGCCTTGCCCGATACTGGTACGAACGGGCGGCGGCCCACGGTTCGATCCCGGCATATTACAGGCTCGGCGTCATTTACGAGATGGGAAGGGGGGTCGGCATAGATTACGTCATTTCCTCGGAGATCTACCGTACCTGTTTATCGGAAGAGTATGCCAAGGCGGGATACCGTCTGGGGCTAATGCAGCTTGAAGGCAAAGGCATGGCAAAAAATCCCGATGCCGCCGCAAAAACACTGCTGAAGGCGGCGGAACTTCTATCAGAAGAAGCAATGTGCCAGCTCGGAAAGATGTCTCTTTCGGGAGAAGGCATGGCAAAGAGCATAAGGAACGCCAAGAAATGGTTCTTGAAGGCGGCCGCAAGAGGCAGCGAGGAAGCGAAAGCGATTTTAGCATCCGACGCCCTTGACGTGTAATGACCGCCGTCAAGGAAGGACTACTCTACACCAAGGAAGGAACTTGGGTCGAAATGGCCGGAATCAGGGCCAGGATCGGATTGTCGGACCGCGCCCAGGAAGAGCTGGGAGAGGTGATCTACGTGCAGCCACCTGTCGTGGGAAGGCAAATAGCCAGGAACGAAGAGATAGGTGCCATTGAAAGTTTCAAGGCCATCGCACCCGTGATATCGCCACTGTCGGGCAGGGTGCTTTCCGTCAATATGGCGCTGGAGGAAGACCCCTCGCTTATGAACACGTCTCCGTATTCCGACGGATGGCTGGCCGATATAGAGATGGAAAACGAAGATGAACTAGGCAAGATGCTCAGCGCCGAAGAATATAGACACATTTAAAATGTGTAAATATGTACACTATTAACCTAAAATAATCATTAGTATTATATTCTCGTTCAGTGTTCAGCGCGTATTATCATGATGATGAACGAGTACCAGCTTGAAACTATAAGGCGCCGTCTTTCGACCATCAAAAAAGACAGCCCGTTCTACGGTAGAAAGTTCGCAGATGTCGAGCTATCGGAGGTCGTCGACCAGGAAAGCTTCGAAAAGCTGCCATTTACGGACAAGGCCGATCTCAGGGAATGCTACCCTCTCGGTCTGGCCGCCGTGCCCGAAAAGGACATTGTCAGGATACATTCCTCCTCCGGGACCACCGGGACCCCCGTGATCATCCCATACACACAGAATGACATCGACGATTGGTCAATAATGTTCGAGCGTTGCTACAGGATGGCCGGACTCACGGAGGACGACCGTATACAGATAACCCCCGGATACGGGCTTTGGACTGCCGGGATAGGTTTCCAGAGCGGATCCGAGAGGCTCGGTGCGATGACCCTGCCCATGGGCCCCGGGAACACCGAGAAGCAGATACAGTTCATGACGGACTTCCACTCCACGGCATTATGTGCCACATCCTCCTACGCTCTCCTTCTTTCGGAGGAGATAAAGAAGCGCGGGATAAAAGAGAAGCTTTCTCTCAGAAAGGGGATAATAGGCTCCGAGAGGTGGGGAGATAAGATGCGCAACAGGATCGCGGCCGATCTCGGTGTAAAGCTCTATGATATATACGGGCTCACCGAGATATACGGCCCTGGCATAGGGATCAGTTGCGATTACGCAAACGGGATCCACCTCTGGGACGATTACATATATTTCGAGATAATCGATCCAAAGACAGGGAAGAACCTTCCCGACGGAGAGGTCGGGGAACTTGTGATAACCACTCTCCTCAAGGAAGGTGCGCCGCTGATAAGATACAGGACACACGATCTGACACGCATCATATCCGGTAACTGCCCCTGCGGTTCGAGGTTCCCCCGCATCGATATAATAACGGGACGCACGGACGACATGGTCAAGGTGAAAGGGGTGAACATGTTCCCCGCCCAGTTCGAAGAGGTCCTCAGCGAGACGGACGGACCCGAGTCGGAGTACCAGGTGATGATCGACCATCTGGAGGGCAAAGACATCCTGACCCTTTACTTCGAAACGCTGGTGCCGGAATCCGAACGGGACGCTCTCGAAAAAGAGGTCCAGGAACGTTTCAGGGCCAAAGTGGGCGCTACGATAAACCCCAAGGCCGTGAACGTAGGGGACCTGCCTCGCAGCGAGAAGAAGACCAGCCGCATATTCGATAACAGATATTAAAGTGCCAGTTATCGAATTTAACGCTTCGAGCCACCGATCATCACCAGGTATGCGAGCAACGCTTCGAGCTGTATCCTTTCGTTGCTCCCCTCGACGATGCGGAACTCTATCTCGCCGGTCTTGTCCACGAGACGGACCTTCTCCGAGTCGGAGATGCTCAGCTCGAAGAACATGGAATGTATCTGGCGAACGATGTCCTGCCCGGAGAGCCCGAAGTTTATCATGGTCTGGTCCAGCATGTCCCTGGCAAGGACGAAGTTGCCGGCAAGCGCGGCCTCCAGTATCTTCTTGACCTCGTCCGGATTGGCTATCCCTGTAGTCTGGTATATCGTATCGATGTCGATGGGCTTCCCAAGTGATGCGGCGACCTGAAGCGAGTTGACCGCACGCCTCATGTCTCCCCTGGCCACGTGTACCAGCCCCTGAAGCGCGTCATCCTGGATCTTGATGCCCTCTTTGTCGACGATCATCTTCAGATATTCCTCCACGTCCTCTTTGGTGAGCGGCCTGAAACGGAACACTGCGCATCTGGACTGTATTGGGTCGATTATTTTTGACGAGTAGTTGCACGAAAGTACAAAACGGCATATCCTGGAGTATTTCTCCATGGTCCTTCTCAGGGCGGACTGGGCGTCGTTGGTCAGGGCATCGGCTTCGTCCATGAATATGATCTTGAAGTCCGCTCCACCGAGGGGAGAAGTCCTTGCGAATTCTTTGATCTTGCCCCTCACCACGTCGATGCCTCTCTCGTCCGAGGCGTTGAGCTCGATAAAGTTGCCTTTCCACTGGTCTCCGAACATCTCCCTCGCGAGAGCCAGGGCGCAGGTCGTCTTGCCCGTGCCCGCCGGGCCGGTGAACATGAGGTGAGGCATGTTCCTGGACGCGACATAGGAAGAAAGCCTCTCGGTGACGTTCCCCTGACCTACAACATCATTCAGGACCTTCGGCCTGTACTTCTCCGTCCAGATCTCATTCATTTTATCAACGGTCAATCTGTTCATTCTATGATAAATTTATCCCGGGTTTTTCATTTGGCGTATATATCAGTTTTGAAACGGGTAAGAATAGATTATACGTCTGTTTCACATTCGGGACCACATGAAGATATATGAGGCCTACAAACTGGCTATCGAGACCGGCAGAAAGAATGATCCGCGCCCCGAGGCCGAGGTGGAGATCGCCATCAATGAGGAGAAGGCCAAATTCGAGTCCCTATCGAATGAGAAAAAGCAGCTGTACGACCCTGAGAGGCTTTGGAATCCCTATGCGGATTCCAGGTTCTCGGCGATGATCGAGGAATCGAAGGAACTGGAGGCCGAGAGGTTCATGTGGGGGATCGACATAGGCACGGGGGAGATGCTTCTGGCCGACAGGCTCAGGGAGAAGGGGCAGACGGTATCGGCTGTAGTGGCCCACCACCCGACCGGCATGTCCAAGGTCCCGTTCCCCGAGGTCATGCGCATGCAGACCGACATGTACGCCTCCGAAGGAGTGCCGATCAATGTCTGCGAATCTCTTATGAAGCCCAGGATGGACGAGGTTCTCAGGAACGTTATGAGCTCGAACTTCAACCAGTCCTCCGATGCGGCCACGCTTCTGGGGATACCTCTGTTCAACATCCATTCTCCTGCGGACAACATGGTTCAGCAGTACATGGACAGGTTGCTGGAGGAGCTCCGGCCCAGGTCCCTGGGCGATATAATCGACAGGCTGTACAAGGAACCGGAGATAATGCAGGCGGCCAAGTACAACAACCCCCCGTCGATAATAGTGGGGAGCAGGGAGAACAGGTGCGGGAAGGCCGTCGCCAAGATGACGGGCGGGACTTCAGGACCCAAGGAGATATACGAGAAATTCTCCCAGGCCGGCGTGGGCACGGTGGTAGGGATGCACTTCCCGGAGAACCATATCGAGGAGGCCAGGAAGGCCGGTATAAATCTCGTGGTCTCCGGCCACATGGCATCCGATTCGATAGGCATCAATCTGATTTGCGATATCTGGGAGGAGAAAGGCATCGAGGTCTTCGGATGCTCGGGCCTCATCCGGCACAGCAGGAACTGAAATGTTCGACAAGGCCTCTGCCGTCATCCGTGATATGGCAAAGCTCTCTTTCGACTACGTGCCGGAAAAGCTGGTCCACAGGGAGGGACAGATGTCCCGTCTGGAGATGTATTTCCGTCCCCTCGCCGAGAGCGGAAGGTCTTGCTATGCGTTCCTGACGGGCAACGTCGGTACCGGGAAAACGGCGACCGCAAGGCGTTTCTGCGAGGATATGGCAAAGCACTGCGCGAGGTACGGAAGGCCGATCGATACGATATTCGTTAACTGCAGGAGCCGCAACACGGAGGCCGGGGTCATACTCGAGCTCATCAGGCATTTCGACAAGGGCTTTCCCGAAAGGGGCTTTTCGCCGGACGAGATGATGAGGTCCTTCACTGTGCATGTCGAATCCGGGGGCATCCCCGTGGTTATAGTGCTGGACGAAGTCGATGTTCTTCTGAAGAAGAGCAGTGTCGACCTGATCTATCAGCTTACACGTTTTTCCGAAGGTGTAAGAGGCAAGGCCGGAGTATCTCTGATATTGATATCGCAGCATATGATCTATGGGATGCTCGATGAAGCGTCCGTGTCTACATTCGGCAGGGGGAACGCCGTTACTTTCGATAAATACACCAGGGACGAGCTTTATTCCATCGCCAGGGCCAGGGCGGAAGAGTCTCTGATCGGGGGAAGATACTCCGATGACGTGATCGAGCTCATCGCCGACGTCTCCTCGGAGTTCGGGGATGCAAGGTTCGCCATCGAACTTCTCAGAGATTCGGCCGTAATAGCGGAGGGGCATCCGGAGGGGTCGATAGACACGGAGGACGTAAGAGAGGCGAAGGCAAACATAAACAGCGTGGTCACCGAAAGCAAACTTACGGGCCTTGACCTGAACAGGAAGCTTGCCCTGTTGGCCATCGCAAGGGCCATGAAGAGTAATCTCTACATCAGCATCACCGCCGCCGAGAAAACGTATGCGGTAGTGTGCGAAGAGTACGGCCAGGAGCCCAGAAGACATACTCAGTTCTGGACCTACGTACAGGATATGGACAGGCAGAACCTTCTGGAAACGGTGGTAAGAAGCGAGAAGGAAGGCGGCCGCTCCACATATATATCGCTGCCGGACATACCATCTAAGGTCCTTGCGAAGAAGCTCGAGGCCATGTTGGACGGAAGGGCGGTCGCATCCGCGGACGAGACATGATATCATGAAATGCGACCTTTGCTCCTCGGAAGCCGTGACGTTCGTCGCATACAACGGCTCTCACCTATGTGGCGAGCACTTCATGAAGTATGTGGAGAAGAGGGTGAAGAAGGAGGTCCGCAAGCAGATCGACGTTCATTCTGGAGACAAGATCGCAGTCGCAGTGTCCGGAGGGAAGGACAGCATGGTCACGCTGCATATTCTGAACGCGGTTTTCGGCCACCGTCCGGACGTCGGACTGCACGTTATAACCATTGATGAGGGGATAGACGGCTACCGCCCGCCAAGCGTGGACATAGTGAAGGAGTACTGCGCGGCCAGGGACCTTCCTATGAGCATACGCTCGTTCTCGGAGATGGACCTGACCATGGATTCGATCTCTTCCGTCACGGGGGAGAACAGCCCTTGCACGTACTGCGGCGTGTTCCGCCGCAAGCTGATGAACGATGAGGCCAGGAGGACAGGGGCCAGGTTCCTGGCCACGGGGCACAACCTCGACGACATGGCCCAGTCGATCATGATGGACTTCGTCCGCGGCGACGTCGAGCGCCTTGCGAGGCTGGGGCCCCACGAAAGAGTGAGGCAGGGGCTGGTCCCCAGATTCCATCCCCTGAGGACGATACCGGAAAGCGAATCCCTTCTCTATGCCATAGTCGCCGGCATACCCTTCTGGGACGGGGAATGCCCGTACTGGAAGGAGGCACTGAGGAATCAGTATCGGGATGCCATAGACCTTCTGGACTACAGGACGCCCGGTATCAAGTTCAGTATACTCGCCTCATACGACGAGATAAAGCCGATGCTGTACGGGAAGTACCAGTCCGGGGAGCTCAACACGTGCGCCTGCGGAGAGCCATGCATCGGCAGGGAATGCAAGGCATGCGATTACGAAAGATCTCTGAAAAAACGTATCTCTGACCTGAACTTACGATGACCGCACAAGTGGGCCGCACAGGCGCCTCAGATGTCTTTGAAGGGGACGAGGTCGCAGCATCCGCACCTGTTGCACATAGTGAGGCATCTGGCCGAGGACAGTCCGTGTCTTTCCATGATCTTCCTCTGTTCCGATACCAGGAACACGGAGCGCAGGGGAGTTACGGGCGAAGTCCTGCCTATTGCCGATTCCAGGCTCTCGCGGCTCAGCTCTCCGACCCTCAGGGCCCTGAGTATAGGTATCACGCCCTTGGAGCACAGTGTCTCGACCATCGAAAGAACCTCTTCGTCGGTCTCGCCCATTCCATATATCATGTTTGACTGCACGTTGCCCCTTCCGAACACCTTGACCGAATCCCCGAGACGGTCCAGTATCCCGTCGTATTCCAGTTCGGGGCACACCTTCGCGAATATCTCCCGGCTTGGAGACTCGATGTTCAGTTTTATTTCTGCCGCGCCCGCTTCCTTGAGTCTGATTATGTCCTCCTCGGACGAAACGTAAGGCTCGACGCCTATCGGTATGCCGGGGAATTCCGTGTTCAACGCCTTGATGCAGGTGACGAATCTGTCAACCGTCTCTCGGGGGCTCCCGACGACCCCGCTGGTCAGAGATATGGCGTTGACCGTCAGGCCGTCGTCCAGCGCCTTCCGGACCATCGACACGATCTTCCCCTCGGTCAGGTTCTTCGTCGCATCGTTGCCGAGCCTGGGAGAGGCACAGAACGCGCAGTGATATATGCAGCGCTGATCCAGGTTGAAGAAAGCCTGTTCCGGGCTGTGGTAGACCACCGGTTCGACCGTCACCCTTTCGAGGAAAGGATCTCCTCCCTTCGTCAGGGAGAGGGTCCCGTCGCGGTCATGGAGTTCGAAATCGCCTGAATCGTACCTTACCGCCTTTTTCACCCTGGTCCCCTCGAATGAGAAGACCGCTCCGGCGGAGCCCGCACCGGGGCCCGCGGTAGAACGCGAAAGCCTGCAGGGCAGCAGGTATCCCTCCGGCAGTCTGACCGGCCCTCCGAGCGCAAGCTCCGATTTCTTCAGTGCTATCAGATCTTTTTCCATTTGACTCCGTCCCCGGCGTCCTCAAGACGGATGCCGGCATCTCCGAGCCTGTCGCGGATCAGGTCGGACAGGTCGTACGCTTTGCGTTTCCTGAGCTCTGTCCTGAGGTCGATGAGTATCCCCATCACTGAATCCAAGGCTCCGTCGTCTTTTCCGGCGTCCTCGGGGAAAATGCCGAGGATGCCGTTGAATTCATCCAGGAGCCTCACGAACTTTGCCGCCCCCTCTCTGCTGAGCGTTCCTTCCGACATCGACTTGTTGGTGACCCTTGCGAGCTGGAACATCACTTCGATGGCGGCCCTGGTGTTGAAGTCGTCGTTCATTGCGTCCATGAAGCCGGTCCTGTATTCGTCCGTCACGTCGCACACGTCACCGTCGCCGGAGGGCCCCTGTTTGACGTATGCCTTCAGGTCGGTATAGTTGTTAGCGAGCCTTTCGAGGGACGTCCTGGCCTCCGCCAGCATCTCTTCGCTGTACAGGAGCGGGCTCATGTAGTGCGTGTTGAGGAAGTAGAAGCGTATGGCGTACCGGTCGAACTTCTGGGATACGTCCCGCACCCTGAAGAAGTTGCCGAGGGACTTGGACATCTTCTCCCCCTGTACCTGCAGCATGCCGTTATGCATCCAGTATTTGGACAGCGGCCTTCCGGTCACCGCCTCGGTCTGCAATATCTCGTTCTCATGGTGAGGGAATATTAGGTCGTTGCCCCCGCCGTGGATGTCTATCTCGTCACCCAGATATTTGCGTATCATGGCCGAACATTCGATATGCCAGCCCGGACGGCCCTTGCCCCAAGGCGAATCCCAGGAGACCTCTCCGGGTTTGGCCGCCTTCCATACGGCGAAGTCCATGGGGTTCCTTTTCTGTTCGTCCAAGGCCACCCTGCCCGATGATTCCATGTCCTCGATCTTCTGATTCGTCAGCCTGCCGTAGTCCTTGACCTTGTCGACCGAAAAGTAGACGCTGCCGTCGTCGGTGGCGTAACCGAAGCCCTTCTCAATGATCTCCCCCACCATCTCGATTATCGAATCCATCTCCTCGCTGGCCTTGGGATAAATGTCGGCCTTGCGGATGCCGAGCTTCGCGGCGTCTTCGAAATAGTGACCGATGTAGCGGGCTGAAAGCTCCAGCGCCCCCACGCCTTCCTCGGCGGCCTTTCTTATTATCTTGTCGTCGACGTCTGTGAAGTTCGTGACGTGGGTGACATCGTAGCCGCAGTGCCTCAGATATCTGACGATCGTGTCGAAGACGATCATGCTGCGCGCATGCCCCATGTGTATGTCGTCGTATACGGTAACGCCGCAAACGTAGATCTTGACCTTCCCGTCCTCATGCGGGACGAATACCTCTTTGGCTCCTGAAAGCGTGTTCCTGATCAATATGGACATCGGATCGGACCTCTATGACGTAGGTAATAGATAAATCGGACCCAGTCAGCCCTTTAAAATCTTCCTGAGTTCGTCTATCTCCTTCCTCAGGCCGTCGAGCTCCCTCTCCAGGTCGTTGCAGCGGTCCTTGACGGGATCGGGGAGCTCGTTGTGCTTCAGCTCGTCCTCGCATCCCGCGACGCCGGCCTTCCTGATGACCTTACCGGGAACTCCGACCACCGTGCATCCGCTGGGGACGTCCTTGAGGACGACGGAACCGGCGCCAATGCGTACCCTGTCCCCTATCTTTATGTCGCCCAGAACGGTGGCGTTGGCTCCCACCACCACACGGTTGCCGAGCGTGGGGTGCCTCTTTCCCTTGGAGAACGAGACTCCCCCGAGGGTCACGCCCTGGTATAGCACCACGTCGTCGCCTATCACCGCGGTCTCGCCTATCACCACGCCGGTGGCATGGTCGATGAAGAATCTCTTGCCTATCGTGGCACCCGGGTGTATGTCGCACCCGGTGAGCTGGTGGGCACGGTAGTTTATCTCGCGTGCTTCCTTGAGCTTTCCCTGGAGCCAAAGTGCATGGCTCTCCCTGTACATGGAAACGGCGTGCAGGCCGGTGTGAAATCTGACGGCGTCATCTTCGTCAAGGAGGGCAGGGTCTAGCTCCATCGCGGCCGCCAGGTCCTCGGGATCTATCATCATGTCTCAAGGGTACGGATTCGATTTATTTATTACTCCCGTGTGTGCGTCACTGCTCAAAGTCTTTATCTGAGTCTTCGGAGAAGTTGGCCGACGGGCAGGGGCCGAAGCACTCTCTGCAGAATATGCATTCGTCCTCTCTTATCCTGACCTTCCCGTCCTCCATGAACAGGGCGCCGGGCTTGCATCTAGCGGCGCAAAGACCGCATCCGACGCACTGTTCCGCGCGCACTACTACCTGCCAAGCCTGATAGATGTGGTTTCTTGCGTCGTTCTCCACCTTGGCCTTGGAGGTGATCGCCCCCTCCCTGTATATCGTGACGTAATTGGCGGAGACGTATTCGCCTTCGGGGTCCTCCTCGACCACCCATCCCAGCGCGTGGCAGAACGGCTTTACCTTCTTCAGATCGACCGGCCTGGAGAGGGCGGCCTCGATGCTGTATCCCATGGAGCACGGCGAATATCCTTCCTGTATGCGGATCCTTATCGGGCCATCTTCTCCTCCGGCGGTCTGCTTCGTGATATCGGATACCTTTTTCCCCGTCACCCTCTCGACCTCCTCGCGTATGGACGCAGGGGCGTTCTTCCACCTCCACAGGCCGAATTTCTTCCACTCGGGAGGGAGCCCGCGGTCCTCAGCGTACTTGTCCAAGTATTCTTCCCATTGTGAATATCTTGCGCTTTTTCCTTCGATCGCATCGAACTCCGCAAGGTCCGATGCGGGGCAGAGGAAACATCCGATCCTGTCGAGGCCTCTGGTGTACCAGACGTTGAACGGCTCTCCCTTGCTGAATATGTAGAGCCAAACGTGCATCGCCGACCAGTTCTGTATCGGCGACGCCCCCAGCTGCCCCGGTGTCCAAGGATTCCTCCAGATCCGCGGCTTGGCGTTCCTGGCCTCCGATTCGTATTTCCTCTGTCCGATGAACGAGAGCACTCCGTCCGGGAAATTCCTGTTGATCGCTCCGACCGTCGGCCCGAGCTTGTTCGTCTTGCAGCACCACCTGTAGTCTTTGGAAGGAGGTCCGAAGTACACGAGGTTCCCGAAGAACGCGTCCGTGGGGGCCTTCTCTTCGATGAGCTTCAGGCCGTGCCTCTCCACGGTGTCGTGGACGAATTTCACCGTCTCGTCGAACTCCAGGCCGGTGTCTACGAAGAGGACGGGCAGTTCAAGTCCCGCATCGAGCGTCAGGAGCAGGCAGGCCTGGCTGTCCTTTCCTCCTGAGAACGAGACGATGGCAGGGAGCCGGTTTTTCTCGATCGTGTTCTTTATGAAACCGACCGCTTCCTCCACCCTTTTTGCGATGATGCCCCTGTTGGCTTCGACGACCTCGTTCCAGTCGTGTTCCGCCGGCCGTTCGAGCAGTTCCTCGGGCTTGTACCATCTGGGTTTCACCGCCACGCCTTTACCGCCCACCATCTCCGCGGCGGGCATCTTGGCGCTTCCTGCCGCGACGACTTTGCCGTCCGCCGTGACGATCACCACCTCGTCGCCCGCCTTAACGTCAGGATGGGCGGAGCCGACTCCGGGCGCCATGAGATTCTTGCTTTCCTGGACGAATCTTACGGCACCGTCGTCGCAGACCACGAACCCTCTGCTGAGCACGCCTTCGAGGCGCATCGCGCCCTGCATCCTGAGTATGCATTTCCATCCTGCCCCCAGATCGAACCTCATGGTCGCGATGACAGTTCCGTCGCATACGACCTCGTCCATTCTGTCCAGGCCGGGGACCTTGTTGAGTATGACCACGTGCTTGTCGGGTATGACCGCCGTTCCTGCCCCTTCCCCGTAGGTCGCATCGATGACCGAACGGATGTTCTCTATGTCCTGGTCGAAGGCGGGCCGGGAGTCCGCAGGCGGCGTAAGCGCCACTTCGTCCGTCTGGGCGCCGCACACCGGACAGTTCTTGCTCTCCATTATCGGAAGGTTGCATGCCCCGCACCATCTGAGGTGGTTCTTTCCAAGTCTAACGGCCGCCATATGTCCGACCAGTGCCGCGGTCGTATTAATTTGCTTTTGTCGCGGGACGGGGGCCCGGACGTCTCCCGCCCGCGCCCGGTCCGCCGGCCGAAGCGGGGACATCTGCGCGGATCTCTTTCATTCGGCCACATGAGGCCGGGTCCGGAGTAAGAAAAATTAGTTTTGATGTTTGCAAAGATAATTTAATGTATGTTATTATACATCAATGTACTTAATTTATTATACTAATACGCACTTGAAGGTTGCAAAAACATCTGGAGATGCCACTATGGAAAGCAACGCACCACAGTCGAAGAAACGATATGCGATACTCGTCGCGGGAATGATAGTACAGCTATGCGCCGGGGTCATCTACATGTGGGCGGTGTTCAAGGCGCCGGTGGCCGAATATCTGGAGAGGTCTCCGGCAGACATAGCCCTGGTGTCTTCGGTGATGCTGTCCGCTTTCGTGATAGGGATCCTTTTCGGGGGTATGCTGCAGGACAGGCTCGGACCCAAGCGCATCGCCGTGTTGGGCAGCCTGACCATGTCGGGGGGGATACTGGCGACCTCGTTCGTAACTCCCGGCTCGGCCGACCTGATATTCCTGACGTACGGTATGGTCGGCGGACTCGGCGTGGGAATAGTATACTCGTGCACCGTGGCATGCGTACAGAAGTGGTTCCCCGACAGGCGCGGTTTCGCCACGGGGGCGATGGTCGGGTCTTTCGGATTCTCCCTCGTAATATTCTCGCCGCTGGCCAACAGTCTGCTCTCGGACGTCGGCGTGCCGGAGACGTTCATGATATTCGGCGCCGCGTTCATGGCCATATGCGTGGCCTCTTCCCTGGTCCTGGCGAACCCCCCCGCAGGATACACCGTCCCCGGGGCCACCGCCAAAAGGAACACGGAGCAGAGGCAGTACACGCCGCGGGAGATGCTCGGCACCCGCACGTTCTATCTGATAGCTCTTTCGCTGTTCTTCGTGCTCCCTTCGTACTTCATACTGAACCCGCAGCTCGTCACCCTTGCGACGGAGCGCGGTCTGGCCGATTACGCCGTCACCGGCGTGATGATAACCGGGCTGTTCAGCGCCACAGGGCGCCTTCTGATAACCTGGCTTTCCGACAGGGCGGGACGTGTCTTCGCCTTGTTCCTCATAATAGCGATGACGGCCGCGGGCACGGTGACCTTGATATTCGCCAACGGGGCGCTGTTCCTCGTCTGCGTCGCGGTGGTCTCGCTGGCTTTCGGAGGGGCCTCGGGAACCTATGCGGCGGTGACGGCGGACCACTTCGGAACGAAGAACATGGGCACCAACTACGGCCTCGTGACGCTGGGTTTCGGAGCCTCCGCGCTTCTGTTCCCGTTCCTTTCCAAGGTCCTGTCGGATTCCGGGGACCTTACGCCCGCGTTCACCGTCGCGGCGGCCACATGCGCGGCGGCGTTCGTTCTGGTGCTCCTGCTGAGGATGTCCGACAGGAAGGCGGCCACCGGCGAAAGCACGTGAACGTTAACGTTAATAGTCAAAAACGTCGTGCAGTGGGAGAAGGTACCGCGATGAGGAAGATAATAAGGGCTTCGAGAAGGTCGATGGGGATGGACTACGCCATACGCGAGGTCAACGTCCCGGCCGAGGAGGCCGAAAAGGCGGGCAAAAAATTAATCGGCCTCAACATAGGCGACCCCAACAAGTGGGACTTTCAAACGCCCGAGTACTTCAAGGAGAAGCTCAGAAGAGCGGTGGACGAGACAGATAACGGATACGGCAACTCCCAGGGCAATCTGGACTTCAGAGAGGCGATCGTCGATCGAGAGTACGAGAAGCACGGGGTCCGCATCACCTCCGAAGACGTCTACGTAAGCGCAGGCGTCAGCGAAGGCATCAACGCCCTCATGGGCACGCTGCTCGAGCCGGGGGACGAGGTCCTGATACCCGGCCCCGGTTATCCCTCCTACGCCCAGTACATAGGGTTCTACGAGGGGCGCACCGTTCCTTACAGGCAGATCGAGGAAGAGGAATGGGCCCCGGACGTGGATATGATACGGAAGAGGATCACCAACCGCACAAAGGCGCTCGTGATGATCAACCCGAACAACCCCACCGGCGCGGAATACGAGAGGAAGGACATCAAAGAGATAGGGGACCTGTGCGCCGAGTACCAGATACCGCTGATCTCCGACGAGATATACGACAAACTGGCGTTCGACGGGGACTTCTTCTCCGCTTCGAGGCTGAAAAGCGATGTGCCCAGGATAATAATGAACGGTTTCTCCAAGGTCAACCTCATGCCCGGCTGGAGGGTCGGATACTTTTACATAATGGACGACACCGGCCTCATGGACGAGATACGCGAAGGGGTCATGAAACAGTTCAGGGCGCGCATATGCTCCAATGTGCCGTGCCAGGAGGCGGCCAAGGCATCGCTTCAGGGACCTCAGGACTACATCGAGGATATGAACCGCAAGCTGAAGAAGCGCGCCGATTTCTCATACAAGAGGCTCAACGAGATCGACGGCATCGAGACCAGAAGGGCGCACGGAGCGCTTTACATGTTCCCGCACGTGGACCTCAGGGGACGCTGGAAGTCCGACAAGGACTTCGTACTGGACCTCATCAAAGAGGAAGGAGTGGTCCTCGTACACGGCTCAGGGTTCTGCAAGGAGTTCGGGAACGACCATTTCAGGACCATACTCCTGCCTCCGCTGGAAACACTGGAAGAAGCCTACGACAAACTGGAAAAGTTCATGGCCAGGCACCAGTGAGGATCCGGGGCCGCGGCATTCGGAGGACGCGCGGAACGCCCGATGCCGCGTCCGTTGTTTCAACGAAAGGCGGTCGATGCGATGCGCACGGTCTTGTTGAAATACACGTAATACGTTCGATTCCTATGGACTTCACCGAGATTGCCGAGAAGAGGCAGAGCTGTCGTTCGTACGATCCCGCGAGGACCGTGGAGAAGGAGAAGCTGGACGCCTGTCTGGAGGCCGCGAGGCTCGCGCCTTCCGCGTGTAACGCGCAACCCTTCACCATGTACGCCGTCACGGGGGACAAGGCGAAGGAGCTCTCTGACCACAAGAACTCCGGGATGGGAAAGTTCGTCGAGGACTGTTCCACCTTTGTCGTCTTCGTGGAAGACAGCTACAGCGCAATGGCGAAGACAGGGTCCGTGCTGACGGGCCTGGATTACAGGTCGATAGACGTCGGCATAGCGTGCGCGTACCTGACGGCAGAGGCCACGGAACAGGCCCTCGACACATGCATAATGGCTTACTTCAGCAATAAGAAGGTCCAGGAGGTCCTTGGGACAAGGAAGAAGGTAATGCTCGTCGTGTCTTTCGGATACCGCAAGGCCGACGACCCCCAGAGGCCCAAGAAAAGAAAGTCCATGGACGAGATCGTCAAAAAGATGTGAGGTCCCCGCCCCGGTCCGGGAGAGGACGGACTCACCGGAAGGCGCATAGATCTATCTCGACGGCCGTTTTTCATCTTCGGAGGGCTCGAACGTCCGGCGCGTCTCTTCGGACGACGACCGGAGGGCAGTTGGTCAAGAGAGTTTAAATAACAGTCAATGCTAAACCGCCTGAAATATACGGGTCCTTTGTTTTGCGGGCTTTTAATATTTAGGAATAAAGGATCATGACAGGTTTTGAAGATTTAGGATTGGACGTAACACTTTTGAAAGCAATATCGGACATGGGCTGGAACCTGCCCACTCCGATCCAGACCGAAGCGGTGCCCGCCGGTCTTGCGGGAAGGGACATATTCGCCCAGGCGCAGACGGGGACCGGAAAGACGGGAACCTATGCGCTGATCATCATGGGGCGCACCGAGTCCGGGTCAAAAAAACCCACCTCGTTGGTACTGGCTCCCACGAGGGAGCTTGCTACCCAGGTGGAGAACGAGATTTACAAGCTTTCCAAATACACAGGGCACAGGAGCATCTCCATCTACGGAGGGGCGAGCATAGGCGACCAGACCTACGGGCTCAGGAAAGGTGTCGACATCGTCGTAGGGACTCCTGGAAGGCTCAAGGACATGATCACACGCGGAGCGCTGGACCTTTCGGAGATAACCGAAGTTGTCCTTGATGAGGCGGACCGCATGCTGGACATGGGATTCGCCGACGAACTCGATTTCATAATGGACGCCGTTCCCAAGGACAGGCACACCCTCCTCTTCTCGGCCACGATGGCCGAAAGCATAAAACGCATCGCGTTCAAAAGGATGCAGGACCCGATGGAGATCAGCGTATCCAGGGACGAGCCGGTGTCGGACCTCGTCACCCAGTACTGGATACCTATGTCCAGGGGGGCCAAGATGGAGAGGCTGGAATCGATCCTCACCAACGGGTGCCCCAAGACAGTCGTTTTCTGCCAGACAAAGAAGATGGTCGACACGCTTGCGGACGAGATGTACCAGAGGATCAAGGTCGGCACCCTTCACGGGGACATGCCCCAGGCCAAGAGGGAAAGGACGATACGGAGCTTCAGGAACAACCGCTTCCAGGTACTGATAGCGACAGACGTCGCCGCAAGGGGACTGGACATCAACAACATAGATCTCGTCGTGAATTACGACTTGCCGATGGACTCCGAGAACTACCTTCACAGGATCGGACGCACGGGACGCGCCGGAAAAGAAGGTATCGCCGTTTCGTTCGTAACGAAACAGGAAGAGTACCACATAAGGCAGTACGAAAGGGAGACGGGCAAGAAGATACTCAAGGTCAGGGCCGATGAGATGCCCTCCGCAGGCACGATGGTCATAGAGGACCAGGTCAGGGCCCCGGCTAAGGCTCAGAGGCAGTTCGCCACCGTCCCGATCAACGATACGAAGAAACCCGTCAGGCCGGTTATAGCCACCACCGAAGACGGGAAGAAGATGGTGGTCCTGCAGATCAACCTGGGACGCGACGACGGCTTCAGCAAGACCCAGATATCGGACCTGGTAAAACGCGTGGGGAAGCTGGAGGACGTTTTCGTCGGAAATGTGGGGCTGGGAAGGTCAAAATCCTTCATCGAGATCCGCGAGGACAGGAGCGACCGCACGATGGCGACCATGTCCGAATACCTCCACAAGAAGAAAGAGGTCCTGATGGAGCCCGCGGACAAGAAGCCCAAATACCAGGAGAAGAAGCACAAGAGCTACGGTCAGTACTGACCGCCGGCTCTTTCCCATCTTCTTTTTTTTATGTTCATAGGGCCGCACGGCGACCCGGCACGAAAAACGGCAAAGCCCTGCCGGACCGTCCGGAGAGCGCCGTCTGAAAAAATTCGTCAGCCATAGGGAAATCTTCCCTATGGCATGAATGTTTAGACCCTCTCGAGCCTCTGGAGCATCTTGACGACCGAGTCGACGGCGTCGCGTCCCTTTTCGATCCTGTCCATGGCCTGGAGCTGCGTCTCGCCGGGCCCGGACACTCCGAGGGCGATGGGCTTGTTGTAGTCCAGCGACAGGTCGGTGATCTTCCTCGCCGCTTGGGCGATTATGACCTGGTCGTGGTCCGTCTCGCCTTTAATAACGGCTCCGATGGTGATCACCGCGTCGATGTCGTCCTGCTCTGCCAGCTTTTTGACCGCCAGAGGCATGTCGTAAACGCCGGGGACGAATATCTCCTTGGTTATCTTCACGCCCAAGAACTCTGCCTCGGCCTTTGCCCTCTCGATCATCATCGATGTGACGTCGAAGTTGAACTCGGCGGCCACCATCCCAATCCTGTACTCTTTCATTTTTTCACCTCATCCTTACGGGTCCAGCGTCTTTGAATCCCTGTCTCTGGCCGGTGCCCGCCTGGGCGGTCATCTTGTCCGGGTGGAAGAGAAGGTTGTACGCGTTCACGGCGTGCTCCCTGGTCCTCGCATCCGCCAGGGCGGCCAGCTCCCTGTCGTCTTCGGCCTCGTCCATGTGGACGAAAACCTCGATTATGTGTTTGTTGGTCATAAGCTGGGCGCGTATGAGGCCTGTCGAGGCCTCGTGGGCGCACATTTTATCTTTCTCCTTCGGCCCCGGCATGCCGAGGGCCATGACGATGTCGCATTTCTGCTCCTCTATGAGCTTCTTGCACGCCACCGGCAGGTCCTTCACTCCGGGAACGGTGTACCTGACGACCCTGAATCCCGTGCCGGTCCTTCCGAGTTCGTCTATTGCCGCCTTCCCCATGTCGTAACGGGCGAAAGTGGTGTCTGCGATTCCGATGAGCTTCAAGCCTTATCCTCCATCGAGTTGATCTTGCTTATTATGCGTCGGGTCGCGGCCAGGTCTTCGGCGCATTCGGTGGCCCTGCAGACCCTGATGCCTCCGAGCCCATGGTCCTCGAGGCTCTTCGAGAGGTCCTCTTCCTTGAAGTGCTGGTCGAATCCAAGCACAATTATGTCGGGGCCTATGTCGCGGACGGTTTCGAATATATCTCCTTCCTTTCCGACGACGGCCCGGTCCACCGGTTTCAGCGAACCGACTATGCGGACCCTCATGCCCTCCGGCGTCACGGGCTCGTGCTTCTTTCGTCTCACGGTGTTGTCGCACGCGACGACGACCACGAGCTCGTCGCCCATGGACCTGGCCTGCTCGAGGTACGAGATGTGGCCCGTGTGTATTATGTCGAAGACCCCGGACGCCATGACCCTTGTCATCAGTAATCTGCTCCGTTCTTTCTCTTGAACTCTTCCCATTTGCCGAGGACCTGGTCCCCGGTTATGAATTCGATGTCGTTCTCGTCCGCGAATCGGATGACGTCCCTCTTGGTCATCGAACCGCCGTCATCCCCCATCATCTCGCATATGGTTGCCGACGGATTGACGCCGGCCATGTACATCATGGCTGTGCACAGTTCCGTGTGGCCCCTCCTGTTTGTGAGTATGTGCTCCGTGGCGTTGAGCAGATGGACATGGCCCGGGGACCTGAACTCCTGGCCTATCTCTCTTGCTATCTCGGATGCGGGCACATCCTGGAACAGGACCTCCGCGAACCTGGAGATCGTGAGCGCCCGGTCCCTGTCGGTTATCCCCGTGTAGGTCTTCCGGTGGTTAATGGTCACTCCGAAAGAAGATTTCGTGTTGTCGTAGGGGATGTCGTTCGGAGCCATCGCCCTGAGCAGAGGGAATCTGTTCGAATCGTCGTAATATACGTCGGCCATATAGGGCAGGCCGACCTCGGTCGCCTTGTCGAAGGGAGTGGTGGTGCAGATCAGCCCTCCCGCTTTCTTCCTCATCATCTGCACGGTCTCGTACGTGATGTACTGCGAGGCGACGGTCATATCCGATTCGCCTTCCCGGTCTTCGAAATCGTAGACAAGTATGACCTTGCCCTGCCTTATATCATCCAGGGCCTTTTTGAAGTTCATCAAATCACCAGGGGTCTGCCAAAGCGACAGTATAAAAAAACTGTTGGCAATGTACCAGCAATTTAGTAGACGTAAGATAACGCGTGTTTCTGGAAGAAACGCGACGGAATAACAGTTTAAATATCTGCATCGGCTGGTGTGGACGATGTCCGAAGGGAAGAACGTACAGGGCACTATGATCTTCAAAAATACCGCCAGTTTCCCGGAACAGATAGAGGCGGCGCTGGAAGAAGAAATCCCTGCGGTCCCGAAGGCGGGCAAGGTCTGCATCTGCGGCATGGGAGCGTCCGCCCTTGCCGGGGAGATACTCTCTGATTTCGCTGACGGTACATCGAAAACGCCGCTTTTCATAATCAGGAGGACCGAGTTCCCGAAGTGGGTAGGGGAGGACACGTGGACGATCCTCGTCAGCTACTCCGGAAACACAAAGGAGACGCTGATGGCCTATGACGAGGCGATACGCCGCAACTGCAAGGTGATATGCGTCACGTCAGGAGGGGAGCTGTACTCCAAATGCCTCAGCCGCAGGGACGTTTCCGTCACACTGCCGGGGGGCATGCAGTCGCGCGTCGCCATGGGCAGCATCATCGGCCGGCTCGCTTCGATACTGGAAGAGATGGGCGTTTGCGAGGCGAAGACCGAACTCAGGAAGATCGTCCCCGCTCTCAAGGAGGAAAGGGACAGGGTCATCGAGGACGATTGCAAGGCCGCGAGGACGATAGCGGACAAGCTCATAGGCAAGATCCCCGTGATCTACAGTCTGGCCAACATGCGCTCCTCCGCCATAAGGTGGAAGACCCAGATAAACGAAAACTCCAAGAACATATCCTTCTGCGGCTCGATCCCCGAGTTCAACCACAACGAGATCGTGGGATGGACGGACGACAGGAACAACAACCGCAATTTCGTCCCCGTCGTCCTTTACGACGACAACGCGTCGAAGATGATGAAAAGCATGACGGACACGTCCATCGGCATACTCGTGGACAAAAATCTAGAGACGATCACCCTGCACGTCGAGGGTACCAGCAACCTGGAGAAGAATCTAAAGTGCATCATCCTCGGAGATATCGTCTCATTGTATCTCGCGGACCTCCGCAGCACCGACCCGACCACAGAGAAGCCCCTCCGCGACGTCCGCGACCGCGCGGACGTCCCGATGTGACTACCAATCCTTTTTTACCGTGCAGCGGTTACAAGGTAACGATATAATGACCGCAGAGGATGCAAAATACATCAGAGAGCAGGTAATGAACCACAACAAGTGGTTTGAAGAGTCTATCCCGATGATAGCGTCCGAGAATCTCATGAGCCCATTGGCCAAAGAGGTGCTCATCTCGGATTTCGCCGACAGGTATGCCGAGGGGCTTCCCGGCAAGCGCTACTACCAGGGGAACATCTTCGTCGACAAGGTCGAGACCAAGGCCATGGAGCTTGCCAAAAAGCTGTTCGATGCTGATTTCGCCGATGTAAGGCCTATTTCCGGAACGGTCGCCAACATGGCCGTCCTGTTCGCCTTCGCCGAACCCGGGGACACGATCACGACATGCGCGCTGGCCCAAGGGGCCCATATATCAACATGCGAGTTCGGAGCCTTCGGACAGAGGGCGGTCAACTCGGTCAACTATCCTTTCAACGAAGAGAATATGAATATCGACGTGGACGGGACGATCAAGCTGCTGAAGCAGGTGAAGCCAAAAGTCGCGCAGTTCGGGCTCTCGGTCTTCCTGTTCCCGCCGCCCCTCAAGGAGCTCGAGGACACCTTCAACGAGATCGGATGCCTGGTATGGGAGGACTGCGCCCACGTGCTCGGACTCATCGCAGGAGGACAGTTCCACGACCCTCTGAGGGAAGGCGTGAACATCATCTCGTCATCTACCCACAAGACTTTCCCCGGGCCCAACCACGGGCTGCTGCTCGGTTCCAACATGACCGAAGAGCAGGAGAAGAAGCTCCAGAAGGCCGTATTCCCCGGAGTCACCTCGAGCCACCACCTCCACGCCATGGCGGCGCTGGCCGTGACGCTGGCGGAGATGGACGTCTTCGCCAAGGATTACGCCGCACAGGCATGCAAGAACTCCCGTCAGCTGGGCGAGTCGCTGTACGAGCTCGGGATCCCGGTGCTCTGTCCCGACCTGGGCTTCACCAGGTCCCACGCCATCGCCGTGGACGTCTCCGAGTTCGGAGGCGGGAAGGAATGCGCACAGCTCCTGGAGGACGCCAACATCATCTGCAACAAGAACATGCTCCCCAGGGATACGAGCTCCGTGCGCCCCTCCGGTCTGAGGCTGGGGGCCCAGGAATTGACCCGTGTCGGCATGAAGGAGAGCGAGATGAAAGAGGTCGCCGAGCTTATAGCCCGCGTGGTGAAGAAGAAGGAGGACCCCGCCAAGGTCAAAGAGGACGTCAAGGCGCTGAAGAAGCAGTTCTCGAACATCCAGTACTGCTTCAACGCCGGAGAGCCCGCATACGAGTACCGCAAACTTATACCGTGATATTTGCAGAAACCCCTTACCCGCGCATCGCGCGGGCCACGC
>Ga0265295_1000508_pt1 | contig 78115 bp, 77 predicted proteins | sample Munlansysbiofilm_FD_192503 | JGI IMG/M metagenome (GOLD analysis project Ga0265295, IMG submission 192503) | Leachate microbial communities from a municipal landfill in Southern Ontario, Canada - Methane capture system biofilm | ecosystem: Engineered > Solid waste > Landfill > Unclassified ... | reverse complement strand
CTGACCTGACCGTACTGGGAAAACATGGCGTGCAGATCTGCATCAGTGGTCGACCAGGACAAATTTCCAACATAGATGTTCTTAGACAAGACAGTAACTCCAAAGAAAAAAAAGTAAAAAGAAAAACCTTGTTCCTGCTGGAAACAGCTACCGGCAGGATTGCGGAACAATGAAGATGGATTCGATTGTGAATTCACGTTTCCATTTCCGCCAAAGTCAGCAGTCACTAGGTGGGCTGGATTTCAATGTCAACGCTTATTATTTTTATTTTTGATGCAAAATGGCGTTTCAGGTCAAAAATTATATTCAATGGGCTTGAATAGAACATCTATTTATTTTGGAAGTATTTTTCGCCCGTTTTCCGGATACGGGTTGTTGAAGGGTGAAATGTTCCGCCAAGCGTTCAAGGTCCACGGGGTCGGACAGGGATGGTTTTCCGGGAGCGCGCCTATTCTTTCGCCGTCGGCAGGGTGAAGGTGAAGACGCTGCCCCCGCCGGGGTTGTCCTCGACCCAGATGCGTCCTCCGTGAGCGCGTACGATCTGGCTGCAGATGGCCAGGCCCAGCCCTGTCCCACCGGGCTTTCCGCCTGTGCCGGACGAGGGCGCGGTGTGGAATTTCTTGAAAATGGCGAGCCTGTCGCAGGGGGCGACGCCCGGTCCCTGGTCCCTGACCTGAATGCGGATCTTGTCATCCTCGCGCTGGAGGGCGAAGCCGATGACCCCGCCAGCCGGGGAGTATTTGATGGCGTTGTCGGTCAGGTTGACGATGACCTGCTCGGTGCGCTCCACGTCCGCCAGGGCGATCATGGGGCCGGTTGGAGCGAGGCTCAGGCGCAGTCCGCGCTCTTCGGCCAGCGGACTCATGATTTCCACGATCTCTCCCACCAGCTCGGTCATGTCCGTCGGAGCGAAGTTCCAGTCGATCTTTTCCGCCTCGATGCGGGTGATGTCGAAGATATCCGTAACCAGATGCGTGAGGCGGCTTACGTTCTTGTCCATGATGTGCAGATAGTCCTGCCTGTCGGCGGAGGCCTCGGTGCGCCTCAAATAGTCGAGCCCGCCACGGATGGAGGTCAGGGGGGAGCGCAGTTCGTGCGACATGGTGGCCAGGAATTCGCTCTTCAGGCGATCCAGGGTCTTGAGTTCCTCATTGGCCAGGGCCAGCTCGCTGGTCGCGTTCTGCACCTCTTCCTCCAGCCGGTTGCGACCTTCTTCCAGCTTTGCGCTCATGGTGCTCAAGGCCTGGCCCACGCGATCCATTTCATGGCTGCTGCCGATATGGACTCTGCCGGGGAATTGCCCTTGGCTGATGCCGTCGGCCACGGCTTCAAGGGTGCCAAGGGGCCTGAGCACCAGGTGGCGGACCAGGAAATACAGGGTCATGACCGTGAGCACGATGAGCGCCAGGGCCGAAACGAAAAGCTGCATTTTTCCACGGCTCAGCGAGTCGAGCACGTGCTGTACAGGCAGGTGGATGCTCAGGCAGCCGCTGACCGTCCCTCTGGTGTAGTTCTTGTGGCAGGACAGGCAGGTCTCGTCGACATAGAGGGGGGCTGAATACTGGAACACCGCCTCTCCGTCGTGGTCGGCGATGGCGTAATATTCCGTGTTTTCCGCCCGGGCGAAGCGTTTTATGGCCGCCGTTTCGAACGCGTCGGGCCTGTTTTCGGGATTCATGGGCGCGATGCCCGCCAGCCGGAAGCGGTACAGGTTCTGGCGGTAGGAGTAGAGGGAAAGCTGCTTGGTGACCATGGACGGGGTGAAGCGCTGCATGACGCCCCGATCCGTGGGCAGAAGGTCGGTATAGAACGCGCCGCCGCCTTGGGCGCCGGGGGTGTCCTGGCGCAGGAACAGGCCCTGGCTGTCCGAGACCCACTGGCGGGTCAGGATGATCTGGCGGGTCAGGAGTCGGGCCTGGTTGAGCACCTGGGTCCAGGCCTGCCGCTCCTCGGCCACGCCCTGCCAGAGGAAGATGATGCCCAGGAGCGGCACCACGATGCAGACTATGGCCGACATGAACTTGAACTGCAAAGAACCCCGAAAACCGCGCATGACCGTTCCTCCCGGGCAGCAGATGAGCCACAATCCCCCTTCTCGTCAACGGCGGAGCCATGGAAATCTTGCGGATTCATGGCCGCCGCGTCGTTGTTTTTGAGGCCGCCGCAAGTTAGGGTGCGTCATCCGAAATTGTTGCTTGGCCCATCGTGGGAAACAGCATGATCGCAGGAGGTGGCATGCGCTGTCTGAGGAATGAGGTGATTTTCGCTCGAGAGGCCGCCGGGTTTTATCTGTTTCCGGGGGCAGGGCTTGACAGGGTCGGGAAGGACGTGCAGATTAGTGACACGATAATAATTAAAATAGTGTTTATTATGGCAGCGTGTTCGGATTGCGTCGAGGCGATGCGCGGAGGACTGATATGAAATACAGCATCAATCGTCATGAGATTGCGGGGTCTCTGGGAGATTTGGGGGTTCTGCTGCCCATTGCCGTGAGCATGGTGCTCGTGAACGGTCTTCCGCCCGCAGGGGTGTTTTTGGCCATCGGACTCTACTACATTTTTTCGGGGATGTATTTCGGGGTGACCACGCCGGTGCAGCCCATGAAGGTCATCGGCTCCTACGCGGTGGCCATGGCCCTGTCGGCGGATGTCATCCAGGCTTCGAGCCTGTGGATCGGCGTCCTGCTCCTGGCCATCGGCTTGAGCGGGGCCATGAAGCGGATTACCCGTTTCGTGCCCAAGGTCATTGTGCGGGGCGTCCAGTTGTCCACGGGCGTGCTGCTCCTGGCGCAAGGCGTGCGGTTCATTCTCGGCACAAGCTCCACCCAGTTGCAGCACAAGCTGAGCGAGCCGTTTCTGGCTGTTTCCTCTCTCGGAGTTTTGCAGCTCAGCTGGATCTTCGGGCTGATCGCCGTGGTTTTGACCCTTTTTCTGATCAACAGCCGCCGTTTTCCCGCCGCCACGGTTGTCGTCGGCTTCGGTTTTTTGATGGGGATTCTGCTGGGCAATGGCGTGTCCATGGACGCCCTGGGCGTTCATTTTCCGGATTTTTTTCCGACTGGCTGGCCCAGCTGGGTGTCCTTTTCCACCGCCCTTTTTGTCCTCGCCCTGCCGCAGCTGCCCATGACCTTGGGCAATGCGGTCCTGGCCAATGAGGACCTGGCCAGGGAATATTTTGGCGACAAAGCTTCACGGACCACGGGCAAGGCCCTGTGCGTCAGCATGGGACTCGCCAACATCGGCAGCTTCATGCTCGGTGGCATCCCCATGTGCCATGGAGCCGGGGGCCTGGCCGCGCACTATCGGTTCGGCGCCCGCACCGCCGGTTCCAACGTCTTTATCGGCGGGCTGTTCGTGGTCGTGTCCCTGTTTTTTGGTTCGGAGGTGCTGGCCATCGCCCAGCTCATGCCCATGTCGGTGCTCGGGGCACTCTTGGTGTTCGCGGGGGCGCAGCTGGCCATGACCGTGCGGGACATCACCGACAAGAAGGAATTTTTTGTATGCATGGCCATGCTGGGGATAACGCTGGCATCCAACCTGGCTTTGGGGTATCTGGCGGGCATGGCCCTTGATTACCTGCTGAAGCGTGAGATGTTCGATATCTAGCCTTCGCGCGCCGATGATGCCTTGACGCGGGTATCGCCCTGAAATTTTGTCATTGAAAGAAAACCATGGAGGAAGCCTTGAGTTCACTTATCAAAGAAAAAACAGAGTCCGGCAGATTGCATATCGACACTCCGCTCATGGGAGAGTCCCTGGTCAGCAAGAAGTTCTTGGCCAAAACCGAATCCTCGGAATATTTCCGGATGCATCCGGATGTGAATGTGCTCAAGATCGGCGGGCAATCCATCATGGATCGCGGTTCCAAGGCGCTTTTTCCCATCATCGACGTGCTGATTCAGGCCAAGGAGCAGTTCAAGATTCTGCTTATGACCGGTGGCGGAACGCGAGCGCGCCACGTCTACAATATCGGCGTGGACCTCGGCATGCCCACGGGCGTGCTGTCCAAACTCGGGGACAAGGTTTCCTCCCAGAATGCAGAAATGCTGGCCGTGCTCCTGGCCAAGCATGGCGGGGTGCGCATCGGCCACGGCGACAACCTGGAACAGCTGACCATGTTCTGCCGCGAAGGCTACCTGCCCATCACCACGGGCATCCCGCCTTACGGTTTCTTCGAGCATCCGGCGGAATTCGGGTCCATCCCGCCGCATCGCACCGACAGCGGCGCGTTTCTGCTCGCCGAGAATATCGGCGCGAAGTCCCTCATTTATCTGAAGGACGAGCAGGGCCTGTACAGCGACGATCCCAAGAAGGCCAAAAACATCGAGGAACTGCGATTCATCGACCGCATCTCCGTGTCCGATCTCATGGCCATGGATCTGGACGATCTCATCGTGGAGCGGCCTGTCCTGACCTTTCTCAAGCATTCCAAATGCCTGAAGGAATTTCAGGTCATCGATGCCCTGCGTCATCCCGAGCACATCCTGGCTGCGCTCAACGGCGAGCATGTGGGCACCATCGTCTACAAGGATTAGCAACGCAAAAAAGGCCGCCCCGATTTGGGACGGCCTTTCTTGCGCGCAGTAAAAGTCTGCTATTCCGCCTTCTTCATTCCCTCTTTTCCTTCCCCGTCGCTCGGCAGATAGACAATGCTGGCTCCGCTGACCTTGGCGATTTCGTCCAGTTCGCATTTACGCATGTGTTCGGCGGAAATTCTGATATCTCCAGTGGTTCCGACAACACGAAAGCGGGGGCGTTTTTCGCCCTTTTCGACTTTGCGTCTTTCGCGTACAAAAATGGTGCTCATGGGATGCCTCCTTTGGAGTTGGTTTCTCGCATTGATCAACAACTATGTTTTTAGAGGATATATGTCAAGAGATGAACATATGGCAGGAGCCCGGCATGCCGGTTCGGCCAAGCCGGAGCGTTACATCCAGCCGTCGGTGCTGATGGCTTTGCTCGACGGGCCTTCCTACGGGTACCAGCTTTTGCAGAAGTTGCCGGAATACGGGTTTCTGAGGGACGAGGTGCCACCCGGGATGATCTATCGCCATCTGCGGCAGATGGAGGAGGAGAAGCTTGTCGTTTCCCAGTGGGAGGCCGAGGGTTCCGGACCGGCGAAACGGGTTTACGAGCTGACCGCCGAAGGGGCGGAGGTGCTGGAGGCCTGGGTGGCGCACATGGAGCGCAAGGCTCGCCGGCTGCTTGAATTTGCGGAAGCTTATCGCCGACGGGAAAACACATCGGAAGTTTGATACGGAGTTGTCCATGAGTGTTGAAATCCCCATGCTGACCGATGTGGTGATGATTTTCGGGCTGTCCTGCACCGTCATCGTCGCCAGCCACCGCCTGCGCATTCCTCCAGTGATCGGGTTCCTGCTGACCGGCGTGTTGGCGGGCCCGCACGGACTTGGACTTGTCGGTGACGCCCATCAGGTCGAGATGTTCGCCGAGATAGGGGTGATCCTGCTTCTTTTCGTCATTGGCATGGAGCTTTCGCTGGATGAACTGCAGCGGCTCAAAAAGCCGGTTTTCGTGGGCGGGGCCGCGCAGGTGCTTCTGACTATCGCCGTGTTGGAGCTTCCTTTCGTGCTCTTTGGCGTGGGTCTCGGCAAGGCTCTGTTCGTTGGTTTTCTGGGCGCCCTGTCGAGCACGGCCATCGTGCTCAAGCTCTTGGGCGAAAAGGCGCAGCTGGGAGCCCCCCACGGGCGCATCTCCCTGGGCATGCTCATTTTCCAGGACGTGGCCGTGGTGCCCATGATGCTGCTCATCCCGCTGCTCGCTGGCACGGCGGACAACCCATGGCTCTCCCTCGGAGGGTTATTGGTCAAGGCCGCGCTGGTCGGCGTGGTGCTGCTGGTGGTGGCCAGGAAGGTCATTCCCCGGGTGCTGGAGGCGGTCATCCGCACGCGCAGCCGGGAGCTTTTTCTCATGACCACGCTTGGCTTTTGCTTCGCCATCGCGCTTTTGACCTCAAGCGTGGGTCTGTCCCTGTCTTTGGGCGCTTTCCTGGCCGGCTTGATAATGAGCGAATCCGAATACAGCCATTCCGCGCTGGAAGGGGTGCTGCCCTTTCGCGACGTGTTCACGAGCATTTTTTTCGTGTCCATCGGCATGCTCCTTGATCCGGCTTTTGTGGCCACGCATTTGCCCCAGGTCCTCGGTTTGGCCGGAGTCATCCTCGTGCTCAAGACCGCCTTGGCCGCCGTGGCCGGGAGGCTGCTCGGATACCCTTGGCACGTGGCCATCCTCGGGGGGCTGTGCCTGTGCCAGATCGGTGAGTTCTCTTTTGTCCTGGCCGGGGTGGGTATGGGGAGCAATTTGCTCACCCCTCTGGAATATCAGTATTTTTTGGCAGTGGCTATCATGACCATGGCTGTGACGCCTTTCCTCATCGCCGCCGTTCCGGTCATATCCGTGCGTTTGGTGAACATGATGCCGCCAGGTTTGAAGAGCGCATTGCTTCAGGAGGAACGTTCCGACCAGCGCGATCACCTCATCATCGCAGGCTTCGGTTTGGGCGGACGCCATCTGGCCAGGGCAGCCAAGGCGGCGGGTGTCGATTACGTCATCCTGGAGATGAACCCGGACACGGTGCGCCGAGAGAGGGCCAAGGGTGAGCCCATCATGTACGGCGATGCCTCCCAAGGAGCCGTGCTGGAGCACATCAACGTCGCCAAAGCCCGCATCCTGGCCGTGGTCATTTCCGATCCGGCCGCCATCGGTCGCATCGTGGCCACGGCCCGGGCCCACAATCCGGGTCTGCACATCGTGGTGCGCACGCGCTTCGTGGCCGAGATAGAGCCGCTCATGCAGCTGGGCGCGCAGGAGGTCGTGGCTGAGGAGTACGAAACGTCCGTGGAAATGTTCATTCGCGTGCTGTCCACCTATCTGGTGCCCAAGGCAGACATCGAGCGTTTCGTCCGTGAGATCCGGGCCGAGGGCTACGGCATGTTGCGTCGGTCCATGCTCAACACTGCCGACTCGTGCAGCTTGGAAGGAACATGCTCCACCTTCGGTGCGACAGTGCTCGTTGTTGCCCCAGGCGCTTTCGTGGCCGGAAAGAGCCTGGTCGATTCCAAGTTGCGCAAGGAACATGGATTGACCGTCGTGGCTGTGCAGCGAGACGGAAAAACTCAGATCAACCCTGATCCGGGATGGGTTTTCATTGCCGGTGACCGGGTGCATGTCTTTGGCGAACAGGCGTTGATCACGGACAAGTCCCGGCTTTTCATGGAGGAAAATGGTGAATCAGGGGTTGCTGCTTGAACGGTCGGATTATTTGTGGAAGAGTGCGCACTGACATCGCGTTTTGCCCCTGTTTGGACGACAGCAATCCTTTTATGAACACAACATAGCCGAGTTCCGATATGGCCAAAGAAATTGCTCATCTGCTGCGCGAGGTTGTCATGGCGGTTCTGCCCGTAAGCCTCGTCGTGTGCGCCCTGCAACTGACGCTGCTGAATATGCCCTGGGATGTATTCGCCCGTTTTGCCTTGGGTGCGTTATTCGTGGGTGGTGGGCTGTTTCTTTTTCTCCTCGGGGTCAAGATGGGCCTTCTGCCCATGGGTGAAATGATCGGCGCGGAGCTGCCCAAAAGCGGATCCGCGAAATACCTTGTGTTCATGTCTTTTCTTCTCGGGACGGCGATCACTGTTGCAGAACCCGACGTGCGTGTTTTGGCCCACCAGATTGATTTTGTCTCCGCAGGACTGATTTCACGCAACCTCCTCGTTTTTGTGGTCGCGCTGAGCGTTGGAATCTGCGTGGGCGGAGCCGTGCTGCGCATCGTACTGGGCGTGCCGATAGTAAAGGTGTTGATCGGTGGGTATTCCGTAATTCTGCTGCTGTCTTTCTTCACGCCGGAAAGCTTTCTGCCCATCGCCTACGATGCCGGGGGCGTGACCACGGGGCCGGTGACGGTACCATTCATCATCGCTTTGGGACTTGGAACGGTGGGTGTGTTGCGCGGAAAGAATTCCTTCAGCGATGGTTTCGGTCTTGTGGGGCTGGCATCGATTGGTCCGGTCATCGGGGTCATGATTCTGGGGATGATCTACGGATGAACATTATTTGGGATTTTCTGGACTTCAGGCATGTGGCCATCGAACTGCTCATGGCCTTTGCTCCTTTGGTGCTCTTTTTCATCTACATGCAGCACCGTGCGCTGCGCTTGCCCAGGTCCTATGTGCTGCGGCTGATGAAAGGGATAATCTTGTCCTACGTGGGCTTGGTCCTGTTTCTGCAAGGCGTGACCCAGGGTTTTTTGCCGGCAGGGACCGAGATCGGCCGTATCATTGGCGGGGCGCCGTGGCGTTGGTCTTTGGTTCCGCTTGGATTCTTTTTCGGTCTTGCGGCCACGGCGGCGGAACCTGCCGTGCGCGTTTTGGCCATTGAGATGGAGAAGGCATCGGGCGGATCGGTCAGTCAGAAACCCGTGCTGGTGACTCTTTCTCTGGGCGTGGGAGTTTTCGTGGCCCTGGCCATGTTCAAGCTCCTGGCCGGGATCTCCATTCTCTGGTTCGTGGTGCCGGGATACCTCCTGGCTTTGATCATGACCCGTTTTTCCACGCCGTCCTTCATATCCGCGGCGTTTGACGCAGGCGGCGTGGCCACCGGCCCCATGACCGTGACCTTTGTCATGGCCATCGCCCTTGGCGCGGCCGGAGCCCTGGAAGGCCGGGACGCGGTTGCCGACGGTTTCGGTCTCATCGCCCTGGTCGCCCTGGCCCCCATTCTTTCCGTGATGACCCTGGGTATTCTCTATTCCCGCAAAAGGAGCGGCAGATGAACGTACTGGAAAATTTCGATTGTATCGTGACCATCGTCAACAAGGGGCACAGCGAACCTGTCGTGGACGCATCCCGCAAGGCCGGGGCCGAGGGTGGCACCATCATTTTGGGGCGCGGTACGGGCATCCGAGAGGTCAAGTCCATTTTGGGCCTGGCCATCGACCCGGAGAAGGAGATTGTCTTGACCCTGGTCAAATCCGAGATCAGCCTGTATGTGCTGCAGGCCATTGTTGACGCGGGCAATCTGGAGAAGCCCGGCACAGGCATCGCTTTCATACTGCCGGTCAAGGGCGTGGCCGGCATCTGTCATCTGAATTGTCCGCCACGATCATGAGATGGTATTGCCGCAGTTCGCAGGACAACAACGTACCCGGCAGGAGAGTATATGTTTCTCGTTGAAATGATGCGCAGGCTGATTTCCCAAGTCCAGGTCTGCCCCAGGTGCGGGCATCGGCAGCCGGCGCGGGCCGGGGAGAAGCGCGGGGAGCGCTGCGAGAAGTGCGGAGCGCCCCTGCCGCCTCCCAAGGACAAGGGGTAGCGTGCAGGGCATTTGAAATTTCAGATCTGAAATTCGGCAGTGGAGTTGAATCCATCGACGCGAAAAACGCGCTCCGGGCACATGCCTGGGGCGCGTTTTTCGCGTTTTTGACTTGGATTCGGACCGAGGCTACCAGCGCCAGCCCGGATCGATGCTCAGGTCTTCGGGAGCGGATATCTTGAGGTCCAGGGAAATGACCAACTCCTTGCCGGGCGCGATGGTGGCGCTCCAGGCCATGAGTTCCGGATCGTCCTCCGTCAGGGGTTCGGGCTTGGCCGTCAAATCGATGGTGACCCGCTCGTCGCGCGGCAGGGGGCGCGGTTCCTCGATGCGCGCCTGGACCGGGTGGTCGGCGGCGTTGCGCACGGTCATGGTCCATTGCCGCACAAAAGTCTGTTTTTGCGCGAACAGGCCCTTCTCTCCCGTCTTCTTGTCGGTCAGGGCCGTGTCGCAGGTCAGCAGCGGGTCCGTGCCGAAGAACATGGTCGCCTCCCGTCCGGAAAGGGAGAACTGGCGCTGGTCGACCATGGCTCCGTCGATGAGGAAGAAGGCCGTACCCGAGGGCAGTTCCTTGGGTTCGGAGAACTCGGCTTTGGCCTGGATAAAGGCCTTGGAATCGAGGCTTGGGCGGAAGAGGTGCGTGAAGCTGGCCGGCCAGGCGGCCCGTTCGATCTCGAATATGCGGGTATCCCCGGCCGGAACAGATTTCCGGCCCATGTCCCAGGCTGCGTAGGTGCTGTGCCGGACCTCTACCGGTTCGGGCGGCGCGGCTTCGAACATTTCCTCCTTGGCCGCGTCGGAGCGCATGGCCATCATGGGCGCTCCGGCCATGGCCTTGCGGAAAACCTGGCGGGGGCCGATTTCCCAGGGCGGCAGATCCGAGGGCTCGGCCTGGGTTTGCGGCTGCATGGTGGCCAGGTGCAGCCGCACGCCGTTCCAGTCCTGGCCCGAGCGTTGCCAGACCTTGGCCTGCCAGGAAAAATCAATGTTTTCGCGGGAAGGAGAGGCTTCCAGGCGATAGAGCGGAGCCCAGCCGCAGTCGCGCAGGGTGTAGACGTAGGTCAGCTCCTTTGGCGCGGGCCCGGCGACCAGGACGCGCACTTCCCAGACCGTGCGGCCCTGGCCCGTAGCGTCCGCGATTTCCTTTTCCACCCAGGCGATCTTCTTGTTCAGCTCTTCCAGGCGGGTCTCCAGGCTCTGCGCACGGGCGGAATCTTCGCGCAGGGCCTTGTCCATTTCCCCGGCCAGTTCGCGCAGGGCGGCCACGGTCTTTTCGGCGGGCAGGGTCTGGGCCTTCCAGAAGGCCATGCGCCCGCGCACGCCTTCGAGTTCGGACAGCGCCTCGACGCGCTGCGCTTTCAACTCTTCCAGGCGGCGGTTGAGCGGCTCGATGGCGCTGTGGTTCTCTTCGCGCCGCGTCTTCCAGCTCAGGTCCGCGATGCTGCCGCCGCCGGCCAGACGGTCGAAGCGCAGGCTGGCCGGGTCGGCCTGGCCAGGCAGGGTCAGGGCGCAAGATGAAAGGCCCGCCTCTCCTCCTTTCACCGTCACGGCCGAGACTTCCTCGACCTGGGCGGAATCCGGAAAGAGGGTCACCTGGGTCGGCGCGGCCCAGGCCCAGCAGGGAAAGAGAAGCATGATCGCGGTCAGAATTCTGCTCATGTGTCCTCCTGTGGAACAAAAAGGCCAGCTCGAGGGCTGGCCGTGGTCTTATTCTTCCTGGCTCGGGTCGAATCCGAGCTGCTTGATGAAGCCCATGCCGCCCTGCAGATTGACCGGTTCCAGGAACCCGGCATGCCGCAGGATGACCTGGGATTCGTAGGATCTGCCGCCCGTGTTGCACAGCAGCACGATTTTCTTGTCCCTCGGGATCTCGTGCAGCCTGCCCCGGATCTGGCCCTGGGGGATGTTTTTCCAGAATTCCGGGTATTTGTTCACAAACGGCTCGGCATTGCCCCATTCGCGCGTGTCGATGCACAGCAGGTTCTCCGCGACGCGGTTCTCCCAGAGCTTGGCGAATTCCGTGGGCTGGATGGAGACGTTTCGGCCCACCAGCATGTTCTCGGCGGTGTTGGCCGCGGCGTTCAAGACGTCCATGGCCGAGCCGAAGGGCGGGGCGTAGGCCATTTCCAGGCTGGACACGTCGCGCAGGGTCGGGCGGAACTTGAGGATGGCGGCCATGGTGTCGATGCGACCCTTGAGGGAATCGCCGTTCTGGCAGGCGCCCTGCAACCCGAGGACCCGGCCCGTGCGGCGCTCGACCACGATTTCCAGGCTGACCATGTCGCGCTTGGGATAGAAATGGGAGTGGTCGCTCATGATCACGTGGGCGCTGAAGGCGTCGAAGCCCTCGCGCAGGGCCACGGGCAGGGACAGGCCGGTGCCCGAGAAGGCCAGGTCGAAGAGCTTGATGATGTAGGTGCCGACCACGCCATCGAAGGTTTCCCTGCCCCCGGCCACGTTGGTGCCGATGATGCGTCCCTGGCTGTTGGCCAGCGAGCCCAGGGGGTAGTAGCCGAGCTTGCCCGTGACCACGTTTTCGACGACCACGCAGTCGCCGCCGGCGTAGATGTCCGGGTCCGAGGTCTGCATGGTCTTGGAGACGATGACGCCGCCGCGTTCGGAGCAGGACAGCCCGGCCTCGCGGGCCAGGGTGTCGCTGGGGATGACGCCCACGGCCAGAATGACCAGGTCGGCGTCGATGGCCCCCTTGTTGGTGACCACGCGCGTGACCTTGCCGTCCTCGCCCTCGATGGCCTGGACCATTTCCGAGGTGCGGACCGTGACCCCGCTCTCGGTGAGGTGCTTTTCGGCGATGGTGGCCATGGCCTTGCTCATGAAGCCCGGCATGATCTGGTCCGCCACTTCGATGACCGTGGTCTCGATGCCCCACATGTCGGCAAAGGATTCGGCCATCTCCAGGCCGATGAAGCCGCCGCCGACGATGACGGCCGAGCCCACGCCGCCGCTGGCCACCGCTTCCTTGATGCTGATGGCCTCGCTCAGGGTGCTGACCGCGAAGACATTGCCCAGGTCGCGGCCTGGAATGGGCAGCTTGCGCGGCGTGCTGCCCGTGCCCAGGACCAGCTTGTCGTAGGGCAGGGTGCTCTGGGTGCCGTCCTTGGCCTGGACCAGCACGGTCTTGGCCTTGCGGTCGATGGACAGGGCGCGGGTCTCGGTCAGGACCTTGAGGTCCTTGCAGTCCTGGAAGAACTGTTCGTCGCGGACCATGTGAAAGCTGGTTTCCTGCAACTGCTGGTGGTCGCTGACGTCTCCGGAGACGTAGTAGGGGATGCCGCAGCCGCCGTAGGAGATGAGCTTGCTGGCATCGACCATGGTCACTTCGGCGTCGGGGGCGACGCGTTTGATGCGGCATGCGGCCTTGGGCCCAAGGGCCACGCCGCCAATGACGACAACTTTGAGAGGCATGGGAAAACTCCTTGAAATTAAATATGTTGATAGTAAAAAATAGGAGTTGGTTTGAAAAAAACATGCCTTGGGTAATATATTTCGCCCGGGAGCGGTAGTGGAAAAATGCACTGCGTGCGGCAGGTTGTCCACAAGCGCCCGGCCCGGTGCGCCGGTTCGAGAGGCGGTAGCTATTGAGACTTGCTTTTAACGAACGCGGCATTAATAGTCCCTCGGCAGAGGGCGGTCCCTCGGCAGAGGGCGGTCCCTCGGCAGAGGGCGGTTCCCCCGATGGCGGGGACATCCTCTTCGGAAGCGGACGTACACTGACGCATGAACCATTCACGAGGAGAAACAATGGCTGAGACCATCGATGACATTTCCATAGACTGGACCGACGAAGACGGCGTCCAGAAGGTCCGGGAACTGAAGAAGGAAGTGCTGACCCGCGGTGCCTGGGCCACAGTGATGTTCGCCTATCAGGAAGTGGGACGCGGCGAGGACGAGTTCGGGCCGGTCAAATTCAGGGTCGGGCGCTACCAGAAACGCAACGGCCGCTTTTCCCCCCACTCCAAATTCAACATCTCTTCGGTCAAGCAGGCCCGGCAGGTGGTCGAGATTCTCCAGGCCTGGATCGACGAGTACGGCACGGACGAATAAGGCCCGGGTGCGTGATGACCGAACCATTTGAGGCTCCGGGCTCGGATCCCGGATTGCTGGTCGAGGACCAGCTGCAGGAACCCCGACAGTTCAAGGTGTTGCTGCACAACGATGATTATACGTCCATGGACTTTGTCGTGGAAGTACTTATGAACGTTTTCGGCAAATCCGAGACCGAGGCGTTTTCCATCATGATGAGTGTTCACGAGAAGGGGATCGGCCTGTGCGGGATCTACACGGCCGAGGTCGCGGAAACCAAGGTGCAGATCGTGCATCAGATGGCCAAGGCGCGGTCATTTCCCCTGCGCTGTTCCATGGAAGAGGTGTAAATGCTGAGTAAGGATCTGGAGAGAATCATTGGGAACGCTGTGCGCGAGGTCAAGCTGCGCCAGCACGAGTTTTTGACCCTGGAGCACCTGCTCTACAGCTACACGCTGGACGCGCACGGGCAGAGCCTGCTTGCGGGTTGCGGCATCGATCTGGAGCGTCTGCGCAAGCAGTTGGCCCAGTTTTTCATCGATCATCTCGATGTCAGTCCGCGCCCGGAGCACGAGATCGTGCAGACGGTCAGCGTGCAGCGGGCCATGCAGCGCGCCATCCTGCACATCCAGTCCTCGGGCAAGTCCCAGGTCCAGGCGGGTGACTTTCTGGCGGCCATGCTCGAAGAGGAGGACGCGTTCGCGGTCTATTACCTCAAGGCCCAGGGGCTGACGCGCCTGGCCGTGCTCGAATACATTTCCCACCAGCTTCCCGACGCGGGCGGCGCGATGGAGAGCGAGACCAAAGAGGGCGGCAAGCAGAGCGCCCTGGACAAATACACCGTTGATCTGGTGGCCAGGGCCCGCGAAGGCAAAATCGACCCGCTGGTCGGGCGCGACGAGGAACTCAAGCGCACCCTGCAGGTATTGGCCCGGCGCAAGAAGAACAACCCCATCTTCGTGGGCGATCCCGGCGTGGGCAAGACCGCCGTGGCCGAAGGCCTGGCGCTCAAGATCGCGCGCGGCGAGGTGCCTGAGCAGTTCGCCCAGGCCCGCATCTTCGCTCTCGACATGGGCAGCCTCCTGGCCGGAACCAAGTATCGCGGCGATTTCGAGGGCAGGCTCAAGGGCGTGATTTCCGAGCTCAAGGCCATGGACGGGGCCATCCTGTGCATTGACGAGATCCACACCATCGTCGGCGCGGGCTCCACCAGCGGCGGGTCCATGGACGCCTCCAACATTCTGAAGCCCGTGCTGGCCTCGGGCGAGTTGCGCTGCATCGGCTCCACCACCTACGAGGAATACAAGAATCATTTCGAGAAGGACCGCGCCCTGTCCCGGCGCTTCCAGAAGATCGACATCGTCGAACCCTCCGTGGCCGAGAGCGAGAAGATCCTCATGGGCCTTCGCCCCTATTACGAGGATTTTCACGGAGTGAAGTATCAGCCTTCGGCCATCTCCGCCGCCGTGGAGCTTTCCGCCCGGCACATCAACGACCGCTTTCTGCCCGACAAGGCCATCGACGTCATCGACGAGGCCGGGGCCATATTCGTCCTCTCCGGGGAAAAGAACCGGCGCAAGTCCGTGACCCGGCGCGACATCGAGGAAGTGGTGGCGCGCATGGCGCGCATCCCCAGCTCCCGCGTGACCGCTTCGGACCGCGAGCGGCTGGCCAGCCTCGAATTCGACCTCGGTTCCAAGGTTTTCGGCCAGAAGGAGGCCGTGGCCATGCTCTCCCAGGCCATCAAGCGCTCCCGCGCGGGTCTCGGCAACGCCGAGCGGCCCCTGGGCTCCTTTCTGCTGACCGGTCCCACCGGCGTGGGCAAGACCGAGCTGGCCAAGCAGCTTGCGGATTGCCTGGGCGTGGCCTTCGTGCGCTTCGACATGAGCGAGTACATGGAGAAGCACGCCGTGGCCCGGCTCATCGGAGCTCCTCCCGGCTACGTGGGTTTCGAGCAGGGCGGCCTTCTGACCGACGCCATCCGCAAGACCCCGCACTGCGTGCTGCTTTTGGACGAGATCGAGAAGGCGCACATGGACATGTTCTCCATCCTGCTGCAGGTCATGGACCACGCCACCCTGACCGACAACAACGGCCGCAAGTCCGATTTCCGCAACGTGGTCCTGCTCATGACCTCCAACGCCGGAGCCCGCGAGATGAGCGGCAACGCCATCGGCTTCAAGGCCGGGACCGAGGAGGATCGCGGCCTGCGCGGCTTGGCCGCCGTGGAGAAGCTGTTCAGCCCCGAGTTCCGCAACCGCCTCGACGCCATCATTCCGTTCCATTCCCTGACCCAGGACATCATGGAAAAGATCGTGGACAAGTTCGTGGCCGAACTGGGCGTCCAGCTCGCGGCCAAGAACGTCCTTCTCGAGCTGTCGCCCGAGGCGCGCTCCTGGCTGGCCAAAAAGGGCTTTGACCCGGCTTTCGGGGCCAGGCCCCTGGGGCGGCTGATCCAGAGGGAGATCAAGGACCGGCTGGCCGAGAAGATCCTGTTCGGCGAGCTCGCCTCCGGCGGAAGCGTGCGCGTCGGGCTCGCCGATTCCGGGGAACTGGACTTCGGCGTCACGCCCCGATAGGCGCATGACCGTCTTCGCCCTCCCCGCCCAGCCGCTCTTTCCCGACCCGGCCCACGCCGACGAGGACGGGCTGCTGGCCGTGGGTGGGGATCTTTCTCCGCAGCGTCTGCTTCTGGCCTACGCCCGGGGCATCTTCCCCTGGTACTGCGAAAATTCCCCCATCCTGTGGTGGAGCCCGGACCCCCGGCTGGTGCTTGAACCCGCAAGGATTCACGTGCCCCGACGCCTGGAGCGCATTCTGCGTCAGGGGCGCTTCACGTTCACCCTGGACACGGCCTTCGAGCGGGTCATCACCGGCTGCGCCGAAACGCCGCGCCAGGGCGCGCGCGGAACCTGGATCGTGCCGGAGATGCTGGCCGCGTACTGCCGCCTGCACGAGCTGGGGTTCGCGCACAGCATCGAGGTCTGGTCCGGAGCGACCCTGGCCGGAGGCCTTTACGGATTGGCCCTGGGCGGGGCGTTTTTCGGGGAGTCCATGTTCTACCGCGAACCCGACGCTTCCAAGGCCGGGCTGGCGACCCTGACGCGCCTCCTTTCCCGGGCCGGGTTCGTACTCTTCGATTGCCAGCAGACCACCGCGCACATGCTGCGCTTCGGCGGGTTCGAGGTGCCGCGCGGCGAATTTCTTGCCCGCCTGGGACAGGCTTTGGAGCTGTCCACCCCGCGCGGGCCCTGGAGCTTTCGTGACGGAGCCCTGACCGCCCGCGCCCACGAATAAATGCAATGGAGCCGACAATGACTGAATTCGAGCACGGAAACGAGGAAGACTGGCAGGGACGGCCCAGCAAGTCGCAACGCAAGCGGGACATGGCCGCCCTGCAGAAGCTCGGGGAAAGCCTCATCGAGCTGGCCCCGGAGCAGCTGGAGCGGCTCGACCTGCACGAGGACCTGGTCGAGGCCATCCGCTTCTTCCACACCCTGAAGGACAAGGAGGCCCGGCGGCGGCAGCAGCAGTTCATCGGCACGGTCATGCGCAAGATCGATCCGGAACCTCTGCGGCAGGCCCTGGACGAGCTGGATCAGTTGCGCTTTCAGCAGGCCGAGGCGTTCCACCAGATCGAGCTCTGGCGTGACGCGTTGGTGGACGGGGACGGCGAGGTGCTGACGGAGCTGGTCGGGCGTTTCGGTCTCGATCCCCAGCAGCTGCGTCAGCTGGCCCGGCAGGCGGCGGCGGAAAAGGCGGCGGGCAAGCCGTCCAAGAACGGTCGCGCCCTGTTCAGGCTGCTTCGCCAAAGCTTCGAGCGCGAGCAGGCCGAAGACTAGCCGGGGTTGATAGGCGCAAGGCTCGCAGGCCGCTTCGGGGCGGCCCGCTAGGCCTGGGCGAGTCCCTGGTCCATGGGCTTGTGCTGGCTCAGGTCGTAGAGCCCGTGCACGACGAAGGGCAGGGGATAGCGGGGCACGATTTCGAAGCGGATGCGACCGATGTCCTTGCCTTCGGGCATGGAGCTGAGCGGAAGCAGTCCCGCGGGCAGAGGAAATTCCAGGGAATTGACACTGATCCGGGTCAGCCGGTCGGCGTACCGGTTGGCGAGATAGTCCACGATCTGGTCCATCTCCTCCCGGGTGAAGGATTCGAGCAGCACCGCGCGGCTGTCGCCCCGGCTTGTGGCCGAGGCGGCTCCGGAATCCTCCCGCACCAGTTCGGGCCACGGGTATCCGTTTTCCTGAGCCCACTCGGGCCGGAAAAGGTGCACGAGGACTTCCCGGCGGCCTTTGAAGGCCCGGATGCAGATGGTGGCGACATAGCCTCGGGGGCAGAGGCGCGCGGACTGTGATTCCTGTCGGACTATCTCCATGAAGCCATCCTCCCTGGACGGTTTTTTCACGTCTGTTTTGGCAGACGTCTAGCACGCTTCGGGGCGGGCTTCAATGCCATGGGGCCCGTTCTGCTTGAAATGATTCCGCTTCTGTGAAATGTAGTTGCGAGTCGGGCCCACGGGCCATCGGGGAGCTTCACGCATGTCCGCCTTTATCCTTCGCGCCTTTTTTTCTTGTCTGGTTCTCTACGCCTCGGCCGCTCCGGCGCAGGCCCTGGAGTGGCGCGTGCTGGCTCCGGGATTGGAACTGCGCGAGTTTCTGATCCCGGACCAGGTGGGCGACCTGGAGGGGCGGCAGAGCGGCATGGCGGTGCTGCGCGTCGATACCGGCAGGTACGAGGTCGCGCTCGGTTCGGCCCTGGCGACGGGCCGCATGCGCAGCATGCGGGAATGGGCGCGCCAGCTGGGATTCGTGGCCGTCATCAACGCGGGCATGTTCCGGGCCGATGACCGGATGCGCAGCACCGGGTTCATGCGTGACGCCGACGTGACGATCAATTCCTACATCCATCCGAGTTACGGGGCCTTTCTGGCCTTCAAGCCCCGGGATCCGTCCCTGCCCGCCCTGCGCTGGGTGGATCGCAAGAGCGACGCGGATTGGCAGAACGTGCTCGGCGGCTACGACGGGGTCATCCAGAACTATCGCCTCATCAGCCCGGAGCGGGAGAACCTCTGGGAACCGAGCGACCGCCGCCATTCCGGCGCGTCCATCGCCATGGACAAGGACGGAAGGCTGCTTTTCATCCATTGCCGCGCGCGGCTGTCCCTGCACGAGTTCGCCCAGGCCCTCATCGACCTGCCCCTGGATCTGGTCGGAGCCATGTATGTCGAAGGCGGAGCCGATGCGGCCATGTATGTCGATGTCGACGGCTTCGTGGGACGCTTCGTGGGCGAGTACCGCTCCGATTTTTTTCAAGGCAGCAACACGAATTTCTGGCCAGCGCCCAACGTGCTGGGCATCCGGCCCAAATAGCCCTTCATGACGCACCGGCTCCGGCCCGGCGTGCAGGAATCCATGTCCCTCTTTCAGCTTGAATCCGAATATGTCCCCCGGGGCGACCAGCCCGCGGCCATCGACGCCCTGTGCGCAGGCATCGCGCAGGGATTGCGCGACCAGGTCCTGCTCGGCGTGACCGGCTCCGGCAAGACGTTCACCATGGCCCACGTCATCGCCCGTCTGGATCGTCCGGCCCTGATCATGGCCCCCAACAAGACCCTGGCCGCCCAGCTCTACAACGAGTTCAAGGGCCTTTTCCCGCGCAACGCGGTGGAATATTTCGTCAGTTATTACGACTACTACCAGCCCGAAGCCTACCTGCCGCACTCCGACACCTACATCGAGAAGGACTCGGCCATCAACGAGGACATCGACAAGCTGCGCCACGCCGCGACCCACGCCCTGCTGACCCGGCGCGACGTGATCATCGTCGCCTCTGTGTCCTGCATCTACGGCCTGGGCTCGCCCGAATACTACGCCAAGATGGTCATCCCGGTGGAATGCGGGCAGCACGTCGCCATGGAAACGGTCATCGGGCGGCTGGTCGACGTGCAGTACGAACGCAACGACTACGACCTGCACCGGGGCACGTTTCGCGTGCGCGGGGACGTGCTGGAGATCATTCCGGCCTACGAGCACGAGCAGGCCCTGCGCCTGGAATTCTTCGGCGACGAGATCGACGGCATCTACGAGACCGACCCCCTGACCGGCGAGATCCTGTCCCGCGTCCAGAAGACGGTCATCTACCCGGCCAGCCACTATGTCTCGGACCGGGAAAACCTGGTACGGGCCATGAACGACATCCGCGAGGAACTGCGGCATCGCTTGCAGTATTTCAAGGACAACAACATGCTCGTCGAGGCCCAGCGCCTGGAGCAGAAGACCCAGCTCGACCTGGAGATGATCGAGGAACTGGGGTACTGCAACGGCATCGAGAACTACTCCCTGCACCTGGACGGGCGGCGCACGGGCCAGCCTCCGGCCACGCTCATCGACTATTTTCCCAAGGATTTCCTGCTGTTCATGGACGAGTCGCACATCTCCGTGCCTCAGGTGGGGGGCATGTTCAACGGCGACCGCTCGCGCAAGCAGACCCTGGTGGACTACGGCTTCCGCCTGCCCTCGGCCCTGGACAACCGCCCCTTGTGCTTCGACGAGTTTCTGGAGCGCATCGGGACCTCGGTCTTTGTCTCGGCCACTCCCGGTCCCTGGGAGATCGAACGGTCCCAGGGCGTGGTGGTGGAGCAGATCATCCGGCCCACGGGCCTGGTCGACCCCGAGATCGAGGTCGTGCCCACGGCGGGGCAGATGGATCACCTCATGGAGCAGTGCCTGGCGCGCATCGCCGCGGACGAACGGGTCATGGTCACGACCCTGACCAAGCGCATGGCCGAGGATCTGACCGAGTTCCTGCAGGCCAGGGGCGTGCGCGCCCGCTACCTGCATTCGGACATCGACACCCTGGAACGGGTGGCCATCATCCAGGCCCTGCGCGCCGGGGAGTTCGATGTGCTGGTCGGCATCAACCTGCTGCGCGAGGGCCTTGATATTCCGGAAGTCTCTCTGGTAGCCATGCTTGACGCGGACAAGGAGGGGTTCCTGCGATCGACCCGCTCCCTGATCCAGACTTTCGGACGGGCCGCGCGCAACGTGAAGGGCAAGGTGCTGCTCTACGCCGACACCGTGACCCGTTCCATGGCCGAGGCCATGGGCGAGACGCAGCGGCGCAGGGAGCGGCAGACCCTCTACAACGAGGAGCACGGCATCACCCCGCAGTCCATCCGCAAGACCTCGGGAAACACGCTCTACGACCTGCACCGCGAGATCAAGGAGCAGGAACGGGCGGCGGAGCGGCCGGCGGACTATGATCCCGGCCCGGAGAATGCGGCCAAGGAAGTGGCCCGCTTGAGCCGCGAAATGCGCAAGGCGGCGGAAATGCTTGAATTCGAGGAGGCGGCCCGTATCCGGGACCGGATCAAGACCCTGGAGAAACGCTACGGTCTGGACGGCTCCAGGGCGACACGATCATGAAGACATGCTCACTGCGAACCTCTCTTCTGCGCCGCCTTCTGCCGGGCTGTTGCGCCGGAATTCGCGGGTTCACCGGCCTCTACCAAACCGTCAAGTTCCGCTTCGGCTCCTTTTTTCCGCTGGTCCTGGGCGCCGGGTTTCTGCTCACGGTTTTCGTCTACGGGCTCTTCATCTTTCTGGTGGTCGAAGGCTGGAGCCTGCTGGACAGTTTCTATCAGGTGGTCATGACCCTTTCCACCGTCGGGTTCATGGAGCTGCACCCGCTCTCGGACCGGGCGCGGCTCATGGTCTCTTTTCTCATTCTCATGGGTGTGGGCAGCTTCGCCTACCTGGTGGGCGCATTCACGCAGGTCGTGGTCGAAGGGCGGTTGCAGGATTTATGGGGGAAACGCAAAGTGCAGAAAATCATTGATTCCCTGGCGGATCATTACATCATCTGCGGCTATGGCCGCATCGGGGCGGTGGTGGCGTCGGAGCTGCGCCGGGAAAACCTGCCCGTGGTCGTCATCGAGCGGGATCCGGAACTGCTCTTCGAGCTGGAGCGGGACAACTATCTGTTTCTGGCCGGGGACGCGACCACGGACGAGTTTCTGCTTTCCGCCGGGGTGGAGCGGGCCAAGGGGCTTTTCGCCTGCGTCAGCCAGGACGCCGAGAACGTGTACATCACCCTGTCCTCGCGCCAGTTCAACTCCAGGCTGACCATCATCGCCCGCGCCGACCGGCCCGAATCCGTGGCCAAGCTGGAACGGGCCGGGGCCAACCGCGTGCTGACCCCGCATCAGATCGGCGGCAAGCGCATCGCCCAGGTCATGCTGCGGCCCACGGTCACCGATTTCATGGATCTGGCCACCCAGGGGCACAACCTGCAAATGGAGGAGATCCCGGTGCGACCGGGTTCGGAACTGGTGGGCAAGAACCTGATCACCTCCGGCATCCGTCCGCGCTTCAACCTCATGATCATCGCCATCGAGAAGGCCGGAGGCAAGATGACCTTCAACCCGCATCCGGAAGTGACCATCGAGGCTGGGGACACGCTCATCGCCGTCGGTCCGCCGGAGAACTTTCCCGGATTGCAGGCCGTGTGCCGCCTCGTGGAAGGAGGCGAGGCATGAGCCTGCCCCTGGACCTTCCTTCCGAGGCCCATCGGCTGGTCGAGCGCCTGACCGAATACAACGAGGCCTACCGCCGGGGCGCGCCTCTGGTCGGCGACGCCCAGTACGATCTGCTGCTTGCGAGGCTGCGCGAACTCGATCCGGATCACCCTTTCCTGCATCGGGTCGAGCCCGAGACCTTTTCCGGCAAGCGCGAAATCCGCCACCCCGTGCCCATGCTCTCCACGGACAAGGCCTACACGCCCGAGGAGCTGGAGCGCTTTGTGGCCCGCGTGGAAAAGGAGGCCGGGGAGATCGGCGTCACCGAGGTCCGCTACCGGGTCACGCCCAAGCTGGACGGATTGGCCGGGCGCGACGACGGGACCCATTTTGTCACGCGCGGCAACGGCGAGAGCGGCTACGAGGTCAGTTCGGCCTTCGCCAAGGGCATGATCCCGCTCGGCGGCCGGGGACGGGGCGTGGGCGAGATGGTCATTGTGCTGAGCTATTTTCAGGAGCACCTGTCCGACGCCTTCGAGCATCCGCGCAATCTGGTGGTCGGCATCGTGTCCTCGGACACGGTCAACGAGCTGGCCCAAAAAGCCCTCGATGACGAGGCCGTGCGTTTCGTGCCCTATTCGGAGCTGCCGAGCCGGGTGGTCAGTGGGCCGGAGCTGCTGGCGGGCATGGACTCCATCACGGAGGAACTTTCGAACCAGGTGGACTATCCCCTGGACGGGATGGTGGTGGAAGTGGTGGACGAGGATGTGCGGCGGACCATGGGCGCCACCAGCCACCATTACCGCTGGCAGATCGCGGTCAAGCGCAAGGGCGAGACGGCCCTGACCGTGGTGCGCGAAGTGGTCTGGCAGGTCGGCCGCACCGGCAAGGTCACCCCGGTGCTCATGGTCGAGCCCGTGAACGTGTCCGGGGCTACCATCCGCCGGGTCACGGCGCACAATGCCGGCCTGCTGGAGAAAAAGGGCCTGGGTCCGGGTGCGGAGATCGAGATCATCCGCAGCGGCGAGGTCATCCCCAAGGTCGAGGCGGTGCTGGTTCCGGCCGCGACCGCGCTGCCCACGGCCTGTCCGTCCTGCGGCGCGGCTCTTGAGCGCGAGAACGATTTTCTGATCTGCCGCAACGAACGCTGCCCGGACCAGGTCGTGCAGACCATCGAGCACTGGTTCAAGACCCTCGGCAACGCCGATTGGTTCGGACGCAAAACCGTGGAAAAGCTGGTCCGTTCAGGGTATGACAGCCTTGAAAAAGTGTACGAGCTGGGCGAGGATGATTTTCGGGCCATGGGTTTCGGCCCCGTGCTGTCCGGCAATCTGGCCGAGGCCGTGTACCTGAGCCGCACCCGCGAGGTCGAGGACTGGCGTTTTCTGGCGGCCCTTGGCATCGAGGATCTGGGCAAGGGCGACAGCCGCAAGCTTTTGGATCAGTTTCGCCTCCAGGATCTCTTGACCGTCAGCCGGGAGCGGATCGAGGCCATCCACGGCTTCGGGGCCATCACGGCGGATTCCATCGCCCGGGGGCTTGAGCGCGTGGGGCCGACCCTGCGCCACCTGCTGGACCTGGGTTTTCGCATCATGCCCACCGGCGCGGCCCGGGAAAAGGTCACGGACAGCCCCCTGGCCGGAAAGCACGTGGTCTTCACCGGCAAGATGCGCGGCTCGCGCGAGGAAATGCAGGAAGAGGCCCGCGCCCGGGGAGCGCTTGTGCAGAGCGCGGTCAATTCCAAGACCGATTTTCTCGTCTGCGGCGAGAATGTCGGGGCGAGCAAGCTCACCAAGGCCCGCCAGCTCGGTACGGAAATTTTACAGGAAGACGAATACCTGCGCCTTATCGGCGCGCAAGGGCAATGAAACACGAGGAGTCTGACATGAGCATTCCACTGATCATCATGGGTGCCAACGGGCGCATGGGTTCGACCCTGGTCCGTTTGGCCATGGAATCCGACCAATTCATCGTTACGGGAGTTGTGGAGCGGGCCGAGTTCAGCAAGGGGCTGGAACTCTTGGGCTGCCCCGTGGCGCATGACCTCGGCGACCTCCTGCCGTCCTGCCCCGGCGCGACAATCATCGACTTCACCGCGCCGGAAGTCAGCCTGAATTCCGCCCGCAAGGCCGCCAAGACCGGCAATCCCATCGTCATCGGCACCACCGGTCTGTCCGCCGATCAGCTGGCCGAGCTTGAGATCCTGGCCAGGGACATCCCAATTTTCTGGTCCCCGAACATGTCCATCGGCGTCAACGCCCTGGTCCGCGTCCTGCCCATGCTGGAGCGCATCCTGGGCGAGGCCTACGACATGGAGATCACCGAGATCCATCACCACCACAAGAAGGACGCGCCCAGCGGCACGGCGGTCAAGCTGGCCCAGGTGCTGGCCCAGTCGCGCGGCTGGAAGATGGACGAGGTCGGCAACTACGGCCGTCAGGGCATCATCGGCGCGCGGCCGGAAAAGGAGCTGGGCGTGCATGCCCTGCGCGGCGGCGACGTGGTCGGCGACCACACGGTCTATTTCTTCGGCCCGGGCGAGCGCATCGAGGTCACGCACCGCGCCCATTCCCGTGAAAACTTCGCCCGCGGCGCCCTGCGCGCGGCGGCCTGGCTTGCGGGCCAGAAACCCGGCCGGCTCTATTCCATGGGCCAGCTTCTGGGAGAATAGATGGTCGGCACCCTGCGACAGACCCTGGATCTGCTCGGCGGCGTGGTCCTGGGAAAGGACATGCAATTGCGCCTTTCCCTGGCCTGCCTTCTGGCGCGTGGGCACCTCCTCATCGAGGACATTCCCGGCATCGGCAAGACGACTTTGGCCAAGGCCCTGGCCACGGTGCTGGGCCTTGAGTTCAAGCGGGTGCAGTTCACCAACGATCTCTTGCCGGCGGATGTGCTGGGGGTCTCGGTCTTCGACGCGGCCGAGTCGTCCTTTGTCTTCCATCCCGGTCCGGTCTTCACCAACGTGCTCCTGGCCGACGAGATCAACCGGGGCACCCCGCGCACCCAGAGCGCACTCCTTGAGGTCATGGAGGAGCAGCAGGTCAGCCTGGACAACAGCACCCGCCTGCTGCCCCGGCCCTTCTTCGTCCTGGCCACCCAGAACGCCCTCGATCAGGCCGGCACCTATCCTCTGCCGGAGTCGCAGCTGGACCGCTTTCTGTTCCGCATCAGCCTCGGCTATCCGGACCTTGATTCCGAACTGGAGCTTCTGGGCCGCAGCCAGACCGCCGGGCGGCCGGTCCTGCCCGAGGCGGTCAGCAACGCCGACGAGGTGCTCGATCTGCAGGAGCGGGTCGATCACGTGCGCACCAGCAAGCCGCTTCTGCGTTACGTGCGCGACCTGCTGGACTGGACCCGGACCGGCGGGCGCTTTGTCAACGGCCTCTCCCCCCGCGCGGGTCAGGCCCTGGTCCGCGCTTCCCGCGCCTGGGCCTTTCTCGATGGCCGCGATTTCGTTCTGCCCGAAGACGTGCAGGCGGTCTTTCCAAGCCTTGCCGGGCACAGGTTGCGTCCAATCGACGGCGCGGGCATCGATCCGGCCTCGATCCTGTCCTCGGTGCCCATTCCCTGAGCCTTGGCAGGAGGGAAGATCATGATCCTGCCCCGGTTCATTCGCAACGCGATTCTGGCGCGGCAACGGGCGAGCCTGCCCCTGCGCCTGAGCCGGCGGCGGATCTACGTCCTGCCCACGCGGGCCGGGACGGTCTTCGCCTTTTTTCTTCTGGCCATGCTCGTCGCCGCCATCAACTACACCAACAACCTTGCCTTCCTGCTGACCTTTCTGCTGGGCAGCATCTCCATTCTGTCCGCCATTCATGCCTACGCCAATCTGGCCGGACTCGAGGTCGAGTCCGGACGCTTGTTTCCGGCCTTTTGCGGTGACGACGCGCGGCTTCAGCTTTTTTTCCGCGCCGGGGGGCGGGAGCGCAGGCGGATCAGCGTGCGCGTCGGGACAGCGGAAGACAGCGTCTCCCTTTCCGCGGGGGCGGGTCGGGAGCTGGACCTCAATATCCCCACTATTAAGCGCGGGGTCTTCCCCCTGGGCCGGTTGGTCGTCGCCACCCGGTATCCCCTGGGGCTTTTTCGCGCATGGTCGCCCCTGGTCCTGCCCGTGACCGGAGTGGTCTATCCCCGCGCCCTGGCTGTGGAGAGCCTGGACCGGCATCATCTGGGCGGCGATGGCGATGAAGAGGGGCTCGGCGCTGTCGGGCCGTCGGGGGAGTTCGGAGGAGTGCGCCCCTATCGTCCGGAAGACGGCATGTCCCGGATTTCCTGGAAGGCTTCGGCCAGGGGGGCTGGGCTCTTCGCCAAGGAGTTTCGGTCCGGAATCGCCGCCACCCTCGTCTTTGACTGGGACGAGGTCCATTCATCCGGCTACGAGGAACGCATCAGCCTGCTGGCCGGGCTGGTGCGGGAGGCGGAGCGCCTGGGGCTTTGCTATGGACTGCGCCTGCCGGGGCTCAGCATCGAGCCGGGCAGCGGGGCGGGGCAGGCCCACCGTTGTCTGGAGGCGCTGGCCCTCTTGCCGGAGCGGCCATGATCCACGACAAGCGCCGTTTCAGCGTGACCCTGCTGGCCCTGGCCGTGGCCTTCGCCCCGCACCTGCCGCGCGTGCCGGGCTTTGTCGGCGCTTTCGTCTGCCTGGCTTGGGGCTACGCCCTGGGGATGCAGTACAGGGGCTGGCCCGTGCCCCCGCGCTGGCTGCGGGCCCTGTTGGCCCTGGGTTGCCTCGCGCTGGTGCTTTTCACGTATGGCCGATCCTTCGGACGCGACGCGGGAGTGGCCCTGCTCTCCCTCATGCTCGGGCTCAAGGCCGTGGAAAGCAAGTCCGTGCGCGACATGCTGGCCCTCTTGTTCCTGGCCTACTTCGTGGTCGTGACCAACGTGCTCTATTCCCAGACCCTGGTCATGAGCGCCTACATGTTCCTTTCCGTGCTGGCCGTGACGGCGGCTCTGGTCCATCTGCATTCCGGCGAATCCCGCATCTTGCCGGACCTGCGGCGCGGCGGGCTCTTGCTGGCGCAGTCCCTGCCCCTGGCCCTGCTTCTTTTTGTCTTTTTTCCCCGCCTGCAAGGGGCGCTGTGGGGCGTGCACGACGAGCGCGAGGAAGGGGTCAGCGGATTCAGCGAGACCCTTGAGCCGGGCTCGGTGGCGGGTCTGTCCCTGTCCCGCGAGGTCGCCTTTCGGGTCGATTTTCCGGGCTTTATCCCCGAGCGGAACAGCCTGTACTGGCGCGGCCTGGTCCTGGACAGCTTCGACGGGCAGACCTGGTTCAGGGAACTGCCTTTCGAATTCGCACAGCCCCGCAACGCGCCCCCCCCTGCGGGCAGCGTGTCCTACACCCTGACCATGGAGCCGCACAACCGCGAGTGGGTTTTCGCCCTCGATCTGCCCGTGTCCGCACCCCGGGGCACGGTGCTGCGCTCGGACCAGACCCTGGCCAGCTTGCGCATGGTCGGCGCGAGGGTGCGCTACGAACTCGTTTCGGTGCCCGCCCCCCCGCTCTCGCCGGTTCCCGGACCGCAATGGGAAGCCCTGCCCGAGAAGGGGAATGGCCGGGCCCGCGAATTGGCAGCCCGGTGGAGGAGTGAAGGCCTGGGTCCGCGCGGGCTGGTCGAAGCGGTTCTCGGCCTTTTCCGGGACGGCGGGTTTGTGTACACGTTGCGACCCGGAGCCATGAGCGTGGACATCATCGATCAATTTCTGTTTGCAACCCGTCAGGGATACTGCGAACATTACTCCTCGGCCATGGCCTTTCTGCTTCGCGCCGCCGGAGTTCCGGCCCGCGTCGTGGTCGGATACCAGGGCGGGGAGCAGAATCCCATGGGCGGCTACCTCATTGTCCGCCAGTCCGACGCCCACGCCTGGGTCGAGGCCTGGATCGACGGGCGCTGGCAGCGGGTGGACCCGACCTCCGTGGTCGCCCCGCAGCGTCTGGTCACGGGAGTGGAAACCTTTGTGCCTCAAGGCGAGGGGGTGCTCCCTCCGGAAGGGCTCAGAGTCATGCGCCGGGTGGGGCGGTTTTTTCAGTTGGGATGGGACGCGGCCAACAATTCCTGGAACCAGTGGGTTCTCGGCTTCAGCCACGAACGGCAGCGAAGCCTGTGGGAGCGCCTGGGCGTCGATCCGACCACCCGTTCCGGAGCCGGAAAGCTGGCCGTCATCCTGGCCCTGGGGCTTTGCCTCGTGCTGGGCGGCGTGTTTGGCTTCATGCTGCGCGCGCGGCGCGGCGAGCGGGACGAGGTCGCTTTTTTGTATCGGCGTTTTTGCCGCAGGCTGGCTCGGCTTGGATTGCCCAAGGGCCCGGCCGAAGGTCCGCGCGATTACGCCCGGCGCATCGGAGGTCTGCGTCCCGACCTGAAGCAGGCCGTCCGGTCCGTCGTCGATGCGTACATCGCCGTGCGGTACGGCGTCTCCGGAGATCCGGCGGGCTTCAAGCGGCTTGTTGACGAATTCATGGGGAGAAAGATGTGATGGAAGATAAAAAGGGTGCCCTGGTGCCGGTGGAAAAGAAGGAAGAGCCTTCCATCACGCCGGTGGAGCAGGAATACGAGCACGCCAAGTCCTACTTCAAGGAATCCTCGGTCCAGGCGGCCAAGGTCAATGCGGCGCTCATCACCGTGCTGGGGCTGTTCGTGGTGCGTGGAATCCGCTATGCGTGGGAGGCGGTAAGCTGCCGGTTTCCCTGGCGGAGAAAAAAATGAGGGCGCCCGTGGGCGCCCCTTTCAGCGTTGGCCCAGAATACCGGCCTTGAATTTTTCGCCAGGTCCGGGCTTGGGCCCGATCCAGCAGGCCAGCAGGGCGTCGTTGAAATCCTTGCCCGGAATCACTCCCTTGAGTTGGCCGCGAACCATGACCGTGGTCCCGCTTGCCGGATCGTACAGGCAGTCCAGCGTTTCTCCAGTATTCATCGTCTCCATCATGGTTCCGAGGGTGGCGAAGCGCTCTTTCAGGGAGGTGCCGGCCCCTGGCGTGTTGGCGTTCAGTCCTTCCAGCCAGGCGGCCGAGATCTTTTCGGCTTCGACCTCGCGCAGGAAGTGCATGGTCATGGCCCGAGGGGCGTCCGTGGCCAGGATCGTTTCGGGATTCGCGGACGGCGAGGCCAGATAGAGTCCGGCGGCATAGACGTCGAAAAAGGCGAAGGTGCGCATGCCCAGGCCGTTCAAGGTCAGGGAGGACTGGCCGACGCTGAGCCGATCGGGCAGGGTCACGTCCCCGATGCCGCCGCCCGAGGCGGGGGAAGCCAGACATAGGGTGAAGAAGCAGATGAAGACGTATTTGCGGATCATGAGTGTTTCCTTTATATCTATGCCTTTGAAATGTTGAATTTATATATTGTCTGTCGGAAAAATGCTGAGCGTACGCTTAGCACCGGTCGGGCAAAATGAAAAGAGGGCATCCTCGACGGAGAATGCATGCTGGTCGCGATTCTTTCGGATATTCACGGCAACATCGAAGCCCTTGAAGCCGTCTGGCAGGACATGGCTCCTCTGAGCATCGGGCGGGTGGTTTGCCTGGGGGATGTGGTCGGCTATGGGCCCAACCCGGAGGAAGCGATCAACTCCGTGCGTGAAAGGGAGGTGTTGTGCTGCATGGGCAACCATGAACTGGGCATCGTCAACGCGACCGAGCGCGCCTGGTTCAACGAAACCGCGCAAAAAGGACTGGGCCTGACCGCCAACCTTCTGTCCTCCGAGAGCCTGCGCTACATGGCCACCCTGCCCCGTTTCGTCTGTCTGGCCGGAGCCAGGTTCGTGCACGGCTTTCCTCCCGACAGCGTGACCACCTATCTTTTCCAGGTCGACGAGGAGGATATCTCGGCCTGGTTCGAGCGCGGCGACGCCCTGACTTTCGTAGGCCACACCCATGAATTGGAGATGGTCAGCCGGGACGGCTCCGGGGTGAGGCGGCGGGATCTGGTCCGGGAGCGTTTCGTCCTGGATCAAACCCCCTGCATCGTCAACGCCGGTAGCGTCGGGCAGCCCCGCGACGGGAACAACAACGCCAAGTATCTGCTCTGGAACACGCAGACCGGCATGATCGAGGTCCGCTTCGTCCCCTACGACATCGAACGCACCGTGGACAAGATCCGCAAGCGGGGTTTTCCCGAGTACTACGCCACGAGGCTCTGGTGAGCATGAGGATCGGACGCTACGAAATCCTGGGGCCTCTGGGCCGGGGCGGCATGGGCGGGGTGTACAAGGTCGGGCACCGGGCTCTGGGCCGGATCATGGCCCTGAAGCTTTTGCAGCCTCACGACCTGCTGGTCGAACTCATGGGCGAGGACAGGGTCCGGGCCGCCTTTCTGCGCGAGGCGAGGCTGCTGGCCGCGTGCGACCACCGCAACATTGCCATGGTCTGGGACCTGGACGAAGACCGGGGAAGGCCCTTCATGGTCCTGGAATATCTGTGCATGAACGTGGGAACACTGATCGGCGAGGGCCGGGTGGTGGAGAACGCGACCCGCGTCGTGCCGGTGTTCACGGCCCTGGATTTCGCGCGGCAGACCCTCGACGGGCTGGAATACCTGCATGGCCGGGGCATAGTCCACCTCGACGTCAAGCCCGGGAACCTGATGCTCGCCTCGGACGGCGCCATCAAGCTCATCGACCTCGGGCTTTCGCGGCTGCGCGGCGAGGCCTGGGTCAAGCCCCGGGGGCTCAAGATCGGCTCGCCCTATTATGCCGCCCCGGAACAGGAGGACAACCCCGAGAATGCGGACGAAAGGGCCGACCTGTACGCAGTGGGGGTGGTGCTGCATCGTCTGGTCACGGGCCGGTTGCCTGTGGATGGGGTGGTTGATTCGTCTCTTATTTGCACGCCGTGGCGGGAATTTTTTCAGCGGGGCCTGGCCGTGAACCCGGCAAAGCGTTTTCAGAACGCCGGAAGCATGCGCGAGGCGCTGGATGAGGTGGAGGCCGATCTGCGGGATGCGTCGAGCGATGACTGCGTCTTGGTCGAACCCGAATGCTCCGTCATGGGCGCATTGCGGTCCAGGCCGGTGCGCACGGGGGTGAAGGCGCATCCCTTCGATTTTCTGGACGGGTTCTACCGGCCTTTGAAATTTCACGATGCCGAACTGGAAGAGGTCGCGGACGGCTGGGTGGATCGCTGCACGGGCCTGGTCTGGGGACCGGTGTCTCCCTGGCCCATGACCTGGGACGAGGCCTTGGCCTCCATGGCCGATGCGTGGCGGATGCCCACGGTGGAGGAGGCCGTGTCCCTGCTGCGGCCCGGTCAGGGGTTGGTGGAATTTTGCCGCCGGCCCTTCGAGGACAGGTATTTATGGATCTGGACAGCGGACAGGCGCAGCTATACATCGGCGTGGTTCATCGACGTGGGAGGAGGCGCGGTCCTGGCCCAGGACCGGAGTTGCCGTTTTCATGCGCGGCTGGTGCGGTCCGCATAAAACAGATTGCTCGGTGCAACCGTAGGGGCAATTTTCCTCCCCGTCGTCCGCCAACACCGACATCGCAACACCGCAGGGGCAGACCCGCGTGTCTGCCCAATCTCGGTGCAAGGCGAGACAACCATACAGGGACCGCAGGGGCGAAAAATTTTCGCCCCTGCGGCATGCGGTTGCCCGGGTGGATGGCGGGTTGGTGGATGGCAGTTCATGGTGTTATGCATAGAGACAGCGGAGAATACGCGTGGACAGTGGTTTTTTGCAGGTTTTCGCGGTTGGGGTGGCCGTGGCGGTGGCACCGGGGCCGGATTTTTTCATGGTCTTGCGCAACAGCCTGTCCCGGGGCCGCCTGGCCGGGGTCATGACGGCCCTGGGCATCGGGTCGGCGCTTGTCGTGCATGTGCTCTATTCCGTGCTCGGGCTGGCGCTGGTCATCGCCTCCAGCCCGGCCGTGTTCGGATTGATCCGCGTCTGCGGGGCGCTGTACCTGATCTCCATCGCCGCGCGTTGCCTGTTCGGCCGTAAAACGGCCATGCCCGACGCCTGCGTCCAGGTGGGGGAGGCAGGCGGCAAGGATTCTTTCCTGCGCGGCTGGCGGGAGGGATTCTGGTGCAACCTCTTGAACCCCAAGGCAGCCCTCTTTTTCCTGAGCATCTTCTCCCAGTTCATGACCCCCGCCACGCCGAGCTTTCTGCGCTGGGTCTACGGGGCCGAGGTCATCGTCATCGTCACGGTCTGGTTCGTGCTCCTGGCGCTCTTTCTGTCCACGGGCCGCATGCGCGGCATGTACGCGGGCGTGGCGCGCTGGATCGACGGTGGCGTGGGCGTGATATTTGGCGGGGTCGGGTGTTCGATTCTGGTGCAGGAGGCTCGGCGGGTGCTGTAAACGCCGGGGCAAGACAGCACCAAAGGCTTGAAAGCGGGCGGCATGGCGTTGATTCGCCATGCCGCCCGTTTGGTTACTTGGCTTTGCGTTCCCTTCTTCTGGCGTGCAGGATGGGCTCGGTGTAGCCGCTCGGCTGTTCGCGGCCTTTGAAGATCAGGTCGGACGCGGCCTGGAAGGCCACGCTGGCATCGAAATCCGGGGCCATTGGGCGGTAGGCCGGATCATCCTGGTTCTGACGATCGACCACGGCGGCCATGCGTTCCAGGGTGGCGCGGACCTGCTCCAGGCTGCACAGGCCGTGATGCAGCCAGTTGGCGATGTACTGGCTTGAGATGCGCAGGGTGGCCCGGTCTTCCATGAGTCCGACATCGGTTATGTCCGGCACCTTGGAGCAGCCGACGCCCTGGTCGATCCAGCGCACCACGTAACCCAGGATGCCCTGGCAGTTGTTGTCCAGTTCGCGCTGGATCTCCTCGGGCGAGAGCTCGCGGTCCAGCAGGGGCAGGGTCAGGAGGGCTTCCAGCCCGGCTCTTTTTTTGCCGAGCAGCTGCTTCTGGCGGGCAAAGACGTCCACTTCATGGTAATGCATGGCGTGCAGGGTCGCGGCCGTTGGCGACGGCACCCATGCGCAGTTGGCCCCGGCCAGGGGGTGGGCCTGCTTGGTCTCGACCATCTGCTTCATGCGGTCCGGCATGGCCCACATGCCCTTGCCGATCTGGGCCTTTCCCGAAAAGCCGCAGGCCAGGCCCGTGTCCACGTTCCAGTCCTCGTAGGACAGAATCCAGCTTGCGTTCTTCATGGCCGCCTTGGGCACCATGGGGCCGGCTTCCATGCTGGTGTGGATCTCGTCGCCCGTGCGGTCCAGGAATCCGGTGTTGATGAAGATGACCCGGTCCTTGGCCGCGCGGATGCATTCCGCCAGGTTGACCGAGGTGCGTCGTTCCTCGTCCATGATCCCGATCTTCATGGTGTGGCGGGGCAGGTTCAGGGCGTCTTCCACGCGGTTGAACAGGTCGCAGGCGAAAGCCACTTCCTCGGGGCCGTGCATCTTCGGCTTGACGATGTAGACGCTGCCCGCGCGGCTGTTGCGCAGGGAGCCAAGGCCTTGCAGATCGTGCAGGGCGACCAGGCCTGTGACCATGGCGTCGAGGATGCCTTCAAAGACCTCGTCGTTGCCCAGCAGCACCGCGTTCGTGGCCATGAGGTGTCCGACGTTCCTGACCAGCAGGAGGCTGCGGCCGGGCAGGGTCAGCGTCGCGCCGTCCGGAGCGGTGAAGAGGCGGTCGGGATTCATGGCGCGACTGACGGTCTTGCCGCCCTTGGGAAAGGAGGCCTGCAGGTCGCCGCGCACGAGCCCGAGCCAGTTGGCGTAGGTCTGGGCCTTGTCCTCGCCGTCCACGGCGGCGATGGAATCCTCGAAGTCGACGATGGTCGTCATGGCCGCTTCCAGCACCACGTCCTTGACGCCTGCGGGATGGGCCTTGCCCACGGGGTGGTTCCGGTCGAAATGCAGTTCGATGTGCAGCCCGTTGTTCCTGAACAACAGGATATCGGGGGCGAACCCGGCGAAGGCCTCCTGATTTCGCAGCGCGGTCACGCCGTCCGGCAAACGGATCTCCACCTCAGCGCCTTTGCCCTTGGGCACCAGCCGGTATTCCTGGACATCCACATGGCTGCCCTGGGCCAGGGGCAGGGCCTTGTCCAGGAAGCGGGCCGCGAATTCCATGACCTTGGCTCCGCGCACGGGGTTGTATGCTCCCGCCCGTGTCGCGCCGTCCTCTTCGGAGAGCACGTCCGTCCCGTACAAGGCATCGTAGAGGCTGCCCCAGCGGGCGTTGGCCGCGTTCAGGGCGTAGCGGGCGTTGGTGGCCGGGACGACCAGTTGCGGGCCTGCGATGGAGGAAATTTCCGGGTCCACGCCGCCGGTGCCTATGGAAAAGGGCAGACCCTCGGGCACGATGTAGCCGATCTCGCGCAAAAACTGCTCGTAGGCCACGGCGTCATGGGGGCCGTCCTTGTGCCGCTTGTGCCACGAATCGATGGTGTCCTGGAGGTACTGGCGCTTGGCCAGCAACTCGCGGTTGCGCGGAGACAGGTCGTGCAGGATTTTTTCCAGGGCGGCCCAGAAGGCTGTGTCCGTCACGCCGGTTCCGGGCGCGGCTTTTTGGCGTATCAGGTCATGAAGTGGTTTGGCGACGTGCAATCCGCCGACAGGAACGTAAGTCATGGGCTGCTCCTTTGTTGACATGGAAATTGGTCCTACCAATATCAGGGAGCGGGCTTTGGGTCAACGTCGATACGCAAGTTTCCTGGTCGAAAGGAGATTGACGCCGTCCTTGAATCACGACGGCGCGAGGGTTAGGAATGGGTGACAACGCGGGAGGAATCCATGAAAAGTTTTCGCAAGGAACTCTGGTTCCAGACGCCTTCGCGCCGGGCCTTCATCAACATCACGGGAGATGTCGAACAGTGCCTGGCCGAGAGCGGAATCCAGGAAGGGCTGGTCCTGGTCAACGCCATGCACATCACCGCCTCGGTCTTCATCAACGACGACGAGTCCGGTCTGCATCACGACTACGAAAAATGGCTGGAAAAGCTGGCTCCCCACGAGCCCGTCTCCCAGTATCGCCACAACGTGGGTGAGGACAACGCCGACGCGCACATGAAGCGGCAGATCATGGGGCGCGAGGTGGTCGTGGCCGTGACCGGCGGGCGGCTCGATTTCGGGACCTGGGAGCGGATATTTTACGGGGAGTTCGACGGGCGCAGAAGAAAACGGGTGCTGGTCAAGATCATCGGGGAGTGAAAGGGGCCGCACGGGCCCCGCCTTTAGCCTCAGGAAAAGCCGCTTCCGGGAGCGCAACCCGATGTCCGGGGTGCCGTTCCGGAGTGCTGGACGCAGGCGGAAAGGAGTTTTTCCACATCCTTGTCCGTTTCGCACTTTGGGCAGGGCGGATTGCGTTCGTGGTCGGAAGGAAGGATTTCCTCGAAACACAGCCCGCATTTGGCGCATTTGAATTCGAATATTGGCATGGCTTCTTCCTCTCGTGTTGGCATCAGAAGAAAATCAGACCCTGGATCAGCCCGATCATGGCGCCGAGCACCGCTCCCACCACCTCGATGAACCGGAATTCCTTGGCCATGATGGACATGAGCAGGACTTCGAGGCGCTCCATGGACAGGTTTTCGATCTTGTCCTGGATGAGCTTCCTGAAATCCAGGGAATTCTCCAGCTCCGTGGTCGCGGTTTCAAGCAGGCCGGGCACGATGCGATCCAGTTCCTTGTCCAGCAGTCCCTTGATCTTGTCCATCATGGGGCCGTCCAGAAACATGGCGATCATGGGATTCAGGGTTCCCAGACGCTTGGACAGGAATTCGGCAAAGCCGTCTTCGATCCTGTCCTTGAGCTTGGCCGCGAATTCGGGGCGGAGCATGGCGCTCTGGATGTCGTCGTGGGACAACAGCTCGCCTTCGATGACCGCAGCCAGGTTCATGGCCAGCGCCTTCTGGCGTTTGGGGAAAATGCCCTGCACGGTCAGGCTGCCTATCCGCACCGGGCGGCGCGGATGGAAGAGCATCTTGATGGCGATGAAATTGGTGATCCAGCCGATAAAGGCGCAGATCAGCGTCGAAAGGCACAGTTTCAAAAGCATGGAAATCTCCGGAAGGCGAATGCGAGCCCAGCGGGTCGGACCGCGCCCCTACTCTGCGTCGGCCGGGACCTGCTGGTCCATGGTGCGCGGAATGTCGTTTCTGAGCGTGGCCTTGATCTGGGCGGTGAAGGCGGCCAGGCCCTGAATCTGGATGCCGTCGAGCATCTGGGTTTCGGACTCGATCGCGGAGCAGGCCTTGGCGCTGGACCAGATCAGGTGGATGCCCGCAGTCTGCTTCACGCCTTTGGCGTTCGCCAGCTCGATGACGGCCATGGCGTTGGAGCGGCGGACCTGCTGCTTGACCTGGGCGGGCAGGGCCGGGACCTTGAGCAGGTCGTTCTTGGTCAAAAACATGTAGGTCAGGGTCATGCTCGGGCTGGACATGGCCTGGTTGCGAAAGCCCGCGTCCACGTTCACGCCTTGTTCCCGGGCGGACTCGATCATGTGGAACAGGTCGCCGGCGATGCTCTGGGCGTAGTTCTTTTCTGTCATGGATACCTCGCGTTGTGATGCCGGAACTTCACCGTCCCGGCGCCCGGCTCCTTTACACGAGGCCTCCGCGGCAGGCAAGACGTCCGGTCAGGCGAAGGTGCGTCCGTCCCAGGCCCACTTGCCGGGATCCGCATCCATGAACACGATGTAGACGCGCTGGCTCTCGATGCCCAGTTCCGCCTGCATGAGCGCGGTCAATTCCCCGGCCAGCTTCCGGATCAGCTCTTCCTTGAGTCCCAGCGCGCGCAGGGTCACGTGCGCCACGGGTTCGTCATTGCCTCCGAAAAACATGGTTTCCGCGTCCCTGACGATGACCATCATGTAGGTTTCCGCCTTGCACAGTCCGGTGCAGACGCAGTCGGAAAGGGACCGCATGAGCCTGTTCTTGTCCTGGATGCGTACGTTGGTCGCCAGTTCGATGCAGGGCATTTTTCCTCCTTGAATTATTGCACAACCCACACGGTGCAGTCCTTGGCCAGATGGGTGACCTTGGTGGTCACGCTGCCGAAAAGAAATTCCTCCGCCCGGGACACGCCCCGGCGGCCGATGACCAGGGTGCCGAAGTCCCCCTGCTGCTGCACCTGCAGGATGTCGCGGGCGATGGACGTGCCGATGCTGCACTGTTGCGCCGCAGGATTCACCGGGGACTGGCAGTGCGGGACGTAGGAGATGGTCACCGCGTCCGGCGGGATTCCGTGCCCGGTCAGGTTTGACTTGGCCTGCTGCAGAAAGGTGCGGATGCGCAGCTCCTGGGCCTGTCCGGCCTCGATCCAGGACGCCTCGTCGGGATACAGGTCCCGGTTGGGCGGACGTTCGATGTAGAGGACCGTGATCTGAAAGTCCGCGCTGCCTCCCAGCAGTTCGGCGACATAGGTCACTGCGCGGGCGGCGTTGTCCGAAGCGTCCACGGCGATGAGGATTTTTTTCGGGTCCATGTTCTCTCCTTACGTAGTGATTCGCCCGCGGCGAATTTCGTCGATGCAGGGAAGAAGGTCTTCAAGCAGCTCCGCCACGGTGAAATAGAACACTTCGGAAGTGCAGGAAAAGTGCATGAGCACGGTGTTCAGCGAAGGCGGGACATAAGGATAGACCTTGCGCAGATTGGCCAGACGGTGCTTGAACAGCAGGGAGAAATCCGCCGCTTCCAGCGAGACATCCGCCTTGCCGTCGAAATCCGGGCGCGGAATATTGAAGGTGGTGCAGAATTTCTTGCCGACCAGGTACAAAAGGAGGTTGCCGAGCCCGAAAATGTCCAGACCGCACGGGTTTTCCTGGAATTCGTAGGTGTAGTCGAAATCGATCCAGACGTAGTTGCCCGTGCCCTGTTCCAGCCAGAGGTGGTCACGCCGGATGTCGCCGTGGTTTTCCCCGTGCCGGTGCAGGAAGTCGATGGCTCGGCAGGATTCGGCGAATTTCTCCAGAATGTCCGGCAGCATTTCGAAGAAGTAGGTTCTGTGGTCGGCCTCCAGGCGGTCGATGTGCAGGGAAAGCAGATCGCCCTTGACCACGTCGAGGACGCGCACGTTGTTTCCGGCCGCATCGTCGTGGGAATAGCCCTGCATGAAGCGCCAATCCCCCCTGACCAGGTCGAGGATGCGCGCCTCCTTGCGCGGGCTGCGGAAACACTCGATCTCCATGCTGCCCATGGACACCGGAAAGCGCTCGTAAAAAACCAGCTTCAGGATTTTCCGTTCCCCGGTGGACAGTTCCCGGCAACGCTTGACCCAGTATTTGGGGTCTTCCACTCCGAAGCTGCGTTCCTTCTCGTCCCGCAGCACCAGATAATATCTGCCGTTCAGATCGATGACATCGCCGTAGGTGATGCTCATGAATTCCGTGGTGTCCGTCAGGAGCTGTCCGGCCCGCTTGCGCGGAAATTCCGGGTCAAAGCGGCTGATGATCTCATAGGCGTTGGGCATGCCGGCCTCCTGGGTTTTGCCTAGGCGTGATTGCGCAGTTTGAGCTCGATGGGGTGCGGTTTCAGGTACGTCTGGTCCTGCAGATAGAATTCCTCGTACTTGAGCACATAGTGGTTGAGCAGGGTCACGGGCACAATGAGCGGCAGCACGCCGTGCGCGTACTGGTTGATCAGGTCGAGCAGCTCCTGCTTCTCGTCCGGGAGCAGATCGTTCTTGAAGTAGCCCATGATATGCTGGAGCACGTTGCGGTGCTTGGGCGGAGTGGCCTTCATGCGCATGGCCGTCATGAGGTGCTCGTGGTAATTCTTGAAAAGCTGCTCCTTGGGCATGGACTTGCCGCCAGCCACCAGGCGGCCCATGGCCCTGTATATCTCCGGGCTGTGGGCCAGGAGCTGGAGCTTGTGCCGCGTATGGAAGGTGATCAGGTTGCCCAGGCTCTGGCCGCCCTTGAGCATGTCGCGGTAGCGGCGCAGCACGAAGATGCGGTCGATGAAATTTTCGCGCAGGTGCACGTCGTGCAGGCGGCCTTCCTCCTCCACCGGCAGGAGCGGAAAATGTTTCATGAACATGCGCGCGAAGATGCCCACCGATTGCCCCGCGAGATTGCCCGATTCCGAATAGACCTTGACCCTCTCCATGCCGCTGGATGGGGACTTGCTCTTGAAGATGAAGCCGCACAGGCCCTCGTTTTCCAGTTCGGCTAGGCGACCGGCGGCCCAATCCTGCATGCGCTTGGTGTGATCGACACGGGTCTTCTGGGTCACCAGGCGCGGGGAATCCGGGTCGCCCACCAGACGCAGGGCTTCACGAGGAATGGGCAGGCCGCATTCCACCTCCGGACAGACCGGGACATATTCCACATATTCACCCAGGGTCTTGGTCAGAAAGGGGTCGTGCTTGTGTCCCCCGTCATAGCGGACCTTGTCCCCGAGCAGACAACGGCTGACTCCCAGCCGGATGGGTCGGTTCATGATGTTCTCCTTGTCGAAACGCCGCGTGAAAATTCCTCGGCTGAGCTACGTTTTGAAATATTCACCAATATCGGCCCCCTGTCCAGAATCGGGGGCCAGCGCCGTCATCCCAGGCCGATGCGGGTCAGGCGCTGGAAGTTGTTGACCAGGCAGTAGCTGTCGACTTTGAGTTCCATCACCGCACTGTCCTCCGAGGCCGCGAAGGCGCTCAAGTTCGGGTGCCTGTCCGAAAAAAGGGTCACCGCCTTGTGCCTGCGTTCCCCGTCGAGTTCGGTGGCGAACGCCGTCACGGTCAGGGCCTGGGCGCTGGCCGGATCGGAAGGTTCGTTGCGGGCCGTGCTGACCAGGAAGGACACGTTGGGGTTGGCGCTCATGTTGTCGTATTTCGCGCTTTGGCGCGGCGTCACGACAATTACGGTGCGCAGGTCATCCGCCGCCGCGAAGGCCATCTGGCTGCACAGGGGGATGTCCATGAACGATGTGGCCAGGACTCCCGAGCGTTGCCCGGTCAGGATGTCTTCCAGGGTTTTGCGGACTGCGGGATCGGCCATGGTGGTCTCTTCGAAATGCGGTTGGGTGGTCAAAGTCGGCATTGCGAGCCCTCCTTGGGCGGGGTAACGGGTCCGAAAAGAATTTTGCCCCCGATTTTGCGGGCCAGGGCCGTGAGCATGCCCCGAAAGAGCGGTCCGTGCACGGGTATGAGCGGGTACCAATACATGATGCCCCACAACCCCCGGGGCAGGAAACGGGCGCGCAGGGTCAGCCTGGTGCGGCCTTGGCCCTCTTCGTCGATGTCGAACTGGAGCAGCGCTTCGCCCGGCAGCTTCATTTCGGCCAGCAGGCGTAGGCGGCGATTTTCCTCGACCACCAGCACCCGCCAGAAGTCCAGGGCGTCACCGACGCGCAGGTCCTCGGGATCGCGCCGCCCGCGACGCAGGCCCGGGCCCCCGATGAGCTTGTCGGCCACTCCGCGAATTTTCCACATCCAGTTTCCATACAGCCAGCCCTCGTCGCCGCCGAGGCGGACGATGACGTTCCAGATCTGGGCCGGGGTGGCGGCCAGGGTCAGGGTGTGCGCCGATTCCAGCACTGTCCCCCCGGCGTAGGGTGCGTCGCCGCAGTCGATCCATTCCGGCACGCGCTGCAGGCCCGCGTCGGACCAGCAGGTCTCCACCTCGTGCCGGACCGTGCGGTCCAGAGCCCTCGCGATGGCCTCTTCGCAGCCGAGCAGGCGGGTCGGAACAAGCTCCCGGATGCTGTTTTCGCGGCACACGACCTTGTTGCGCAGTCCTTCGGCCAGGGGGCGCGACAGGCTGGACGGGACCGGAGTGACCATCTGGATCCAGTACGAGGAGAGCTTGGGCGTGAGCACGGGCACCGGGATGATGATGCGCGGCCGCAGTCCGGCCACGCGGGCATAGATGTCGAAAAGATCGCGGTAGCTGAGGACATCCGGGCCGCCGATGTCCAAAGTGCGGCCAGCGGTCTCTGGATGCTCCAGGCAGCCGACCAGGTATTCGAGCACGTTGGTCACGGCGATGGGCTGACACAGGGACTTGACCCAGGCCGGGGTGACCATGATCGGCAGGCGGTCCACCAGGTAGCGCAGGATCTCAAAAGACGCGCTGCCCGAACCGATGATCATGGCCGCCCGCAGCCAGGTCAGCGGAACCGGACCGCTGCCGAGGATCTCGCCGACCTCCATGCGCGATTTGAGATGCTCGCTCAAATCCTTGTCCGTGTCGCCAAGCCCGCCCAGATAGAGAATCCGTTCAAGACCGGCCTCCCGGGCCGCGTCGCGCATGATCATGGCCGCGCGTTTGTCGCGATCCTCGAAATTCTTCACGCCGGGATACATGGAATGGACCAGATAGTATGCCGCGTGACATCCGCGTAGCGCCTCGGTCAGCGCCGGCTGATCCAGTGCGTCGGCCTGGACCAGTTCCACGTTCGGATGGGCGGCGAAAGGGCGGCAGCGCAGCTTTTCCGGATTGCGTCCCACCGCGCGGACATTCCAGCCGCGCTCCAGCAGCGCCGAGACCAGACGGCCTCCTATGTACCCCGTGGCTCCGAGGACGGCGACAGTCCGCCTTTGTTCCATGCTTCAACTCCTGATAATATTTGAAGTTACAGATAGTTCCTTTGCGGCGTCTGGCAACCGTCTTTACTCTCGTTCTCAAGAGACCTATTGCGTTTGGGAAGCATTCAAATATTTCATACTGACGAGGTTGCCGTGAATATACATGTATTTCGGGATGGTGGCGAGTTGAAAGATGCCGTGCTGCTCATGTTTCGTTCCGAAGGGAAGGGATGGGACAGAGCGGATCAGGATCGCGCACGGCTTATCGGGCTTGATCCGGAGATTTCTTTTTCCGGCAAGGCCGGGCGGACCCGGCTGTGCTCGGCAGCGGGCGGAGCCTGCCTGCTGGTGGGCCTGGGCAAGGCCGAGGACCTCGATCTGGACGGGTTCCGCGCCGCCGTGGGTACGGCGGTGCGGGCCGCGGCCAGTCAGGAATTGTCCTGCCTGGCGGTGTCTTCCGAGCATCTGGACCGCTTGGAGCTGGCCGAAGGCCTGACGCTGGAGTGCGTCGTGGCCGCGCGGCTGGCCGGGTATCGCTTTGTGGCCTTCAAGTCCGATCCCGGCGAGGAGGATTGCCCCGCGTGTCTGGCGGTCTGGAGCGACGAGGAGGACATGGAGGCAAAAGTGGCCCGGGCCCTGGCCGTGGCCGACGGGGTCGGTCTGGCCCGTGATCTGGTCAACACCCCGGCCAACGTGGCCACTCCCGAATATCTGGCCGGGGTTGCCCGTGAACTGGCTTCGGAGTTCGGGTTTGGCGTGCAGGTCTTCGGCCCGGAGGAGATCGTGGGCATGGGCATGGGCTCCTTCGCCTCGGTTTTTCGCGGCAGTGACACTCCCGCCCGGTTCATCGTGCTCGATTCGATGCCTGGCAGCGAGGCGAGGCCCCTGGTCTTCGTCGGCAAGGGCGTGACCTTCGACACTGGCGGCATCTCGCTCAAGCCTTCCGCCAAGATGCATGAAATGAAAGGGGACATGGCCGGAGCAGCCGCCATCCTGGGTCTGTTCAAGGCCATGGGCCAGGCCGGAGGAGGGCGGCGCGTCGTCGGGCTCCTGCCGTGCACAGAGAACGTGCCGGGCAGCAGGGCCACCAAGCCCGGCGACGTGGTCACGGCCATGAACGGCAAAACCATCGAGATCCTGAACACCGACGCCGAGGGCCGCCTCATCCTGGCCGACGCCCTGGCCTACAGCGCGCGCTTCGAGCCCGAGATCCTGGTCGATCTGGCCACCCTGACCGGAGCCTGCCTTGTGGCCTTGGGTACCAAGGTCGCCGCCGTCTTCGCCACCACGGCGGAACTGGATCAGCGCATCCGCGAAAGCGGCAGCCGGGTGGGCGAGAGGTTCTGGCCCATGCCGCTCTGGAAGGAGTACGGCGTGCCGCTGAAGGGTGAAGTGGCGGACCTGAAGAACATCGCCACACGCGAGGGCGGGGCCATCTATGCGGCCATGTTCTTGAAGAATTTCGTGCCCGAAAGCGTGGACTGGGCCCATCTGGACATCGCCGGACCGGCCTGGACGGACGAGAATGCGTCGGTTTTCCGGCCCGGCGGGACCGGTTTCGGCGTGCGGACGCTGTGGGAGCTTGTGGAAGCGTATGCCGGGCAGGAGGGGGAGACGGCGCTTTAAGGCGCGAGTGTGAATTGAGTTGGCGCTTGGTCGGAACCGGAGTTGGAGCTTGGTCGGTAGGCGCGTGGTCGGGGTTGGCCGGAACCGGAGTTGGAGTCAGTTTTGGAGTCGGCACTTGGCCGGTGGGCGCGTGGCCGGGGTTGGGCGGAGACGGAGCGTCGAAACTCCCTCGCCGGCCTCGTAATGCTTCCCCGCTGCGTGCAGAGAACATCGACATGCGCTTTGGGCGGACCAGCAGCGGGGAAACAAACGATGCCTGGCTCGGTCAGACAGTCGCCGCCCCGTCTCCGCCCAACCCCGGCCACGCTTGGCGGCAGCGCGGAAGGAAGTATGGAAAGAGAGCACTCACATCTGGCATTCGTTCATTCCTGGTGAAGCCTCCCCCCCACCACGGTGTCATCCCCGCGCAGGCGGGGATCCATGCCTTTTCGGCGGCGCGATGAAAATCTATCGGAGCGGTATCCATGCGTCTCTTCTTAGGCATCCCCCTTCCCGGCGAGTACGCGCAAATCATTGGCAGGATTCAAGCGGCCTGGAAAAAGCGCCTGATCTCGAAGGTGTCATGGGTGCGGCCGGAACTGGCTCATGTGACGCTCAAGTTTCTGGGCGAAGTGGACGAGGAAAAGGCTCCGGCCATTGTCCAGGCGATGCGGGAGGCGGCTCGGGGAAGTTTCGATGCGCAGGGGGGCGCGGGCGGCTTTTTTCCTCCACAAGGCGCGCCGCGTGTGGTCTGGGTCGGTTTGTGTCAGGGGCGCGAGGAATGCGCGGCGTATTTCGAGGAGCTTGATGGTGGATTGGTGAAGGCCGGTTTTGTGGCCGAGTCGAAACCCTTCTTCCCGCATCTGACCGTGGCGCGGGTCAAGACCGCCATGCGAAGCGACGATTGGCCGGGTCTGCTGGTTGATTTGAAGAGGGATTGGCCCGTGTTCACGGTGAGCCATGTCGTGCTCTGGCAGAGCATCCTCAAATCTTCTGGGCCGGAATATCGAAGGGTGGCGGAAGTGGGACTGGAGAAATGAGCGCAAGGCGCAGGTCGGGGAATATCTTCCCCGGCCTGCGCCTCGCCGTTGAATGCGGGCTATTGTTGGGGCTTGCTCATCTCGATGACGGCCCTGGCATAGGCCAGACGCAGGCTCTCAAGATACTTTGGGTTGGCCTGGCCCTTCCAGGTGCTGACTTCCAGGAAGCGTTTGGGAATCTTGACTCCCATGGGGTCGAAGCCGCCCGCCATCCTGGCCTGCCAGCGCAGTTTTTGGATGGAGGCCGCCGCGCCGTCAAGGTTGTCGGCCAGTTCGCGCCCGCCGAGCACGGTCAGGCACTGGCGCAGCGTGTCCGGCTCATAGACCTTGCGGGCGAAGAGGCAGGCCACCATGGAGGTCAGGACCACCCGCTCGCGCTCGTCCTCCAGCAGAAAGGCCAGGGCCTTGTCCACGTCCTTGGGCGCGTTGGACTGGTCGTAGCTGTAGGCCCCGGTGTCCAGGTGCGAATGCCGAAGACCCAGGGACTGGGCCACGTAGAAGACCTCGCCCGTGGCGTACCCGGCCATCTCCTGGCCCAGGACGCAGGCGAAATCCTCGCCCCCATAATGCTTGGCCGCGACCATGGTTCCGGCGGCCAGGAGTTTCCAGAACTCGCTTGCCGCCCCGGCCAGCAGGTGCACGGCTTTAATATACCCCTGGACCTCGCCGAAGCGAAGCTCGGTCCCGGTCTGCTCCACCGTGACCACGCCCTTTTCCAGCGCCTCCGTGGCCCAGGCCAGGGCCACGCCGCCGCTCATGACGTCGAGCCCGGCCTTCTCCACCTCGTCCATGACCGTAAGTACGTCCGGTGCATGGGTCAGGCCGAGCATGGAGCCGGTGGCGAAGATGGGCTCGTAGTCGTAACCGACCTGCCGGTAGAGGTACTGGTTGTCCTGATGGAATTTCTCGCGCACGAAGCCGATATGGATGCAGCCCACCGGGCATCCGGCGCAGGCGGCATTGCGCAGCAGGGTGTCGTCGGCGAAACGCTGGCCCGTTATGCCCTCGATGCCGGGGTCCGAAGTGGCCTGCAGGTTGCGCCAAGGCAGGGCTTTGAGTTCGTTCAGCGCCTCCAGGTTCGAGGCCGTGCCCAGGTTGTGGTACTTGCGCATCATGTCCGTGTCCGTGACCTTGCGGAAGATCTCGGCGTATAAGGCGCCGTAGTCCTTACCCTCGGGCAGGTCCAGGGAGCCGTTGCCTTCGATGGCGACGGCCTTGACGTTCTTGGCGCCCATGACCGCGCCGCTGCCGAGGCGGCCGAAATGGCGGTAGGTGTCCACGTTGATGCAGGCCATGGCCGATTTGTTCTCGCCGGCTACGCCGATGCGCATGATGGTCCGGTGGCCGGAGCCCTTCAAGATGCGGCGCAGCAGCTTGCCGGTGCTCAGGGCGTCCTTGCCCCACAGGTAGCCCGCGTCCATGAACTCGATGACATTGGCGCCCAGATGCAGAACCGTGGGGCGCTCGGAGCGGCCGATGACGACCAGGGCATCGAGGCCCGCGAAGCGCAGGGCCAGGGCGCTGCGGCCTCCGGCGTGGGACTCGGCGTACTGGCCGTGCAGGGGCGAGGTGAAGGCGCAGACCGTCTTGCTCATGAGCGGAAAGTGTCCGGTCAGAGGGCCGACGCAAAAAATGAGGGGCTGCGAGGGATCGTCCCAGGCCAGCTCGGGCTTGGCGTAATCGAGGTGAAGCTTCGCGGCCAGCCCCGATCCGCCGAGATACGTGGCAACGCCCGGCAGGCTGCGGATGGTGGAGCGGCCCGAGGACAGGTTCACTTCCAGTATCTTGAAGGTGCTTGAGATCATGCTTCCACCTCCTGCATTTCCAGGCAGTCGTGGGGGCAGAACTCCACGCAGCTGCCGCAATGGATGCAGACGTAGGGGCGGCCCTGACGGTCCTGGGCGATGGCGTCCACCGGACAGGCGGCCACGCATTTGCCGCACTGGATGCAGAGTTTCTTCTGCTGGGTGACCCCGCCGCCTTTGCGCTGCTTGAGGCTGCCCGTGGGGCAGGCCGCCGCGCAGGGCGCCGGGTCGCAGGCCAGGCAGACCTTGGCCAGAAAGCCGGTGGACAGGCCGCCGGAGGACAGGATGCGGATGCCGGCATTTTCCCAGGACAGGCATTTGTGGACAGCGCGGGCGCAGGCCAGGGAGCATGAATGGCAGCCGATGCATCGGTCCATGCGGGTCGCGACGAGTTGTTTCATAAGTGCTTTCCCGTGAATGTGGTTCGAAAAAAACAAGGGTATGTGTCTTTTGCGCGATTGTGAAGGGCCGGGCAAATGGTTTACAAGCCCGGATAAACATGAAAGCGGGAGGCTGCACAGGAGGTGAACGTGGCGGAACGTGTTTTTTCCATCGTGACCAGACCCGATACGGGACTGGAACTTTTCGAGATTATTCAGAATCATGTCAGGGATTTGCATGGGCGCGGCCTGGCCAAGATCGTGGGCTACGAGGTCATGAGCAATGGCCGGGTCATCCTCCTGAAGGTGCGTGGTCCGGAGGAGGACGTCATGCCGACGGATGAAACCCTGGAGTCGATTTTGGACGACGCTTTCGTGGAGCGGCTTGAAGCCCTGGCCCAGGAATTGGTGGACGGGTTTTATGTGCCGTCCTTCGCTCACTGCGCCTCGGAACTGGGCGAGGGGTAAGGGCCGGTGACGGCTGTCCTGGTCTGAAAATGCGGATGTCTGAGACGATTCGGTCGGCCCTGATCAGAGCCGGCCGATTTTTTTGAGCTGAATTTCAAGGCAGGACAAGGCCGCGGGCGTGATGCCCGAAATGCGTCCGGCCTGGCCCAGGGTGCGGGGCTGGACGCGGGTCAGTTTTTCCACGACTTCGCGGGACAGGCCGGGGATGCCCGTATAGTTCATGTCTTCGGGCAAGGTGGTCTGCTCCATCTTCTCGAAACGGTCCACCAATTCCTGCTGACGCCGCAGATACCCTTCGTATTTGGTCTTGATTTCCGCCTCTTCCAATGCTTCCCCGTCAAAATTTGCAAGCTCCGGCCACAGCGGTGCGAGCATGTCTATGGTCAGTTCCGGCTGCCGCAAGAGCTCTTTCAGGCTGACGGCCTTTTGCGGGACCGTGCCGCCCATGGCCAGGACCAGATCCCTGGTCGCGGCATCGGGGCGCACGCGCACGGACTCCAATCCGGCCATGATATCGTTCACGGCGGCCTGCTTGCGGGTGAAGCGCTGCCAGCGGCTGTCATCGACCAGGCCCAGGTCGCGGCCAATGGCGGTCAGGCGCTCGTCGGCGTTGTCCTCGCGCAGCAGAAGCCGGTGTTCGGCCCTGGAGGTGAACATGCGGTAGGGTTCGAGCGTGCCCTTGGTGACCAGGTCGTCCACGAGGACTGCGATGTAGGCCTGGCTGCGGCTCAGGATCAGCTCCGGCTCGCCGCGCAGGGAAAGGACAGCGTTGATGGCCGCCCACAGGCCCTGTCCGGCCGCTTCCTCGTAGCCCGAGGTGCCGTTGATCTGTCCGGCCATGTACAGCCCGCGCACGAGCTTGCTTTCCAGGGTGGGTCGAAGCTGCGTCGGAGGAACGTAGTCGTATTCGATGGCGTAGCCGGGGCGGATGATCTGGGCCATTTCCAGGCCGGGAATGGACGCGACCAAAGCCTTCTGGATGTCCAGCGGCAGGCTCGTGGGGATGCCGTTGGGATAGACCTCGTGGCTGGTCAGGCCTTCGGGCTCGACAAAGATCTGGTGCCGGTCCTTTTCCGGGAAGCGCGCGATCTTGTCCTCGATGGACGGGCAGTAGCGCGCCCCTGTGCCCTTGATGACGCCGGTGAACATGGGCGAACGGTCGAAGCCGGTGCGGATGATCTCGTGGGTGCGCTCGGTGGTGTAGGTCACGAAGCAGGGCAGCTGCTGAAGCTTTATGCCTGGGCTGTCGAAGCTGAAAGGGCGGGGCGGATTGTCGCCGGGCTGTTCCTCCATGACCGAATAGTCGACGGATGACTTGAGCAGCCTGGGCACGGTGCCGGTCTTGAGGCGACCGAGTTCAAAGCCCAGTTCGCGCAGCCGGGGCGAGAGACCGCTGCTGGCCGGATCGCCGTAGCGGCCGCCGCTGAAATTCTTGAGTCCGACATGGATGAGCCCCTGCAGAAAGGTGCCCGTGGTCAAAAGCGCCGCCCGGCAAGGGATGGTCTCGCCCAGGGTGGTGACCACGCCCGTGACGCGCCCGTCCTCCACGGTCAGCGACGCGGCGGTCTCCTGGCGCACGAAGAGGTTCGGGCAGGTGAAGATGTCGTTCTGCACGACCTTCACGTATTCGGCCCGGTCGATCTGGGCGCGGCTGGAGCGCACGGCCGGGCCCTTGCGGGTATTCAGTATGCGAAACTGGATTCCGGCCTGATCGGCCCATTTGCCCATCATCCCGCCCAGGGCGTCGATTTCCTTGACCATGTGCCCTTTGGCCAGGCCGCCGATGGCCGGGTTGCAGGACAGGTGCCCGATGCGGTCGGCGTTGATGGTCAAAAGGAGCGTCCGCATGCCCATGTGCGCGGCCGCCATGGCCGCTTCGCAGCCGGCATGGCCTGCGCCGACGACGATGATGTCGAAAATGTCGGGCACGGTCGGGATGTTCATGTTTCTATGCCTGTTCTTCGAAGAGGAGATGGGCGAATACCTGCGAGTCGGCGAGGGTGGCCTTCACGGACGCGTGTTCGTTGGGCTGGTGGGCCGTGTGCATGAGGGTGGACCAGCACACGGCGGGCAGGCCCCGCTTGCGGAACGCGGCCGCGACCGTGCCGCCGCCGATGCCGATCGCGCGCGCTTCAAGCCCGCGCGTCTTTTCAAGGGCGGCGGTCAGCCGCCTGGCGGCTTCGCAATCCGCCGGAGTCGCCGGAGCGGCCTGTTCCCGGACCACGGGCGCAAAGGTGATACGCACGCCCCGCTCAGCCTCCACATCGTCACAAACCAGGCGTATCTCCTGCTCGATCACTTCCAGCGGATACGAGGGCAGCACGCGGCAATCAAGGTGAAAGACATCCTGGCCGGGGATGGTGTTCACGTTGGGGACGTTGGCTTTCATCTTGGTCGGGGCGAAGGTGGACACGGGCGGGTCGAAAAGCGGATCGCACGCGTCGAAGACCGTGTGCAGCCTGTCCAAGGCCAGAATCAGCGCCGAGGCGCCGACCAGGGAATTGATTCCTGCCTCCGGGGTCGAGGCGTGGCATTGTTTGCCCCGCACCGTGAACCTGAGCCAGAGCACGCTTTTTTCCGCGACCTCGATGGCGTCTCCCTCCGGGGTCCCGAAATCCGGGATGACGATGAGGTCGTCTGGCGCGAAGACCTGCGGGTGATGGGTCATGATGTGCTCGATGCCGTAGGTGTTGCCCGTCTCCTCGTCGGCGGCGAGCAGGATGCCCAAGGAGAGGTCCGTCAGCGCGCCGGCCGTTTCCAGGGCGCGCAGCAGGAGCAGCGCGCTGACCATGCCCTGATGGTTGTCTTCCACGCCCCGTCCATAGATGAGGTCGCCTTCCTGACGCAGCACGAACGGATCGCTTTCCCACAGGGCCAGGTCCCCGGTGGGCACGACGTCGGTGTGGGCGATGAGCCACAGCGTGCGCGGGCTTTTTCCCGGCCGCCTGATGATCAGGCTGGGTCGGTAGCCACACTCGACCCTGTCGTCCGGGGCCTTGATCATTTCCGTCCGCACGCCGGCGAATCGGCCCGCATACTCGGCCAGGTATTCCACCTTGGCCTTTTCGCCCTGTCCCGCGTTGGTCGGCCCGAGGGCGGGGATGGCTACGAGGTCCGTCTGCAGCCGCAGCAATTCGTCGCGGCTGTTTGCCAGGAATTCAAGCACGGTGCTGAGCATGGTGGCGTCCTTTGAGGAAATGGGCGAGGTGAAGCGTCTCTTTTGCCCGGAATTTTGAAGAAAAAAAAGGCAGGAAAGTCCTGCCTTGTACGTAGTCCGTGATGAAAGGCTCTAGCGGCCTTTGGCTGCGCGCTTGGAAGCCTTGAGCGGGTTGACCTTGGCCTTGCCCTTGCCGGGCGCGGTCTTGGTGTGGGTCGAGAAATTGCAGGTTCCCAGTCTCCACTTGGCGGCGGGCTGGGGATAGGTGCCGCAATATTTGGCGCCATCGAATTCCTTGATCCGCTCGCAGCCTTCACACTGTTCCACAATCTGGTGCATTACAACGCCGTTGACCTGAACGCCTTCGTCGGTCTTGACGGCATTACTGAAATCTACTGCCATGAGGCTCCTCCATAATTTTGTCCTGAAATGCTGCCGCGTCTTTGACCGGTGGAATCAGTAGCTTTACGTTGGCCACCGGAAACTCGCTTTATTTTTCGAATCAAACATAAAAGTCAAGCCTTTTTTCTTTGCGCCGGAAAAGCTCCTCCCGCCGCGACCCCGCATGTAGGCCTCCGATCCCGTCGCGTTTCACGCAAGGAAACCAGGGGCTTTAAAAAGCGCCCTGGTTCCCGGGATGAACCGGCCTTGGCCGGTGTGAATCTAGGAAGGCTTTTTGGGATCTTCGAGACTCAGAAAGGACAGATCGTCGTCGGCCTTGCCGGAGGATCTCTCCGCTGGATCGGTTCCGAAATCAAGCAGGATTTCAGCCTCTTCGGAAAATGAGGGTTTCTTGGCCTGGGCAGGCTTTGAACGCGGTTCGTCATCCAGGGGAGCGAGCATTTCCTCCAGTTCCGGGATGAACAGATCCTCCCTTTTCGTCTTGGCCTGGGCTGGCGCTTGGGGAGCGGCGGGCGTTTCGAAGGAGGCGCTGAAATCGAGTTCGACCATGTCCTCGGCGGGGATGGTATCCAGAAAAAGCTCTTCTTCGGGTTTGGTCGCGGGTTCGCTTTTGGCGGGCGTGGCCGTACTCTTGGCAGGCGGTTCCGGAATGCTTTCAGCCATGGAAAAGTCCAACTCCGGAAAATTGGATACGTCGATCTCGGTGCTGGCCGCCGCGGCCGCCATCGGCGGCGCCGGAGCCGCGAGATAATCCTTGGAGGGCTCGTTCGTGCCTCCGGAACGTGCCTGCATGCCGTCCGGTTTTGGGGGGGCCGCGGCGGAGGGCTGAGCGGCTGCTTCCTGCGCCAGCCAGTTGACCCCGGTCGCGGTGATCCAGTTCAGGTAGAGGGCCTTGCGGGAATCTTCCCAGCCCGTTCCGCACTTGGGGCATGCGCTGACGTGGTCGAAGGAATGGAATTTACATTTTTTGCAGTACATGTGGTGTCCTGAATTGCCGATTGTTTGTGCTTTCTTGCGCCTACGTACACCGAAATACGTATCTTATGCAAGTCGCCTGCGCATTGATGAAAAATAAAAAGGGCTTCTGTTGCGCTCGGGGTGGTTTGATTTTCGCCGATCCAGCCCGGAAGGGCGGCTTGGGGGGACGTGAAAAAGAAGGAGGCGGGAAGCTTGTGCTTCCCGCCTCGCGTAAAACCGAGATGACCAGATACCTGATGCGATGTGATTTTTGGTCTTTTCTTCCAGCCGGACGTGAGCCGGCGTGTGGTTTGTCACGATGACATAGTGACCTGGAAAACCTCTACAGTCTGTTTCCTGGGTTTCCTACGGGAGTTTCCTTCCAACGCGCCTTTTTAACCAACGATGTGTTCTTGGTTTATGGCCAACGCGCCTCTTTCTTCAAAACGGAAGATGGTCCCTGGGGATGTTGCCAGCCGACACGCCTGTAATGGAGGTTATGTCCTGATTTCCTTCCAACGCGCCTCTTCGGAACAGATTCGGTTGTCGGTTTTTGTCAAACGTCACCTTGAAACGCTTCAGAGAACCTTGGAATAAACCGCATGCGGAGGTTCTTGACAACGATTAATATTGCAAGACCGGTGAAAGTCAAGGATTATTTCTTGCGCATCCTGTCGGCCATGATTCTGGTGGCGGCGGCGAAAATGCCGCAGACGATGCCCATGAAAAAAGCCTTGACCGGCTCGTAGCCGAACCAACTGGCGATCATGCCGATGGATCCGCCGATGATGACCCCGCGCATGACGGCATGGCTGGGTGAGTTTTCTTGTGATCTGTCGCTCATTTTTCCTCGTGTGCGTGTTTGGCTCGGGCCTTGGGTTTCGCATCCATCATGGCGTGAAGCTGGTTCAGGATGCGTTTTTTGTAGAACAGTACCACCTCTTCCTTGTTCATGATCATGTCCAGTTGCCGCGTATGGATGAGAATGTGCCCCAGAATCTCCAGATGGTTTTCAACGAAGTCCTGGTCGCAGTCGTCCATGCGGGCGAAAAGGGCGTCTTCCCGGACCTTGATCCGGAAATCGAATTCCTCAAGTATTTCTCCGACGAATCTGGCCCTGCGCACCTTGCGGTGGTGATCGGCGGCTCCTCCCTTGAATTGAAAGCGGATGTAGTTTTCCCGTGGCCGCGGCCCGGCCAGGGCTTCAACGGAGGTGAAGTGGTATCCGAACCTGGATTGCAGGTTGCAGAAATGCCTGGAGACCATGAAATAGTTTTTCTCCGAGAATTGCGAGGCCATGGCCGGTTCAAGATTCGTGTTGGTCGCGGACTGGAAAAGGACAGACATGAACCCCCTGCCGTCGAGCCCGGGAGGGCCTTCCCACGGGTAGGCGACGATGCCGCGCCACAAGGCGAGCATGGGGATGGATGTGATTTTGTCCAGCGGGATCATCTTGTCGCCGGTGTCGCCGGCGAAGCCGTCTTCAAGGTTGATGACCCACCATTGCATGGGGACCACGGTTTTGAGCTGCTTGCTCGATCTGGGAGAAAAATTGTGGTCGCGGCCGAAATTGAACATCTCGTGCACGGATTTTTCATGGCAGAAGCGGGTTATGTCGTGCAGCGTCCTGCAGTTGGCCGGAGTGAAGCCCAGGCTGTCGGGATCGAGCAGGCCAAGCGGCGTGATGTGACGGTTCACGTTGAGCAGGGTCTGAAAAACAGGGCTGCCTTGCATCATGTTCGGGCGCTTTGGGCTCCGGTCCAAAAGCGTTTCCCGCAACCCTTCATAAACCGCCCGGTTGTCGGCATCGAGGGTGATTTCCTGGCCGGGACTCAAAATGCTTGTGGCCGCATGGACGCCGAACAGGGCGGGAACATTGAACTCCCGCGCCACGTTGGCCAGATGGCCGGCCGCGCTGCCCTGCTCGGATATGATGCCCTGGCATCTGTCCAGAACGGTCGCCCATTTGGGCGCGGCTTCCACGCAGACCAGGATGGCCTTTTCCGGCAGCACGAGGATGTCCACGTCCTTCTTGACGAGATGCGCCACTCCGTGGGCGGTGCCCGAACTGGCCGTCTGCCCGTCCTGAATCAGCGGCTCCACCCCCGGCAGCAATTTTGGCGCGGGCTGGGTCTGGCGAATTTCCAGCGGGCGCGTTTGCAGCAGGAACAGGCGGCCTTCCGGCGTGTAGGCCCACTCGATGTCCTGGGACGTCCCGTAGTGGGCTTCGATGCGCGACCCCATGGCCGTGAGTTCGAAAATCTGGGAGTCGTCCAGGGTTGGCTGTCCCACCAGATCGGGATCGACGGAGACCCTGCACACCCCCTCGGTCTTGGAACAGGCCAGGGCGGATTCCTTGCGAGGCACGCTCCGTTCGACAATGAGGGGCGGGGGGCCTTTTTCGATCAGGAATCGATCGGAAGTGGCGGTGCCGTCGACCACCCCCTTGGCCATCCCCCAGGCCGAAGTGATCTGGATGCGGCCATCGTCCGCGTTGAGCGGGCTCGATGTGTACATGACCCCGCCGGTCATGGAGGTGACCATGCTCAGGCATCCGACGCACATCAGCACGTCGTCGTCCCGGATGCCGAGCATGTAGCGATAGGTCATGGCGTGCGCCGAATATTTGCTGGCCACGACTTCCCTGTAGCCGTCCAGCAGGCTGTCCCGGTCCAGGTTCAGGAGGGAACGATGCTGCCCGGCAAAGGACGCGCCCGCGCTGTCCTCGCCCAGGGCGCTTGAGCGCAGCGCCACGTGGACCGGCCCGCCTTCGCGCTCGCAGAGGCGGTCGTAGGCGGACAAGATGGCGTCTTCCAGTTCTTTGGGCACCTCGGCGCCGAGGATCATGCCCCGGATCTTGGCGCACATTTCCAGCAGGGCGATGGGCTGGCCGGCGCCGATATTTTCCGTATCATCCTCGTCCTCGGGATCGGCGTTGGGAAGGGTGCAGGCCCCGAATTGGGAGGCCATGGGGTGGCCGAGCACCAGGCAGTTGATCTCGTCCCACAATCCGCTTTGCTGCATGAAGGCCATGTAGGCCTGGGCGGTGATGGCGAATCCGGCTGGGACGGGGATCTGCAACTTGTTGCGAAGCTCACCCAGATTGGCCATCTTGCCCCCGACGTCATCCACGTCGACGGCGGTTATCTGGTCCAGATCGAGAACAAGTTCCTGCCGGCGGCCTTTCTGCCTCAGCGCGAGTTCCTGCTGGATCCGGTCCTGTATGTCGCGCAGGGAATCGCGCAGCCCCAGATATTTCCCCGGCGCGAGAAAGAGCAGGTTTTCCACGATGTTGAAGACTTTGGCCGTGGCTCCCGTGGCCCTGGAGCGGACGAAATGCATGCCGAAATGGCGGTGTCCCTGGGCCGCCTCCTCCAGTTCCGTCATGAAGTCCAGCGCCCCGTTGTTCGCGGACAGAAGCCTGCGAAAGGCCTGGTATCTGGCCTTGAAAAGGTCTTCCTGGCCGTTGTCCTGCTCCATGGTTGGAGCTTTGGGGGAAAAGATGTTTCTAACGCGCTGGATCAGGTTCATTCGTGCTCCACGATATCCGCCCAGTGGCCGGGCCCGGGTGCTTGTGTTTCGTGAACGAATAGTGACACAGACCGGCGGGTCCAGGCAACCGCGGGGGGCGGTCATTTCGGCGGGATGCGCAAGGTTTATCGGCGCTCGAAGGCGTAGTCGCCGTTCATGAACGCGTCCACGCAGTGAGCGATTTCGGCGTCGTCATCGAGCCGCCAATCCAAGGCCCGCACCGCTGCGAGCAGGCGTCCGAGCGTGTCCAGACGTTCCAGGAAGCGGCGCTGGTCGTATTTGCGGATTTCGGCCTTGAGCGAGTCCGCGCTTTGCGCGACCCTGAATCCCTGGCGGCGCAGGATTCCGGCCAGAACCAGCGTCCGCCGTACCCGCTGTTCGTACTGCGCCGCGCCGCCCTTGAAGGAAAAGGTGATGTAGTTGTCGTTGATGACCGGTCCGGAATAGGAGTCGATGGTGGCGAAATGGTTGCCCAGACGGCCACTGAAATTGACATAGGTGTCCGATATGACGGCATAACACGTGGGACGGCCTTGGCTGGGGGCGGTGTTCTGAAATTTTGGGATCAGCGGGTGCCCCATGCCTTGGAGCAGGGCGCAAAGAGGCGTGCAGCGCAGATCGCCCAGATCGATCCGGGATGAATCAGCTCCAACGGCGATGCCTCCGCCCAGATCGACCAGCAGGATGCGAAAGGGCAGTGCGGCCCGCAATTCGCGGGCCGCGCCGGTGTGCGGGGAGATGTCGTCGGAGAGGCGAAACATTTCCTGCATGGCCATTTCGTGGGCGAAACGGATGATGTCATGCAGGCTGCGGCACCCTTGGGCTGAAAAGTCCGGAAGTTGCGGGTCCACCAGGTTGAGAGGGTTGATGAACTTCATGGCCTCCTGCAGGGCTTTGTACACGGGACTGCCTTTCATCAGGTTCACGGGTTTGCGCGTGGACAGGATTTCGGCGACCCTTCCTGCATAGACAACCTGATTGGCGGCATCGAGGGTGATCTCCATGCCGTGCGTCAGCACGGCGGTGGCCCTGCCAACCCCGACCAGGGCCGGGATGCCGAATTCCCGCGCCACCGAGGCCATGTGGCCATTGGGGCTGCCCACATCGGTGATGATGCCCGCAATCTTGCCCATGGCCGCGACATAGGCCGGGGAAGTCTGCCGAGCTACCAGGATGGCGCCTTGGGGAACGGCGCTGAGTTCATGGTCCGGCTGCACGGCGTACACCGGCCCCGAGGCGGCGCCTGGGGAAGCCGCTTGACCTCCGAACAGCAGCGGGGTCCGGCCCGGCACGAGTTTGCAGCACTCGGCCTGATCCAGGCCGCCGGCACGCTGCAATGGCCTGGCCTGAAGGATGATCAGTTGGTCATTTTCGTCCAAAGCCCATTCGATATCCATGGGCATGCCGTAATGGGTCTCGATGCGCAGTCCGAAATCGGCAAGGATGTCTATCTGGGCTCGAGTCAGACAGGGGCGGCCGCGCAGCTCCTCCGGCACGGGCCTGGACACGATGCCGCCCTGGGGCAGCACGACGAAGTTGGTCTTCTTGTCCGCGATGTCTTCGGCAAGGATAGTCATGTCCTCTCTGCGCACGCGCCAAAAATCCACGTCCATGGAACCGTCGACCACGCTGACTCCCAGGCCCCAGGCTGCCGCGAGGAGCAGGTCGTCGCTGTGGGATGAGTTGGGATCGACGGTGTAGAGGACTCCGCTGGCCCTGGATTGGATCATGGGCAGAACCAGCACGCTCATCATCACGTCCTGCTCGGAATAGCCCTTGGTCCGGCGATAGAACACCGCTCGCGGCGTGAAGGCGCTGGCGACCACGGCGCTCCAGGCCCTGCCCATGGTCATGGGGGCCGCGCCGAGAACCGAGGCGTGCTGGCCGGCAAAGGAGGCTTCGGAATCTTCGCAGACGGCTGATGAACGCACCGCCAATCGGACGTTGGGACCGTATCGGCTGACCAGTTCCCGCGTCTTGAGCAGCACGTCCTTTTCCAGTTCGGGAGGAAGCGGGGAAACCATGATCTTTTCGCTGATCTTGGCGCAGGCCTTTTCCAGGGCCGCGATGTCCGACAAATCAATCCCCGCCAACTGGTGACGGAAATCGTCGAGCAATCCGGACTGTTCCAGGAAGAGTGACGCCGCGGAGGCCGTGATCGCAAAGCCGGATGGGGTGGAAAGGCCGACGCGGTTGCGGATTTCGCCCAGGTTCGCGGCTTTGCCGCCGACCTCGTCCAGTCGTTCCAGGGTGATCTCATCCAGAGGCACGGTGAGCGTCGCGTAGTCGAAGGATCTTTTTCTGGTCAGGGCGTTCAAGGCGCTTTGACCGACAGTTTCGACGCTGCCGAAGAGTTCCGGAAATTGTCCCGCGCACAGGGCGTTCAAGTCTTCGACCAGGGCGCAGCAGTGTTCCACCATGGTTCGAGCCAGACGCAGGGCCTCTTCCTGGGTGAACGACCCGCCTTCGTAGATCGTGCGCTCCAGAAACGTCATTTGATCCAGGACGAGATTGTTGCGCGCCAGCAGGCTTTTGAAGAAAAGGTATTTCTTGCCCAACTTCTGCCGCGCGTGCGCGATGTCTTGGCCGTTTTCCTTCATGCTCGAACCTTTTTCCTTCATGCAGGGGGGCATGAGGGGATGGGCCGCGCTTCCACGGGAAGCTGGACCGTGAAGGTTGAACCGTGCCCTGGACGGCTTGTGGCGAAGATTCGCCCGCCTATGCGTTGCAGGATGCCGTGGCTGATGGACAGACCGAGTCCAGCTCCCTTGCCCGGAGCTTTCGTGGTGAAGAACGGGTCGAAAATCTTGCCCATGTTTTCGTCGGGGATGCCGAATCCCGAATCTTCGACCTGCATGCAGACGCCGCCATCGCCTCGTTTCGTGCGGATGGTGATGCTGCCTCCCTCGGGCATGGCGTCCATGGCGTTGTTGATCAGGTTGATCAGCAATTGGCGCAGCAAGGCCGGTTCGCTCAGAATGACCGGCAGGTCCGGCTCCAGGCTTTCGTGGATTTCGATGTTTTTGTGCGAAGCTTCGCGGCGGCGCAGGGTGGCGACGTCGGACACGAGGGTGTTGAGCTGCACGTCGCGGATGGTGCCGTCGGTTTTGCCGCCGAAACTGAGGAGCTTGTGGGTGATCTCGCGGCTTCGCGCGGTCTGCGCGACAATCTGACGCAGGGCTTCCCGCAGCTCTCCGGCATCGGGATGATCCTTGAAGGTTTCGCGTTTGAGCACGTCCTGCATCCAGCCCGCCTCCTCGCCGATGATGGCCAGGGGATTGTTGACCTCGTGGGCGATGCCGACTCCAAGCTGGCTGATGGCGTCGAGTTTCTGAACCTGCATTCGATATTCGGCCAGGCGGGCTCGTTCCGTGTCCATGCTCTCCTGCCGTGCCAGGATTTTTTTGACGGTGAGTAGCGCGGCCGCGCAGAGAATGGCCATACCCAGCAGACCGGAAAAAAGGTAGCGCACGGTTTGAGCATTGAGCGGTTCAAGCATTTCCCGTTCATCCCGCTGGACCACCAGCCGCCAGCCGGGGTTTCCGGTCACCGGAAGAACGCTGGCCCAGAGCCGCGTTCCCTTCCAGTCCCGCTTGAGGACAACGTTTTCCTGCGGGGCCGCGGCGGTCAGACCCGGATCCACGCTGTCCAGGATTCCTCCATGCAGTACTGAGCCGGTTTGCAGGACGCCCGAGGGGTCGATCAGGAAAGCCTCTCCGGTGCGTCCGATTCTTTCCCTGTCCAGGATGGCGCTGAAAAGGACCGCGCTCACGGACAGGCAGGCAATGCGCTCGCGTGGATCGTTTGGCAAGGGGGCTGCGATCAGGAAAAAGGCGAGCCCGTCGGACCCGGCGTGGATTTTCGTGACGGCAAAGGCTGACGGGGAGGCGCCTGAAAGGTCTGAGAGGATGGATCTGGCGTCATCAAAGCCCGGATGGCCGGCAAGGGCGAGTCGTTCCCCGGTTTTGTCCATGATGACGATGCCTTTCAACCACGGCAAGTCTTTTTGCCACGCTTGGAACGCGTGGTAGAGCGCCGCTTCGGAGATGGTCGCGTCGTGGAAGGACAGGCCGATCGTGCGCAACGCCTGCGCGGCGGAGTGCAGATCCCCTTCGATGCGCTCGCGGTACGTGCTCGCCAGGGCGTGGATTTCGGTTTCGCGGAGACTGCGGAATTGTATCCCAAGGGTCTGGATCGCATACAGAAAAATGCAGACGAAGATGAAAAGCGTCGGCAGGAGCAGGTACATGGCGACCGTGTATCCCAGGCTTCGACGTTGTGATGAGCGTCCAGTGTCGAGCATGTTTTCCCCTTTTATGAGGTCCTTGCAATTAGTCGCGATCGAATCTGCGTGGCGCTCCCGGGAAGGCGGGATTTTCGACGACTTTTTGCAGTGACGCCCTGCACGTACCGGTGATGAGGAAAATTCTGGAAAGCGGCCGGGGGGAGTTTTCCCCCCGGCCAGTTAAATCAAGTCTTGATGCCAGCGTTGCAAGCGGCTCGAAAATGCCGCGCTCTAAACCCATCTTTTCTGCAGCTTGTCGAGCAGGGCTTTTTCCTCGGCCTTGCGCAGCCTTTCATCGCGGTCCTTTTTGATCTTGTAGGCTTCCTGGATCTTGACCACAAGGTACTCGTACTCGCAGGGCTTCATGAGGTAGTCATAGGCCCCCAGGCGCATGCCTTCCACGGCCGAGGAAACGTCTCCGTGACCGGTGAGCATGATGACCTCCACGCCGATGTGCTTGGCGCGGATCTCGGCCAGGGTTTCGATGCCGCTTAGGCCCGGCATCTGGATGTCGAGTATGGCCACGTCGAATTTGTTGGTGGTCAGCATGTCCAGCGCTTCCATGCCGCTGGCCGCGCCGCTCACGTTGTATCCGGTTTCGGTCAAACGCTTGGCCAGTGTTTCTCGAAAACGGTCTTCGTCGTCGATGAGGAGCAGTCTTGGCAAATTATCCATTGATACGACCTCCTTATTCCGTCCGCCGGACAGCTGTATCTGGCGAATGGTCTTTTGTGATTCATCGGGTTCTCAGCTTTTCATCGCTGCTTGTCTGAATAATGCAGGAGAGCATTGTCTGTATATACCGTGGCTATTGCCCAAATCCGATCATCGGCCAGTAGATCAGCATGCTGCCGACGGCAATCGCCATCAAGGTCAGACACCAGGGGATTGCGACCTTGCAGAACTCCACCTGGTTGAAATAGCCGGTGCTGTAGGCGATGATTGTCGGCGGGCAGCCGATGACCAGCATGATGAAGGAGGTGCTGATGGGCGAGAGCATGCCCACCGCTTCGACGCTCATGTTCATCAGATTGGCCATGGGCAGGGTGATGGGCAGGCTCAGGGCCACGGCGGCCGAATTGCTCATCATGCTCGACAGGAAGGATCCGAACATGCCCATGCCGTAGTAGGTTACGAAGGCGTTGTGGCCCTGCAGCATGGGCAGCATGGATTCTGCCAGGTACTGGCCGAGGCCGGACTTGAGCATGGCCGCGCCAAGGGAGACGCCGGAGCCGAAGACGATCCAGGATTCCCAGGGGAACTTGTCGCAGATGGTCTTGAAGGAAACCCAGCCCGGCGCGCAGAAGCCGGCCAAGGCAAGGGCCGCGACGACCGTCAGGTGCAGCCCGGTCAGGTCGCCCAGGAACCAGAGCACGAAGGCCGCGCCAAAAACCAGCGTGACGCCGATCTCGGCGGTGCTCATCTTGGGCATTTCTTCAATTTTGGCCTCGGCGGGCAGGGACACTTCCTTGGGTCTGAAGATCAGGTAGCATACGGCCCAGGTGGCGATGGCCGTGAAGATACACAGGGGGAAGTTGATCATCATGTACTTCACGAAACCTATGTTCAACGCCACGCCCGTGGTTTCCAGAACATATTTGGATGTGATGTCCACGGCCAGAGGGCAGCGACCGCCGCCGAGCAGCGTGCCGAAGCCGCCGGCTGACGCTGAAAGCGGAATGAGGATGATAAAGAATTTGCTCAGGTTGTTGCTCTTCTTCGGAGTGATGCCCATGGCTGTGAAGATGGGCAGGATGGCGAAGAGCATGATGATGGTGATGGTCGCGTCGTGGAAGATGGAGGACAGGATGGTGCTGCTGACCGCCACGAAGAAACTCAGCTTTTTGACGTTGGTGCCGGCGACTTTGAGGATCAGGAACAAGAGACGTTTGGCCAGCCCGACCTCGTTCAGAACCACGCCGAACATGATGATCATCATGACGAACATGACCGCCTGGTTGGCATAGGGCGCCCAGGCGTCCGATGTCTTGGTCACCTTGAAGGCGATCATTGCCGCCGTGGCCAAGAGTGCTGTGATGCCGATGGGAATGGCTTCGGACACCCAGAGGAAGACAACGGGGAGAAGGATGGCCGCCAGGCGGTGACCTTCGGCCGGAAGGTTTTCAGGCCTGGGCAGCATCATGATGAATATTCCTATACCAAGGGCTATGAGCAGCTTGATGATCATGGACTTGCCGGACTGCGTGGGACCCTGGGGCTCTTCCTCGTGCATGAGGAGCTCGTCTGGGGAAGTATCTCGCACGTCTTGTGCACTCATGGATTCTCTCCTTTTATGTTCAGTGTGTTAACTTGGCGGTGACAACTTCGCTTGAGCAAACTGCGCATCAAAGGCCGCACGACTCTTTGATTCTGCGACCGATTTCCTTGTACACGTCGGAAAAGCGCAAAAGGCCTACGAGTTTCTTGCCGTCCATGACGAAAAGAGAGTCATGCTTGAACATGACAAAGCGATGGAAGGCGTTGTTCAGATTCGCGTCATGGTCGATGATTTGGGACGATTTCGGCGGCTGGATGAAATCCTTGACCAGGATGTCCTTGGCGGTGGTGCAGAGGTCGTCGAGGGGCTTGGCCCAGAGGGTGGTCTGCTCCTTCATGGGCTGGATCACGTAGCTGAACTTTTCAACGTAGACGCTGCTTTGCTCGTCGACGAGCTTCTCGTAGTCCGGTTCAAGGCCGCGGACCACGTCGAGGGGAGAAAGCTTGCCCACGACCTTGTTTTCACTGTCGGTCACCAGCAGGATGCGCTGTTCGCGCTTGCCGGAAAGGTATTCCTCGTTGGCCCGCTCCAGAGCCATGACCGCTCCGGAAAAAGTGGCCGTGTCCGATATTCTGGGGAATTTGGCTATGGGGACCATGAAATCTTTTACGGATGCTTCCATTATCCATCGCTCCTTGGGGTTGGGCCGGAATTGAAAATTGTGCACCATCTTCGCTTCCGACGCAGGGTTGTTGCCGATTTCACGTCTTCAAATAATCTTGCAAACGTTGTGATAGGATAAACAATTCCTGTGCCAAGTTTTTCTGCGCGATATAGATTTTTTTATTTAATATGCTGATATTAAAGTAGATTAATTTGATATAAATTTCACAAAGAATGATTATTTTTTAGCGAACACAAGTTATTTTGCTTAATTTTGCTTGATTTTGCTTTTTTTCTCTTGAGTAGCATATCCTGCATCTGGTAGTAGGAACGGGAATTTGCATGATTCCGAGTTGCATCCGAGAGGCTTGAAAAGGAGGGAACATGGTCGCGTCCAAGGTCTTTTTGAGGTGGTTGCCTCGGGCATGGCGCACTGGATCTGTGCCGGTCAGGCGCAAATTGAGAACACGCTTGTTGATGACGCTCATCCCCACGTCTCTCATCGTGCTCGCGCTGATGGGGTACGCCACCTACTGGGCTTCATCGGAATTCATCTCCCTCGCTCTTGAACGCAATTCCCGGCTTCATGCCGTGACCACCGCCCATGCGGTGGAGACGTTGCTGGAACGCTGCAAACGGCATTTGCTCTATGCGGCCCGCAATCCCATGAATGCGCAGGATGCGGCCAATTTTCTGCGAAACATACACGAACTCGAGGGTCTGGAGTTCGCGGAATTCGGGTTCATGCCTTTGCGTGAAGGGGAGCCTGTCGTCTTTGCGAGTCGCGAAGGGGAAAGCAGGCTGCTGGGGCAGGAGGAAGTGGACGGCATTCGCCCCGGTCCCGCGCTTCTCTACGAGCACGCTCGCGAACTGGACGCCGGAGAGGTATGGCTGTCGGAGTTCGCGGAGGTGGAGACCCCGTATCCGAGCGTGGAGAATCCGCGCCAACGCATGTCCCGGGTGGCGATGCGCATGGTGACATCCTATGCCGGACTTGATGGCGCACCGGCCGGGTACGTCTATCTTTCCCTGGATGCGCGCGTGGTGCGCGATGTTTTGTCGCTGTACGAATCGTCTAATTCTCCCGTCTTCGCCTTTCCGCGCAATCCGAAGTTCCAGCGCTACACATTTTTTTTCGATGCCGACGGGTGGGTGCTTTTCCAGTCCGAACCGGAACGCAACGACGACGCTCCCTTGCGCACCTTGAACGTCCGCAAGGCGTTGGCCGGCACTCTGGGCCGGCCCGGCCTGCCCGAGGCGTTTCGCCCTTCGGAGCAGAACGTCAATTATTGGAACACCGTCGACGACGTCCGCAAAGGGCACAAGGACATTGTCCGACCGCTCAAGCGCGCGGAATCCACTTCGCCCTACAGCGAGCATTTTCTCGCCTATGCGCCGGTGCGCATGCATCTCTCCCCGGATCGGGAAACCTCGGTCATCGGCGGAATCGCGTATGAGGACCGCAGCGTCCTGGTCGATCTCGCCGGATACCGGCACATCGATGTCATGCTGATCATAAGCGCCATTTCCGTGCTGGTTCTGGTGCTGGCCATCGCGCTGGTGGCCAGAGGCACCACGCTCGGTCTGCAGGAGCTTGCCTATGCAGTGAAGAATCTCACGGAAAAGGGTGAGTGGGAGGAGGTCCGTTTGGTCGAAACGGGCTACGAGGCCGAAATGCTCAAGGATTCGATCAATTCCATGATCCGAACGCTGCAAGCCCAGTTCGAGGAGATCAAGTCGAAGGACCTGAAGATCGAGTCCGTGACCTTGAAAGAGCCTGTGGAGCTCAGCATGGGACCCGCCGCCTCCACGCTGGACGAGAGCTTTCCGGAACTTGTCGGAGCGGGGCCGTTCATGAAGCAGATGAAGCGGGACATCGTCAAGGCCAGCCAGGTCGAAGTGGACGTGCTCATCGAAGGCGAGACCGGCACGGGCAAGCAATTGGCCGCCGAAGCCGTGCACCGTCTTTCCGCTCGAAACGGCAAGCCGTTCATCTCCATCAATTGCGGTGAACTGGATGAGAATCTTCTGCTCGACTCCCTCTTCGGTCATGTCAAAGGCGCGTTCACGGACGGCAAGGGGGATCGGCGAGGAGCTTTTTTGCAGGCCGATGGCGGAACACTGTTTCTGGACGAGATTCAGTCCGCATCGCTGAAGGTCCAGCAAGCATTGCTGCGGGCGTTGTCCCTGCGCAAGATCAAGCCGCTTGGCAGCGATCAGGATGTGGACGTGAACGTTCGCCTGCTCACGGCCACCAACGTCGATTTGAAGGCGTTGATCGGGGCGGGAAAATTTCGGGAGGACCTGTACTACAGGCTCAAGGTCATCACCATCACGACTCCGCCGCTGCGGGAACAGCGGCAGAACATCCCCCTTTTGGCCATGCACTTCCTGAAAGAAGGGGAACACATGGCCGGCAGGTCCGATCTGGCCCTCTCGCGCGGGGCCCTGAAAGCCCTGGTTTCCTACGATTGGCCGGGCAACATTCGAGAACTCAAGCACGTAGTCATCACTGCGGCCGTCATGTCCGAAGGACGGGTGATCCAGGCCGAGCAACTGGGCATAAACGGCCAGGCGAGAAACGAAGCCGTTTCATTCAACGAAAGCCCTGCTCCATTTGCGGGGAAGGAGGAGACTTTTGCCGGCCCGGCGCCTGCAAGACCCGATGCTTCGAAAAATGACGGCGCGCTGCCTCTTGACCTGAATTCCCGGCAGGTCGCGGCGTGCGAGTATGTGCAGGAGCACGGAAGCATTTCAAGCAAGGACTTGCTCGGCCTTCTGGATGGCGGCATTTCCAAGCGCACCGCGAGCTACGATCTTCAGGACCTTGTGGACCGGGGGGTGTTGATCCGGATCGGTCGGGGGCCCGCAACCCGCTACATGCGTCCGTCCAATGCCGGACGAGGCTGAACGCGCCCGCGTTTCCCGATGGGAAGGAATTCTCCTTTTCTTCAAGAAAATGGCGAGTTTTGCCGTGACGCCGTGTTGCGCACGCGGAAGGGCTCATATATGTGTACGATACGCTGTCGATATCTGGTAATTCGGTTTGGCGAAGATTTCGCGTGGGAGAACCGGTATGTCAGGACTTGGTCTCAAAGGGCTCGGGGCAAAGATCGCCGTGACCGCCCTGGGCTTTTCGCTAATTCCGCTCATAGCCTTGGGCGTGACGATGTATTCCATGTTCGCTGCGACCTACAATTCCAAGGTTCAGGCGAACCTGATCACCCTTGTGGAAAACAAGCGGCAGGGCATTGATCTCTTTCTGCGCGAGCAGATTGCCCAACTGCGCACGCTGGCATATTCCCACAGTGTCGAAGATCTGTCGTCCCCGGAAATGCTGGAGAGCGTTCTCGCCACCATGCAGCTCAGCTCCAAGACGTTCATCGATCTCGGATTGATCAACGAGGAGGGCGCGCATGTCAGTTATTCCGGCCCCTACAATCTCTCCCATGTCAACTATAAGAACGAGAAGTGGTTCAACGAGGTCATGCTGCGCAAGGTCTACGTCTCTGACGTGTTCGAGGGCTTCCGTGGCTTTCCGCACATGATCATCGCCGTGAAAAAGCAGGAGAAGGGCAGGGTCTGGATTCTGCGGGCCACCATTGACTCGGATATTTTCGATTCCCTGGTGCGCTGGCTGCAACTCGGAGACCTGGGGGACGCGTATCTGGTCAACCGCTCCGGGGATTTGCAGACCCGGCCCAGATTCGGCAACAAGAGCCGCGATGTCTATGCTCCCCTGCTGGGCGCGCCATTTTCCGGGGCCAGGGTCATGCAGCACGAGGTGCAGCAGAAGGAGATTTTCGTGGGCGGCATCTGGCTTGAACAAAAAGAGTGGCTGCTCGTCGTCGAGGAGGACAAGCGCGGAGAGCTTCAGCCCCTTTTCAAGACCAGGACGGCGACGTGGGGCGTGATGGGGGGCGGATTCGCCGCGATCATCCTCGGGACACTCCTCATCACGCGCATGATCGTCGCCCAGCAGGAGAACGTGAGCAGGCAGCAGGCGCAGATGAACGAAGAGCTGATCCAGTCGAGCAAGATGGCCGCACTGGGCAAGCTTGCGGCGGGGGTCGCCCACGAGGTCAACAACCCCTTGGCGGTCATTCGGGAGAAGGCCGGCTGGATGCGTGATCTGCTCGAAGAGGAGGACGTGAAGGCCAGCGCGAATTTTCAGGAATTCGTGGACGCCGTGGACAAGATAGAACAGCACGTCGAGCGCGCCGGCAAGGTCGTGCACCGCATGCTCGGGTTCGCGCGGCGCATGGAGCCGGTCTGCAACGACATCTACATCAACGACGTGCTGAAGCAGACCACGGCGTTTCTCGAAAACGAGATCCGTTTTAGAAACATCGAACTGATCTGGGAGCTGAAACCCGATCTGCCGACCATCCAGTCCGACGCCGCCCAGATTCAGCAGGTCATTCTCAACCTCTTCAACAACGCCATCGACGCCATCGACCGCAACGGCCATATCACGGTCGCCACCCGCTACGATCAGGAGGCGGACATGGTGGGTATAAGCATTCGCGATGACGGTCCCGGCATGGACAAGGAGGTGCAGCGGCGAATTTTCGACCCGTTCTTCACCACCAAAAAGGTGGGCGAGGGCACGGGCCTGGGACTGTCCATCAGCTATTCGATCATCAACAAGCTGGGGGGAAGCATCCGCTTCGAATCCGAGGCTGGAAAGGGGACCGAATTCATAATTCTTTTGCCGGTGAAACATCATGACTGAAAAGAACGACGTGCAGATAGCGCTCGTCCATGACGGACCTTCCGTGCTGGTGGTCGATGACGAGCAGGATTTTGTGGAGACCCTGGTCAAACGCATGGAGCGCAGGGGGTTCAAGGTCACGGGAGTCGGCAGCGGTCAGGAGGCGTTGCTTTTGCTCGGAAAGGAGCATTTTGACGTGGTCATCCTGGATGTGATGATGCCGGGTATGGACGGGATCGAGACTTTGCGTGAAATCAAGCTCGCATGGCCCCGGATTCAGGTTGTTCTTCTCTCGGGGCATGGCGGCGAGGAAATGGGAGTGCGCGGGATGGCCTACGGAGCCTACGCCTATCTGCTGAAACCGGTGGCCCTGAAGACAATAGTCGAGACGGCATACACCGCTTTCGAAGAAGCCGGTGTGCGTTAACGCGATGCCATGCGCCAGTACACGCGCCAAACCATAAAGCGGAATTTTTTCGTGGCCATGCTGCTGGCCCCGTTCATTCCCGTGCTGCTGGCCTTGGGCACCGGCGGGTATCTATTCTGGAATCATGTACAGCAGAGCGTTCTCGACAAGTTGACCCTGCTTTCCGCCCACAACGCGCGCGTGGTCGATCGGTTCCTGGACGGCTTTCTGGGCGATCTGGCCATGGCGCGAGCCCAGCTTGCAGATTGTCCCGATTCCCCGGAGCTTCGTTCTGCTTTCGAGACCTTGGCCGTCAAGCACAAGGGGCTGGTGGATATCGCCCTCGTCGATCCTTCGGGTGAGGTGGTGGCGTACGCAGGGCCGAGCGTCTTCAAGGGGACCCACGTCGTGCCGGGACGCTGGCTGGGCGAAGCGCTGGAAAGAGGCAGCGGCATCAGCAGCGTGGTTTCGGGGCAAATGGGGCTTCCGTTGTGCATCGTGGCGCAGAGGTTCAACGTCGGCGACGAGGTGTTTGTGATGCGGGCCTCCCTGGATCCGGAAATTTTCACGTCGCTGTTCATCGCCGGACGCGGCGAGGAAGTCGATCTGTTTCTCGTCAACCCCGACGGGGAAATCGTAGCCGGGAGCGGCGGACAGGTCCTGACCAAAGACCGGGCGTTGGTCGAGCATGTGTTCATGGGACGCGTCGGCACGGCGTTCAGGGATTCTCATTCCAAGGCGGCCTATTCAAGCACCGTCCTGAGCCATGGCGGGTGGATACTGGGCGTCCGAAAACAGTGTGCGGCGATGTTCAGCGCCGCCGACTCCGCGCTGCTTTTTTTGGGGATTTCCCTGGTTTCCGGAGGAATCATCGTCCTTTTGTCGTCATTGTATCTGACCGGCTATGTCGAAAAAATGCTGCTGCAACGGGACGATGAACGCGAAAGACTGCGCGAGCAGCTGTATCGGGCCGGGCGGTTGGCCGAGTTGGGTGAAATGGCCGCCGGTTTCGCGCACGAGATCAACAATCCCCTGCAAATCATGAAGAGCGACCAGGCGTATATCGAGATGCTGCTTCAGGATTTCAGGACCAGGGCCGGCGGGGATGCCGATTTTTTGGGCGATGTGGACGAGATCGCCGCAAGCCTCAATCAGATCAAACTCCAGATCGATCGCTGTGCGCGGATCACGCATTCGATCCTGAGTTTTGGACGGGCGGGCAAGTCCGAGGCGCAAAACATCGATGTGGCCACGTTCATTCCCGAAGTGCTGATCATGATTCAGAAAAAAATTCAGCTCAGCAATATCGCCCTGCGGGTTGAAATTCCTCCAACCCGTCTGGTCGTGCACGTTGATCCGGGGCGTTTGCAGCAGGTCGTGCTGAATCTGCTCAATAACGCCATGTACGCCGTCAGCCAGACATCCCATATCCGCCCCGGAGAAATCGTGCTGGCCTGCTCCGTCGAGGGCGCAGACATGGTGCGCATCGAAATCAGGGATAATGGCGCGGGCATTGGCGAAGAGCAGAAGACGCTGATTTTCACGCCCTTTTACACCACCAAGCCTGCCGGTAGCGGAACGGGATTGGGGCTTTCCGTGTGCCACGGCATCGTCGAGAGCATGAAGGGCGTTTTGGATTTTACAAGCGTGAAGGGACAGGGGGCGACCTTTTTCATCCTGTTGCCCAGAGTGCCGTCTTCCCGGGAGTGACGGGAACATGCGCAAGGGGATTGCCGAGGGACGGTCGTCCCGGAATGTCCAAGCTGAAGAAGAGGTGAACATGGATGACGCATTGCGGGTTCTGCTGGTTGACGACGAGGAGTGCTATCTGGAAACGGCGGCCAAGATATTCAGGCGCAAGGGCATCGACGTTGAGTTGTGCTCCATCGGCAAGGACGTTGTGGATATTCTCAAGACCAGGAAATGCCAGGTGGTCGTGCTCGATCTGAAGATGCCCGGGATGACCGGCCAGGAGGTGCTGCGGGAAATTAAAAGCAGTCTTCCCGCCGTGCAGGTCATCATTCTCACCGGCCACGCGACGTCGGACGACGCCGCTGTGTGCCTGACCGGCGGAGCGTTTGATTTTTTGATCAAACCCGTGGAGATGGACCGGCTTCTGGACAGGATCAACACGGCTTATGAAATGTGGAAGCTGTCCCCGGATAACTGATCGGTTTGTGACTCGGAGACAAGGAGATACGCTGTGGCGATGCCTCACGTTGTAATCGCGGATGACGAAGCCCGTTTTCGGGAAACGATGTCGAAAATCCTGGAGCACAAGGGTTATGTAGTCAGCGTGGTCGAAAATGGAGACCAGGTGCTGGAATTTCTGGAAACGGTCGAACCCCGGGTGGTTCTGCTGGATGTCCGCATGCCGGGCCTTAGCGGGGAGGAGGCCTTGCCGCGCATTCTGGCCATGAAGCCGGGAGTCAGGGTCATCATCCTGACCGGACACGGCGAGGAGCGCGGGGCTCGCAGGGCGCTTGCGGACGGAGCCTTCGATTATCTGTGCAAACCGTGCGACGTGGATGTCCTCGTGGCCCGCATCCAGGATGCCGTGCGCGTCCTGCCTCAAACCCGGGAGCGCGAACGGACGGTGCTTGAGCTTATGATCCCCATCGACGAGTACACCTGCGTGCAGGCGTCAAGCACGGTGAAAGAGGGCATCGAGCGGCTCAGGATCGCGGCGGAGAATTTCATTTCGACCGGTTTGATCATGGAGAGCGGCCATCGCGCGGTTCTGGTTTTCGACCAGGAGGAATTGGTGGGCGTTCTGGCCATGCGCAACCTGATCCAGGCCCTTCGCCCCGACTACGTGGAATTGGGCCGCCGTTCGGGGAACAGCGGCCCGCGGTATTCCGCGCTCTTCTGGGAAGGGCTTTTCAATGTCAGGGCGCTCGAGCTTCAGACCAAATGCGTGCGCGACATCATGAACCCCAAGCCTCCGGTGGTGGACAGCGATGCCAACCTGATGCAGGTGGCTGACCTGCTCTGCCAGGAAAACCGGCGCCGCGTCGCCGTCAGGCGGGATGGCAGGATCGTGGGCGTGCTGCGCGAGCAGGAGCTGTTTCACGAGATTTCCCGTCTGGTCCTGCCGCGCCGGTAACCGGCCATCCCGGCGGAGCGCGGTCAGGATTTCGCGGCCGCGACGATGGCCCGCATGAAGGCCGGGAGATCGTCCGGGGTGCGGCTGGTGATCATGTTCCTGTCGACGACGACCTCGTGGTCGCGCCATTTGGCTCCGGCGTTGACCAGGTCGTCCTTGATGGCGAAGAAGGATGTCACCGCGCGGTCCTTCAAGACTCCCGCCGAAACGAGCACCCATCCCGCATGGCAGATGGCCGCCACGATCTTGCCCTGCTGGTCGAAGGCCCTGACCAGGCTGACCGTGTTCTGGTCCCTGCGCATGTGGTCCGGAGCGTATCCCCCCGGGACTATGATACCTGCGTATTCCGCCACATTGATGTCCGTGGGCGCCTTTTCGGATGTGGCCGGGGTGCCGTACTTGCCCTCGAAGCTCTGGCCGGCCTTGCCGGACACGACCACGACCTGCGCTCCGGCCTCCTTGAGCCTGAAATAGGGATACCAGAATTCATGGTCGTTGAACTGGGTTTCCACCAGAAGCACGAATTTCTTTCCCTTCAGTTCCATCACGTCCTCCGCGAATGTTGATCGTCTGTGCCCGTACATCCTGCCGAAGCAGGATGGCGAGCCGGTTGCGTTCCGCCGGCGCTCAAGACGGCGGCATGCGCCGCTCCGGGGCCTGGGCGTGAAAGCCGCCGCCAGGAGGACATTCTCAAGGCAGGCTTTTCGACCGGACGCAGTCGCGCCCCTCGTGCTTTGCCAGGTAAAGCATCCTGTCCGCCTGCTCCAGAAGGTTTGAGCGATCGCATGCCGAAACATCGTTGCACGTCACCGCGCCGATGGAAATGGTGAGATGGTCGGCGACCGGGGAGGCCTTGTGCTCGATGCGCAGGGCCTTGAGCGCTGTGCGTATGCCGTCCGCCAGGTAGAGGCTCCCGCTTTCGCTGGTGTCCGGCAGCAGGATGATGAATTCTTCACCGCCGAACCTGGCCAGGAAATCCGCCGGGCGGCCCAGGGAGGATTGCAGGACCCTGGCCACGGCCTTCAGACAGTCGTCGCCGGCCATGTGCCCGTACAGGTCGTTGTAGTTCTTGAAGTGGTCGATATCGATGAAGAGCAGGGACAGCGGCGACTTCGTGCGCAGCGCGCGATTCCATTCCTGGATGTATATTTCGTCGAACCTGCGCCTGTTGGGGATGTTGGTCAGCCCGTCGAGGGTGGAGAGGTTTTCGAGCAGATCCCTGTTGCGCTTGAGCTCCAGATGGTTGCGTATCCTGGCGCGGATGATCGGAGGGCTGAAGGGCTTGCGGATGTAGTCCACGGCCCCGAGTTCCAGGCCCTTGGCTTCCTCGCTCGTCTCCCATTTGGCGGTCAGGAACACGACCGGAATGTTGCGGGTCTTCTCGTCCTTCTTCAGCTCGGCGCACACCTCGAACCCGTCAAGGCCGGGCATGATGATGTCCATCAGGATGAGATCCGGCTGTGGTTCGCTGCGGGCCATATCCAGCGCCATTTCCCCGGTGGTGGCGTAGACGAGGTTGTGCTCCTCGCCCAGCACGAGTTCGAGGGCCTTGATGTTGACGGGTTCGTCATCAACGATCAGTATGGTGTTTTTGCTCGCGAAAGGGGGCAAGTTGTTCGCTCCTCAGGTGTTGGGCGTGTTGCTTTGGAACCGCGTATGCCGTCTCGCATAAGCGTAGCATGATTTCTAGGCATCTTCCGGGGATCATGCAACCAGAGAGCTTGAAAAGGAGCAAAAAAAAACGCGACGCGGGCTGCGTGCGGCGGCTTGGGCTTCTCGATCTGGAACAATGCGTCTGGCTGAAATTTTGTCAACCGGGAAAAACAAGGATTCTCAATGGATGTAAGCAGGGAAATGGTTTTTGAGCAGACCAGGAAGATACAGCTTTATCACACGGACGCGAAGGGGCGGGTCACGCCTTCCGCGCTGTGCCGTTTCGCTCAGGAGAGCGCCGGAGGCCATGCCGAGCGCCTTGGGGTCGGAATGGAGAGTCTGGCGGAACAGAACATCGCCTGGGTACTGCGCGAGCAGGCGGTGCGCGTGGTGCGCTATCCGGTTCTGGGGGAGCGGCTGCGGATTTCGACCTGGCCGACCCGCGCCGAACGGATCCTGTGTCACCGTGACTACCGCATCCACGATGAGGCGGATCGGCTGGTCGCCCGGGGCACCAGCGTGTGGTTCGGGCTGGACCTCGCAGCCAGGCGTCCGCGCAAGGCCGAATCGTTTTTTCATCTGCCGGTGGAGTTGATGCCGAAGCCGGTTTTCGACCAGCCCCTGCCGACCCTCGAGACGCCGCAGGATGACTGCCAAGTGGAAGCCCGCACCGTTCGCGCCAGCGACCTGGACGCCCTTGGGCACATGAACAATCTGCGGTACCTGGATTGGATCGAGGATCATCTGAGCCTTTTCGGGGTGGCCGTCCCTCCGTGCTTCCTCCGCATCCGTCATGCGCAGGAAGTCAGGGCCGGGGACAGGGTCGAGGTGCGCCACGCTTTTGGCGCGGAAAACGATGTGCTGCTTCAGATGCGCCACCCAGGCCAGGGCAGGGAGATCTGTCTGGCGCGGGTTGTCTTGAATTCCCCGGATTGAGCATCCCGGTCTTTTTCCCTTTGGTCCGTGCCGAACAGGAGTGGATGGACAAAAAAAATCCCGGTCGAGGTTGCGACCGGGATGGAATGTCGGGTTGCGCGCCGGGCCTTCACTGACCCGTGGACGTTGCGGCCGGTTCGGCCTTGGCGGCCTGCACCGGCTCCTGAAGCTGCGCCCTGTACTCGGCGATGGCCGCTTTGAAGACGGGCATTTCCTTGGCGTGGATGGGGTCGGCAGGCATGGTCTTGAGCTTGAGGGGGTTGATGAGCTTGCCGTTGTGCCGCATGCGGAAATCAAGATGCGGACCGGTGGCGTAGCCGGTGCTGCCGACATAGCCGATGACCGCGCCCTGCTTCACCTTGGCCCCTTTCTTGGACACCTTGGCGAATTTGCTCATGTGGTTGTAGATGGTCTCGTAGCCGTTGCTGTGGATCACGCGCACGAAGCGTCCCTGGGATTTGTTGGACCCGACCTGGGCGATGACTCCGTCGGCCACCGTGCTGATCGGGGTTCCGGTGGGCGCGGCGTAATCGATGCCCTGATGGGGGCGTCTGTATTTCAGGATGGGGTGCAGGCGGCTCATGGAATAGCCGGATGAAATGCGCGTGAAGGACAGCGGCGATTTGAGGAACGCCTTGCGCAACGGACGGCCTTTTTCGTCGTAATAGGCGGTGTTGCCTTTTTTGTCCGTGTAGCGATAGGCGTGGTAGGTCTGGCCCTGGTTGGTGAAGCTGGCCGCAGCGAGGTTCCCGTACCCCACGAACTTTCCTTCCCTGAATTTCTTCTCGATGACCACCCTGAACGTGTCTCCGGCGCGCAGGTCGCGCGTGAAGTCGACGTCGTAGGCGAAGACGTTGCCCAGCCGCAGGGCCAGTTCCTCGCTTTCTCCGGCCTGGGTCACCGCTCCGAACAGACTGCTTTCGACGACTCCGGAGACGGTCTTGATCTCCGTGTCGTAGGGAATGGCTTCGCGGCGGAACTCGTAGCCGGAGTCGGTCAGCGAGACCACGAGCCGTTCATTGCCGTCTATTTCGTACTCCAGGCCGACCAGCGCCTTGTTGGAGTAGATCATGGTCCAGGGCTGGCCCGCCTTGAGATTGTCCAGCGGGTAGACGTCCTTGCTCTCGTTGCACAGGGAGTAAATCTCGGCCAGGCCGAGATGCCCTTCCAAAAGCGTGGACGGGGTGTCGCCGCTTTTGATGGTGTCGCTCATGCGGGTGATTTCGGGTTCGCGCGGGGTGCAGGCTTCGGGCAGTTCGCCCGTCGTCTGGGATGCGCCGTCCTGCTGCTCGGAGAGGTCTTTCCCGTTCTCGTAATCCTGGCTTTCGTAGCGGGTGGAAACACCTTGGGCGCTCCAATCGATGCTGGACTGGATTTCCTCGGGCGCCAGAAAGTTGAAGAAGACTGCGGCCGCGATGAGCGCTCCGCCCAAAAGGACGAAGGCGCGCTTGGCCAGATGCGCTGGCGCGGGCTTGCGTTTCAGGGACAGGTGGGACGGGCGGCGATATGTATTTCGATTTTTTGTTGTCATACGTCCATGAGTTGCTTTGGCGCTGGGCCGGATGTTGCTCCGAATCACGGTCCCCCCGGCTGGCGGGTTTGCCTGATAACCGTCGCGCTGTCATAGCCGCGTAAGACGTCAAGCTCAAGCACTTGTTTCCCGGAAAGAGAATATCTGCGCCAATTCCCGGAAATCACGGTCGACATGGCAGGAATGGGGGCGTCTGGCGGAAGGGGCGGGGCCCCGTTTTTTTTCCTGCGGAACGTCGCGGGGATCTTATTTGGCTTTCAGACCGTAGATGATGAAGTCGACAATGTCGTCGAACAGCCCCTCGTCTCCGTATGGGGTCAGCAGGCCATGCCTGATGCCGCCGACCAGGTTGCAGAATACGACGACGGAAGTTTTGTGCGGATCGACGTCGCGGATGCTGCCGTCCCGAACGCCGCGCTCCACGCACTCTTCCAGGATGTCGTAGAGTTCGGAGAAGTTGCGGATCATGACGTCCTTGTCTTCGACCGTCTTCAGGTCGCTGAACGGGGAGCAGCGCACCAGGACCATGAAATCCTGGCGCGGGTTGCGGGCGAAGTCGAAATAGGTCCTGGCGAACAGCCTGACCGCCTCGAGCCCGTTGGGAACACCCTGCAGGTTGGTCCGCATGGCCTCTATGAGTTCGTGAACGACGTCGAGGCCTGCCGTGAGAAAGAGCTTTTCCTTGTTGCCGAAATGGTGGGTCAGAAGCCCCAGGGCCACTCCGGCCCGCTCTGAAATTTTCTTGAATGTCGTTTCGGAATATCCGTGTTCGCTGAACAGTTCTTTGGCTGCCTTGAGCAGGAGTTCTTTTTTTGTCGGTCCCGTGGCCATGCTTGTTCTTCTCGTTCGTCAAGTGAAGGTGCTAAAACAGGGGAACCCCAAAGTTCCGGAAGACATCCGCGGGGCGGGCGAGGGGGGCCCGGGCGAAAATGCGCTAACTCGTTAAATTGAATACCCAATCAATATGCAAGGTCACGGTTGTTGTCAACGCCGCATCCCTGTTCGGGAAAATTGACAAACAGCGCCATGATCTTGAATAAGAAGCGTCCACCATAGGCAAGGAGCCATGCATGAATGCCTTGAAATACTGGTCCGGATACGTTTCGTCGCTTCTTCGCGCCCGGCTTTACGCCCTGCGTCCGGGCAAGCGCCAGCTGATCAGGAATGACCGGGTCCGAAACAGTCCCCTCTACGATGATGTCTGCCACTGGCAAAAGGCCCAGATGGAGTCCATGACCTTTGAAAACGACCGCCCGACGAAAGAGGTCAAGGGCGCGGTGGATTTGCCGCTCATGCGCCGCATTCACCGGCGTACCCTGCTTGAGATCCGGCACGAGCTGGGCGATCTTTGGCGTCCGTCGTCCGTGACCCTGAATCAGGGGCGGGGCATCAGCCTCGACCAGTCCATCGCCATCATGCACCGACTGCGGGATGCCGGATTTCCCGACGACGCCCTGGGCGTGGTTTCCGTGGAATTCGCGGGCAGACGGCATTCCTTCGCCATCGTCCAGGACGTGAAGGACGATTTCTGGATGCTCGACAACGGCACGTTTTCGTTTTGCCCCGTGCGCGGCAGCGTGTTTTTGTCGGTGCGCAGGGATGTGCACGTCCTGATCGGCTTCAATTTCTTCGATGTCTGGAATTATTGATCCGCTTCATATACGACAAGGACGGGAAACATGAAGATCATGCCTACATTGGCCGCCAAGGCCGTGCATTTTGATTCGGAAGCCGCCAGGAAGGTGACGGGGCGGGTGATTATCGGTCATGACGACGGTGCGGACAATTTCTGCATGCGCCGTTTCGACCTGGGGCCGGCCGGGCACACTCCTCGCCATGCCCATGCCTGGGAGCACGAGATCTTCTTTCACGCCGGGGAGGGCGAGGTCCTCCACGCCGGGGAATGGACCCGGGTCGCGCCGGGGGATGCGGTATTTGTTCCCGGCGGGGAAGAACATCAAATCCGCAACGCCGGAGACTGCGCGCTGACATTCATTTGTCTGGTTCCCGCCGGAGCTCCGGAGATTTGAGAGGTCCGCGATGCTGGCCCACGCACGGAAATACGCCTTCCTGTCCATAGGCGCTTCGCTTCTGACCATGGCCCTCAAGTTCGGGGCCTTTTTCCTGACCGGATCGGTGGGCCTTTTTTCCGATGCCGTGGAGTCCGTGGTCAACCTGACCGCCGGACTCATCGCGCTCATGGCCATCATTCATGCGCACCGTCCGGCGGACCAGAGCCATGCCTATGGTCACGGCAAGGTCGAATATTTTTCCAGCGGGATGGAAGGCATATTGATCTGCGTGGCGGCTCTGGGTATCGCCTATGCCTCGGTGCAGCGTTTCGTGCATCCCCAGGCGCTGCACCATCTGGGGACCGGCGTCGTCGTGGCCACGCTGGCGGGGGCCGTCAATTTCGTGGTGGCCAGGGTCATGCTCAAGGCCGCCCGCGAGTATGACAGCATCGTGCTCGAGGCCGACGCCAGACATCTGCTGACCGATGTCTGGACTTCGGCAGGGCTGGTCCTTGCCTTGGCGGTCATGCATTTCGCCCCGCCTTCCTGGCAGATCCTGGACCCGGTCCTGGGGCTGGCAATGTCCGCGAACATCGTCTGGACCGGGATGGGCTTGGTTCGCCGTTCCATCGCGGGGCTCATGGACGTTGGGCTGCCGGAGCATGAAATTTCCCGGATCACCGCCGTCATCAAACGGATCGGAGGGGTTGAATCGGGATTTCACGCCCTGCGCACGCGCAAATCCGGGGCGGTCAGGTTCGTGGATTTTCATCTTCTCGTGCCCGGCTCCATGACGGTGCAGGAATCCCACGACCTGTGCTGCGAGATCGAGGAGGCCATCAAGGTCGAATTGCCGGGGAGTCAGACCACCATCCACGTGGAGCCCCGCGAGGATTACGCCTCGTTTGACGGCTGGAAGGTGGGGGGCATTTGCGACAGGTCCGCCTGTCACAAAAGCGGAATCGAATGAGACGCGGGCTTTTTTTTGGACATGCGTCCGGAGTGGAGGTTCTCATGTGGAAGAAATGGGTGATATTGGTCTGTCTTGCCGCCTTCTTGGGCGCTGGGTGCTCCACCGTGGGCGAGGTGACCGGCAAAACGGTCAAGGGCGTGGAGAACGCGGCCGATGATTTCAAGGATGGGTATCGCAAGGGCCGCAGCGAATAGGGGCGGGCTGTGTTTTGGTCTGTTGGATAACGATATCGGCATGTTGTCGAGACAGCGGGGCCTGACCTCCGCACAGCGGCGTGCGTTCCAGAATGCGCCCGGCAGCCCTGCGGTATCCATTCGGCCGGGGCGCGGCAAAGAGTTTGCCAAATCGATGAGAGCCGTATATTTTTACACTCCTTTGTTGGAGACCATTTTGTGGAGGAAAGAATGAGCAATCCGGTGGTCCTGGTGGACACGACCAAAGGGGAATTTTTGGTCGAGTTGTTCGCGGACAAGTCGCCGCAGACTGTGGCCAATTTCTTGGGTTACGTGGACGAGGATTTCTATGTCGGCACGCTGTTTCACAGGGTAGTGAAGGGTTTTATGATCCAGGGCGGCGGGCTCGACAACATGTTGCGCGAGAAGCCCACCAAGGCTCCCATCGCCAACGAGGCCGCGAACGGCCTGAAGAACATCGAAGGCACCGTGGCCATGGCGCGTACCGCCGACCCGCACAGCGCCTGCGCCCAGTTTTTCATCAACACGGTCGACAATCCTGACCTCGATTATCAGGGAGAGGACGAGTTCGGCTATTGCGTTTTCGGTCAGGTCATTGACGGGATGGATGTGGTCAAGAAAATTGAAAAAGTCCGGGTCAAACCCCAGGGCGACCACGAACACGCACCCGCCGATCAGGTGTCCATTAACTCCATTACCCGTTTCGAATGACGGTTTACGGTGAAGTAAGGTAGTCAATCATGAGTGAAGATTTTGCCGAGCTGTTCGCATCCTATGAATC